>Ga0247758_1002474_pt1 | contig 9841 bp, 7 predicted proteins | sample UWRJL156409C4_FD_180950 | JGI IMG/M metagenome (GOLD analysis project Ga0247758, IMG submission 180950) | Plant litter microbial communities from Arlington Agricultural Research Station in Wisconsin, United States - UWRJ-L156-409C-4 | ecosystem: Environmental > Terrestrial > Plant litter >... | reverse complement strand
CCTGCGGCAGGGGCAGCACCGCGAGCGCGGGCACCACGTACGCGGACTGATGGGGAAACAGACAGAACACACGCTGCCCGACGAGTTCCGCGCTCCCGGCTTCGACGAGGCCCACGCTGCTGTAGCCATACTTGACTGGTCCAGGGAACTCACCGACCTGATGCGGGCAACGCATGCGGTGCGCCTCGCTCAGCGGCACACGACCGTGAAAGACGAGCGATTCGGTGCCACGGCTGACTGCGCTGTACAGCGTCCGCACCAGCACCTCACCCGCTGCCGGCGTCCGCAGTTGCTCGGAGCGCAGCTCACCCCGGCCGGGCTCGACCACCCAAAAAGCGCGCGCGCTCTCCATCATGCTGTCTGCCCGATCCTAGCGCGGCCCACGATGATTGCTTGATAGCATGGGTCGGCGACGAGCCCAGAGCTGCCGCGCCAGGATCATGAATCAGCGTCGAAGCGCCGCCCTTTCCCTGGCAAACGTGCCGCTCGCGGCGTGGAGCCGTGCGCAAGCGTTGGCCACGACGTGCGCGCTCGCGCTGTGCATTTGGCAGCGTGCGGCCTGGCCGCTCGTCCCGAGCGCGCTGACGCTGTTTGCGAGTCTGCTGCTGCTCGGCCGCGGCGCATACACCCCAAGCGGTCGCTTCGGCCTCGCCAACGCGGTCACAGCTGCGCGCCTGCTCGTGCTGCTGACGCTCACGCTACCCGCGCACGTCTTGCCTGCGTGGTCCGCGCTGATGATCACGCTCTTGATTTTGGCCCTCGATCTTCTCGATGGTTGGCTGGCGCGACAGCGGGGCGACGCCTCCGCGTTTGGCGCGCACTTCGACATGGAGACCGATGCGCTGCTGGTGCTGGTCGTCACGCTGCGCTTGTGGCTCGGCCAAGGCGACCCGCCATGGGTGCTGATCTCCGGCTGTTTACGCTACGGATACGTGCTCTGGCTGTGGGGCTGGCCCGGGAGCGGCCGCGAGGCGCCGCGGTCGCGCTTGGGGCGCGGGGCATTCGCGCTCTTGATGCTAACCCTGTGCAGCGGCCTCGTGCTGCCAGGATTCGCCGGCCACGTGGCGGTCGCCCTGGGCACGCTCGTGGTCAGCCTCTCGTTCGCGCGTTCCTGCTACTTCTCGAGGCTTTCCAACTGAGTGAGCAGCGACCGAGCTGTCTCCGGCCAAGGCCGCGCCGGTAGCGCCAGTCGACGCGCTTGGTCGATTCGCTGCCGCACGCGGCCCGGTGCGCGGGCGAGCTCCAAGCAACCGGCTGCCAACGCATCCGCGTCGTTCACGAGTTGTCCGCCCGCCTCGCGGACGATATGTCTAGCGACATTGCCCCCTGCGCAGGCCAAGATCGGGATCCCCGCTACGCGCGCCTCGAACAGCGCCATGCCGAAGCTTTCCATGCGCGACGCCGAGATCAGTAGTTCGGCCTGACTCAGCAGCTTTGCCGTCCGATCGGGACTACAGGCGCCAAGCAGCGTAATCCGCTGTGCGAGCAGCCTCGAATCAGCAATGATTCGCTGGCAGCGCGCGGCATACGTCGGATCGAATGCGAGGCTTCCCACCACCGATAGCTCGAAGTGATCCTCGGCGGTCAGCAAATTCGATAGCGCGCCCAGCAACTCTTCTAGGCCTTTGCCGGGCACCAGATTGCCGATCATCAGTGAGCGCAAACCGCGCGAAGGGGGCGGAGACGATGCGGCCAATCGGCTGTGGCTGCCGGGAAGGGCCACGAGGATCGTTTTTCGTGGGGCCACGATCGGCTCGAAAGCCTCGCGCATGAAGTCGCTCGTCACCAAGAACGCATCCGCACTGGCAAGGGCGCGGGCTTCGACAGCGCTCAGCTCTGCGGCGTGAGCGGCGCGCCCGTAGGCAACGAACGAAGGCAGGTAGTGAGCAAGCAAGCCAACCCGGCCCGTTGCCTCACGCACTAAGTCGGGCACGGCCGCCAAATACAAACTATCGACCCAGACCTGATCCGCCGATTTCAACGCGGCAGGCAGCGCCGCGGCTCCCAGTTCATAGACCTCGACTCGTGCTGTAGAGCCACGGAGCGCCGAGCACAGCTCGCGGTTGTACAAGGTGCCCCCACTGACCGGGCCATCCAGGGCCGGCACGACGAAGCATAGTGTAAACGGGGAACGCGCGCTCATCGAGTCGATAGGCGACAATCGAAGAGTACGTCTGCACCCAACATGAAGCGACGCGTTGCGGGCCGCAGTGCTTGATCCAAGCGCTCGACGCCGGGCAAGCTCAGCCCTGGCCGACCACGTCCGATCAAGATTGGGCAAACCGTCACGTGCAGCCGGTCCAAGCAGCGCGCTTGAATGAAGGTCGACAAGGTCACTCCCCCGCCCTCGACGAAGACGCGGCGCAGACCGCGCTCGGCCAACGATGAAAGCAGCTCGGACAGCGACAGGCGCTCGGCTTCCTTCGAAAGTTGCAAGAGCGGGATGCGCGGTGGTCCTTCGCCGCGCATCCCTTCGCGCTGGCAGGCAATGAGCGTGGGGGCGAGACCGTCACGGTACAGCTTGCGGGCGTGGGCCACGCGTAGCGTCGGATCGATCACCACGCGGGTTGGGTGATCCCCCGGAACCAGGCGCGTGGTCAACTCCGGATCATCCGATTCAACGGTGCCAGCGCCGACGACCACGGCGTCCATCAACGAGCGCAAGCGGTGCATGTGCACGATGTTCTCCGGACCGGTAACATAACGCGATGCGCCTGCCGAGGTTGCGATCTGGCCGTCCAAACTCTGCCCCACGTGACCCAACACCAAACGCTCGGCGCTCCGACCAATACACAGCGGGAGATACAGATCGAGCAACTCCGCGACGCTGCTGGACAATCGCTGGGGACTTTCAAAACCGGGCTCGGCGTTCGGATCGAGCACGAGTTGCGCTCGGTCGGCCGCGACCTCTTCGAGTCGCCCGTCGGCATCCCAGGCAACCCCGGTGCGCACTAGGATCGCATTGCCGGCGCTGGCTCGACGCGCCAAGGCACGGAGCAAACCCCAGGCCCAGCGCTCGTCTTGGAGTACCGGTGGACTCGAGACGAGTTGCATCAATGCGCGCCTCCGCTCGGCGCGGACGAGAAATCGGCCAACAGATCGAGCATCAGCGATTGTAGCCCCCGATGTGGCCGCGCTTGGTCAGCGAGCATGCCCGGAGTGTAGCCGTGCGCGCGGAAAGGATCGATAAACGCGCGATTTCGGCTCAAAACGTGCACTGGCACCGCGTGCGACGGGTTCTGCTCGGTGACGTCGGAATGTGGCTGGTGATCGCCGAGGATGATCAGCAGCGAATCGTCACGCACGAACTCGGCAATGTAGCGGCGTAGCACCTCGAAGTCATAGACGATCGCATCGGCGTAGGCGGTGCGCGCCCCCGAAAGAGACAGCCAACTCGTACGGTACTGTCGCGCGGGTAGCCCGCGGAAAACCGAACCATCTCCGAGACGCGACCAATCTTCGACGATCGGCGGCAAGGCTGACCAGGGGACGTGGCTCGACACGAGCGCGTAACAAAAGAATGTCGAGCGCGGAGCGGATTTGCTCGACTCACGACGGCGCACGGAATCGAGCACGAATTGGTCGGGCATCGTGGCCCAACCGAAGCGCGGGCCGCGATAACCGAGATCATGCGCGAAGTAGTATTGTTCGAAGTGGAGCAGATCCGGCTCGGACGATGGTCGCACGGTGCCGGGCTGCGAAAGCACCGTGCGGTAGCCGGCGGCTCGAAATAGCTGCGCCAAAGTTTGGGGCTGCGCGCCACGTAGAAGCTCGAACTCGACTTGATCGTGCACGGCTACACCGGTCAAGAGCGTTGCCTGGGCGAGCCAGGATCGCCCGCCGTAGGTCGGCGAATCGAGCAGAGCAGAAGCGATCTGAAAGCCGCCCCGCGAAAGTTCTGCATCGAAGCGGCGATACTCCGGCGCCACGCGAGCACGTAAGCTCGGCTGTTCGAGCACGGCTTCACCGTACGACTCGATGAGAAACAGATATACGTTTCGGCCCTGCAGGCGCGAGAAATCACTCGGCCCTGCGCGCACGACCTGCTTCGCGGCGGCAATGCGCGCCAGTTGCGCGCGGCGATAGTCGAGGAAGCGTCGCGCAAAGCTCAGCTCCGTGTGCACGCGCACGAGCAGGCTCGGAGCAAACACCGCCTCCGGGCGTGCACCGACCGCGAGCACCGCCAGCCCGGCAATCAGCGAGGTCACGATCCGCGCGCGAGCCGGCGAGCTCATCCCCGCCTCGAGCAACGCGAGCGCCCGCTCGATCGCCCATGCGAACACGCCCAGCGCGAGCAGGCCCGACGCAAGCACGAGCGCAAAAGTCGAGCGCGGTAGCGTGTCGTGAAATAGCCGCACGAACTCGGGCAAGAGCGGCAGATCCAAGGACCAGCTGAACTCACGCAGGTACGCGCCCTGCTCGATGCCATCGGCAATTCGTTGCACGCGCCAGACCACGAACCCCAGCGTGAGCATCCAGCGCAGCACGCGCGGAAGGCGCTTCTGCCAAGCTCCGCACAACGCAAATACGACCAGTAGCGCGACCAAATCCAGCGAGATCGCAAGATAAGCTTGCCACGGCGGTCGCTCGGGAAAGCGGACGGTCAGGACCGCATTCAAGAACAGCAATGCCAGCCAAAAGCCCGCCCGGCGCGCAGCGTTCACCCTCGGTACATAGGCCGCCCGAGCGCGCGGGTCTCGAAAATTCCACTGGGGCGAGTGGCGCCCCGCCCTGGCCGCTCAGAACAAAAAGGAGACGCCCAACGAAAACGACGGATAGCCGACGCGCATGGTCAAGGCCACGCTGTCGTTGAAGTGGAACCGGCCACCTGCGTTGAACACCGGCAGCACACCGAAACCATCACTGCCGTGAGAAAGAGCCAAGCCCGGTTCGCCGAACACCGACCACTGGCGATGGAGCCAGAAGTTCCACTGCATGACTACCGGTACGAACAAGTAGTTCGACGAATGCGTGCTGGTTTCGACACACACCGGGACGCCCTGAGGGGTGTACTCGAATTGCCGGCAATACCCGCGACCATTCAGGCCGTCATAGTGAATCCAATCCAGCCCGAAGCCGATGCCCACGGAATCATTGAGCTTGGGAATGAAGCCCTCTGGCGCAAGCTCGAGCGTGCCGCGCACGCCGAGCCCAAGGCCATCCCCGCTCGGATCGTCTGGGGCCTCGAACGGGGTGAAGAGCACGTGCGGTTCGAGCTCGAAGGAATACGCAGGCCGCTGGCCTGGAACTCGAATCGTCGACTGTGCGTGCGCACGGCCAGCGACGCTGCCGATCAGCGCGAAGCTGGCCAGGTTGAGCAAAACGAGACGGACGAAACCACGTGCGATCACGGGCAACCTCCACAGGCGAATTGGCCCGGTTTGCACTCCGTGGGCGCAGCGTTGCCCGCACACTTGACTAGGCAACTGTCTCCCGTGCAGTTCACGACGCAGTTTCCATTGCAAACGACGTCGCAGCGATTCACCGAATTGCAGTTCACCTCGCTGTTCGAGCCCACCTCCACCGAGCACTGCATGGTGTCGTGGCAATTCAGGCGGCAGTTGTCTCCGCAGATCGCCCCGCAGCTATTGGTGTGCGAACATTCGAGCCCGCAACCCGAGCCGCATGACTGCGAGCACTGCTGAACATCATGGCATTGGGAACTGCAACCGTCCCCGCACACCGTGCCGCAGCGATTCATATTGTGACAGGATTGGTCACAACCGTCGCCGTCACAGCCCAGGTAGCATTGATCGCCTTCCGAGCATTCGCAGTGGTGGCCCGACGAACAGTTATCGCCGGACGTACAGCCAACCGCACAAACTAAGCCTATCAACAAGAAGCCGAGAACGGCCAGGACGCGACGCATCAGGCGCGCAGCCTAGAGCAACTTGCGCGGAAGTGGGCGAGAAATCGCAAAGTTTCGGGGCTTTACCATGCCACGCCCATCACCGCTCATCCGCTCATCCGCTCACGCCATCGGGTTCGCTTTGAGCGCGGTGAGCAAGTCATCCACGTTCACGAGCGCGAAGGAGCTCGCGTAGTCACTCATCGCGTACGGGATAATCAAATCTTTGCCGTGGATTTGACCGCCGCAACTGTACACCACGTTGGGCACATAGCCCTCGCGCTCGGCGTGCTCCGGCGATAAGAGCGGCTCCTTCAGGCGACCTAGCACCTTCGATGGATCGTTGATATCGAGCAGGAATGCGCCAATCGAATACTTGCGCATCGGCCCCACGCCGTGGCTCAACACGAGCCAGCCGGCCTCGGTCTCGATCGGCGAACCGCAGTTACCGAGCTGCACGAATTCCCAACCGTAAGTGGGTTTGAGCAGGGTTTCGCGGGTCAACCAGAAGTGTAGATCTTCCGAGTACATGATGAAGATGTTCTCTCCATCTTGGCGTGACAGCATCGCGTAGCGGCCGTTGATCTTGCGTGGGAACAGGGCCATGCCTTTGTTCTGCACCTGCGGGCCATTCATGGTGCTGATCTTGAAGCGCAGGAAATCAGTCGTCTCCAGGATCTGCGGAAACGTGACCCGCCCATCGTACGCTGTGTAGGTCGCGAGGTATTTGGTCTGCCCGTCTTCCTCCGTAAACTGCACGAAGCGCGCGTCCTCGATGCCGTTGGATTCGGTAGGAGAATTCGGGAAGATGATGCGCTCCGACATTTGGTGCATCGGCTCGTAGATGACCTCGTAGTTGGCCTCTGCGAGCGCCAGCATCGAGCGGGACGTCGCAGGCTGCAGGCTCTTCGATTGCGTGCGGTATTCCACTTCGACGGCGCGAACGGCAGCGCGCAATTCCTTCATGTTGAACGAATCACCCAAGCGCCCGAGCACACGCTGCGAAAAACCATCCGCGGTGCCCAGCTCGAACAGTGTTCGCTCGAATAGGAACTTGTCGTAGAACGGATCAGGCACCGTTTCGGGCGTGGTCACGAAAGGAGTGACCGGGTCGAGCGTGATCTCGCTGTGTTCGTTGACCACGCCGGAGCGGAAGGTAATCGATGAGATATGCCCCTCCCCGGTCGAACGCAGGCTGAGCACGAAGCGCCGCGCCCCCTCCGCCAGGCCGCTTTGATCGGGGTGCCAGACCATGGACGGATTGAAGAGCGCGGCGGACTCTACCGAGTATTCTTGAGTAAAGTACGACCCAATCAGCATGCGGCGGTCTTCGGCCAAGGGCGCGTCCGTAACCATGAAACGCCGCATCTGCTCGAAGCGCAGCAAAAAGAACTGCTGCAAGCGATGGTGACGGCCGCGGAACTCGTGCATCACGTGCTCGAGCAACTGCGTGACCTCTTCGTCACGCAGCGACATCACGCGCGCGAAGATGCGCACCACACGCGCCTCGTCGATTTGATTGAATGGACGGAACAGGACCCGCGCCGCGTTCGGGCGGATCACGATATTCGTTCGACGCACGATCATCGCTAACGACCTATCACGTTGCGTTCTGATTGGCTGCACTCCTCATCGGTGAAAGGCCGCGCTCGACCGATTCCGGCGCGTCGTCCAAACCCGCCACCCGAGTTTCGAGCGACTGAATCTCGACCAACGCACTCAAGAACGCCAAGGTGGATTCTGCTCCCTCGTTCAAATTGACACGATCGATGTGCAGGCCGTCACGGCAGCCGCCAGAATCCGGGTTGTAGACGCTGGTATCGAGGTCGTTCTGGCCCAAAAACCAGCCAAAGGCGCGACGAGCCTCAGTTACCCAGAAGCGATCACCGGTGACTTGATACGCTTCGTTGCAAGCCGACACGGTGGCATGCGCTTCGAGGGGCTGCTGATCGAAACGAGCGCGCGGTTCTCCGCGGCGATAAAAGCCATTCGAGCCAATGGGCTGGAAATAACCGCGCTCCGCGCGTTGCGTTTCGACCAACCAGCGCAGAGATTCGAGCCCAACGTCGAGCATGCCCGACATTTCCGGGTTCTTACCCGCCGTTGCGATCACGGCCTGCGCCAAACGAGCGTTGTCGTACGAAACGACGTCCTCGAACCAATGCCAATTGTGGGATTTGGTCCGCTTGTAAAGGTCGACCAGGCGGCTCACGAGCTCTACCTGCATGCGGGCGGCCGGACGATCGCCGCGTAGCCGACGCAAGTACTCCTTGATGCCGAGGATGGCGAACGCCCATGCCCGCGGCGAGCTGGTATCGGCGATTCCGGGCAACGCCCGCATGAACAAATCCGCGGCCCAAGCCCGCAACTCACGGCGTTGCGTATGGCCCACACAGGTACCGAGCGCCCAGAGGGCGCGCGCTTGGCTATCCTCCGAGCCCATGCTTTCGAGCCAACGACGGTCGTAGCTCATGAAGTTTCTGAATTTGCCGAGTTCAGCGTTGTACGCATAGTCGACGAAGCTCGCGTAGCGCGTGGCAAGCGACGCGATCTCTTCACCACCCACGCCGCGCTTCTCGAGCTGCACCGTGAGCATCAGCGCTCGCGCGTTGTCGTCGATACAGTAGCCCTCGGCGTAATTCGGCAAGGTGAAGCGCGCGTGCTGCAACATACCGGTCGAATCGGACATGCGTTTCAGGTGTTCGAAGCCCAGCTCTGGCAGCTGTAGTTCGCGCGAGTCGGAGGTGCGCTTCGGGACGACCTTGAGTGAGCGCTCGCTTCGATTCTTCCGCGCCGCGGAGAACGTCGACAAATAGTGCTCGGCCGTCTTGCTCCACACCATTTCACGGCTCGCCATGTAGGCGCGCTTGCGCATGGCATGACGACGCCCCTCGTCGTGGAGCAGGCCGTTGATCTCGCGTGCCATGGCTTCGGAGTCCCCGAACGGCACGAGCACGCCTCGCCCATCGGCGAGCAGCTCCTGAGCGTGCCAGTAGGGGGTGGACACGACCGCCTTGCCGCAGCCGAAGGCATAAGCGAGCGTGCCGGAGGTGATTTGCGCTTCGTTCAGGTACGGGGTAACGTAAATGTCCGCGGCGCCCAAGAAGCGTTTCAGCTCCTCGAGCTCCACGAACTGGTTGAAGAAGCGCACGTTCTCGGATACGCCGAGGCGCTCGGCGAGCGCTTGCAAGCTCTCGCGGTACACCTCGCCGTGTTCCCGCACGAGATTAGGATGTGTCGCGCCGAGCACGATGTACACGACGTCGGGAAACTCTGCCACGATCGCCGGCAAAGCTTCGATCATCTTCTCGATGCCTTTGTTCGGCGACAAGAGACCGAAAGTGAGCAGTACCCGCCGCCCCTCCACGGAGTACTGATCTTTGAAGAAATTCGGATCGGCAAAGGACATGTCCGGAATGCCGTGCGGAATGACGTCGATCTTTCGTTCGGGGACCGAGTAGGTCTCCTTCAAAATCGCGCGACCGCAGTCGGACATCACGACCAGCCGAGAAGACAGGCTGGTCAGCTCCTGCATCACCCGTCGTTGTTCCACACTCGGCTGCTTGAGAATGGTGTGGAGCGTCGTAATGAACGGCATGCGCAGACGGCGCAGCATGTTGAGCACGTGGCTACCGCTCGGGCCGCCGTAAATACCGAATTCGTGCTGCAACGACACGACATCCACATTGAGCAGATTCAGGTATTCCGCTGCCCGCAAATAGTCGTCGGGATTCTGCTCCGCAATTTCGAAGCGCACCTCGTCCGAATACTCGTAGTTCTCCTTGCCGTCGCTGACCGCAATCACCGAGCATTGCCCGTCTGGAAGCGCACCTTGAACGGCGCTTCGAAGGTCATGCGTGAAGGTCGCGATACCGCATTTGCGCGGCAGGTAGTTCCCGACGAAGGCGATTTTGCGGAAGTCACTCATGGTACTGGTCCCTTTGCAAAGCCCGTTCCGCGCGTAGTTTTCGCCTATAAACGCACGACTATCGG
>Ga0247758_1002472_pt1 | contig 9850 bp, 17 predicted proteins | sample UWRJL156409C4_FD_180950 | JGI IMG/M metagenome (GOLD analysis project Ga0247758, IMG submission 180950) | Plant litter microbial communities from Arlington Agricultural Research Station in Wisconsin, United States - UWRJ-L156-409C-4 | ecosystem: Environmental > Terrestrial > Plant litter >... | reverse complement strand
GGATTGATAGGCCGAGTTCAATTCCGTGGGTGCGCCGCATGATCCGGAACCAGTAGTGGTCGGTTTCGTGAGCCCAGACCTCTTTCATCGTTTCCAGGTCCTTTCGCAGGCGGGGCACGGGTCAGCGAATGTGCATTCGCCTCGGGCTTGGGCTGCCTCGTGTTCGTCGCGTTCGGCTTCATGCCGTTCGGGGATGTACGTGTTGGGTCCGTAGGTGTTCATCTGGTTAGCCCGTATGCCTTTCTGCATCGGAGGCAGGGTTTCCCGTTTCCCCAGTCGCAAGTGGGTGGGCAGGGTTCGGGAATCGTCGTGTTCGGGCCGTAGCCGCTCACCGGAACCACCCTCTGATCTCGGGCCAGAACCAGCCGATACCGAACGCGGCCACGTCCGCGGCCACGATGCCGGCCCGGATCGCGCTCATCGGGGGATTTCCTGACCGCAGGATTCGCAGATCTCGCCAGTGGTGATCAGATCCGCGATCGGCACCCCCAACGCGGTCGCGAGCTCACCAACTTCCGGAATCGACACCGCGCGCTCGCAACGCTCGATCCGGCCAAGGGTCGCGGCGTTGATCGTGACCAGGCGGGTCGCGAAGACCTCTCGGGACCAACCGGCGGCGATGCGGGCGGCGGCGATTCGGCGGGCGAGTAGTCGGCTGGGCATGTCGGTGATCGGGGATGGCATGCGGGGTGCCTTTCGGGTAGGCGGTGCGATGTCGGTGCCGGAATTGATATTTTCGAGGAGAACCGCTGCCTCGGCGCGAATCCGGGCCGCTTCAGGTTCGAATTCGCGAGCGATGTCCTTGTCGGTGCGGTTCCGTGTCCGTTTCCCGCTCACGATTCGCCCACGGCTTTCAGATGTGGCCGACACGATTTGCAGGGGGCGGCCGATGGTTGACCGAATTCGTCAGGCATCCATCCTTGGAGACATTCGGCGCATCCGCTGGCGAGAGGTCCGGACCGCTTGGCGGCGGTCTTCAGCCAGCCGAGTAGTGCCGCTCCGGGGTTGGTAGGTGATTTGGCACCGTTGAACACCAACCAGGCCGTGAGTTCGGTTCGCAGATCGACCTTCGGGCCGGCCACCTCAGACCAGATCGTGATCAGCTCTTCGTCGGTCGTCGTCGTCGCATTTCGCGCGTCACCAAACAGTTGACGACGGACCAGGGGTAGTAGGGGGTTAAGTTCTTCTCTTCTCTCCTCTCGCGAGCGCGCGTGAGTGTCACGGTCGATGTCACGTGACATTTCGGTTCCGTCTTGGGACTTATCCACACCCTTGGCCCGGTGGCGTTTCTGTCGTTCGGCGTCGCTCTTTCGCCTGGTCAGGAGTGCTTCTAGCTCGCTCTGGTTCTCCGACCAGGTGCGCAGTTGGTGCCCTCCAGGGACCTTTATCCACAGTGTCGCCGTGACGAGTTCCTGACACACTTTTGACGCCGCTCTGACGCTCTGCCGACGCACAATTGACGTCAGGACGGCGTCCGGGACGTACCCGTGGGTCTCTGCCGACCCGCAGTAGGCGATCGATCGGACGAACGCGATCTCTGCTGCTTCGGACAGGCCTGCAACGGCTGGGTCGAGGTAGTAGCCGGACTGCAATTTGACGTACTTCGCCACGTCGTCAGCCTCCGTTCGGGTCGGTAGTTGACATCGACTGTAAACCCACTGAAATTCGGTTCTGACCTGCGGTTTTGTTTATCCACAGGTCGGGGTGTTTATCCACCGTTCGTCCACAGATTTAGGTGCGGTTATCCACAGATCACCAGGGCGTCGAGGAACTCGCCCGGGGTGGCCTCGGATCCGATCTGCCCCTGGTAGTGCTCGCCGGCGTCCGTGTACGACCTGAGCGCGAAGTAGGGGGGGCTGGTCACGATCAGGTCGACGCTGCTGTCGGCGAGCGGGAGGGCGAGCGCGTTGCCGCGAATGAGGCTGGTGGTCATCGTCGGGCCTTTCGGGTTGGCCGGCGGGTGAGTCATTTGGGGAACACGCGGGGTTTCTTTGCTACCCGGTTCGCGTAGTAGTAGGCGCGCTTCCGGTCGTTGTCACAGGTCCGGCAGACCCTCCTACCAGACCGACGCTTTGTGTTCTCGGGCGTGAACTCGTGGCCCTTCATGCAGTGTGTCCAGGCCCCCTTCGCGTGATGCTGCCTGGCGCTGTTGGCGTGATTGCTGACAGCTTCTAGGTGATCTGGGTTGCAGCAGAGGCGGTGTGGGCAGTTGTCACCTTCCCAGCAGGTGAGGTCGTTGGTGTGGCAGAGATGGTCGATCGTGAGTCCATCCGGGATGGGCCCGTTGGCCCGTTCGTACATCAGTCGGTGAACGCGGATTCGGGGTCCGCCTGGTTCAGCTCTGATCTGACCGTAATTACTCAGGGTCTTGGACCCGGTCCAGATCCAGCATCCGTTCGGTTGTTTCACGATCCGGCGTGCGAGCAGCGCCTCGAGGTCGAACTTGGGCGGCATTCGGCTTCCTCCGATTCGGGCGGGGGTGGTGGTCTCCGATGGTGTCGCACCCAGGATGAGTTTTCCAGTTGAGCAAGGTGGCGATCTCACGCGGCATGGGTTGCCAGCAGATGCCGCACAGAGGTCCTTTGCGCTCGACCGGTGGGCATTCGTGTCGGCGGAAGGCTGGGGCGTGCTGTGAGGGCATTTGAGCGCCTGTGAGGACCCGGGTTCGGCAGTGCCCGTCCGTCCACTCGATCACGTACTGCCCGTCGTCGTGGGCCCGGGTTTCGAGGTCGACGATGCGGCCGCCCAGGGTGATGAACCTCTGAACGGCCGCGCCGCAGGTCGAGCATGAATCCACTGTTAGCCGCGCGGTTCGTCGAGCGGGGTGTTGGCGGGGTCGATGGTTGGTTTCGGGCCCCAGGACGTTTCGTCGCCGTCGATCTTGGCGATCTGGTCCTCAACCGCCTGGTCAGCTTCGGCCGGGGTGATCGTCGGATGGTTGATCAGGTGGTGTCGCCACCACGCGGCTTCGGCGAGGATCTGGGCCTTCCGGTCGAAGTCGGTCAGCGCGCCTTCCCCGGTCCCGTCGATCGGGAACACGTTCGTACCAGCGAGCGTGAGTGCGTCGCGCCACACCTCGTAATCGGTGGGCCCGGTGCTGACCTCGAGCTCATGGACGGCCCCGGGTGGTGTCCAGCCGGCGTCGAGTAGTTCGGCTTCCCGCTCCGACCGCCCGATCGTCGCCCCGCTCTTGAACTCCGTGTCACGCATCGCCTGGTGGGTTGCCTGGCACGCGGCAGACCCTCGCTCAAATTCGGTTTGACCGCGTGCTGCCCGGTCGGCGTCACCCTGCTGGCGGCCACGCTCGAACCCCTTGTCGAGGCCACGGTCGAAGGCTGCGTCTTCGGCCGCCTGGTGGTCGACCGTGCAGTCTTTCGCCTGTTGATCTTTCCCGGCTGCCCGGCCGAACTCGAACGCCTGGTCGGTCAGCGCCTGATGGTCGACCTTGCACTCGGCGCCGTTGGTGATGCGCTCGCCGAGTGCGTCCAGAGCGGAGGTAACGCGCTGGAACTCACCAGCCAACCAGTCCGGCTCGATCATGACCGCGCCGATACCCGCCAGTTGCTCAGTGAGACGCTGCTCTTGCCGCAGCACGACGTCGACCAGCCCATCGAGCCGTTTTCCTGTGGAGTCGATCAATTCGACCAGGGCTGCACCGGACGCCCAGTTGACGCCGGCTGGTTCGTCCCGGTCCTCCACCGGCCGCGCCGGTTCGATCGGGGCGTCTTTCGCGGCCATCCGTTCCCGGCACGCCCTGCAGGGGTTGGTCGGGGTGCAGGGTTCGTCCGTCACCCCGGCATCGTGGCCCGGGAACGTGATCCCCGCCCGTTCGTCGTCGAGGTCTTTCCGGGACGCGTCGCCGTCGCCCGGGGTGTGCCCGTCCATCGGGTACCAGCCGGTCATGATTCCTCCCCGTGGGTTTTGATCACAGCGACCGTGTCCGGGCCGTTCGCGATCAGGATCCGATCGGCGACCCCCGGATGCTGGTCACGCAACTTCGCCCGGATCGTCTCGAGCTGGGCGGTGCTGGCGTTCTTCCACCCGAGCAGTAGGTAATCGTCCGGGCCGACGATCACGGCCTGCGAGACGGCCCGAGCGACCTCGAGTTCATGCGCTCGCTGTGCCTCGATCGCTTCGGTGTCGAGCCGGCCCACAGGACTCGGGCCGGCCGGCGGGTTCGGCTTGGCCCGATTCTCGGCAGGAACCCACTCGGCCACGGTCACAATGACTGGCACGTTGTCGGCCATCCCTGTGATCAGGAACGAATCCCGGTCACCGTCTATGTCCTGCGCGCGGGGAACGTCCGCCCCGCCCGTCTGGTACTGATCCCACAGCCCACGCAGGATGGCTCGGACGACGTCGGCGCTCATGCGCTCGCCAACTTCCGGGGCTTCAGCTCGCCCAACCAGTCCAGGGTCAGCTGGTTGTCGCGCTTGGTCCCCTCATCACCCTGCTCGCTGGACACCGTGCCGACGAACGCCGACCCGCACTCGATCACGAACCCGGAACCCGGCGCGTTCCCCGTCGGGCGGATCCGGACCGGCGCCCCGTACTGCTGGCCGGCGTCCTTGAACAGGGCGAGGATCTTCGGATCCTGCTTCAGCACCCGCGGCGCGTTGGTGGCGTCGGCTTCGGCGAGTGCCCGCCCGGTGACGTCGATCAGGTCGGGGAACAGCTCGTGCGGGTCGTCGAGGTTGATGACGAACCGTTCGCCGGCGGACTGCCCGCCGCCGATGTTCTCGAACTCGACCTCACCGGCCGCGTGGGCGTACGTGATGGCGGTGACCGGGTCGAGGTCTTCGTCCTTGCCCATGCGGGCGGCGGCGAACATCTGCAACCACAGCTTCACGACGTCGGGCCGCAGGTCGATCACTAGGGGGCCGTCGTCGGGTTCCCACAGGTTCCCGCGGGTGTCGCCGCCATCCTTCAGGGGCAGGTACTTCATGCGGGCGAGCGCCGTGGTGGTGCCCTGGGTGGCGCCGACGTATGCGGTCCCGTTCGCGAGGATGAGACGGACCCGGTGCAGGGCAATGTCGTCGTCCCGCTTGGTCCTCTTGCGGTGGGGGAACACAGCGGCGAGCGCTGCCCGGAATTCGCCTGTGCGGACCTTCACAGTCGCACTGGTGGTAACGGTCATGATGCTCTGATTCCTTCGGGTAGGCGGATTTTCGTGATTGCCCGCAGGTTCGCGGGTGGAATGTGGGGGTCGATCGGGCACCCCAGAATCCGGGCACCCATCGCAGCAAGCACAATCGCGTCGGCCCGGTCGTTGTCAGCCACCCTGAGTCTGATCGGGCCGACGTCGTACCGGTCATTCACAGCCTTCACAACCATCGCCTTGCTCACCTTGTTCGCCCCGTGGGTGGCGCCGCTACCGGTCGCGTACTGCTTCACCTGACCAGGCGACACCTCGACCACATGCAGGCCGTTGTTCATCAGCCGGTCGACGATCCCCCACCACAACCCGGACCGGTCGTGCGGGTCACCGAACTTCGCACCGTACGCCGGCGCCTCGACCACGACCAGGGCGGGCACGGGCCCGCCGTCGAACACCATCTCCGCGATCCGGAGTTCGACGGCCCGAGACCGTTCTTGCCGATCCCGAAGGGTGGGGTTCGCGTTGACGGGGCTGGTCTCGACGGCACGCGATCGCAATTCGTAATGGGATGAGTAATGCGGTTCCATCAGCGCATCGGCGAACCCGGTCGAGGTCAGGCTGATGTCCAACCCAATCACGCGCGTCACAGGTACTCCCGCCCCGTGCACACGTACCCCGGGACCGGCCACCAACAATCCACGTTCTGCTGAATGATCAGCTGGGTCCGGTCGACGTGGGCCGCCGGCCGCGGCGAACCCGTCGGCACCGGCACCGGGCGCTCGACGCCCGGGCCAGGCTGCACCCGGATCTCAGGGGTGAAACGTTCGTACCCACCCGCCACCAGGACCAGGGCAGCCGCGACGGCGAGCACCTGACCACAGAACAGGGCCTGCGCGCGGGCCTGCTTACCCATCGGCCCGCTCCCTGCACTCGATGCCCTGCTCGACATGCTCGGCGTACATCTCGCTGTCATCCGCCCACCGCAGCACCTCGAGCCAGCACGGCTGTGGGTCACCCGGCAACCGGATCGGACCGGCCCCTGGGGTTGCGCCGTCGTCGAACCCGGATGAGTACTGGTCGTCGCCGACCGGCCCGAGCGCGTAGACGATCTTCTCGACGTCCTCGAGCCCGAACTCATGCACGGTGCGGCACGGCCAGCAGTAGAGCTGCATCCGAATCGGGTTGTCCGGGGTGACGTCGAGAACGTCGCGGCCGTAGTTGTCCCGGTACGTGGTAATGATCAGCAGATCAGCCATTCTGGTTCTCCTGTTCGCGTTCGTAGGCGATCGCTTCCTGCAACGACTCGACCACCCGGGCCACCTCATCCGGGGTCATGTCCGCCGCCGACGTCAACTCGCGATCTGCATCACGGCCAACGACCTGCCGGCAGTACTCGAGCCGGTCATCGTTCTCGATCTTCGCCGCGTTCATCGCCCACACCAGACGATCCAACGGCCCCGGAACCTTCGCCGGCAGAGGGCCGTCATCGGCGATCGGCTCCACCGTGTACGGCACACGCTGCCCCTTCGACGGCGGCAACATCGTCGTCAACGCCTTCCGTCCAATCCCGGACATGTGGCTCACCCGGATACCACCAACCGCCCTACCCGCCCACTTCACTGTCTCGTCCCGGTACAGGGTCAAGCGCTTGCCGTGCCAGGCATCCGTCTCCGAACCCCACCCCATACCCAGCAACCGCAGTACCGTCTTCGACGGCTTGAACGGCTGCGGGTGCTCAGCAAGGTAGATCCACACCGGTTGTTCGGATGAACCTTGCCGCACTTCGGTGATGGTGAAAGTCCGCGGCCCGAGTACAAAATCATCCGCGTTAACCTGATCGCTTTTCGGGGCGATGCTATCTGTGATGTCCATCCTCAGACCTCCGGGCTTTCCTTGAGAGCGGCGTCATCGAGGTCACATTCCTCGCGGCACGCTTCCTCGTTCCAGTGTCCGCACACCAGGTGATGGCAGAGCGGGCTGGTAATACGGGACGCGCGTAAGGCTTCGTGGTCTGCGATCTCGGTCAGTTCCTGGGGGGTTAGTTCCATTACCCGATCACCAACTCATCCTCGTACTGTCGTTCGATCCACGCTGGTACACCCGACGTGACAATGCCTTTCGTGTACCCGGGCCATTCGCCGGTAGCGACACATTCGGCCCACAGTTCGAGGGCCTGACGGTTCTCGGCCTGCGCGACCCGGATCGCCGGCGTATCCAGATCAACCGGGGTGATCAGATGCGGTGCCTTCTTCGACTGAAAGATGAACACCACTTCGGCGTCGCGGTTGAACAACGCTTCGACTGCCGCAGAATAGGTTTCGGCCTGTCGGTGGTACGCGTAGTCGTAGATCTTTTTCCGCATGTCGTCGTCGGGTTTCACCTGGTCGGCGGTCTTCCCATCGACCAGGCGCACGGTTTCGCGGGGGTCGTCGGGCATGTCCGGTAGGTGGTCGATCATCGCCCGCCGCTTCACCGTGACGGTCTGCCCGTACAGCTTGTTGTGCGGGTTCGTGACCTTGAGTTGTTCCTCCCAGAACAGGCAGACCTCTTGCCGGCCCGGTGCGGTCAGCAGAGCATGGGGTACGGGGTCGGCCTTGACCGCTTCCGCCATCGCCTCGATCAACGCGAACTGGTCACCGTAGATCGGGGTGATGCCGGCCGCGCGGGCTGCGTCGACCTCCCGTTTCTGCGCCTTGCCGTCCGCCGTCCGGCCGTCGAGTTTCTTCGGCTCGAATACCTGGTACGCCTCGCCTTTCCCGAGGATCACTGCGTGCCAGACATGCCCGAAATCGAACGCATCACTGATCTTTCGGACGCCGTTGTCCTGGTCGTACTTGAACTGTGCCGGGCAGGTAGCAAGTAGTTTCTTCGCGTCGCTGTTGCTGAACCAATCCCCTGTGATCGCGGGGTTGTGGTACTGCTCTGCGGTGAGGTCGTACACCCCGGGCAAGGTGATCCGTATGGGTTCGTCGGGCCCGAGCGCCGTCCGCCACGGCGGGGTGATCCACGGTTCGGGTGCGTCGTCTTCCACCATGAGGTCGGCCCCACAGTGGCGGCAGTAGTAGACCTGGTCGGGCGCCGGCTCACACTCGTGCGGCACCATGACGTCGGGACCACCAGGCACTACGGGGGGCGCGTCGATGCAGTCAGAGCAGAGAAACGATTCGCCATCGGTCAACCGCACGTCGCACGCTGCGCACCGCTCAGGGCTCTGACCTGCATCTGAGTCCGCCGATGTCGAGCCGTCTTCCTCTTTCCCGACCTCCGATGATGTGTCGTTGACGGCAGCGAAGTATTCGGCCAAGTCGCTCGCTTCGTCGCTGGCCGGGGATGAGGTCAGCCCGAAGTGATTCCGGAACGCTTCCGGCATGTCTCCCACCGTGACGGTCCGTCCGATCGGGAGCGCGACGTCGTCCTGAACCGGCTCAACCACCCGATCCCGGCCGACCCGATGAACTGTGTGGCCCGCCGCTTCCTGCTCGGCCGCCCAAGCCTCAACCGCAGCCGTCTTGCCCTGCTGCCTCTGCGACCCGATCAGCGCCTCACTCTGGGGCTCCTCGTGCTCTGCGTGGGTGCGCCGGTTGTGCCCGGACGACCCACAGATTCCACACGCCATGATCAGTTCTCCCTCTGCCTGGCACGGGACCGGCGCCGCAACTCGGTCGCCCGCTCGTCCTCATCCATGCCGCCCCAGATACCCGCCGGCTGACGCGTCTCGAACGCGTACGCCTTGCACGTCATCCGGACGTCGCACTCCAACCAGCACACGTTCTTGGCTTCCTGGATCTGCCGCACCCACGGCCCGCTCTTCCCATCGGGGAACCATGCGTTGATCTTCAGCCGGTCGTGATCGGCGCAGGCTGCGAGGTCACGCCAGTCTGTTGTCTCCCGCGTGGACGTCTCGTGCGCGGGTCCCGACCGGCTCACTGACCAGGCCCATCAGACGTGATCCCACGGTGAGGGGTCGCGCCGGGCGACGGGAACCTCGGGGTTCCGCCCTTCGGCACGAACTGCGGATGCGACGGCTTGGCCTTGTGTGGCTCCGGCTGGGTCGGATCCCCGCAGTAGCAATCTTCATACCGTTCCATGTCCGGCGGGGGCATCGGCCGGGCACCGCACCGCGGCGACAACCGGTGCTGGTACGGCTTCCGTGGGCAAGCGCACCACCCGTCCGCCGTCACCAGGTCCGCACGATCCGGGCCGGCCAGGGTGGCGTACGCGACCGCTCGAGTCGCATCGATCAACAGGGCAAGCAGACTCTCTACGTTCTCCGCATCGTCGACGCCTGCCCCAACGGACTCGAGCAGGTTCAGGGCAGCCGTCCGGTACTGGTCGCGGGTCATCGGGCCACCGACTCACGCCGGTCCCGCAGACCAGCCCTCAACCGCCGCTCAGCGGCCGCCAAGAACTGCCACGGCACGTAGAAACACGCCGCCGCCCACACCGCCTTCAAACCCCACACCAGAGCCCACCAGAGGGCATCCATCACCACGTAATCAACACGCATCGTCGTACCTTTCCCATCGGGTAGGGGACACTCTTCATCGGTGGCCGGCGGGGAAAGCCCCGGTCCAGTTCGGGTCTGCACCGGGGCCCGGGCCCCCGCCGGCCACCACCTCATCTAGTAGCAACCACGCTCAGGCGAACACGGCCCATCGTGCCCGTGCCCACCGACACGACGGCCAGCACCAACCCGCCGCCGCGACCGGTCAAGAACATCGGCCGCCGACAATGGATGCTGCTTCTGGTACG
>Ga0247758_1002470_pt1 | contig 9865 bp, 8 predicted proteins | sample UWRJL156409C4_FD_180950 | JGI IMG/M metagenome (GOLD analysis project Ga0247758, IMG submission 180950) | Plant litter microbial communities from Arlington Agricultural Research Station in Wisconsin, United States - UWRJ-L156-409C-4 | ecosystem: Environmental > Terrestrial > Plant litter >... | reverse complement strand
AACCCTCCCGGCACCAAACCCCCTTCCGCTCACTAGCCCCTCTCTCCATCACCTCCCTAGCCTTCTTTCTACTATGTCTCATCGCCCTCCTAACAACCTACCACCTCTCCCCACCCCTCTCCCCGCTCGAACTCTTCTTTGACTCCCAAACCTTCGGCGTGAAATTCCTGTTTGCCGCGCTAGGTTCAACTGTCTCTTTCTTCTGGGCTGCGTTTGCCCAGTCACTTTCTGCTATGAGCGTGTTTAGGAGGATGAATGATACCCCTCAAGAAGCGGGGAGATCAGTGCTGGTGACGAGGAAGACTGACGCCCTGTCTGCAGCATGGGACGCGTTACATCAAAAAGAATGGGCTGTCTTCGTGGTGTGCAGTATAGCGGTGCTAGGGGAGGGACTGCCGGTGGTGTTGGCAAACGTGCCGTATAGTCTGACGCAGACGAGGAAGACGTATGATGTGTGTTTGGGGCTGAGTGTGGGAATTATGGGCGGGATGGTAGGGTTGTTGGTGGGTGTGGGGATGGGGATGGGGATGCGAAAGAAGGAGTGTATGCCGGTTGATCCGAGGACGGTGGCCGGGGCAGTTTGGTATGTGGCTGACTCGGCGGGGTTGGTAGAGATGGTGAAGAAGAGGGAGTGGGAAGGGAGGCGGGACCGAGGGAGGGAGGGAAGATTGAGAGGGTTGGAGGGGGAGTATTTTTATGGGAGGGTCGTGGGGAGTGATGGGCGGAAGAGGATGGTTGTTGACGTGGCTTGAGCGGTGGAGTCGCAAAGAAGGAAGGCGAAAGGGACCCAATTCGTGAGATTCTGGTATGAGAGAGGATGATTGTGTGGGTGTCCAACTGTATGTCTGGGTATCTAAACCAAGAGAATGCTCGCGAGTTCTGGGTTGTCAGCCATCGCCTCGCCGTGCATGACGCCATAGACATAAGCTTGCCCGACGTACTCGTAGCAAGGCTTGTCTCCAATATCTCCCCGTTGAGACTTCCGTAGCACAACCGGAAAATCTGAACCCGCGAGTATCCAAATCTCATCACCAGTTCTCGTCGAATCAGGGCCAACGACCAATCGGTTTGCCGTCGTAAGCGCCACGCGCATTACGGTTAGGTTAGCCCCCATAGCCATCTCGATTTCTGGGCCATAGCCCCCCTGTTTCGAGCGCCTGCAAGTCTCCACTGCACCCTGAAAGCCTTCCGGGGTCTGCCATTCTTCTGGACGGGCTGCCGGGTCAGCCTGGTCCAGCGCAAGCAGCATCATGGCCATTTCGCCGAGGGCCTTGTCCTGAGACGGATTGAATGCTACCTCAGCAGCCCAGTGGGCTAGCATTTGTTCTCCAGGGTGAGGGGATACGTGATCCTGTGGACCGGGATTTTTGTCCGCAATCACGGTCCGCCAGAGGACCTCGAAGCGGGATTTGCTGTGGAGGTTGTCAACGAGGACCCAAATGTCCCAAAAAAAGAAGGGGAGTGGGTGTGGTGGTAAAGAGACCTACGTTGGGGCGTAGGCGAGCTGCGTCCCGGATATCTTTGCTACTACTGACAGAAGCTCTGCGAAATAGTCGCCATAGTGCGTACTCTCCTCGACATTGTGCCGCTGGGTCACGGAAATGGTGTCCAGCAATAACCCCTGCACTTCGATCTCTGCTTGCTCAAGGGACGCTGTGACAACCCGCCAGGTGACTCCGCCGTGTGTGTTGAATTGTATTATGTTAGGGTGCTTATAGGGACTCTGAAAAGTAGTGGGCCTTGAATTTGTGCTGAAATCGGGTACCCAGGATGGAAGACGTAAGGATTTCTTTGGTGCATCTTGTGTCATCGCAAGATCGAACAGACTTGCAGAGGATTCTAAAATCAGTCGGAATACCCGAGTATAGAGCACCTCGACCGCGACATGGTAGTCCGGGGCTAAGACGTCCGGGTAGGATAGGAACGGTGGTTTTTTCTTGTCAGCGAGTCCCAGAAGCGCGTATATCTTGTCTCTCGGGTCCGTCGCGTGACTCTTCCTGGCCGAGGATGCGAGCAGCGAACTGAGGGAACGGAGTGGCGTCCTTCTCAAACGGCATATAATCGACAGGTGAGAGGCGAAAGAAAAGGGATTTTCTTCATCAAACATCGGAAGGTATTTGGGTGGGAACTCTTTATGCCGGAACCGCCTTCTATAGTGCCCATCACGGTGCGCCGAATCCCAGTGCACAGTGTATAGAAACGCACGGGTTCGCGCGAACCATACCCATGGGAGAACTTGCGAGCCGCAAAGAACAGCGTTATTGGCGTTCACCACGGCTTCCTGTATGACCCAAACGCGTGAGAACCATGGTCGGTTGATCAGCGCCTCTAGTCCGAGCCAGCTGTCCCAGTTAGAAGTCCAGTCTAGAAGGCCTTTCTTTTTAAACACGGTGGTCCGATCCTCCCAATCTAGATAGACGACTTCACCATATCGATCCGGATCGATCTTGGCGAGCATTCTGAGAGCGGTGATGCCATCCTCGGTGAACTCGTCTTCCTCGCCGAGCCAGATCAGAACCTTTTTGGCTTGCTTGAAAATAACACTCATCTGGGCGACTTGTGAAGACCTCTCGTCGAGATCTTCCTGGTTGATGCAGATGCCGTCGGCCCAAAGGTACTCGGACTTGGTGCCACATTCGCCTTGTGTGAGATCGGCGTGATAGATCCTTGCGAGAGCAGTGGCAAGGCTCTGTGTGATGAGCAGTCGCTTGCCATTGACGATGACTTCCACAGACGGTGTGCTGGTGTGCTCTGGAGAGTGGTACTTGGAGTAACGGAGCATCGGGTTTCCCCACGTGTATGAGACCGCATCGAAGTCGGGCGCTTCATCGAGGGGCAAGGCCAAGAGTGTGAGAGCGAGTTTGGCGTCGTCCTTCCGGAACGGAAGCTTGCTGCTGCTCAGGAACCTCGACAACGTCGAGCGTGGTGTTGGCAAGGCAGTGAGATTTGAATCTGAAGCCGCCGCAGAGTCCACCTGGTTTCCAATCGGTATCGGCGCTGTATTGATTCGAAGCAATCTGATATAACCCTCTCTTGGGAGTCGGTCGTAGGTGAACCGAGCCATGGATGCCAGCTTGAGGCACTATCCCTGTGCAGTGTGGGCTGACGTTGCATGGGTCGGTCAATTGCTGGATGAAAGAGGAAGCGGGGAAAATGCGAAGTTGACATCCCAAACCCCACCTGCTCCTTCCTGGAACCTGCAGGCAGAAGCATCCGACTCTCCAATGAGAACAAAAGCAAACCCAGTTCCCACGTGACACCCACATATCGCGCTGAAGCAAGCTGGAAAGTGCGATCACGTCAAACCGCGATCGAAGCAAGAAAAGCAACAGCTGATTCGAAACCTTGCAACGCTTTCAACTCCCCGCCCGGCATCACGATCCTTCCGCCAAGCACCCACCATGGCTATGCATTATGAAGCTGACGCAGTACTTTCGCCTTTTGCTTTTTCGCGAACTCATCCTCCTGCAAATTTCCTCCAGCCTCTGCATATGGTCAAGCGCAAAAAGCTGTTACGGTATCGGGTAAACCCTGTTGCGCAACAACCAGAGGACAATCGCAGCTTCCTTCATCGCACTGACGGAACCGACGACAATACCCATAATAGTTCCGAGAGTCCCAAGGGCTGCCAACTATTGCACTTTAGGTAGCGACGGCGAGGAAGAGAGTGCAAGACAACAGAAGGCGCGGGCAAAGAGGAAGCCAGAAAAACAGCCGAAACCGCCAAGGAGAAAAGGGGACGGAATCGGGAGAGCGGTGCCCCGGAGCCATCAGTCCAAAAAAAGAACCCCGGCCCAGCTGCAGTCCCGAGTCCAAGGAGAAAAGCTCCGGAGAGGCCAAGACTCGGAACGTTACAGCGGGCTGTAGTGGGATTAGGGCCCCGAGAAGCCGCGCAGGGAGTGGAGTTGAAGTTCCTCCGCCGCATGACTTTGCGCAGAGCCAAGAAGCGGTGGGCGCTGCCGTTTTATTTGATTAGCAATCTTACTCCTCTGCCAGGGCCACAAACGTTAGCTCGGTCAGGGACCCGCTGTTACTGGTTTGGTGCCCTCCCTGCCGGGAGGTAACAGTGGGTCCCTGGCCGAGCTAACGTTTGTAATCCCGGCGGAGGAGTAGAGTGCTGACAGGTGACAGGGAGGCTGCATATATTGCATGGCTCGCAGTGCGAAGGGAGCAAACTATTTGCTGCACCGCCCAATACGCCTCTGCCGGGGTTACCTTGCTGCCGTGGGGGGGTGCCACGCGCACGGCCGGGGTTGACGTGCTTCCAGTCTTGATAAGACGGACCGTCCCGAGCTCCCACCAGAGAAAGCTGATTTCCTCTCCATCTGGATTTCATTCAGACCACTGCTGCCCGCAACAATGAGGCTCTCCAACGGAATTGCGATCCTGTCCGCCCTTTTCACCGCGGTGAGCGCGGTGGAGGTGACGGCGGACTCCGAGTCCACCGCCGACTCGAGCTCGAGCTCGAGGCCAGGGCCAGGCGCGTCGTCGATACTGTTCCGAGGCGGAACGGTCATCGCGTTCAACAAGCAAACCGAGGGGCTGCAGATCATCCGCAACGGCTCTGTTCTCGTCACGGGCGACCGCATCGCCGGCGTGTACAGTTCAGTCGTCCCAAGGGTCCCTGTAGGCACCGAGATTGTCGACATCACCGGCAAGATCATCACCCCGGGCTTCATCGACACGCATCGCCACGGATGGCAGACCGTCTTCAAGACGCTGGGCCCCAACACCAACCTGCTCGAGTTCTTCGGCCGCTTCAGCTCGTACGTCGCCCCCTTCTTCTGGACCAACACCGACATCTACGACAGCCAGCTCGCCGGCCTGTACGAGGCCCTGAATGCTGGCGTCACGACGTCGCTCGACCACGCCACCCACACGTGGTCCAAGGAAGCCTCCGAGGCCGGTCTGCAGGCCTCCATCGACAGCGGCGCACGAGTGTTCTGGGGCTTCACCTTTGCCAACATCACCGGCCTAGTCACGGTTGAGCAGCTGTACCCCATCTTCCGCGCCATCGCCGCCAAGCCCGCCCTGCGCAACTCGCCCACCACGCTCGCCATCGCCTACGACGGCTGGGGCCCAGACCCGAACGTGCCCGAGATCCACAAGATCATGGCGCTCGCGCGCGAGGCCAACGTGTCGGCCATCACTACGCACTCGCTGCAGGGCCCGTGGGGCTTCCGCAACTCCCCCGAGGACGTCCACGCGCTCAACTACCTCAACATCTCCACGCCCGTCATCTTCTCGCACGCCTCCTTCCTCACCCCTGCCGGCGCCGACCTGCTGCGCTCCACCAATCAGTATATCTCCATCACGCCCGAGTCTGAGATGCACTACGGCCAGACCCACCCCGTCAGCTACGGCATCCAGGACCAGGCCTCCCTCGGCATCGACACCCACATGACCTTCAGCACCGACATCCTCACCCAGGCGCGCATCTGGCTCCAGCAGGCCCGCTACGAGCGCTACCTCGCCGTGCTCAAGCAGAACAAGCTGCCCCGCACCAACCCCATGTCCGTCGAGCAGGCCTTCCTCCTCGCCACGCGCCACGGCGGCCTCGCCCTGCGCCGCCAGGACCTCGGCGTCATCAACGAGGGCGCCAAGGCCGACCTGCTCATCTTCGACGGCACCTCCCCCGCCCTGATGGGCTGGGCCGACCCCGTTGCGGCAGTCATCCTGCACGCCAGCGTCGGCGATATCGAGGCCGTGCTGGTCGATGGCAAGTGGGCGAAGAAGAACTTTAAGCTGGTTGCGCCGGGGTGGCCCCAGGCGAAGGCGAAATTTTTGGCGACCGCGAAGCGCCTGCAGGCGGTGTGGAAGACGATTCCGCTGCCGGAGCCGCCGACGGAGTTCAACGGGTCGCCGGTGGTGGATCCGTTGAGGGTTGATACGCTTAGGGGGCCGGGCGATGGGTATGGGCCGGGGGCGTATCTTTAGAGTCGGGTAGCTATCTGGCCACTTATAGGTAGCGTGTACATCTGAGGAGCTTACATTGTGAGGAGTGAAAAAAGCTGTTTCTTTCCTGTATATCGAGCATCATCTATCAAGACTTTTTAATGTGTACCTATTAGCCATGTTGCATTTTGCGGTGAACTTGAACGTGAGCACCTCTGTTTTGCGATGACGGTGATGATGATGGCAGCCAAGTGCTAGCAACAATGCACGTTTGTATCGAAACTGAGCGTCCATTTCCTCGCCCTTAATATCTATTGCGCTGGATACAAAGTCAAAGTAATTACCACTTGCAGGTATACAGGTCTCACGCGATCTGGTGTCTGCCCGTTTGTCTTCATTAGGTGGAACCCCAGGAGTTCCGCTACCTACTCATGGCGTAGCACCGCGGTTAGAGAGTATTTTAGGTGCTGAATGATTCTAACTTTCCAGATTCCGGCTTCAGACTACAACGACCTCCAGCATCTTCAGATGGCGACCGCACTCAGCGACCCTCTTCTCGTACAGCTGAGCGAGCCCCACCCTCCGATACACAACCTCGTTCCCCATCCGGCCATCCTCCTCCACCACAATCAAACTGCTCACCGTCGCAAAAACCAAAAGATACTCCACCGTCCCACTGCCCTTCCCGCCTTTCCACTTAAACTCCCCTCCGGCCGTCACGAACAGCTCCTTATCCCTGTGGCGTGGGTTCTCATCCAGTGAGATAAACCCAACTTCAATGCGCTCCTTGTTGCTGCCTGGGACCTTCAAGTTCTCCCGTGCAAAAGCCGGCGCCGCTACACCGCGCAGTCGTATCCAGGAACCCTCTGCAACAGGGCCGTACATGTTGCGGGAGCCTTGTCGGGGGGTGACGTGGTGTGAGACGAGCTGGAGGCTGGGAGGGGGACTACTACCACCATCATCCAGATGCACATCCGCCTTCAAAAACCTAACAGCACACCCACTAGCCGCCCAGCTCCAACTTGGCGCACCCCTTTGTCTCGCTAGCTCTCTCCTTCCGGTACCGATACCGGTACTGTCGGGGGTAGGTCTCCCGTGGCCAACCCAGAGGAGACCCAGGGGGATGTCGGTGGACCAGACTCCCGCGAGGTAGTCGCCTAGGTTGGGGCTTGGGCTGTTGGCGCTCACTCCGGTACCGGCATAGGTAGAACTGTCGAGCGCCTGGGCGATGCCGGACATGGCCGGGAGCATGTCGGTTATGACGGTTAGTGAGCGGCTGGTGAAATCCTGGATGAGGGTGCGGAAGTCGGACAGGAGTGCTGCCGTTTGGGTTGTGTGGGTTGTGTGGGGATTGGACTTGGTAAGGGTTGGGCTGGTGAGGGCTGGGTTGGTGATGGTAGTGGCTTGGGGAGGGTCGGTAGTGGCGGTACCAGATGGGGGAGAGAGGGCGGTATGCAGCGCGGCTGATAGGGCAGGGTATCCGTCTGTGCCGGTTGGTAGACATGACGCCGGGGAGCGGCTGCCGTCGGCGGACTGGAATGATGCAAGGACGTTAAGGGGGTTTTGGCTTGCGGAGGAAGTTGTGGTCGGCTGCAAACAGCGCCAGAATATCTGCTGAGATGTGTAGTAGAGCTGTCGCGGGGGTAGGATGGATTCTTGCAGCGTCCATCCGCGGCCGAGGAGGGGGGCTTGCTTGAGCTTGAAGACGAGGCTTAGCTGTTTGATGTGGGTGGGTTCTTGCACTTGTACTGTCCTCGTTGGATCGGTGTCGGATATCGGTAGCCATGACATGGTGGGCCGGGTGGAAGGGAGAGTACTAGTATCTTGTGAGTTGCCGTCCTCTGAGCTATCATCTTCCAGTGGTTTGCGGGGTGAGAGGATCCCGGCCCTGGAATGCGCTGAGTCCAACGCTGAGATGGTCACCAAGGATCGCCGATAAATGTCACCCATGACTGCCGACTCGGACTCCCAGTCCTCAGCCGAGTCCTGCACGATGCACAGCGAGTCAATCCAAAGATACTGAATGGCCAGCTGCCGAGTGATGACGATGGCGTCGTAGAAGTTGGCCGGCAGTGAAGTTAGGGGTATCTCCCGCTGAAACGGCTCCAAGGTATTCTTGTCGAGCAACGGGCTGATAGGGCCACCCCAACAGTGGCTCAGGGCGGCGTAGTGGCCTGGTACTCCTTCGGTTTGGACCAAGCGACATGTCGGCGAGGAAATGGAGCCGACATCCAAAACCCTGCTGGGTAGCGCAGGAGGGACGGCGGTGTCTGGGCAGTTCTGATGGTTCTTGCGGCAATCGGTTAGCCAACCTTTGGCGATGTCATGGTTGGCTTGAGAGCCGAGATCCGGATCTAGCGGAAACATGCCGATGCGGAAGTTTTCGACATATTGCGGATTCTCTGTGTCCCCATCAGTCCAACACTTCGCACCTTCTCAACTCGTGACACTACCTCTATCCGTAAGAAGCTTGAGATGAACCGTCTCGTGTCCGATCCGCACGAGGAGATCCTCTGCAATTCCTGTCGAGCCCGTTTGAGGATGAAGCGAGATCCCGATCTGCCCCTTTCGCTCTTGTGTGTGAGAGAGGATATAGTGCTGGAGGAAGTGGCAAAAGTCACATCCTTGTTTGGCTGAAGCGTTGAGATCTTCGAGGGAACGATGGTGTCGGCAGAACAAATGGTTGTTGTGGATGACGGCGGGTGAGCCGCGGTGCTGAGAAAGCCGAGCGCGTTCGAAAAGGCGACTGATGTGCAGCTTTGAGCAGGGGGTGCACCTAGTGGCCATGGTGGATGATACGCGGAGTGGGAGGACCTTTTTTGGAGGTTGATGAGATGGGGCGAGCTTGAAGTTGGCGCTGGAAATGCTTGCGAATCGTTGTCGTCGGCCTAACGCGGCCCAATATTTGTCCCTTCTGCCGTGGGCCGCCAAACTAAGTTGAGTAGAACCTTGACACCAAATACAGCGACAAGAACGGGGCAAACCGAAACTCCTTCCCAGACGACGATGTAGGCAAGCAAAAGCCCCGGTCTTCGAAAGGGTCGAAACTGAGAAGTTGTCCTGTGTATTCTGTTGATCGCTCACCCGCCACAAAGCTTACGGTCTGTTTGAACGACCGACGTTGAGTCAGAACTAGAAGGAATCCAAGGTATTGGCCGTTGATCGCGGAGCTCAGCGAAGAAAGGCCCCCAAATCCCATAAACAGAAAAGGCTTGTCCCATTTTGGATACAGCCGCACCGAGTGTGTGTGGGGGTGCGTCCCATCTTGATGGGCGGGGTAGCTCAACTTCAACTATCTTCTCGGCGAGAAACTTACCTCTGTTCCCTCATACCACTCCCATCCATCACCGAGCTCCGTTGCACCGACCCACTCTGATAAACTCGACATAGAGTGCCTCAAGAAAAATCGAGATGTCCGCCCCCGCGGACAGCCACCAAAACGTCGACAGCCTGTACAAAGGCACCCGCGACGTCCCCTGGTTCCGCGAGAAACCCACCCTCTCCTGGCCCGCTCTCGAGCTGCTGCACAAGTACAGCAAGTACCGCCCTGAAGAGGTCCACGATGCGGTTATTTCCCTGGTATGACAACTCATGTTCCCCTTCATCTCCCCCATTTCACCCTCCTTTTCCCTCCTTGCCGTCACACTTTCCATCCCTCCCATTTTCCCACTCTCCAAATACTCACCAGGACAACCCGCAGCGCAACCGCGCCTGGGCGACCTTCCCCTACCCCTGCATAGGGCAATTCGACTTCCTCGACTTTCCCCTCTCCACGCGCCGCATGCTCTACCCGCGCTTGCTCTCCCTCCTGAAAGCGGGCGGGACTCTTGTGGACGTGGGGTGTTGCTTGGGCCATGACATTCGTAAGCTGGTGTTTGATGGCGTCCCGGGGGGGAATCTGGTGGGCGTGGAGCTCCATCAGGGGTTTATTGATTTGGGGTTTGAGTTGTTTCGGGATCGGGAGGGGGGT
>Ga0247758_1002469_pt1 | contig 9867 bp, 8 predicted proteins | sample UWRJL156409C4_FD_180950 | JGI IMG/M metagenome (GOLD analysis project Ga0247758, IMG submission 180950) | Plant litter microbial communities from Arlington Agricultural Research Station in Wisconsin, United States - UWRJ-L156-409C-4 | ecosystem: Environmental > Terrestrial > Plant litter >... | reverse complement strand
GACGTGATAACCACCCACGACGAAACGAACACCAGGGCGAAAACTCCCATCCTCGACCATCACGTCAGTGGGACCCCCCCCGAGATAACGCTCCGCCTGCCCATTGGCTGCCCTGGTGACACAGGTGGGGCATCCGCGGGTGGGGTGGCCGCGAGTGGCGTCACCCCGCAGTGCTGGGCAAAGCTTGTTCTGATGATCAGTCGAATCGCGCGGGTCGGGGGACGGAGGGGAGCCGCTGGATGCATGGCGGGCGTTTGTTGGGTTGGCGCCGTGGCTAGGGAAGGGTTTGGAGGGCTTGGAAGGCTTGGTATGGGGCCGATATATCCGGGGTGGATGTCTTTGTTTGCGGGGTGTGCTTTTGGTGGTTTGGTTTGAAGGACGGCCTTGTCGGGAGGAAGAAACGAAATGGGAGATGGGAGGTTATACCATATCGTGTCCCACGGCATCGGGTGACACTTGACACTCAGCGCGCAGATGCCGTTGGGGCTGTGGGCGTGGAGTGATTTGCTGCCAGTGCCGTATCTCCAAGTTAAACCCGTGAACATTTGCTCCCAAACAGCAAGTCGGTGCCGTCAAAAAAGGGTTATGCACCCGATACCCCCATCCCCTCTCGTGCCCTCGTCCAATGGATCGAGCTTCGTGTGTGGTGCCCTGGTTTTCCTTCCGAGTCGCTATCTTTCCCAGGCAGAGATTCTCGGCATGTGCATTGGCGTCGCTATCAGCACCATTACGCAAATCCTCCTTGTCATGGAGCCTCGATGCACTGCTTTCCATATCAGGTCCGCTAAATCCGGAGGTATCATGCTTACGTGGTTGGCATGTGGATAGGCGTAGGTGGATATCCCTCTCTCGCCAATCCGAGGTCAAACTGGAAATGCTGGCTAGGTAGGTACCTAGGTACATTGAGAATCCACGGTTTTACAGCCGAAGTAACTGCTCCTTTGAAACTGAGTTATATTTAGTCGCAAACTATTTCATATCGTTGAATACAACCCTAACCAGCTTGGACAGTCACCGATGCCCCAGTCAGACCACTTGAGGCAGCACTGATGGTGAGGTTGCCAACAGCCCCGGCGTTGCTGCGTATCATTGCAAGCGCAAGACCGCTGAAAGCCTTGCGCGTCAAGCTAGAGAACACAGTGAAGTCGGCGGGATCTCCGTTGTCGGTTGTCGCGATCAGTCCCGGGCCGGTGATGGAGAAAGCGATCGAGTTGCTCGCCCTGGGAACGGTATCGCCGTTGGCGTCGACGACGGTGGCGGTAATGAAGGATAGATCAAGCCCGTCACCCTTGATGGTAGAGCGATCGGCCGAGAGAACGAGTTTGGTAGCGTTGCCGACAGTCCGCTTGGTAGCGGTTGCCCACTCCTGGCCGTTCTTGTAGGTGATGACCTTGAGATCGCCGGGCTGGTACACGACGCTATCCCACCGGAAGCGCCAGCTCGAGGCTCCGCGCTTCAGACGGCCGGCCGACTTCCCGTTGACATACAGCTCGGCTTCGTCGGCCGAGGAATACACGTGCACTGGGGTGACCTGGCCGACGCGGTCGGGCCAGGTCCAGTGGGGGAGAATGTGCGCCATGCGGACGTCCGGGGCCCAGCGCGCCTGGTACAGGTAGAAGCGGTCCTTCTTAAAGCCCGCCAAGTCGATGATTCCAAAGTAGGAGCTGCGCGCCTTATCAGCGAAGGGAGTCGGCTCGCCGAGGTAATCCCACCCCGTCCAGGCAAACTCGCCGGCGACGTAGGCGTGCTTGTCCTGCAGGAGGAAGACCTTGTCTGGAGATCCTGAGGCCCACCAGTCCGAGTACAAATCGTACGCGCTGACGCGCAAGCCTGCGGAGTCCTGGCCACCGCCGCTGCTGCTGCTCACCACCGCACTCAGGCCGCTCGTCACGGGGAAGAGAAATGTCCCGCGGGAGCTAAGGCATGATGAGGTTTCCGAGCCCCAGAGCATCTTGTTTGGGAACTTTGAGCGGAAGCCCGGCCACGTCGATGACGTAGAGACGCCGATGCCCTCGCCGTTGTAGTTGAGTCCGATGATGTCGACCTGGGCCGCCAGGGCGGTATCGGGAGTGGCCGAGTTCATGCCAGCGGTAGTCGGCCGAGTAGGGTCCTCGTCGCGAACGATCCCGCGGAGCTCAGCACCAATGGTGCCTCCAGAGGCACCGTTTTGCTCGGGAATCTCGTTACCGAGAGACCAGGCGATGACGGACGGGTGGTTACGGTCTCGGCGAATAAAGAGGCGGAGGTCCGCCTCGTGCCAGTCGTCAAAGATCAGAGAAAAGTCGTTCCTGGCCTTAGACTTCTTCCAGCAGTCAAAAGCCTCGTCGAGCACCATAAGCCCCATTCTATCGGCCAGCTGGAGGAACTCGGGGGCGGGCGGGTTGTGGGCGGTGCGCAGCGCATTGTTGCCCATCTCCTGCAGCATCTGGAGCTGCCTCTCTTGGGCTCGGTAGTTGAAAGCTGCGCCCAAGCTCCCGAGGTCGTGATGGTTGCACTGGCGATTATGGTCAGATTCTGTTTCGGATGTTGTACCTAGTAATTACAAGGGGGGCAGGTTGGCTTGGCGACTTACTGTCCCCTGAATACGAATCTTCTGTCCATTCACGCTAACTCCAGTGTCCTTGTCGTAGGCAATAGTCCGGATACCAAAAGGCGTCTCACTGATGATTATGACTATGATTAGATGACATTTTGGCTGTTGAAGCACTGGGGAGGAAGAATGGGGGCGGTGGTTGACTGACTAAGTATCAATCACTTGTCCATTGACGGACAGTCTCGTGATGGCAACATAGATATTCGGTGTCTGATTCGGCTTGGGTCCCCACAGCTTGGGGTTGGTAACGGTTGCCGAGGCACTGACGACTGCTTTTCCGCCCGCGGCGACAGTGGCCGATGCCTTTGACAGGGTAGCCACAATACTGCCTTGCACGCCAGACTCGTCTTGAGGCCGAATCTCTGTAACCACATCAACGACCTGGCTGGCGGTGCCCTTGTTCTCGATGTCGACTGTCAGGCTGACGGTTGCAGAAGAGGCCGAGATGGCGGGCGTCGTGACAAATGTCCCGTACTGGGCCACATGCACCGGGTTTGTCTTGACAAGCCAGACGTTCCGGTAGAGGCCCGCGCCTGGATACCAGCGAGAGTTGTCCAGAGGGTTGTCAAGGCGGATTGCCAAGAGGTTGTCGGCCCCCGTCTTGACGTAGGGCGTCAAATCGAGCCGGAAACTGGCGTACCCAAAAGGCCAACCCCCCACGAGGTTGCCATTGAGCCAGACTGCCGCGTACGACATTGCGCCGTCGACATCGAGGAAGATGGTCTTGCCAGCATCCTCAGCGCCCAAGGACACGACGCGGCGGTACCAGCCGACGCCATTGGACGGCAGCTTTCCCATTGCGCCACTGACCCCGGGAGCATTGAATGGCCCTTTGATGGCCCAGTCATGCGGCACATTGACTGTCTCCCAGCTGGCGTCGTTGAAAGAAGCCTGCGTGAAGTTGAGACCGGCACCCGGCTGAGTGCCGGTGGGACGGGTCTTCTTGGAGCCCGTACTCTTGATGAAATCGTTGCCCGAGGGAAGGAGCCAGGACTTAAGTGTGTTGTAAGACAGCGAGTCCGGACTGGAGGTGAAGCGCTGGAAGCGCCAGCCGACGTTGATACTAACCCGCTCGCGCCCGCCAACAGTAGCACGGGGTGTAAGAGGAGCGTGCGTCGAGGCCAGCGGCAGGTCGGCGGCTAGCAGCAGAGCCGCGAGCGCAATTCCGTAGGCGCCGCTCAGCATTTTCGTGTCGTGAATTTGACCTTGGATCCGAAGGACACAGGTTCCCGTCAGACCGTGCTGTCTCCATGAACCGCTCACGGTCACGACATTTATACATGTTCATACTGGTACAATCCATCAGGCCGGGAAGGAGCACTCCGTGTGCGAGCCTTAGCGCTTCAAGAGCTTTGTCCTGATTTGAGCGACTGTACATCTCCGCTGGATGAGTTCTGGTGCTACCGCGGTAATATACCAGAGGTCTGCAGGTTCTCGGGGTCTTAACCGAGCATTGGCCTTGTTCCTTTTTTACCACCAGTTGGGTCGCCAATCGAGGAATTCTTCCGGACCACTATAATGCCGCTCTCCCGTGCTAAGTTAATTGCTCCGCACGTCTCGTTAGGCTGTTTTGAATATCTTGATTTGACAGCCAAGTCTCTGGTTGCGACTTGCGGTCCTTGCATTGAGTTCCATCGGGAAAGCCTAGTAGTACCACACAGCTTGTGGACCCCGGTATTAATTGACAGTCCAGCACCAGCAAAAATGCCAATTAACGCTCTCAGCGCGTGATCACCTTTGATTGCATGCGTGTTAGACGCACTGCTGAACCCCCTTCTTTTTGACAGGTATTATGCTTCTAGACATGAAAGCTGATTGTATAGAGGAAACGATAGTTATGTGGCAGGAAAGCGACTGTTACGTGCAGGGGAGACGGTGTTCCGAAACTGGGCCCAGGATCGGCTGGCGTATTTATGGTCATGGTAACCATAGCCGGAGCAAGTTCCTCTCGACGCAGGCGGTCCCCTGCTCAGGATCTTCGACTAATACTGACTCGGCCAGGAAAAAGGTGTCGAGTGAGACTATACAGGTATTCAAGATGACCACCCTATCTCCTCCGTCTTCTCCCCCTTGCCGTTTCGCCCTTCCACTCTATCCCCTCCTCTCACCCGTCACCCTAATCCCCTTCTGCCTCGGAAACCAACTATTCACCACCTCCCACTCCCGTTTCTTATCCTCCAAAGCCAACTCGTACCTTACCACCAGCGTCGCCACAACCTTATAGATCTGCATCAGCGCCATATGCTTCCCTAGACAAATCCTACTGCCGCCCCCAAAGCCCAAGTCCGCATCGTTCATCGCCCGCAGCCTCGCCGCAAACCCCTCTTCTGTTTCGCCCTCAGCTTGCAGCCACCGCTCAGGGCGGAATTGGTCTGCATCGGCGCCCCAGACGGAAGCGTTGCGCGCCAGGATGTACGGGTTGAAGGAAAGAATGGTGTCTTGCGGAAGAGATTGTCCGTCAGGGAGGACAGTGCCTCCCTGTGGAACATAGCGCTCGAGACCTAAGGAGACGCCAGGGAGGATGCGTAGGGATTCGCGCACCAGGGCCTCCAGGTAGGGGATGGAGCGGGCGGTGCGGAAGGAGACGGGGGCGGTGGCTATTGATTGGGGAGTCAGGCCTGCGGCGGCTAGGTCGGTGCGGAGACGGGCTAGGATGGATGGGTTTTTGAGGGTGTGGTAGAGCGCGGTGCGGAGGATTGCGGCGGTTGTGTCAGCGCCGGCGATCATGTTGATCATGAGCCAGGAGACGATCTGGTTGTCGTTTACGGTGGTGGGGTTGGCGGTTTTGGCTTCGATGAACTTGTCGAGGTAGTCTGGGGCTGAGGCAGAGTGGAAGGCGGAGTCGGTGCCTTGGTAGCGGGCGATGAGGCGGTTGATGGAGACGCCAGTAATGCCGCCGAAGCCGGGAGGGCCGATGCGGAAGACGGTGTTCTTATCGAACCAGTGGTCGAGCCAGGGGATGCAGCTGATGATGGAGAAGTAATCGAGGGCCTTTTCTGCATTGCCGAGCGTGCCGTCAAAGTCGCAGCCTTTCGCGAGGTAGCCGAGGGGCTCACTGAAGGTGACGTTGCCGACGACATCCCAGGTGTCTGGGGGAGGTTAGCGGGGTGGTGGAGGGTGAAGGGGGAACAATACGAACAGTAGTTGATCCACTCGCAGAGGTTGAAGGGCTTCCCGGGCATGAAGCGCTTCTCGAGCTCCTCGCAGAACTGCGTAATGATCTTATCGATATGCGGTTCGAAGGCAGCGACGCCGTTGGGGGAGTAGTACTTGGCGATGGGCTTTTTCTCTGCTGCATGCTTCTCAACATTGATCTCGCTGAATAGGTTGTAGACGATGTGCCCCTCGACCAGAGCGCTGCTGGCGCGAACGGATTCGGTCTGTCCGGGTCAGTCCATGTTGCCTTTCGGGATAATGCCGACACAAGTACCTTCTTCCAGTCCCCTTTGGTGTTGAACACGGTCTTGATCAACTCGGGGTAGTCGACGTCGATAACATTCGGGCCAATTCGCACCACCGGGCCGTACTTCTTGTGCAAGCGGTCGACGACCAGGTGGAAGCTGCCTTGGTGGACATTGTAGAGGCGCCAGAGATTGGTAAATTCTAACGCTGTTAGCTGGAGAAGGTGAGCGGGATGCCAGTCTGCCTTACTCGCAAAGAAGGGGCCCGGATATCGGCGGAGTGGGTTGCTGAGGTAGGATCCCAGAAGATAGAGCACAATGGCAAGCAAGGTAGCAGAAAGCGATCCTGGGATGCCGTTCCAGCCCACGTTGGGAATCACGATATCAATCGCCATCGCGTTCGTGGCTGCTGCGAAACTGGAATAACACGCGGCGGATCCTGGGGTTTTTAGCAGTCGAGGCCACGCGCGATGAACTGCCGGGAGAACGCTCACCAGACGCAATCTCGGGGACGGCCCGAATTTTGCTAACGAACGAGGCCCCGTCCATCTTCCACCCCCTCGCATTCCACTCCGCACAGCTGCATCCAGATTGAGGGATCTTGCATTAAATTGAGCCGGGTACATGGTAGCCAGGATGGTGTCTTGGCCAGTTCGTCCACGATGTTTGGCCGACGTCTGGCGGAAGATGCAGGAAGGCAGGATGTCTAACCCCATTTGACGCGCTATTGCAGTTGATGTGACGCTAGCGTTGTCTTCACGCAGTAAGACTAGGCCCGCGGCCGGGGCCTCCCGCAGTTGGGGGCTCGAATGGTGTGGGAGGGCCATGTCGCGGAACAGGGAAGCGGATCCGAGACAGCAAGTTTCTGCAACAAACAGACACAGACCATGCGTTCCGGGCGTGTGGGTTCGGAGAAGCCACGGAAATACCTACTGTGTAGCCACAGAGAAGAAGAGCTCCACCGCCCAATTGCAGGCCCTGATCAGCAGCGGTGAAAGTGCGCCATCACATCCTAAATCCGAAAAAAAGGTGCAGGGGACATGCACCCGACCATGCACGAATGCGCATCGACGTGGGACAGGAGGCGCATCTTGTCTAGACTCCACAGTAAAATCGCCGTTGATGATTTCGTGCTCCGAGCAGTCCGCAGGAATTGTCGTTGGAATAGAAGTGGCAAGTCTGGTCTCGGAAGCCACCGGCAGGATTTCAAGTGACGTAGCTAGTAAAACCGGGTCAAATGGACCGACTCATGGCTGCTGCCCAGGCGTTTGGGACCAAGTGGGTCCGCACGTGTCCCAGGGTTCTCCGAATTGGCGCCATTCTCAACGGCAGGCGCTACATTCACTAGCGCTGCTTGTCACTGGTAGAACCCCAGGCACCTTTGTGGGTACACCTGCCGCTGTCACGAAATGTGGTTGACGATGGACGGAAGGCGGTATCAAGGAATTTCCCAAGGTGCTCCGGAAACACAGCGTGATCTTGAACCTCGAAGGCACCACATTCCTGGCCACATTTGTCTCCCTTTCACCTTTCTCTCAATGTTGCCTTGCCAAAGCGTGCCGACAAACACCCGCTCTGCGCAGCCCATCGGCCGCCGCTTCCTGACCCGGAGCATTATCTCCTCCCCCCGGTCCCGGCTTGCGGGGCGGTGGAATTGAGCGCCCGACTTCTCCAAGCGGTGACACATGTGGCGATCGATATGCTACAAGACCTCCTGAAGACGAGAAAAGAAGCAAAAGTCCGACCTGTCACTTTGGCACTTCCACGCAAGTGTAAGGAAGAGAATACCACCATGGCTGACTTCTGCCTGTGGCAATTGGCCGCCATTTATTGCGGACCTGTGGGGATCCCAGCGAAGCAAGTGATGTCTCACTTGTCACGTTTTTCTGGCATTCGCCCCTCGGGGGGGATTCTGCTCGTCAGATGTGGGCGTCAAGGAAGCTCGCAAACATCCTCCATGTCCTTGGCCCAGAAACGAAAGGTAAACGACTTCAGGAGTTGTCAGTGCTGTCGTCATGTCATTCTCAAGCAGGGGGTTCCTTGAAGCATGAAGCAAGCACAATTTGAGCTGTCGAAACTCAGGGCGAAAGCGAGCCGGCTGAGGACGCTACTGTGTGGCTCGCTTGCGACTCCAAGAACCGGGTTCTGGATGCGACTGGTGTGGAGCCCCATGCCGGAGCCCACTCGTCGGCGACCCCTTTTCGTCAGTCCCAGAAACCCCTTCACCCGCCACAAAAGCTGGGCCCAGCATGAAGGCCGACAACTCTCTCGAAGTCCATATGACCTGTATCATTGCCTCGCTCTCCCCGCGGCGCCGTCGCTGCCCGGCCACCGCTCCGCTCGCTCTTCTTTGACGCCGCGCGCCCTCACCAACGCACAAGCCTGATTCTAATCCCACGGATCTGACAGCCCACTCGTTACGTCTCGTTGATCACATCCTCATCCCAACACCTCCCGTCGGAAGCACCGACGCCCTTCTCGAGCCTACAAATCTGACAGACTCCAGCCACCGTAATGGCGATGGGCGGCCAGGCACCCATGGCCATGGCCATCATGTGGATACTCACGGCCGTGACGTCGGTTGTGGTGCTCCTTCGGGTATACACTCGCATCATGATAGTGCAAAAATTTGGCGCAGATGACTACGTTTATGTCTTTTCCGGCGTCAGTTGCTCACGAGCCCAGCGCTCAACGTACGACTCGGTGGCTGACACGTCACAACACAGTTCATGCTCTTCTTTTACAGCATCTTCCTCCAGATCTCCTCCGGCTTTGGCTTTGGGCAGCCCGTATTAGCGCTCCCACTCGACGATGCAGTCCACGCCGTGGAGTGGGAGATGATCGGGCAGACGTTTGCCGTCGTAGGAATGGCCACGGCAAAGGTATCCCTGGGGCTCTTCCTGCTGCGCATTGTCGTCGAGGCGTGGCAGAAGATCGCGCTGTGGGTAGCGAGCGTTTTGACATTGGCTGTGTCGCTTGTTGTAGCCGTGCTGTTCTGGACGCAATGTCGTCCCATTCGGTCGCTGTATGACCCTCGTGTGGAAGGGATGTGCTTCTTTGGCATCGCGCCGTTTTCGCTGATGCTGGGAGGTTAGTTGTTTGAAAGATTTATACCGAGTCGGGATGGATGCTGACTGAGACAGTGGTTTGCATTATCGCGGACTTCTTTTTCGCCGCGTTTCCCTGGTTGTTCATCTGGAACCTTAAGATGAAGTACAAGGAGAAAGTCATTATCTCTGCGAGCTTGAGCCTCGGTGTCATGTACGTTTGTCCACACCCAGTCCATTTTCCGCCCGTCCCGCTGACAGTGAATCCAGTGCCGGCGCAGCAGGCATCGTCCGCACCGTCTCGCTCGGCGGCATCGCCTCCATCAACTACACTGGTCCGCTCACCCCTTACCCCCCCAGTTCATGGCCATCCACTAACTCCCCAACAGAAGACACAGTCCCCCTCATCATCTGGTCCGCCGTCGAACTCTCCGTCACTATGATCTGCGCCGGCATCCCCGTCCTCCGGCCCCTCTACCGTCGCATCACAGGCGGCCTCACCTCCTTAGGCAGTAACTCCAAATCCGCCTCCTCGACCTCTGGCTACCTCAAGCACGGCACCGGTAACGACACACGTAGCGCCAACATCAATCTCCGCAACATGACGCCTTCGCGGACAGGAGACTTCCCGGATGCGCATCCCAAGTTGGGCATTCGAGGAGCGACGACAGTGACGTATATCAAGGGGGATAACCATAGCGATGAGGAGATTCTGGGGTGGGAGTTTCGCCAGGGGCAGCGGAGACAGGGTGGGAATGGAGATGGGAGGAGGGATAGCGAGGGGAGAGGGGGGATTCAGGTGAGGGAGCATGTTGACGTTACGGTT
>Ga0247758_1002468_pt1 | contig 9868 bp, 9 predicted proteins | sample UWRJL156409C4_FD_180950 | JGI IMG/M metagenome (GOLD analysis project Ga0247758, IMG submission 180950) | Plant litter microbial communities from Arlington Agricultural Research Station in Wisconsin, United States - UWRJ-L156-409C-4 | ecosystem: Environmental > Terrestrial > Plant litter >... | reverse complement strand
GGGATGGGGAAATGGCAGATCGCTACTTTTCTTCTTCAACCGTTTTCTACGCCCCCAAAATTGCATCTTTGGAGGGCCCTGGGGGTGGTGGTGTTGATGAGTTGTACAAATTTCATGTTGTCTAGGCTGCAGGATAGCGGCAAGGGCGTCACGGTGCCCAACGGCAGTCCGAAGGCCGTAAAAGCCGGTTGGGCGTCGATGCGGATTGGACTGGCATCCGCCTGCACGGAATGGGCTTGGCTTGGCCTGAACGCGGGGCTCTCTGGTTTCGGCCATGGTGGAGTTTGAACGACGATAGATGCATTGCATCATGGATCATATTCCTTTGAACATGTGTGCTGCGGCCCCTCCCTCGGTTTGATCTGGTACGCCCATGCTGGGGGGCGGCGAAGCAGCAGATCCGCCCCGATGAGTGATGAGTGGAAGGCCAACGGGAATTTCCTGATGGCGAGCATTTTCTTCCAATGGAGTTGGGGTATGGCGAGTGAATGCTACGATTGGATGATAATTCGTTGTTCGTAACACGAGTCGCTCGGCAGCCTCGTGTCGGGGGTCATGCTCAATAGATTTGCGGAGCAGTCCCAGCCAGTCGTCACGACTACCGTGCCGGGCCTCAAATGCCCAGCCTCTTTCGGCCCAAAAGCCGTCATCTGGTCCCATCAGGCTCTCGTCAGCCTTCTGTTCCTGCCTGCGTTGTTTATCAGTAACTCCAATTGTCGAATCAACTGCGGCCTTCACCCACCACCCAGGGTCCGCTGCGCTGGACCACAACCACTTCAGAGACCCGCCAAGGAAATCAATCATCCGCGGAGCGCCCAGGCTTAGGATGCGCTTCTTCGCCCTCACAAATTTATCAAGTCTCTCTGAAATAAGAAATTAAGACAAAGTGCCGATAAGAATTGCGGATACAGGTCGCTTTTTTTTGCTTGTTCACCGCTCTTGACGGAACGGAGGGAGGTGAGGGAAGTCTGTGTTGCGGCAGGAACCCGACCTGGCTCGGCATGGTTGCACACACCCACCATGGATGCTCCCTCCCCGCTGCGCTGTAGGCCGACCCCAAGATGGGGCTTGTGTATGTAGATGCGAGGGCGGCTACTCCGATTTCTTATGCGATGCTGGGTTGTTGAGGTGCTTTGCTGCTCACTACTGCAGCTCATAGTCCGCACTACACCCTCCTGTCCCTGGAAAGGGAAGGTTAGGTGAATTGCTCCAAGGGAGATGCTGCGGCTCGGCGAAACCAATCACACTGAGATGGGGCTTCCTCAGTCTTGGGTGCGGGAAAATGACCCGGTCTTGGTCGATTGCCTCAAGTATGGGATGTTGCCGGTAAGATGTAGCTGGCAGTGCCCGGAGACCAGGAAAGAGAGGCAGGAAGGAATTCGGCAGCTGGAAAAGGAGAATCCTAAGTGCCGAGGGCATACCGCCGGTCCCTTGGTGATCGTTTGGGCGTTGCCCGCTCCAAAGTGGCGGCGTTTGACTTATCGATAACGCTTGCTGGATGTGCTTGGCGATGGAGCTAGGTTGTTGTCATGGAGCGAGCGCTGGGCTGACCGGCGACCGGGGGCGCGCTTGGACAAGACCCGCACCTCCCGCATTCCTCTCTTTTCACCCGACTTCTTCCACACTGCACAACCCCACGCCTGCAGCTCCTCTTGCATCAGTGTTTTCCTTGCATCGCAGACCCAAGGCGAAGGACAGAAAACCAGACTACCACTAGATCCACGGCCAGCGCAGACCACCACAACCGACTACTACGAATTGGGACGTTCGAGAGCAGACGGCCAAGCTTTGTCCAACCTAACGTCTAGCGCGCACTCGACGGAACCCGCCCCGTTTGTTGCGACGGTCACAGACAGCTCGGTAGGTACGTAGCCACGCGCATTGCATGCCCGGCTGTGGCCCACAAGACCGCAAAGGGACTGCGCATCGCATCGCATCGCATCGCTGGGCTCTGGGCTCCGCACCGGCTTGTCCCTCGCTGGTCTTGCTGGCCACGCCCTCCCGCCCTCGCGCGCACTCCCCCCCCCCCGCGCCCCCCCCCCCCCCCCACCAGCCCTCCCCAGCTCCCAGCTCCCAGCTCACGCCTCACGGCTCGCCGCTTCACACTCCCCGCCCTGGCCAAGCACTGCTTTCTGACGCGACTCTGCAGACATCCATCTCCCTCGGAGGCACGCAACCCAAGGTCCACAGTCGACTTGTCCTTCGTGCCGGCCGCGACCCAGCCAACCACTGTCGTCGCATCGCCGTTTGGTGTAACAGCGACCCGAGAGAGCACAGAGACACACTCGGCGGAGGGCCCTGTTGTCGAACCCGGCGACACGGAAATATAGCACTAGCGAAGCCGCCTGGCTGGCAGATCGGAGCACCCCCCGCCTGAGCTGGACCGTTACTGGCCCGGTATTTGCCCACGAGCAAGACGTACGGAGCTGCCTACGTACTGAGCGCTAGATCCTACTCCTTGGTAGGACCCGCAGGCACGCATCCAACCACCCCCCTCACTCCGCCGCAAGTCAGCGGAAATCAGGGTACCCTTCGGGCTCCGTCTGGCAGTTCTCCAGAACTCGGGCTCCTCCCGTCGTCGGCTCATCGCCACCCCCTTCCCACACCCCGTCGCGCCAGCCCCAAGCTTCCCGTCACAGCCTGAAAGTCGTGCAGGGCAAGCCAGTAAGAACGGTCCGGAGACTCGTGAAAGAGCATACGCTTGACGCAGCTCTCTGCAGCTCCCAAGGCGCCAGGGAAAAAGGTCTCAAGCCCTACCGCCCCCTACCACCCTGCAACGTGTCCAACGACACATCATCCACTTTCTGTCCCCCAGCTGTGCGAGTTGGCAGTCCAAGGAATTTACAAGAAGCCAGCAGCCGCTGCAGGTAGCCAAATATGTCCGACTCCCCCCAATCCAATCCAAAGGATGTCGAACAAGGTGCACCGTCACCCGACGAGGACGCACAAATGAACGATCCCCAGGACCCACACTCGAGCGGGCTCGCCTATGAGTTCGAGGTAAAAGAGCAGGACCGGTGGTTGCCCATAGCCAATGGTATGTCATGTCTCTCCTTTTTTCCTCCGCCATGATTCGTGAGCGCTTGTTGTGGTGTTCTGCCGTTGAAGCCTGCGCTTGCATGGCAGACGAGACCCTGTTTGACTGGCGTCCCTTCATGCTCTGCTTCCAAGACAGCCGCGCATCGCATAGCGTCTCATGTCTCACGATTCGCCCTCCAAGTCGCCCGAAGCGCCGGGCGCCTCGTTGTCGGCGGCATCGAACAAGGCCGATCGGTACGATGTTTACGATGCTAACATTCGCAACTTTGCTCCAGTCGCCCGCATCATGAAGAATGCCCTCCCGGAGAACGCAAAGATCGCAAAGGAAGCGAAGGAGTGTATGCAGGAGTGTGTGAGCGAGTTCATCTCTTTCATCACTAGTGAGGGTAAGTAAACCATCCCTGACGCCCCCGAGCAGAGCCGCATCCGATGGCCCCAAGGATCCATGGATCAAACTGACCTATCACAGCTTCGGAGAAGTGCCATCAAGAAAAAAGAAAAACAGTCAACGGCGAGGACATTCTTTTCGCGATGACCTCACTCGGGTTTGAGAACTACGCCGAGGCGCTCAAGATCTACCTGTCCAAGTACCGTGAAGTAAGTTGTTGACTTGCTTGGCGTCATCCTGCCCCCCGTTCTTTTATGTCAACAGACGCCGCTGCCACTTGCACTACCATATGCTAACTATAACAGCAGCAGTCCCAGTCCAACCGCGGCGACAATCAGCAGAACCGACCCAATAGCCAAGGCTACGGGGCTGCCGGCGGGTCGAACCCTTCTGGTGGTTTCCCCGGAGGCGATCTCGGCGGCCAGCAAGAGGGCGGCGATGGTCAAGCGTATCTCTATAGCGGCCAAGGCGGGCACAACGGGGCCGCAAACGAGTACTAATCGCTGACGGGCTCGATGTGTTTCTTTTGGACGTCGGCGTCTTGCCTTTCTTCTTCGATTGTGTGTATAAGTACAATGTCCAGATTCCGCAGAAGCCCAGTCTCCAACTCCGGATGAGCTGCAGCTCTGTTACTGGGCAAAGAGTACATGCAGGTTTATGGGTTCGAGAGAATCTGGGAAGGGAAAAGACACCGCGAGCAACATGGGAAGGATCGGTTGACTTTTTGGCTTGGGCTCTGGTACTGTTGTAGATTCCCCATTTGGCGTTCTATCACCGCCCTTTTTGACGTAAGCTAGGGAGCGGTCCCGGGCAGCGTCGGATGGGTTAGGCAGTCTGCATCATTGTTTCGGAAGCTGGGAGGCCGGAAGACTGGGTACGGCAGTTAGGTTGGCGAGTTGCGGAGTCCTTTGCGGCAGCGAGACTGGTATATCTAAGTGGGAGGCGTCTAATTGAGCGAATAATTGCTGTTTTGATACTTTTTTTTGGGGCGCCAGATGTTGTGGTTTCCCAGAGCTGCTGTTGGAGATCCGGCTTGGTTCGTTTTGCTCTTCAACAGGAGTCAACAGAAACTCTAGCCAACAAATGGTCTTCGAGGCACGGTATGCGCAAAACGACAGGCTCTTTTATCTCAGACAAGAGTATCACGGCACTACGAATACGTCCCTTTGACAGAACACTTCGTAGTCTTTGCTCGCATCACAGGTGAGGTTCTGATACCTAAACTGAGTGTCATCCCATTCCGCCGCATAGAACGAATCGGTGTTGTTATAGCCGAGCTCTTTTACAAGTCTACTCGGTTTGTTTATGGGTCTTCCAGGGGATTAAAACATGACTGCCTTGATAGCCTCAGTTTCATCGGATTCAGTTTTGACGTTGACAGCGCGCCAATCTGATTAATCGCTTATCGAGAACTGTCGTCGAGACAGGCTCACCGCCTTCCAAGATAAGACCCACAGGAGCCGTTGCGCACGTGCCATGCAGCGGGGAAAGGTCCCTTGGCTCATCAAAATTCAGTTTGGAACATTTTTTCGCCTCCGATTTAAGGTATCCACACGGCGAGGAAAACTACCCTTCGGAGACTTTCGCCTGACTTTTTGATTCTATTCATCGGACGAACAATAGGGTGCTAATACGCTACCAAAAATTATGTCTGGTCGAATTCCGCTCGCCAACATCCCTCGTCACCAAATACGCCCTGCCTCTTCTGCCTAACCGCGCCTCGAGTCGTCACCGTATCTGAACCCGAACCCATCGCCGAGGGACAACAGCTTGCGATAAACCTTACCGGCTGATCGATCGGCGCAAACAACAACCGCCCCCATCATGACGACCGAGACTCCGATGGCGCGCAAGCTTGCGTCGCCATCCGAGGCCTCTACCATCAAGCCGATTCTCCGAAAGCCCTCCTCAGTTCTTGGCGTTAAAAGACGCTCCAACGACGACGAGGATAGCTTCCAGCTGCAAAGCAGCCCCACCAAGAAGAGGAAAACGGTCATGTTCAACGAAAGCCTCAACGTGGTCAGGGAGATCAGCAACAAGTCCCTCGACGAAGCAAAGAATGAGGTCAGGAAAGCCTTGGAAGGGCACGCCCGAGGCAACGATGGCGACTACGACAACCTAAAGGAGGTCTTTGCGCCGCCGCGGCCGAAGAGCTACGACGACGATGAGGAGAGCAATGAGGATGATGACGACGACGATGGGACGAAGTCGGAGGATCTGCTGGTCTACGTTGTTGCGCTGACGAGCCTGGCGCCTTTGATCGGGAAAAAGTGCTCGGGGCTCATTAAGAATGTGCTCAAGTGCAGCTGGCTGGAGCGGGACGACAACTTCGCGCGCGCGTATATTCAGCTTATGGCGGCGCTGTCGTCTGTGCAGGGGAGCTACTTCGCGCAGGTGCTGTCGATGATGGTCGAGAAGTTCACCCCATCGAGGGGGCAGTCAGTTCCCGTCCGGGGGTTCGTGACGGTAGATTCTGGGACACAAAAGCAGCGCCTCCATCTTGGGTTGAGGTATCTTCTTGAACTTTTCCCTGCAGGCGGGCAGATCATCCTCAACCTCGTTGCGTCAAAGTTCCCCTACACGGAGGATTCCAAAGCGGTGCATATGGAGTACATCGACCACCTCTTGCGCCTCAAAAAGGACAGGCCAGAGCTTGAGAGAGATATCATGGAATTGATCCTTTCGCGGCTAGTGAAGATTGACGTTGAGATGACGCTCGATTTGGAGAACGACGACGACGAGACCACCCAGGCGGTCCTGAAGCAGCTCGAGTCGTCTGACGCTAAGGGTGAAAATGGAGACGACGAGAGCGATGCCGAATCGGAGCTGAGTGACGATGAAGACGAAGAGGAGAACCGCCGTATACGCATCATCAGGAGCAAACTGGAAACGATGGATGCGATTCTCGACCTGTTGTTCTCGATATATACCCCTATTTTCGAGGACCCAGATAGCCCCGAGGCGGTGGAGACGTTCCAGGACCTCTTAAGTGACTTTTCAAACGTCATTCTTCCGGTATGGGGTTTTGAGATACAGATCGTGCTGGTCTTCCGACTAACTGGTTCACTAGAATCTCAAATCACGGCACACGCAATACCTCCTCTTCAAGTTCGCGATGAAGTCTCACAACCTTATGGAGCTTTTTATTGGAACGCTCTTTAACATCGCGTAAGTGATGGCCTTGGCTCTTTGTCTCGTTAGAATGACAAAAAGACTAACGCCTGATCAGATTCGAGTCGAACAGGCCGCCAGTCGTGAAGCAGGCTGCAGTAGCTTATCTGGCAAGCTTCACCGCGAGAGGCGCGCAAGTCACAAGCGAGCAAGTGCAGAAGATCTCCAAAACCTTCCTAGACTACATCGACCACTACCGAGCTACACATTCTGGCTGCCGTGGTCCCGACGTACGACGTTATGGACAGTACTACGCATATTTCCAGGGGTTGCTCTACGTAAGCTTTCCCTCTTTAATGTCATACGAGTGGGCGCTGACTTGTTATTTAAAGATCTTCTGTTTTCGGTGGCGAGACTTAATCGACCGGGACCTAGCTCCTACTTCCGTGGATTGGGATGATGCGGCCTCTTTTATCGGCCAGGATTTGCCCTGGATGCCGTGGCTGAGGTCAAGACTTCAAGCCAATATTGCCAGCAAGCTCAACGTAAGTTTATTTCTCCTCCTGAGGTGCGGTAGTGCTCTCTTTGCTGACAAAGTCAAAGCCGCTCAAATGCTGCTCGCCAATCATTGTCGAGGAGTTTGCGAGGCTCTCACACCACCTCCGACTCATTTACATCTACCCCCAAATCGAGAAGAACAAGAACATCCAGCTTTCTCAGTTCTTCACGGGCAGCTATGCTATGGGTGGTGCTCTGCGTGACAGTGGGTTCGAATTGGACACGGAGAAGTGGACACACCTGGAAGCTTGCTTCCCGTTCGACCCGTTCCAGCTACCGATAGCGAAGCGTTGGCTTGACCTTCCGAACACATACATGTCATGGCAACCGTTTGCCATTCTGGAGAGGAAAGCGGATGACGAGGGTGACGATGGCGAGACGGGTGAAGGGACAGACACCGAAGAGAATGCGAGCATTCAGGAGGATACGGCGACCGATGACGAGAACAATCTCGACTAAGGGAGGATGGAAGAGGTGATTTTATTTTAGTCGTATATTGGGAGCGTCATTTTTGGGGGTCTGAGTTTGTTATACCAAGCGCGCATGGCTGGGGATTCAAAAGCACAAGTGCATGGGATATGGGGGATTTGGTTTCAACTCGAGCATGTCCTGGGCGTTTAGGTATATGGAGGCGTCGGGTATTTAGGTACGGGGAGGTGTGGCGGGCGCGTCTGACCCCAGAAGTCGGGCTACATCTTGACGATGTTGTTTTTGATGAGGATTTGAAGGTGGCTCTTAATCTCGAATACGCCAGATATATATTCATTCACCCGGGGTCAGTTGTGTCTTGTTCATTCTTTAGCTTGCGGCTGAGTCTGGGATTCCATATCGCAATGGCTGGCTGGTCGACCAGACCAATCAGTGAACGGATGGCCTGTGCTTAAAGGGGGGGGGATGGTCAATTGAGCTCGCATTCTCGCAGCCGCGTCTCGCTTTGGCGTTCAGTTTGCCTCGCCCCCCCTGTTGGATGCTCGTTTTTGCTTTTCTCAGATGAGAACTGTAAGCGAAACCCGAGAATAGTTACTAACTTCGCCACCGATTGCGTTTTGGTGGGATTTGTTTTAAATATATACCCTCTATTTCAATTGTCTGCTCCCCGGACGTGGGAAGTGGGAGCGGGATTGCGGCGGAGCTTTGATTCCAACGGTCAAACACAACCGGGGTCAAGTACCTCGAGGCTCGTGCCGAACGTAAACAGAGCGGAGCGGTCCGTCCGCACGCCACGCCATGGACGACAACGGCCAACAGCAGCAGCAGCAACAGTCGCAACAAGATGACAATGGCGCAGATCGCCCGTCGTTCGCGACGTTTTGGCAACGCTCCAAGGATGCGCTCACCCCGCGCAAGATCACTTTCGTGTCGAGTGGGAGTGGGAGCGGGAGCGGAATTGGGGCGGGCACGAGCGGGGCGTCCACAAATGCTGATGCGAATGCGGGTGCTGGTGAGTTTGGGGATCTCCTTCTTCCAAATACTTTCCAGTTTGGCTATACGTGATTTGTTTTTGGGAGGGGTGAGCAGGTGGGTGGATTGGTGGGATTTAAGGCTTGGTCAGGGTTGACGGTATTTGGATTTTGGATTTGGATTTCTGGCAAGCAGATGGGAATGGGGACGGGGATGGTGTTTACGGCAGCGGCCGACTGATGGATGGATCGCCGTCCCGTCTCGCTAGGGCGAGGTGTTGGTGATTTCGTTGGGTGTCGGTTTCTTGGATTGACAAATTCCTCATGCAGTGACGACGTTGGGTTTATGTTGGTTTCACTCGTTCATTCATTCATTCCCCCGTTCCCTATTCCCCACCAAGAGGCGTTCCTGGCTTGCTTGCGGCTGCTGATTAGAGTGGATGGGTCGGGCCTTGGCTGTCACTAATCAGGTCGGTACGACGCCGGGGCGATTTGTATTCTTGTGTTCGGGTGGGACCTGCACATGTACCACGTACCCGGGGTGTCTCACCAGATGGAATCCCTTTCCCTTGGCGTCTGTAGCGGGATGCGAGTATGCGAGGGTGGTGTCGTCGGCCGGTACTTATTCCGCACATGTCCCTCGAGTGAGGTGTCATAGTGCTGCACATTTCCAATATCTGTCTCGGACTCGCTCGGGTTGTCTCCCCCGCTCCTCTCTTCTGCAGATGCGCTACGTCTCTTTCATGTCCACCTCGATCCTGTCTGTGGTGTTCAGGACTGAGAAGAATGGCATAGGCACCGGAGACATCTCCGACTCGAAAGTTGGATCCGACCTCGACAAAGCCCAGCTCCGGCGTGCTCAAGTGCGCAAAGCTCAGATCCAGCACCGCCAACGCAAGGCAGACTACATCAAGCAGCTTGAGGTCGACGTGGCTCGCATCCGCGATCTCATCGCCGACGCTCAGCGAGAGGCCCAGAACCTGAAGCGTGAGAACGACACCATGAAGTCACAGCTACGCCAGCCAGTCGCTGGCCCCCGCAAGATCAGACCACCGCCGTCGGCCGAGAAGGACCCCCTATTCACCACCGACGATATCGACTCCAGCTACAGCCTCCTTGGACTCGAAGACATCACCATGACCCTGGAATTTGACGACGTCATGAACGCGCCGTCCTTCCGGATCAGCAGCTCTCCATCCGACAGCCACTACGAGTCTTCAAACCAAAGCCTCTACCTCCCAGATGCCCCCTCCCCAGCGAGGATACCAAACACCACCCCCGACCAAACCCAAGAAGCCATCAACTTCATCCTCGCGTAAGCCCCTTTCCCCCCTTCCCCCCAGTCCACCCACTCACCCCATCCAGCCTCGAA
>Ga0247758_1002463_pt1 | contig 9896 bp, 10 predicted proteins | sample UWRJL156409C4_FD_180950 | JGI IMG/M metagenome (GOLD analysis project Ga0247758, IMG submission 180950) | Plant litter microbial communities from Arlington Agricultural Research Station in Wisconsin, United States - UWRJ-L156-409C-4 | ecosystem: Environmental > Terrestrial > Plant litter >... | reverse complement strand
CTAACCCTCAGACCCCCCCCCCCCTAACTAGAGATGATCCTGTGAGTTTCAAGGTCTTCACTAGCAGCGCGTTCGTGCCTATTCACTCCTATAGGCCAACTTTGACCGAGTAGTATGAGAAGGTCCAGAAAAGACTCAAAGGAATGGATAGCGATACAGAATCGCATATTATCCACGCAGTGGAGGACGCTCAGTATTACAAGGGCGACAAGAAGTGATTATCACACTGATTAGCACACGTGATTTTGCGCTTAATTTGTTTGACACGTCAAGGGCCCTTATCGCCACCCTATAAAAGGCAGTGTAAAGAGATAAAATTTGCCATTTTGTTAATTAGCATTTTGCTTATCGCAATCTGTAGTTGAGTTAGAAGGGATGTCACTTTTATATTAAGTTAGTTAGGCTGTTGCTAGGAAATAATAGTTGCCATCACCATTATGGCATATATGTAGTTAATTATACTGAACTGGTGCGGTGACGCACCATGAAAGAACCCACAAAAGGAACCACACCTACAGGAACTCGCAGTTGGCCTGGAAGGCCGACTTCCAGGTTACTGGACCTCCGATCGGAGGGATACGAATACAATTGACGTAGAAAATCAGAGACGTACCTAGTATAGGACGGAGCCTAGCATGAGACGGAGCCTAGCATGGAACAATAAAGGAAACGCGACCGCGGACTAGGTCATCTTACTTCAATCAGCGGGCTAGAGAGTCACTGGTCTTCCTCTGGGAGGTTTTCGTGGTGAAATTGTCGGATGTTAATTGAAGGAGGGCACGGTTCGAAGAACCGCGCGGCGCGGCCCCTTTTTGAGAGAGGCACGCGCCAGAGAAAGCATCGCTACGTACAAAAACGGTTACAGCGATATTACAGAACTGAAAAAGAACAACAGGGTCGACCTGAATGAGCGCCCCGAGTCAATATTCCTTAATGAATGCGATTGGTTTTACGGAAACTATTAATCCTAATGATGTGATTATGGGTACTCAAAAATTCCCCACCTACCCATGGGTAATTCATGGGTACCCACAAATGCCCATGGGTAATTGGAGGGCCTAGGATTACCGATATGGCGATCCACAATCGAGATCTTCTGCCACCCGATTGCATCCAACCCAGAACGCTGCAGGAATCCTTCCACAAGAGGAGTAGTCTCTTGGCTTGCAAGGACTTTCGGCTTCCACAAGGCTTCGATGCCTGCGCGCCGAGATTGCGTGCAGCTGGTCCGAGCATCCTTCTAGAAGCCTTCGATTATGCTGCTCGTCGCGCTCCTTGCTTTCCCTTTTGGGCTGGCCGGCGTTGCTGTCTTGGAGCTCCAGACAAAGACACAATATCAGGCAGCGGATGACTGATGTTTCGTTGCGATGACGGCGAGCCCGACGGAGGTGTCGAGGTAAATGTGGCTGACTCTGGACTCGATTCTTCTTGCTTGGAATAGAGTGGCATTGTCGGGGAAGTCGACATTGGGCGCAGCGTGCTGCAGTCGGCGCATACTTTAACCGATTCACTTCGCTTGCCAATCTCTCCGAAAGAGCATAACTTTCCACGCCAACAATCGAGCAGCACCTATCACAATTCAACCTATGCACTCTGCGGATAAATTCAAATCAATTCTCTGGCTTTTCTTCCAACATATATACGTCTATCTCACTACTTCAGCAGATATGTTCACGAATCAATCTTTGCTTTGCTCGCCGATCCCTCATTCGATCAATCCAAAGAGCCTCAGCATCAGGACCTCCTGCACGGGCGCCGTATGGCCAACGCTCTGTCCAATGAAGACCTGCAGCTTGGTCCCATCGCCATAAATATGTTGCGTGTACTACGCGCTCGGCGTACCCGTGACATTGCGCGCCAACGACACGCCGAGCACCGCAGACCACTACTTGAGCGCCTCATAGCCGCACTGGGGCCTGACTAAGAAGTTGGCCACTCCGTGGTAAATCTGCATGCGCGAGCGTCTCCCGGTATACCCGAGGTACAAGTTGTGCACAAACTTGGCCTACTGCTCCGGGGTGTGCTGTAGACCCTACGCACACGTCTGGTTGGCGCCCATGGGCGTGGCTGTCGGGCTGCCGGCAAAGCACGCATCTGTGTGATAGTCGCATCAGCCACTTGCTTCCCCGCTGACATGCCGGTGGACGGGGGGACAACTTACGTGCAGTCCCGGAGTAGGCAGCACCGGCCTCAAACACGTCGGGGTAGCTCCCCGCCAGGACGTTGGTCATCATGCCGCCCGACAACGACCCCATGACGTAGACCTTGTCCTTTTTGCCGTTGTACTTGTCGAGCGTGTACTTGATCATATTGACGATGCACAGCGTGTCGCCGCCCTGTCCGTGCGTGAGTGACGCCGAGTTCTGCACGCCCCAGCAGTTGCTCTGGTTCGGCGTGCCCGGGAAGATCAGGATGAAGCCGTTCTGGTCCGCGTACGACGGCAGCCGCGTGCTACGGAGCCACTGCTCGCCGGAGCTGCCGCAAGGATGGAGCTACGTTTGGCAAAGGGGTGTAGAACGGCAGCGGCGGGAGTGGGACTTCGAGGACGAGACGCCTGATCTCCTTTGCAGATGGTGAGCACACTAGAGCCTCGATACTTCCAACTGACACCAAATTTGCGCCTGCGCCGCCCGGTAACGCAGCAGGCCGATTTGTCGGCATCCTCATGAGTGTCTCGGAGGTCGTAGGGACGCAGGCTTGGGACGATGCGTCAGGCGAGAATCTCTACGTTATGGAGAATCATGCGCCCATCATTCAGCATGCTGTCACCAAGTTCCATCTATCAACAAAGGTCACCAGGATCGAGACCATCGGAGACGATCCCAAAGACCCGAAAGTGCTTGTCCGCACCGAAAACTCGACGTTCGAATTTGACGAAGTCGTCGTCGCAGTCTCGCTCTGGTGCCTCCAACATTCTCAGCTTGACTTCTCGCCCCCCTTACCAGACAGAATCCAAACCGCCATCTCGAACGCTTCCTACAGTAGCCTCGAAAAGGTCTACATCACATTCTCTACCGCATTTTGGGACGGACCCAACCCCAACCCGACTTCCTCCGACGAGCCATCAACCGCCTTCCCAGCCTTCGCTCACTTCCACAACTCCGAACCATACGTTCCCGAATACCGACGACACTGGTCCATCGAGATGCTCCCCCTCTTCTCTCCTCGGGTGTTCGGCCCCCACGCCAAGCTCACTCTTCTCATCTACACGCACGACCTCTTAGCAGAGCACGTGAGGTTTCTCATCCGCGGGCTTGACCCCGACAGCGAAGCGTACTATAACGCGCTCAACACCTTCTTCAAACCGTATTACTCGCGCCTTCCTCACTATGTTGGGTCCTCGCCGGGGTGTGTACCGTCTGGTTTCTTAGCGACGGATTGGCATGGGGATGATCTCGCGGGGAATAGGTGGTATACGAACTTTCAGGCGAGTAGCCGGGAGAGTTTTGAGGAGGGTGAGGGCGAGTGGATACGGCTAGATGTGGAACGTTTCACTGAGGGTACAGAGCTCATGGGAGCAGCGGAAGTGCAGTTGCAAAGTGACTTGATTAGGTAGAAAGGGTGGGAGCGAAGCTCCCAGACTAAATACAAAAGAAAGCTCCCTGTGTGTGAGGAGAGCACATGACGTAAGGCTCCTGCGCTCCAGCCTAGCCTGGAGCGGTAAGGCGCCTGCGCGCCTGAGCGCCAAGAACTGCCGCTGCAGTTCGACACTAGATGAAGATGTTAGGGTTATGAGGGGGTGTGTTCCGGAGAGGGGGTTTGGCTGGCGGGGTAGCATATGGCGCCGTTTGTGGGGTTGGGGACGACGAGGGCTAATGGGCTGGTTAGACATTTGAGTGGGAGTAAGGAACGCCGAATGTCGTGAGAAGTAATGGAACCAGTGTGTTTGTTAGTGCATTAAATTCATTGCTGTCTGAGCAAGAGCCGTTCCTGTGTTGTGGATATCTTGCCGCACCGAGCATGTCGCCGCACCTTATGGTCGGAGCTTTATATTTTCATGTTAAAAATATGCATCTGGAACTGTGGAAACAACGCAGACGTGCTTATAACTAGCTCTACAGTGCTATATAGTGATCATTGTAAGGTTATAAATACGGCCTATAACCCTAAACACTATAGCTAAACTAAACACATCCTATTACAGTTCTAGGGAGTTAAAGAGTGTGTTTTAAAAGGCCACATTATTGTAACCTACATGCTTACAAAGGATATAGCAGCTGATAGCCTAATAAAAGCCTTAAGCTCTATTAAACATAAGGCTTTTCTAACCCTCCTTAACCTCCACAGGCTTAATCAAGACCTGTAATAGCTATAGAGGGGGAGGGACTTAGTCTTAGAGGTTAGAGAGGGGGCGTTAATTTCTAACCACTAAGTACCCTATACCGGGTACCCTGTATCGTGTACCCTGTAAGTGTAGTTACGTATCTTAAAACCACCAGCCGAATCTTCTAGAACCCCAGAGGGCTCTAGAGGATTTCAACCCACTCCAGGACCCCTTGGGGCCCCTGGAGCACTCCGAACCTTCTGGAATTCAAAGGGGTGGAACCCCCGGAATCGAGTGGGGCTACTGCCCTACAGAATTAACTAGAACACCATAGGGGCTACGTAAGCTACTACGTCAGCAGAACTATGAAGAATGGTTTAGAACAATACTATTCCATTATTGTATTAGTTAGTTTCACCTTATAAAAGGCCCTGGAATTCTTCCAAAGTCTCCCACAGCTTATAACAGGCCCTCTCCTCTCCTGTATCTAGTTCTAGTTAAATAAGCAATTCCACTCCATTCCAGTCATTGTATAAGGCACTACCTTCCGGATCCTCTTGTTTCCAGCGTTAATATTCGCTGTGAGACCCTTATTTACAGTGGCACTGCCCTGTAATTCAGGCTTTTGTTTGCTTCCTACAGTACCTACAGCACTGTAGCCAGCTTAGACCAGTACTACACTTCTTCCTCTCAGCTACAGCTGCTATACTACAGCCCTGTAGGTTCCTGAAGTTTAACAGTACAAAATACCTTTTATCTTCTAATAACGTCTAGTAGTAAAGGCATCTTCTAAATATCTAAGTGGGAGGCCTGGACAAATTGTCTATGAAGTTCTGAGTGGCGGTTATTGCAAGTGCAAATGTCTTAATTCTGGCCATTTACTTACACGGGACCATTTTTAGGCCCTTTAGCTAAAACTGCACCTTCTCGGAAAGCTGTGCTGTTTAATGGGCAAATATTAGCCGAAGCTGAGCCGAAGCTGATCTGGACTGGTCAAACGTGACGAAGAGTCACGTGACTATAAGCAGGGGTGTTCGTCGATTTTAGGGTCGTGAAACATTGTAACCTGCAGCCCACGTAACCTACCCTCCACCTCGGCCATCTCCAGACGCAGCTCCCGCGCCATTACTCAGTACTGCAATTCTGGACCATCTCAATCAAGCTGCGGCTCGCCACATTTGGTGTTGCGTCTGCGCACCGGGTTAACCTTTTAGACCGCCACGGTGACTGGTGTGGGCAGCTTCGGCTGCCAGACGACCTGAAAATCCAGCCTGGGTCAACGGCCGAGTTGATCCTCCTGTCGGCCACGCGCGTGAATCACTTCCTGGTGGAGAGTCCTCAGATGTTTACTGGGGTTGAGCAGCAGCAAATCGACTGGAAGGATACTGGCCTTCCCGAGACTATCGTGTCATGTGGACTCAGAGACATGGCGAGGACAACCTGTTAGAGCGAGTGGCTGTTGGTGAGATCCACTATAGCGCATTGCGCCGACCGGTCGAAGGTAAAGTGGAATGGAAGGAGATGATTCTAACCTAGGTAGGTAATTAGTTTACTTCATCAGCACCCGGATGGTCTTCAACATACCAAAATGGTCAGAAGGTTAGAGGACGCGCTATTATCAGAAATAGGGGATCTTACTGGTTCCATAAGTCAATCATCCGGCGATATTTCTCAGTACCTTATCCGTCGGCTTTTTGTAGACTGTAGAGCCGTCCATTCCTTCAGTGCAGTTCTCTGAGCCCTTCGCCTTTTTTCGGGGGAAGGACTCTGCAGCGCTCTTCTTTCCCGGCATTTTTAAGTTAGATGGTATGAAGTAAATTAAAGTCAAAGTAAAAGCAGAAGAGCAAGAGCCAGTAAGGCGCGGGAGGGGGTGAGGGAGGATAGCCGAGGAGTACGGACACGAGGGATACGAGAGAGAGAGAAGAGTTGTGTGGTAGGTACCTGTAGGACGGATCGAACTGCCTCTTTACGGCTGGGGAAAGACCACTTATGTAGTAGGTAGGCATGACTACCACAACGCAGAACCTCAAAACGGAGAGTGAATACGCTGGATACCAAGCCCATTTCTTAAGGCTGCCGTTTTCTTTTTCCGGGAGGGACCAGAAATAGGCAACCCCCATCTGGCCCAAAACCTGCCCCTCGTCGCGTAAAGTTGACAATTTTGTAGTATGGTGAGCAATGGTGAGCCGAGGGTGAAGCGAGGGTGAAGCGAGCCTGATTTTAGCCTAACCATCTTTGAATGAGGCTCTTTTTTATTTATTTTAGCGACCGACTACCTATTTATACATAGCTGAGCCTACTCTGGTTTAGTTTTCCCGAATATAAAATACGAATATTACGATTAACCGATGCTTTGTGAATTGTCGAAATAAAGAATTCAATGGCTCAGGAGTAAGTGAGAAGTTGTGGATGGAGGTGGGTGTCTTGTATTTACGAGGTAAGTGCCATACATTAAGTGAGTTGTTTTCAAGCTGATGAGTTGGGTTGTTACAGGGTACGCAGGCAGTCAGTGTGCACGAATGGAGGCCTGTGGAAGTTGGTAGGTAGGTACCTTACCTACTTAGGCCAAAATGTGGCACCAAAAGTCCAGGGGGTTAACTCCGAAAGCAGCTGTAATCTTCAGCGATTGTTTCGATAGTTCGTTCGCATAATTCAGCGCCAAACGCAAGGCCCCTCCGATCATTGTCACCTGCGATCATGGCCCCCGAAACTGGAGCCGATAATGGCTGTTCCTTCTGTCGCGGGTTTGTCACAGCGTTCTACAGCCGTTACGTCTACAGAATCCGAGAAGGGAGATCTCTCAGGGATTCCGGGAATGACACCTTCCGCTAAGACTTCAACGACTAAATTCCGTCCCTACTTGGCCTTGCCAGGAGTGCAGCGACCGGATGCAAATGGTATGAGCTGCTAGACCACACTATCGACATCCCAGCTGGAACACCGTTTAACGACGATGGTCCCGAGGCAGCCGACAGACCTATCGCCATTACATTCCGTTGTGCGGGTGATCCCATGAACAAGGCCAAGGAAGGCGTACTGAAGGATGTCCGACTGCTGCACGCGAGTATGACGGCTCCCCGGGATGGTCCCATCTCACGTCCATGGGAAGGAGGGCCTTCCTGTGGACTGATTAAAGTGATGGATACTGACGGTGAGTTAGGGATGTCTACTACGATAAGATAGAGGCTAAATAATAACTGACCTATGCGTCAATATCTAGATTTCAACCCTCTTTCGAACGAGAACACTGCGGTTATAACTAATGCCATCAATCTATGCGCTAGTGATCACGAGATATGTCCAGGGTCGGGCCTGACGACCAATCCTCTCCGACTCCTCAACATCACGGACGGCGAGCCCATGAGGCTTGAAAATACCCGTGGGAAGCGATAAATTTACGCCGCGCTCAGTTACTGCCGGGGCGGGACAATGTCCAGCGAGATGGCCAAGACAACAAAGCGGAACCTTCGTCGCAGACTGAGTGGTATCGACTTCGACACCCTGCCGGCCACCCTGCCGGACGCAATTCTTGTTGCGCGTTCTCTCACCATCGACTACATCTGGATCGACGTGCTTTATATCGTGCAAGACTCCTACACAGAATAGTCCGACGAGGCGCTAAAAATGGCGCAATATTACAGCAATACCTGTGTCACCATCGTCCCCATCCATGCTGACATGGCACACTCCGGAATGGGCATGGGCCAGAATGTACCGTTTTACAGGACATTCTCAAGCCCGTGGAACGCCGAAGCGGGGTCGAATGTCATGCTTTCGGGAAAGTCAGTCGGAGATCAGGATGCCATATCCAAATCCTTATGGAATCAGCGCGGATGGACATACCAGGAGGGACTGAACTCGTCTCGGGTGCTCTTTGTCTTCAACAGCAATATGTTGTTACAATGTCGCGAAGGATCGTGGAGTACTAGGAGAGGGTGGGAAGAATTTAGGTATCGCGGGAATTCGGTGCGCAAGCCTGCGTGGCGGTTTCTCACCACTGGTGAGATAGCGCGATTCAAAACCGGTGACCATCGCCGAAACACCGCTTTTTCCCAGGACTGGAGGAACTTCGTCGGGCGGTATACTAAGAGGCGACTAACTTCCCCCAAGGACAAATGGGTTGCCTTCTCTAGCATTGCGGAGGCCTTTACCGAAGCGTCTAGCCTAGAGATCATTGCGGGTCTGTTGGAGAACAGCCTCATACAAGAGATTGTATCTTGGAGAGCACCGAAGCCCCAGTCTCAGAAACCAGCTTTGGCCCATGCCACCTCGGTCGGCGACTGACCGTTGTGCGCACATTCAACGACCGAAAGACTCTCTGGATCTGCTAACTATGGCTCTGATCGATGCAGGGAGCCTGGAAACTACACGTCAAGGTCGGAGGAGCCCGACTTCCCCTCGTGGAGCTGGCTGTCCGCGGATTGGTCCAGCCAGGAAAAGCGGGTGCAGTTCGAATTGTCTGAGGAATATCCTTGCTTTTCCACCATAAAACCTAGATCCACGATTCTCTCAATTCTAGGCGACAGAAAAGACCCCGAGTTAGGTATCAAACTACGGATATCCGGACCGGTGCTACCAATAAACTCTGTTTTGAGAATCTTCGCCCAAGCCCGCGACCACAACCTGGGAGTCGAGTACGACGGTACGCCCGGTACTGCGTTCCTTGATGGTGCTCATGACGACATCCAGTGATCTTGCGAGAACAAGCATACCACCCTAGATTGCCAGACGCACAGAATCATTCGCTCACTCCTACCGGCTGCGTCAGCGTTGCTCATCGGGCGCGCTGAATCTTGGTGGTCTCACGGAAAGTCGTCGTTTTGGCATTTCGTGTTGATACAGCCGTCAAAGGTAGTGGCGAAAACACCGACGAGATGGAGTACCGCCGGATTGGTGCCATGCATGCCCATAATGGTCATCTGGGCGCGGATATCGAGCAGGATCTAATGGATCAAGAATCACAGACTCTAGTGCTTGTGTAAAAAAAAAATGATCTCCTGGTTTTGTATTCAAGTCCCTGAGATAGCCGTTGACATATCAAGCCAGCTCATCAGTCAAATACCCGTACTTCTCCACCAAACTCTTGACCCTCTCCAGCGGCAGCGCCTCAATCACCCTCCCATCCACACCCACCATCGTCTCGGCCATGCAAAGCGCATTGTAAATTGCCTCCTCTGTCGCATCCGCCGCCGCCTCGAACAGCCCGTTGATCGTCTGGTCATCCAACACCTGCAAGTCCATCGGTGTCGGCTTCCACGGATCCACACTCCTCTTGTTCGCCGTGACCGTCTGCACCGGAATCGCGCTCGCCGTCGAGAACGCTAAAAAGATATCCCCCGACGGATTATGTCCCACCCCTCCAACCCTCGACAGCCCACTCGTCGCCCGCTTCGCCACCCTCTGCAGCTGCAGCGGATGCAGCGGCGCATCCGTCGCCAATATCACAATAATACTCCCATCCTTGCGATTCTTCTCGGTCGTCAGCTCCTCCAACGCCGCCTTCCGATCCTTATCGTCTTCCGCCCTCTTCTCCACCTCCCGCTGCAGCACCCTCCCCACTGGCACGCCCCCAATCCTCAACGCCTCCGGCCGCCCGTAATTCGCCTGCACCAGCGCCGCAACTGTATACCTC
>Ga0247758_1002458_pt1 | contig 9912 bp, 9 predicted proteins | sample UWRJL156409C4_FD_180950 | JGI IMG/M metagenome (GOLD analysis project Ga0247758, IMG submission 180950) | Plant litter microbial communities from Arlington Agricultural Research Station in Wisconsin, United States - UWRJ-L156-409C-4 | ecosystem: Environmental > Terrestrial > Plant litter >... | reverse complement strand
GTCGTCGAGCGTGACCTTCGCGTCGAGCGCCTTGACCTCGCGGTCGGGCGTGACGATCAGCGGGTTGATCTCGGCGAGGCTCGCGTCCTCCTCGATCCACACGGTGTAGAGCGCGACGAGCGCGTCGGCGACGCCCTCGATCACGTCGGCGTCGGCACCGCCGCGGGTGGCGATGTCGATGGCCTGCTCGCGGCTGAGGCCCACGAGCGGGTCGACGTTCTCGCGGATGAGCTTCTCCGGCGTGTTCTCGGCGACCTCCTCGATGTCCACGCCGCCCTCGACGCTGAACATGACGAGCGGCTTCTTGGCCGAGCGGTCGAGCAGCACGGAGGCGTAGTACTCGGTCGCGATGTCCGAGGCGTGCTCGATCCACAGCGTGCGGACGATGTGGCCCTTGATGTCGAGCCCGAGGATGTTGGTCGCGTGCTCCCGCGCCTCGGCCTCGTCGGAGGCGAGCTTGACGCCGCCCGCCTTGCCGCGGCCGCCGATGAGCACCTGCGCCTTGACGACGACGGGGTAGCCGATCGCGTTGGCGGCGGCGACGGCGTCGTCGACGGTGGTGACAGCCTGGCCGTCGGACACGGCGAGACCGTGCCGGCCGAAGAGCTGCTTGCCCTGATATTCGAGGAGATCCATAGCGGCGGCGATGCTATAAGGCCACCGGTGGCGGTGCGGTCCGCCGCAACCCGCGCGCTATGAGCGGGCGCGCAGAATAACGAACGTGCGAAGATGCGCACCGCATGCCACTACCGAGCAAAGTCACCTGGGTCACCTTCGACGTCTACGGGACGCTGATCGACTGGGAGAGCGGCATTGCGTCCGCCTTCGAGCGCGAGGCGGTCCGAGACGGGTTCACGATCGACCGCAAGGAGATCCTCCCGCTCTTCCACGAGATCTCCAAGGAGGTCGAGGGCGGGTCCTACGAGCTCTACGCCGAGGTCCTGCGCCGCACCGCGGTGCAGATCGCCGAACGGATCGGCTGGCCCCTGGAGCCGTCGCGCGCCGGGTTCCTGCCCGACTCGCTGAAGCGCTGGGTCCCCTTCAAGGAGACCAACACGCAGCTCAAGAAGTTCACGGGCGCGTTCGAGACGGCGCTGATCTCCAACATCGACGACAAGCTCCTGGGCGAGACGCGCCGGCACCTGCCGGCCGACTTCGACCTCGTCGTCACCGCGCAGCAGGTCCGCTCCTACAAGCCGGACCCCGCGCACTTCAAGGAGTGCCAGCGCCGCATGGGGACCAAGAAGGGCTGGGTCCACATCGGGTCGAGCTACTACCACGACGTCGAGCCGTGCCTGGCGCTGAAGATCCCCGTGATCTGGCTCAACCGCAACAAGGAGACGCTCGAGGCGGGCCAGAAGAAGCCCACCGCCGAGGTCAAGACGCTGCTCGAGGCCACCCGCCTCCTGGGCCTCTAGCCGGCCGTGAAGGTCGTCGGGCTCCACGCCGACGTCCTCGTCGCGACCAGCCGGGTCTACGCCACCACCTGCACGGTGGTGCGGGGCCGGCGTCGGGAGACGGTCACCGACGCGGCGGGCGACGAGGTCGTCGCCGCCGAGGCGTTCGTGATCGACTCGCCGGTCTTCCCGGACGAGCTCGACGTCCTGCCCGCCCTGCTCGACCAGGCCGGCTTCCCGTGCACGGGACTGCTCGCCACCCACGCGGACTGGGACCACCTGCTCGCCCGCATGGCGTTCCCGGGCGCCGCGCTCGGCGTCGGGGAGACGACGGCCGCCCGCCTGGCCGGGGAGCCCGGCGCGGCCGCCCGCGGCCTGCGCGCCTTCGACGAGGAGCACTACGTCGAACGTGAGACGACGCTGTCGCTCGGCCAGGTCCAGGCGCTGCCCGTGCCGGGGGTGCTGGAGGTGGGCGACGAGGAGCTGATCCTCGAGCCGGCCGACGGGCACACCGCCGACGGCACCGCGGTGTGGATCCCCTGGGCGCGCGTCCTGGTCGTCGGCGACTACCTGTCCCCGGTGGAGATCCCCATGATCAGCGAGGGCGGCTCGCGCGACGCGTACCTGGCGACGCTGGAGCGGCTGCGCACGCGGGTCGAGGAGGCCGACTGGGTCGTGCCCGGTCACGGCGGCCCGATCGACGCGCAGCGCGCGCTCGCCATCCTGCGCGAGGACGTGTCCTACCTGGAGACGTGGAAGCTGCCGCTGGCCCGGCGCACCGCCGAGCAGAAGCGGATCGACGCGGAGAACCGCGAGCGCGTCGGCGCCTGACCCGGCCGTAGGACGGATCTGGGACTGGACCCCGGGCGTCCGGAGGAGCACCATGCTCCGTATGCGTGTCCAGACGCGGGTGCTCGCCGTCCTCTTCGCCACGTGCCTCGGCGCGGTCGGCGGGGCCGATGTCGCCGGGGCCGAGTGGACCGACCCGCGGGAGATCTCGCCGGCGGGTGCCACGGCCTCGCAGCCGCAGGTCGCGGTCGACGGTGTCGGGAACGCCACCGTGGTGTGGACCGCGGGCTCCTCGCCGCGGACGATCCGCTCGGCCTTCCGGCCGGGCGGCGGCGCGTGGGAGGAGTCCTTCAACCGCACCGCCGGCTCGGCCGACTGCCACGACCCGCAGCTCGCCGTGAACGCCGCCGGGGCGGCCGTGGTGGCGGGCGACTGCGACACCCCCGGTACGATCCGCGCCGCCTACCGGGCGGCCGGCGGCTCGTGGCAGGGGTCGATCGAGCTCCCGGACGCCGCCGGCGGCACCGACGTCCACGTCGGCATCGACGGCGCCGGCGTGGCCACGGCCGTGTGGCTGAACGGGTCGACGATCTGGTCCGCACAGCGGACGACGGGCACCGCGGGCACCTGGGGCGCCGCGCTGCGGGTCACGCCCATCGGGGACGACGTCCGCTCCGTCGACCTCGTCGTCGTCCTGAGCGGCCGCCAGACGGTGCTCTGGCGGCACGACCTGGGGAGCGGCGGCCGGTCCAGCGTCGACACGCTCGGCCGCACCGGCGGCGGCGCGTGGGGCGCCACCCCGCAGGGCCTGTCGCCCGTGCCCACGTCCACCGGGCCGGTGGTCCAGGACGACCCGCAGATCGCCGCGAACGAGAGCAACGCGCGCGCCACCGCCTGGGCCATCCACCTGCCGAGCAGCCTGCCCGCGGCGTCCACGCTCACCAGCTTCCAGACGATGTGGGGCTCGGGCACCAGCTGGGGCGGCGGCGTCCTCGGCACGGGCGACCTGCACTCGGCGTCGGACGGGACGACGAACGTCGAGGTGCCGCAGGTCGCGATCGACGGCGGCGGCCGGGGCTCGGCGGTGTGGCGCAGCTTCGACAGCGGCACGAGCATCTTCCGCGTCCAGGCCTCCACGTCGACGGCCGTCAACTCGGCGTGGTCGGCCCCGGTGTTCCTCTCCACCAGCTTCATCGACCTGAGCGAGCCGCAGGTCGCGGCCGGCCCCAGCGGCGGGGCGACCGCCGTGTGGCGGGCCAACGGGACCGCCCACCGCGTGGTCGAGGCGGCGCGCCGCGTGGGCGCCGGCGCGTTCGGGCCGCCGGCGTTGGTCTCCGACCCCACGCACAGCGCCGAGACGCCGAAGGTCACGGTCGACGCGGCCGGCAACGCCGTCGCGGTCTGGCAGGACAACGGGGTCTCCGAGGTGCGCACCGCGGTCGCCGTCGACGACGTGACCGCCCCGATGCTGTCGGGGGTCGCGGTGCCTGCCAGCGTCACCGCCGGGGACGGCGCGGCCATGTCGGCCGCGGCGACCGACACCTGGTCGGGGCCGCCGTCGATCGCCTGGGACTTCGGCGACGGGACGACCGCGACGGGCACCGACGTCGTCCACGCCTACGACACGGCCGGGCCCCGCACGGTCACCGTCACCGCGACGGACGGCGTCGGCAACACGGCGACGCAGACGCGGGTCGTCGACGTGACGGCGATCGTCCCACCCGGCGGCGGGGGTGGTGGCGACGTCCCCGGCGGCGGGACCCCCGGAGGGGGAGGCGGCCTGCCCGGCGGCGGCGGTCTCCCCGGTGGCGGCGACACCCCGGGCGGCGGCGACGTCCCCGGCGGCGGCAACGCCCCCAAGAAGAAGGTGACGCTCGGCGTCACGCTGCGCAAGCAGTCGTGGAAGACGATTCGCAAGGCCAAGGCGGTGGCGCTGCGGTGCACGCTCGACGTGCCCGGCCGCTGCGCCGCCACGGTCACCGTCTCCCGCGCGATCGCCAAGCGCCTGCACCTGAAGATCGCCAGGAAGGCCAAGACATTGAAGGTCGGCTCCGGGAAGGCGACGGCGAAGAAGGGCCGCGTGGGCTACAAGGTGAAGCTGAAGCTGACGAGCAAGGCACGGGCGGCGATCGCGCGGACCCGGCGCGACGTGCCGCTCGCGATCGCGGTCACCGGCAGCGCGACCGGCCGCACGTCCGCCACGCGCACGAAGAAGCTGACGATCCGGCGGTAAGTCCGGGGTGCGCCACGCCGATTTCACCCCCCGACCGTGAGGCCAACCGGGGTGGGTCCCATGCGGACCCCGCGGCCATGGGGAAGGCGATCGCCCGCTCCTAAGGTGGAGGGGTGACGACGAACGGCCGGGTCGGGCGGATTCCGGGAAACGACCGCGCGCTGCCGATGCTGCTGCAGGTCGCGCAGGGACCGGGCCAGACGCTGGCGCAGGTCGCTGACGCCCTGCGGATGCCCCGGCCGTCCGCGCTGCGCGTGCTGCGCGACCTCGAGCAGTGCGGCTGGGTGGACCGTGACGAGGGCAGCGGGTACGCGCTCGGGCCCGTGGTGCTCGCCCTGGCCCGCGCGTACGTGACGGAGACGCCGCTGCTGGCGGCCTCCGCCGGGCCGGTGGACGCGCTGCGGCACGAGCTCGGAGCGACTGTGGCCCTCAGCGTCGTGTCGGGCGCCTGGTGGATCTGCGTGCACGAGGCGCGCGCCGCGGGGCCCGGCGCGGTCGAGCACGAGCGGGGGCGCTCGCTGCCGCTGGAGCACGGGGCGATCGGGCAGCTCCTGCTCGCCCACATCGCCGGCTCCCGCCGTACGTGGGTGCTCCAGACCCGCATCCCCGGCGACGGTCCGGCCGCGCGGAACCGCCGGGCCGCGATCGAGCACACGTGCGCGACCATCCGCGAGCACGGCTACGCGGCCGGCCCGCACGACGAGGGGGAGGCGACCGCGGTGGTCGTCCCCGTGCTCGTCCCCGCGTTCGACGGCGAGACGGCCTACGCGCTCACCGCGTTCGTCCCCGGGCTGGACGCGGCCGACGACGTGGAGCCGTGGGTCGGCGCGCTGCGGGCCGGCGCCGGGCGGATCGAGCGGGCGCTCGCCCCCGTCGGAGCCTGAGCCGCGCGGCTTCGCGGCCGGTCAGGCGTCCGCGCGCGGGAGCGTCACGCCGAGCAGGAGGTCCCGCCCGTCGTTGTCCTTGGAGCGCTCGCTGAAGCCGTGACGGCGGTACAGGGCGAGCGCGGCCTCGTTGGTCTCCCAGGTGTCGAGCTCGATCCGCCGTGCGCCGCGCTTGCGGGCCCGCTCGAACGTCAGCTCGACCAGGGACTCGCCCACTCCGCGCCGGCGGGCGGCCGCCTCCACGAAGAGATCCTCCAGCCAGCAGTCCGGGGAGGCCGTCCAGATGCAGAAGCGGAAGCGGAGCTGGGCGACGCCGAGCGGCGGCGAGTCGTCGTCTGGGGCCGACAGCAGGAACTCGGCGTCGGTCTGGTCCATCAGCCGCTCGACGCCGGCGAGGATCGCGTTGTCGCTCGGCGCGTCGCGGCCGTAATGGTCGCGGAAGCCGCGGATGAGGCGAGCGACGGCCTCGGCCTCGTGGTGTTCGGCGATCCAGGCGCGGGCTCTGGTGGCGGGCTGCTGCTCGGTCGGATCAGGCATCGGCGGCCTCCGTGCGGGCGACGTTCCATTGGACGGTCATGTCTGCCACCGTCGTCCCCGCCCCGTTGACGAGCGAAACACGAACGGGGAAACGGACCTGGCCCTCGGCGTCCAGGGTGGCGCGCAGCGCGTCGAGGTCGCCGTCGATCTCGCCGGTCGCGTCGATCGGACCCAGGGCGATCTCCCGGTAGGCGATCTCCCCGGAGATGGCCAGCGGCGTCAGCTCGGAGATGACGTCCACGAAGGCGCCCGCGAACGCGGCGCCGGACGCCAGCTCCCCGGCGGAGAACAGCGCGCTGTTGTGCTGGGACCGCACGTGGTTGCGCAGGCGCGCGTCGTCGGGGAGGCGGACGACCGCGCGTCCCGGACCCACCTCGACGACCTGGAGGCCGAGGTGCGCGTTGTAGGGGATGGCCAGCTCGATGCCGCCCCGGATCGCTTCGTAGTCCATGCCCGCAGCCTACCCGGCCGTGTGGGAGCGGCTTTCCGGCTGGCGCGTCGGGGTCCGATAGCGTCCGCCCATGCGCATTCTCATCGTCGGGGCGGGCGGCGTCGGTGCCGCGGCCGCCGCCATCGCCCGCCGCCGCGACTTCTTCGAGCTGCTGGTCCTCGCCGACCTGGATCCCGACCGTGCCGCGCGCGCGGTGGAGGCCGCGGGCGACCCGCGCTACGTGGCCGCGGCCGCCGACGCGTCGGACGCCGAGTCGATCACCGCGCTGGCCCGCGAGCACCAGATCGACGTGATCCTCAACGCCTGCGACCCGCGTTTCAACCCGCAGATCTTCGAAGGCGCGTTCGCGGCCGGCGCGACCTACCTCGACATGGCGATGACGCTGTCGGAGCGTCACCCCGAGCATCCGTTCACGCAGACCGGCGTGATGCTCGGCGACGCGCAGTTCGCCGACGCCGAGCGGTGGGAGCAGGCGGGGCGCCTGGCCCTGGTGGGGATCGGGATCGAGCCCGGCGCCTCCGACGTCTTCGCGCGCTACGCGGCCGACCACCTGTTCAGCGAGATCGACGAGGTCGGGGTCCGCGATGGTGCCGACCTCGTCGTCGAGGGCTACGACTTCGCCCCGACGTTCTCGATCTGGACCACGATCGAGGAGTGCCTCAACCCGCCGCTGATCTGGGAGAAGGAGCGCGGGTTCTTCACCACCGAGCCGTTCTCGGGCAAGGAGACCTTCGAGTTCCCCGAGGGCATCGGGCCGATCGAGTGCGTCAACGTCGAGCACGAGGAGGTCGTGCTCATCCCGCGCTGGGTCGCCTGCAAGCGGGCGACGTTCAAGTACGGGCTGGGCGACGAGTTCATCGGCGTGCTGGAGACGCTGCACAAGCTCGGGCTCGACTCCACGACGCCGGTGAAGGTGCGGGGCCACGAGGTCTCGCCGCGCGACGTGGTCGCCGCCGTCCTGCCGGACCCCGCCACGCTGGGCGACAAGATGTCCGGCCGCACGTGCGCGGGCACGTTGGTGACCGGCCTGGGCAAGGACGGCGCGCCGCGCGCCACCTACCTCTACCACCTGGTCGACAACGCGGACACGATGGCGTTGGACAACTCGCAGGCCGTCGTGTGGCAGACCGCGATCAACCCCGTCGTGGCCATGGAGCTGCTGGCCACCGGGCAGTGGTCGGGCGCGGGCGTGCTCGGCCCGGAGGCGTTCGACGCCGTGCCCTTCCTGGAGCTGCTGGCCGCCTACGGCGCGCCGCACGGCCAGGTCGAGCACGACCCGGCCAACCCGCAGGTCGAGCTGAAGGCGTAGGCGCCGGCCGGCCGGCCGCTTCGCTCAGCGCGCGAGCGAGGCGGCGAAGCCGTCCAGCAGCCAGTCGAGCCCGGCGTCGAAGACGGCGTCGTGGTCGACCTCGGCCAGGACCACGGCGGTGCCGCGGGCCGCGAGGTGCGGCAGCGCCCCGGAGGTCGCGGTCTCCTCGAGGTAGGTGGCGGCGGCCGCGCGCCACGCGTCCGGGTCGGGGAGGCCCCGCCCCTCCAGCGTCAGCTCGGTCGTGAGGTGCCCCATGGTGAAGGTGTCGAGGGCCACGAGCAGCGCGCGGGTGGTGACGACCGGGAGGTCGAGCGCGTCGACGGCGGCCAGCGACTGCTCCACGTGGCGCAGCGCGTTCGGGCCGTAGGACGGGCGCCGGCCGAACATCTCGGTCATCCACGGATGGCGCAGGCCGGCGGCCCGGGTGCGCTCGGCGATCTGGCGCAGCGCGGCTCGCCAGTCGCTGGGGACCTCGTCGAGCAGCACCTCGCCGGCGACCTCGTCCACCATCAGGTCGACCAGGTCGTCCTTGCTGCCGATGCGCGGGTACAGGCTCATGGGCCGGGCGTCGAGGGCGGCGGCCACGCGCCGGATGGTGACCGCGTCGAGGCCCTGCTCGTCGGCGATGGCGATGGCGGCCGCGACGATCGCCTCCCGGGTGAGGGTCGAGCGGGTCGGCGGCGCCGCGGGGCGGCTCCAGATGGGCCCGTCGTGGGTGGGGCGAGCGGTCACGAAGGGCAGCCTAGCGAGACGCCGTATCGGATGAAGCGATACGTCGTATCGGTTATGCGATACGGTGTATCGCATGACCTCCTCGGACTCCCGCCTCGACCCCGCCCTGATCCGGCTCGCGATCATCGTGCTGTTCGGCGCCGTGGTCGCCCAGCTCGACCTCACCATGGTCAACGTCGGCATCGACGTCATGGCCCGCGACCTCCACGCCTCGCTCGGAACCATCCAGTGGGTGAGCACCGGCTACCTGCTCGCCTACGCGATCGTGCTGCCCATCTCCGGCTGGGCGACCGATCGCTTCGGGGCGCGGAACCTGTGGCTGTTCGCGCTCAGCCTCTTCCTCCTCGGCTCCGTGCTGTGCGGGATCGCCTGGTCCTCCGGCAGCCTCGTCGCGTTCCGCGTCGTGCAGGGACTCGGCGGCGGGCTGCTCATACCGCTCATGACCACGATCCTGGCCCGGGCGGCCGGGCCGCAGCGGATGATGCGGCTGATGGCGATCGTCGCGGTGCCCGCGATGCTCGCGCCGATCCTCGGGCCGGTCATCGGCGGCGTGCTCGTGGACCAGGCGAGCTGGCGGTGGATCTTCCTGGTCAACGTGCCGATCTGCCTGCTCGGCCTGGTGCTCGCCTGGCGCGAGCTGCCCGTCGTCCCCCGCCAGCGCCACGACGCGCTCGACGGCCTCGGCCTCGCGCTGCTCTCCCCGGGCCTGGCCGTCCTGCTCTACGGCTGCTCCCGGGCCAGCACGCACGGGGGCTTCGGCGAGACGACCGTGCTCGTCTGCCTCGCGGTGGGAGCCGTCCTGCTCGCCGCGTTCACCGTCCACGTCCTGCGTCGCCGCCAGGCGCCGCTCATCGACCTGCGGCTCTTCCGCTCCGGGCCGTTCACCGGCTCCGCCGCGCTGATGTTCCTGTTCGGGTTCACCCTCTTCGGCGCCATGTTGCTGCTGCCGCTCTACTACCAGCAGGTGCGCGGGGCGAGCGCGCTGGAGGCGGGCCTGATGCTCGCCCCGCAGGGCGCGGGCACGATGCTCGCCCTCGTGCTCGTGGGTCGCAACGTCGAGCGCGTGGGTGCGCGCACGGCGGTCCTCATCGGCGTGGGCCTCACGATCGTGGGGACGGTGCCGTTCGCGCTCGTCGACGCCCACACCAGCGACCTGCTGCTCGCCGTCGCCCTGTTCGTTCGCGGGGCGGGCCTCGGCGCCGCGCTGGTGCCGGTGCTCGGCACCAGCTATCACGGGCTCCGGGAGGAGCAGTACGCCGGAGCGACCACCGCCGTGCGGATCTTCCAGCAGATCGGCGGCTCGATCGGCACCGCGCTGCTCGTGGTGATCCTCCAGCACCAGACGGCCGCGCACGCGCCCGGAGTCGACGGCCTCGCCGCCTCCTTCGGCGACGCGTTCGCCTGGACACTCGGCCTCAGCGTGCTGGCGTTCCTCCCGGCGCTGCTGCTACCGGGGCGGGAGCGGGCGGCGGCGGCGGGTGCGGTCGTCGCCCCCGCCGCGACGGGCCCCGAAGGGCCCTGACGTCGGCTACTCGGCGGCCGGCGCGGAGATGACGGCGATCAGGTCGCCAGCGGAGATC
>Ga0247758_1002457_pt1 | contig 9918 bp, 1 predicted proteins | sample UWRJL156409C4_FD_180950 | JGI IMG/M metagenome (GOLD analysis project Ga0247758, IMG submission 180950) | Plant litter microbial communities from Arlington Agricultural Research Station in Wisconsin, United States - UWRJ-L156-409C-4 | ecosystem: Environmental > Terrestrial > Plant litter >... | reverse complement strand
GGTTGGCAGTGGAGTCTGGCGTTCTTGGCTGTGCAGATCCACGGATGCAGCCGCGGAGCGGCTGCGTGGATCCAGCCACACTGTTCTAACCACACTGGCCGGGTTAGGGTTGTAAAAACCCAACACTCACACTAGCAATAAAGAGACCCAGTCCACTACTACAATCTGTCTTTACTTCAGTCACCACAGTGTACTAGGAGCAGGCCATAACACCACTTTAATAGCATGCTCCACTTTAATAACACGCTTCATTTAATGACATGCTCCACTTTAATGACATACTTCTTTTAATGACATACTGTAATGTTAGTTGACGAGAGTAGGCATTACAAGTAGCAAAACAGTACTTACATTCCAAGGTTTTCATTGTAAATTGTCAAAAATGAGGGCACAATCCATACGGTAGATTGTAGCTAATGGTTGTGGCAATTAAGCTAGCAATCCGCCACAATCTAGCGATCAAGTTTATGCATTTAGTCACACAATGATGGCTCTCTGGCGAAGCCATAGAGCCAGAGAACGGACCCAATTACAACCATCGATCTTCTAATTACTCTAGCAGTGATCAAAGCAGTAGTGCAGCGTTTCTAAAGCAAATTATTAAAATGACTTATATAAGTGAAAGTGCGACGATTAGTGGAGGATTACATATGTTACGTTCATACCACTACCGTAAAGTGAGAGAAAGGGGTTGTCAGAAACACTGCACACCGGAAAACTGGGGGTTGCAACTGCTTAATTGTGTTGCTTATCCGTGGTTCTGGCTTGCAGCTAGAACTCCTTTCATTATAGAGCTCTCCGTAGTATTCTAACTTCGTCATGGTGGTGGCTCAGGCTCACTGGCGCCCTGGCAGTGCCAGGCATCCAGTCAGCTTCGCTGACTAGATGGCAAGGACTATTTTCTGACTGGAGTGAGGAGTGTAAGCCCGCTGGATTAGGAGGGTGAGACCGCATTACTAAGACTAATGGTACGTTAAGTAAGAGGTGGGGAAGTAAGGAAGTGGCAAAGCCTAGAGGAAACCATCAGGTGCTTATACCATAAGAGTAATGACATTATATCCTAAAATTACCAAGAGTCTCTCTTACAAGTCATTTAGTGACTCATAGAAGCGGGAAACAGTGCGGTGATCAGTGAAGAACTGCATATGTTACGTTTACACCACTACCATAAGCGAAAGAAGAGCGGTGGGGCATGTAAGCGGTTGAAGCCGCCTAATACGGCGGCACCTGCCGCTGAATCGGGAGGTGAAAACTGCAACACTGAGACTAATGCTATAATCTCAGTGATGCGCCCTTCTCCGCTGAGTTAAGCGGCACTTAATGCGGTAATTAACCCTTATAGGCTCCACATTACTCTTTACGCATAATGTCCGGCTAGTTTCACACCCCTTTTTTTATCTACCATATCATTAAGTTTGTCATTAAGTGGAGCATGTCGTCAGTAAAGCATGTCATCAAGTAAAGCATGTCATTAAGTAGAGCATATGTTAGCTGGAACAGCTAGTGTAGTGTTACAGCTATGTGAGGCTTATACGTCATCAGCTTACATTATCAGTTTACGTCATCAGCCTACATTATCAGTCTACGTCATCAGCCTTCGGTTGATGTTAAAGACCTATAATGCGGCTTAATAACTGCACTAAGGCTAATAGCTATAATAACTATAAATAATAGGCTTTCTTAACGCTTTCAGATAGCTTAATGATGAATAATAACAAACTTTTAACCTCTTCAAGTCACTTACTAACACGTGACCTTGTAACAGTATGTTATTAAGTAGAGCTGTTAAAAAGAAGGGGCTTCGGCTGGGGGCTGGAATGCGCAGGAAGAAGGTGTAGCTAACTGAGCTGAACTGACGTAGTTAGTTCAGCTAGCTAGGGCTACGCTTTACCAACACTGTTGCTATTATATAGTATAATATCAGTTTCACGTCCTTCCCCACTGAGTTAAGCAGTATTAAATACAGTAATTAACCCTATTAGCTCTGTATTACTCTTTATATTATAGTATTTGGCTAGCTTTACGCTCTCTTACTTATTCTTAACTACATCTTCACTAAAATGTATCTACTATTAATATCACTGCTCTATACCTTTACTAGTGGTCTGTAAAGAATATTAGTTCTGTGACTTATTTAATGACTTATTTATAAGATACTTACACTGTTTAAGAAAATACGATTTACGAGAGCTTATTGTCAGAAAGAAGAAGGTTTAAAGCCCTAAGCATTTAGTTAGCGGAGCTGACTGGATGCCTGGCACTGCCTAAGCGCTAGTAAGCCTTAGCTACTACAGTTACGAAAACTAAATCCTACAGAAAAGTTTATAAAAGAAAGAGATTTTAGCCTTTAGGCAGAACCATAAAAAGTAATAAAATCAAGTAGTTGTAACCTTTATTTAATTCTATAGAATTCTAGTTATAGTGCTTATGATACTTATAATATACTTATATCTGAGCTAAAGACAGAAATCCTAGTATTAAATCAGTTTTTACACTTTACAGTAAGTGCCTTCTATTAAGAATTCGAGTAAGTTAAAGCTTAGTAAGTGATAAGATATTATTCCCATTCTAAAATAAATTACACTTTTACGTAAAGGCTTAGCTGGATAACTATAGGTACGCTGTTTAGTTCTGGCTTACCGCCTTTAAGCAGCAGTATCTGCCTATTTATATTAGTAAAGAAAGGTATTAACGGCTAGTATATAGGAGAAAACGTATATAATAAACGAGTAAGTATTCTAAGTGAGTAAGCAGTTTTAATAGAATTAAGTAACTTATATATAGTAAAACGCTAGAAAATTATTAGTAATATAAATATATTTTAACTCTGCTTTTTTATGGTAAGTGTTAGAAACTGGCACTAATGTTATAATTACTATTAGATGTTACGACTCAGGTCTTAACTGTTAGGATAGAGCACGGACTAAGATGAACTAGCTAACTATGAATCTTTGACCTATATAGTTTTAGCAAACTAATTAGAGAGGTCTTAGTGGCTTAGAGCACTCTGCTCGGGACCTTAGGACCTGGAACTTATAATAACAGTCCCGGTTAAGTAAGGATAAGACCTTAGGACCTTGGGACCTTATAGTATAGATACTATGATTGTGCTTACGATGGGTGAGGGACCCTTCTGGTTCCTTACGCTAGTAATTATATTGTTCAGTGAGACTTATTATTTAGAACCTTTGAGTTTAAAGTTTACTTAACAGTGTTCCCCCCTAAGAGCTGTACTAGCGTTTATTTAGTCCTCTTGCCTTTTAAGCCTTTAGTCGTCCTGACTTATAATCTGTCTTTACCTAGATTATATTAGTATCTTAAGAGTAAGCTGTAATACTAAAGCGATTAAAAAGATAAAGGTTATAATTACTTCCTGTTAGAAACACTGTACCTTAGAATTTGTGTGGAATTAATGGTAATTAAATTAGATTATAACTGCTTGTTTGAAATTGCTTCAGTAGTTCTAGTGTGTAGCTAGAACCCCCTTTTTTCTGACACTTCCCTTTAGTAGCCCTTTAGTAAAGGTATTAATGTATAAAGTAGATTGTTACATTTGCTAGCTAAGGCTAAGGTTTACTCTGTAGATAGTACGTTCTTTTTTGACAGTAAGTGTTAGAAACGCTACCTTACTGCTGTTATCACTACTAGAGCAATCAGAAAGAAGAGGGATATTATTAACTTGATTCTGTAAGAGGGTTATCTTTTAGTATAACTGTTATATGAACTAGATTACTAGATTGTGGCTAATTGACTGTATGATTGCTATACTTGTTAACTAAGGCTATAATCTACCTGTAGATTATACTCTCCTTTCTAACAGTAAGTAGAAATCTACTGATACTGTTATACGAGTTACTTAGATAATTATATAAGTTTATTATATAAATTTATCCTATAGAAGCTTTAAGAGAAGCTGTAAGTGTTATAACCTGTATCTTATCTTTATAGTTAGAGTTATTATAAGTTTAGTCATTACAGGCTCCTTAACTGACGTATAGTAAATAAGTATAAGGTTTTCCTAGTGACTACAGTACTGACTATGCTTTACTGGTTTCGCTTTAGCTATATCGCTGACACTAAAGTATAGTATTAACTTAGGACAGAGAGGAGGACTACGATTACTTATATTCTATCACTATTATAACTTTAGATATTATACTGCTAGAAAGGGGGGTATAATTTACTGTATAGATCGTAGCCTTAGCTAGCAGTTATAGTTCTCTCGTATCTTCTAGTGCACAAACTATATATTTAACTAATTATACTGTATACTCTTATATATACCTGTATATTAGGTAGGATATATACAGTAATATAATAATGTAATATTACTATAACTGTTAACTGATCTAGACAGTTAGTTAGAAGTAGCTATTATAAGAAATTGTGACAACCCTGCAGGCCGTCACTTAGGCCGGGGCGGCCTGACGAATCCCCCGCAGAAGGAACAGTGTGGGAAGACGGTGCACACCGTCCAGGCACACTGGGCCAGGAGTGTAAAGACCTGAAACCCCTACGACTAATGAGGTGCTGCTTGCAGCATGCCAAGTGCTTATATCGTGAGTAGGAGAAACCTTATAAGTAAAACGCTCGCGCGGTGTAAAGTGCTTATATAACAAGCACTTGCGACACTATAAGTAAGGTATAAAGTACCTTCCAGTTAGTTAGTATAGATAGCTATAGTTATGCCTATAACCATTAGGAGGGACTTTAGTTCCTCACACTAGTATTTAATTATTTATTTATATCTTACTCTTTAAACTTACCTTTATATATTATAGTGATAATAACTTATAATGACATTAAACCCCCTATTTAAAAGTGTTAGCTTAATAAGCCGTTTTTAAAACGCCCCTTACCTGTTAGCGTCCTGTTATACGTTCTGTCTTAACTTATACCAGACCTTTCAAGGCCTGTGTTAAGTATAAGTTATAATATAATATTAGCGTTACAGTTTTAAATACTGTTTATTAAATTCCCAGATACCACCTCCCTCTTATTAATATGTTAACCTTTAGAAAAGGTAAGGAGATTAAAAAGGTATAAGCCTAGCCTTAGCTTCCTATTATTGATAAGTTAACTATACGCCTTAAAGACTTAAACTTTAACTAGCAGGGACTGGTTAAAAAACTTAATAAAGCTTTCCCCAGAGACATTAAAAGCCATATTAGCCTTATTAAAAAACTTTAAACCTAACTTAATATTATTAAATTAAAGAATAATAACCTTAAGGGCTTATAGAAGAAACGAGTAAAGCTCCCCTTACTATTACGTTTTAAAGGAGACTTTACATAGCTAGAGTCTTAAATAACTTAGCTTTAAAGCTATGTTACTTATTATAATAAGCAGTTTTTTAAGGAAGAAGGAAAGGTTAGGTTTACTAAAGCCTTATTAGATAAAGTAACTGCTTACTAATATAAACCCTATATAAAGATAATTAATAACCTCTCTGTAAATAGAGTATAAAAGGAAGCCCCTAAGACTTAGGCCCTTTTTAACAACTTTAATATTTTCATTAACTAGCTCTAAATTGAGTTTAAAGAACTAGACGCTCCTAGGTGGGCTAAATAGCACCTTATAACCCTAAGGTAAACGTCTTTAATCCTTAAGTTCTCTACACACTTTAAGTTAGAAGTGGTAAAAACTAAGCTTAATTAAAAGGCCCTAATAATACTGTTTTAAAGCGGTTTAAAGGAGCACGTTATTAGAGATCTTTACTAGGAAGACCGCTTAGATCACCTTTAAAAGCTAGTTAAGATGGTTATTAAGGTTAATAACTGGTATTATAATCACTATTATTAAAAGAACTTTTAAAAGGAATAAACCCCCCACCTGTTAAGTAAACCTAAAAAGGGGAATTAATCAATTATAACAGGTCACCACCCCAGACTAATAGATATTAGTATAATAAACTGTTAAAACTAACCTAACTGCGATAAGCCCTAACGGTAATAACAGTAGAAACAGTTTAAGGACTTATTACAGGTCTAGTGTTTTAACTGTGATAAAAAAGGCTATATAGTGCGGTAATGCCTGTTATTAAAGTAAGTTAATTAAAAACCCATTTTAAAAGGAGGGAAATATATTAAGTTTAACTTAAAAGATGTTTATATTAAGATAACAGGTAATAAAAAAGATTACACCTAGATAGATAAGTATAACTTAAAAGGTGAGGAAGAAAAGGAAAAATCCCAGGATATAGTATACTTAATCCTTAAAGGGGTTTTAAAAGAGTTAGCCATAAAGGTGTAGGTTATAGAAGACCGACTTTAAAGTGGAAACTTAAAACTATTAAAGGTGTAGGTTATAAAAGACCGACTTTAAGAAGAGATGTTCCGGCTAGTTATTACAGGTTTTAAAAACCTTACCTTATAAGCTTAAGAACTAAGGAAGTTTAGGAAGGACCCTGACTTAAAAATCACTAAAATGGTGGAGGGAGTTAAAAAACTAACCCTTTAAGCCACTTAAATAGTAAAGTAAGCTTTAAAAGGTAAAAGAGAATAAGTTAAGAGAGTTAAACTGGAGAAATAAAAGTTCTTTTTAACAATACCTCCTAAGACTTTTAAACACTTTAAACACATTAAATAGATCAGTACCCTCACCTCCTTAAAAGAAGGACAGCTTAGATAATTACCCTATATTAAAGCCAGTGTGCCTTAGACTAGTACCTTAAAGGTCCCTTAAAAAGGTATAAAGTAAGCATATTAATAAAGAGTTTAAAAGCTAAAGGAGAAACATTAAAAGTTAGTAAATAAAGTAAAAGACTTATAAGTTAAAGGCTTTACTGTAACGTTTAAAGATAAAGTAGTGGAAATTAGGTTATAACTCTGTAATAAAGTTTACTTTACTAATTAACTTAAATATCGACTTGTTAAGGAAGACTACTTTATAGAAGAATAAACTAGGTTATTACTACCTAAGTTCTAAGAAGAGGTTTAAGAGAAATAACACACATAAAGGTAAGTGGAAGAAGAAAAAGGCGCCACTCTCCCCATTCTATACTTTATAACTGTAACACCTACAGTTAACATTAACTATCCCAGTTATAAAGATATACTGTGGATTAATTATATATATAATAACTACACTCTTAACTGGCATTATAAACCTAAGGCTCTTTATAACCACTTCTTAAGTATATAAAGATAAGATTACACTGTTATAAGGGTAAAGTTAAAACCAGCTCACTACCAGGTCTCCTACTCTCTAATAAAAGAATCTGGTAATAAACGGAAGGTTACTATAGTTAACCAGGCTCCCACCACGTGCTAGCAAAAAGGGGTACTTAATAACTACCTAATCGTAACGTGCTTATTACACTTTAATAGAAAAGCCAGAGAATAATAAAAGCGGGAAAACTATTAACAGATTTAAAAGTAAAAAGACATTACTATAATCTAGTCCTATAAAGTGTATTATTAACTTATTAAAGATTTCCAGAACATCATGTCATTTAAAGTTAACTAGACATTAAGGCGTGAAAACTTAAAAAAGGTTAATTGTTAAGTTTATTAAAGTTACTTATTTTTTTAAAAAGAATTAAGAAAAGGCTACAGGCCCTTTAAAAGGGCTGGAAACCAGTAATTCACTAGTTAGTAAAAACCCTAAAAAGAAGGAGAGGCACTTAAAGGTTAGGCTAGATAAGACCTTAAAGACAGACGATTATTATAACTTAAATATTAAAAGAGTATAAGTATTATTTTATTAATATTAATATAATAAATGGAAAAGGGAGGCTGTTTAAGGTAAGAGTAGTAATTAATAGTAAAAGTGCTTCTAACCTAATATACCCCTTATTAGTTAACTAAAAGAAACTCCCTAATAAAGAGTATAAAAAGGCTATTCCCATTTAAAATAGAGAAGGAGGCTTATATTAATATAATAATAATAAAGTCACCCACCACTTACTACTTTTAATTAAAGTAGATAGGGACGAATAATAAGTGGACTTTAACGTTACACTAGTTATAAGATATAATATAATCCTAAGTTTACCTTAGCTAAAGAAGTATAACCTTATAATTAACTAAAGGAGTAACCACCTTACCATTAATAAGTCCCTTAACTGTAATTACTATTTAAAGAAAGTTAAAAAGGCATTAAACCATTTTAAAATGGTATAAAGTACTTAAAAGTATATTAAACCCTTAAAATTAAATATAATTTAGGTTAGATTTATAAAGACGGTTAAAGGATTAAAAAGTTTACCACATTACCTAAATGATAATTTAAAAGGTGGAAAAAAGTAAAAAGCTAATCCACAGATAAGTAAGGAAGTTAACTTATTTAAGGTACTTATAAAATACAGGAAGTTTACTCTATTTTAAAAAAAGATACCGTAACTACCAGACTATAAATTATAAGACTATAAAATTAAGCTAAAACTAGGAGCAAAGCTCTACAGCTTCCAGCCCTACCACTTAAACCCCTAACAAGCTAAAGCCTTAAGGGAGTATATTAATAAGAACTTAAAGAACAGGTTTATTATAGAGTCCTAGTCCCCAGCAGGGTACTTAATACTATTTATCTTAAGGAAGGGAGACAGTAAGTTACGTATAGTTATTAATTACTAAACGTTAAATAAGGATATAATTAAGAATTATTACCCATTACCACTTATTATAAAAATGTGAGAACGGATTATTAAAGTAAACTGGTTCTCCAGCCTTAATTTCCTTATAAGATTTAACCACGTTAAAGTAAAGGAAGAGGATAAGTATAAGACAGCTTTTCAGACTTATAACAGGTATTACCAGTACTGTATCATATTAATAAAATTAATAAACACCCCTATAACCTTTTAAAGCCTTATTAATAGTGTTTTTTACCCTTTCCTTAATAAGTTTATCTTTATGTATTTAAACAACGTTCTAATTTATTCCAAAACTTTAAAAGAATATTAAAAGTATATATAATAGGTTTTAACAGCTTTTAAAAAAGCAAAGCTAATAGTAAACCTGGAGAAAAGCTACTTTTATATTTAAGAGCTAAACTATTTAAGGTTTAAAGTAACCCTTAAAAGGCTTAAAATGTAACTGGAGAAGATAAAGGTAATTAAGGATTAGCCTACTTTAAAGAATTAGAAAGAGTTATAAGCCTTTATCAGCTTTATAAACTTCTATTACTATTTTATTAAGTACTTTATAAAAGTTATAAAATTACTTTATAAACTTACAGGTAAGGGAAAGCCGTTTAAGTAGACTAATAAATAATAGAAAGCGTTTAAAGACCTTAAACACACCTTTATTACAGTATTAGTTTTAACCCTCCCTGATTTCTTAAAGCCTTTTTAAGTCGAGATAAACTTCTTAGAATTTGTAATTAGTAGAGAACTTAATTAAGTCTAGGATAATAGGAAATATTACCTAATTACCTTTTTATTAAAAGGAATCTACAGCCTAACCTTATAATACCTAATTTATAATAAGGAACTAATAATGATTATTTAATACTTTATTAAGTAGGTACTGTATTTAAGTAGTATAAAAGAACTAATTTAGGTCTTTTTAAACTATAATAACCTTTAATACTTCCTAATAAAGGAACTTAATTTACAGTAAGTATAATAGGTAGAATTAATAGCCCCGTTCCACTTCCAGATTTACTATGTGAAAGGAAAAGATAATAAGTAAGTTAATACTTGTTGGGTTTTTACAACCCTAACCCGGCCAGTGTGGTTAAAACAGTGTGGCTGGATCCACGCAGCCGCTCCGCGGCTGCATCCGTGGATCTGCACAGCCAAGAACGCCAGACTCCACTGCCAACCTCGTATTCAGTCAGCCAACCTCGCTTCGCAGAAGCGAGTGTGGCCAATGCACTCCGTGCACTGGCCACCCTCACGGCTATAATAACACGGCTTCCACTCTCGAAGATAGAAAGAATTAATCACCTTCAACACACTCTGCTTTCCAATGCCTT
>Ga0247758_1002455_pt1 | contig 9936 bp, 10 predicted proteins | sample UWRJL156409C4_FD_180950 | JGI IMG/M metagenome (GOLD analysis project Ga0247758, IMG submission 180950) | Plant litter microbial communities from Arlington Agricultural Research Station in Wisconsin, United States - UWRJ-L156-409C-4 | ecosystem: Environmental > Terrestrial > Plant litter >... | reverse complement strand
GGAGAGGAGGGAGGTTGCGGCGGAGACGATGCTGGAGACTAGGGGGGGTGGGAGTTAGTTGTGGGATGGTGAGGGAGGGGGGGATATAGGGGAAAGGGAAAGGGGGAAAAGGGCTGCGTACCAGGATCGGTGGCGACGGGGGCTGCCGCGGCGAACCCAGCGAAGAGAATGAGATGCTTCATGGTGTATGAGTGTACGGTTTAGAGCCAGGAGTTGGCTGTTGATAGAACAACTTTGGTGAGAATGACAGCCGACTTGTGCCCGGGAGATCACTGCTGGTTTCGAGCTGACAAGACGGAAATGATAGCCATCTTCTTATACTTTTCAGTTCAGGTACACCCCCCCCCCAAACGAACCATCTTCGCCTCTACGTTCGCCATATTCCCCTCTTCTAGAGTTCATATTGGACCGGGTATTGAACAGTGATACCGCTGCAGATCGCCGTCATGACCACGATCCCCTGGCCAATGGCGTCGCTCAGTTCATATCCCGGACACTATTCCTCTCTATCCCGGATATAGTGGACCAAGTTTAAGTTGCGATTCGCGGGCAGACATCTCCTTTCCGGGGTGAAAATATGTTCCTGAATCTAAATTGAAGCATATGATCCAGTCTTGGCGGGTTGCGGGGTGCAGAATCCCGGCCAATGGATGGATCCAGGTCGAACAGGTGCTCGAAGTCTCAAATCCGCGGAGGACTTTGATTTATACCGAGAAACAAGACAGTACGGCTATTTAATACTACCACCATATGGCCATGGATGTCCAGATTCCAGAGGGTCATGCCAAACCTAGAAATCATCGTCAGGTATACCCAGAGGGAGACGTGCTCCAGTTTGCAGCATCAGGGCTTGTAGTATGTCAGTGGCTGCGACGCCAGTCATCTCGAACTCTTCCTAGAAAAGTGATGACGTCACGGAAATGAGAAATTCCCCCATGGCGAAATCAAGCCGGGTAATGGGAAAGAGAAATTCCATCCATCGCAGACAGATGGCGACGGGTGGCGTGTGCTACGGACAATTACGGAGATAATAACCGGGCTTAGGGGCGTCCTATCGGATGTTTTGTAGCGCCCAAAAGAGGGGTAGTAGTGCTTTTCCGAACTGCCGCCCGCCCAGGTACCAGCCCTCCTGTGAGGTCCGTTCAGTGACCTTATTATAACGTCATTGAAAAGAACAAGTTCGGTGCTGGGGATGGTGAGCTTTCGGAAGAGTCGGCTTCAGAACACTTTCGTGTCGGCGGGGTTGGTTCTTGGCAGGAATGATGAATGAATGAAGGAGGTCGGCATTCTTTTTGATCAAGACCGCAACGGCTGATAAAGTCAATAATCGGCTGTTGGGTCATGGTTGCAGATTCCCGGCATGTTATTGGTTGGAAGTGCTTTGCCAAAGGGGCTGAGTTTGTTGCCTGAGGAAGGCACTTGAGCTTTATTCGTCAGACTCCTGTCAATGGCTGCGACTTCGAGATAAATCGCGGTCGCCACAACTTGTTGTTGAGGCATTGATGTTCCTTTCGATCCGACCCCAAGTCAGGGTCCTCCACGTGTGCAGCGCTCGGGTTGGCCCGCGGTTCGCGACGTGCCATCCCGCAGTTCGTATCCATTGGCCGTCCATCACCGTCAAGGATTGGCGGTTCGCAGAGGACTGGTGGTTCGCCGAGGATTGGCTCAGAACGCCTGTCACTTCGGGGCTTTCTGACGACCCCAGCCAGTGGACGCCGTGTAACCCCAGTGACTTGTCCATCGCCCATTGGGCTGGCATTGGGCGGCCAAAACAACCCCCGCCAACTTCCCAACCCTTCTTTCTCAACAACATGCTGTCTCACCCGGCAACGGTCCTCAAAATTCATCAGCGATAAATCTTCCCGGGAACTAACCACTGTGCATCCATGCCTGCAATCACCCACCTCCTCGCCGACCGCCTCCCAGTGATCACGATGCTCGCCTCTCCATCCTGGGTCGAGGACCTGACGCTGTGGTTTTCCGCACAATGGGAATCAGTCCTGGAATGGGCGGCACAGCCACGTAATTCTCCCTTCCCGTGAATCTCGTTCCATGCAAGAAGCTAACAAAACTTAGACATCGCGGCAGTCCTTATCGCATGGATTGTCACCTTCTGCCTCGTCTGCGTGATCACCCTCGGCCTGGGCTTCGGACCCGCGGGTGTCGCTGCCGGTATGTCTCTTCATGTTGCCCTCTCAAACTGACGGATCTGCCAATTTGACACAAAACAGGATCTGTCGCTGCTGCATTCCAATCATTCATGTACGCTGGGTTCACACCTGCTGGGGGCGTCTTCGCGACATTGACTAGCATGGGCATGTTAGGGGCGTTGATGCCTGCGGCGGTGATAACTTCCATGGTGTTAGCGACAGCGGTGTCAGTGGTTGTGTTCTTGTGTGGGGTTGGGCGTTGAGTTTGAGCATCACAGATGGATGGACTTGAGAGAGCAAAGAAGAGAAGCGAGAAACTGGACACGAGGTTTAGGTTGACACCGTGACGGTAAATCATATGGTTATTACGGTGGCACCATTATGGTTATTATTGATGAGAAAAAGGGGTACAGCTTAACGTAATTTGAATCCCGGCCAATCCGTGTAATGTAGTAAGTAAAGTAGGTAACAGTTCCTGCTACAACAACTTGAACTTTCGTGGAAAAACTCACGACCAGCGACCAAAGTGGAAGCCAATGATGGCTTTAACACCTTAGCGTCGCGACGGTGCCCCCTTCCGCGAGTCTCGGCACATTTTTGCAACATAAAAAACCGCCTGTCAGATGCAGACATTATTAGCAGCTCCGATTCGTCCAGCCGAACACTGCTCCGCGCTTCAAATCTGCCTTGGTTGATGCCTTGGACTCATTTTCCAGAACCCCGCTTATCAGAGAAGGTGCGGCCGATCCCGACGGAAGCCGGTTGGCTGAGAGGGAACCTGCCTGCAGTTGCCTCGTCGCGTTTGGCTTCCGGAGTTTTTCCGTCAAAGGTCGGTCAGGCTCCAGCTCTCACTTCAATTGTTGGACGACGACTTTTGCTTCCAAATTATCACCTTCTTCAACGGCTCGCCAGCAAACAGCCAAGACAATGGAAGCCGCCGGGCTCGCCATCGGCATATTTGGCCTTGCCGGCGCATTCAAGGACATTATCGACCTCTTTGCTCTTTTTACCGCTTCGCGCAGCATGGGCCGCGACCTCACGCTTCTCGAAACAAAACTTAATATTGAGAAGACGCGACTCCTTCAATGGGCGGAGTCGGTGAGACTCCTGGCCGCCGACTACGACAAATGACTAGACGGCAAACGGCTTCCCCTAGCTAACATGTTCGCATGCATTCGCGTCCTTCTTGGCGATGCGTCCCGTTTGAAGGAACGATATGGTTTGACCGAAGCCCCTGCGCAAGGTCTCCTCGATGAAGGTCAGACACTTTACGCGAGGGACAGCGCTCCGTTGATGGAGAAGTTTGTCTGCGATTTCGCAGCGTTCCAAATTCGGGCGTGCCAGGAGAGACCCTCTGTCGGGGCCCGGTTCAAATGGGTCATTAGAGATAAGGACAAGTTTCAGAGTCTGCTCACCGAGCTTGCATACTTCATCTCCAACCTGAAAGAGATGGTTCCCGCCTTGTCTTGCAACCCGGCTGAACGTCGAACCAACCTGAAGCGCCCCAACGACAGTGAGGATGACAATCACAGCGCATATTTCAAGCGAGTAAGACTCCCTGGAGGAACACAACCACTCAATGACACTTTAGTGGGAAAAATCCTGCAATGCATCAGGTTCCATTGCATGGATGACCGGCGTCTGAATGTGTCGACAGCTCATGATAGTACCTTCGAATGGGCTCTGCGACCGTCGAACGGGCCTACCCACTGCTGGAGCGACCTAGTACAGTGGTTGAGTTGTGGATCGGGTGTCTACTGGGTTCACGGGAAGGCTGGCTGCGGCAAGTCTACGCTAATGCGGTATCTCTACGATCACGCGACCACCAACAAACTCCTGTCTCAGTGGGCAGGTAGCGAGACACTTCTCGTGGGAAGTCACTTCTTCTGGAATCTTGGTAAACCCGAGCAGAAAACACAAGCGCTCCATGATCTCAGAGGCACTGCCCAGAATATATGCGGATGCCCTGACTGCACAGCATGACGTGGAACAGCGGCTTGCCCTAGGGCCACCGCCTGTGGTCGATCTATACTCCGCAATTGGTCTGGAGCCACTGTCTGCCGCCGAGATAGACTACGCGTTTCGGGTCTTTGAGCAAGCATCTGGCTTGGGCAGGACCTGCCTTTTCATTGACGGCATGGATGAGTTCGAGGGCAGGTAAGCTGGTCACCAAAGCTCTCCACTTGTATTGATCAAATCACTGATTCACTTCCAAAAAGGATCAATGATGGTATCGATGTCATTTTACGCCTTGTACGCAGCGAAAACTTCAAGGTTGTGGTTTCGAGTAGACCAATTCCTGAGTGCGCATCAGCATTCGACCATCTCCCCCAGCCACAGCTTCACCAGCTCACGAGAGGCGACATTGCCCGATACATTCAAGACACCGTGGGTAGTCATTCATACCTTCTCAGACTTATGAAGAGACATGAGCTTGAAGTCATTGCATTGCTTGATGAACTCAACAATAAGTCCGCCGGGGTGTTCCTGTGGGTTGTCTTGGCATGTCGATCACTACTTTCCGGTTTCGCAGACTGCGACCGCATCTCGGAGCTGCGGGTCTTAGTCGACGAATTACCCAAGGAGCTCCAGCAGATGTTCGAAAGAATGCTGAGCACAGTCAAAGGGCGTCACAGAGTACAGGGCGCAAAGTTGTTGCGTATTGTGTACAGAAATGAGGTAGCTCGACGCGGTCCAGAACAGCTAGGTGAATGCATTTCACCATTGAGCCTCGCAAGACTTGATGACAGTTTTGTGCATTTAGCGGATGTCAACACAGACAATAGGATGGAGGATTGCCTTAGGTTTGAAGGCCGTCTTCGAAGCAGGACAGGTGGACTGATTGAAGTCCACTACCAGCCAGACTTCGAGCATCATGTCGGAGATTCCGGAGCCACTTCACCACACGAGTTGAAACGCCTCTTTCACGCACAGGTGGCATTCATGCATCGTACGGTATTCGAGTTTCTTGATACCTCCGAGACTTGGAAGTTGGCATGCCTCAATTTTAAGGAATTAGACTCTGGCGTTGATGCTTCAATATCTCTATGCCACACAACTTCCGCTCTTTTAGAAAGGGAAAAATGGAACATCCCGGCCTTGAAGCGCCTCACCGAAGGCCTGGTCTGGGGTACTAAGGCAGATAACGCGTCACCATCCTGCGAAACACATATATTCTGGGAGCTGCTCCGAGGGAAATGGAATCTTCACCGCCATCTTCCAGGGCTATTATGGATTACCGCCGACTCTGCGCCTGCACACATAGCCATGGGCCTGGCAGTTGAGTTTGGGGCCGTCAAGTTCATGGCCAGAAATAAACCCCGGCTAAACGACATGTGCGAACTAGAGCCAAATTGCGGCTGTTATCGACCGCTCTTGTTCATAGCGATTCAGCGACCACTACAAGCCATAGTCCGCACGGCCGACGGAACGGTCTGCCAATTTACCGAAGGTCATAAGAATATAACTCAACTTCTTTTGTCATCCGGTTGCGACCCGAATGCCGTTTACACCAAGACGAATGGGACCACCGTCACACCCTGGGCGTTATGGTTACAAAAAGCGGCCGAATACTGCCTTAAGGTTGAAACCTTGGCAAGGGATGGAAAATCTGGAAATGGCACTACCGACCACTTGCCATTTCTAAAAAAGACTCGCTCTGATGCAGAGATACTTCTCTGCTTGCAGACCGCTAAGGTCTTTTTGGAGTTTGGGGCTGATCTTTGTGTTGTTGTAGAGTGGGGTTCAGCAACGTGGGGTTCAATAAAATTCGGTGTGGTTGAAACATTGAAGAAAATGGCATGGTGGCCGAATACTAGTGAGCGTGTAAGGGATATGCTGGATTCGTTGCTGCATCTCATTGGGAAGCGGAGAGAAACAGACACCGCTACATTCGCAGCTATGTTTTCACCCTAATAATTCGGCTCCCCTTCCATATAACCATGTTTAAATTCCCATCTATCGATGTTATTCTGCGCGAATGTTACCCTCAAAACGCTCAAGTCCTTTAGCATACCTACTCACTCTCTCATCTTTCTCAAGTGTTGCGCAGGCGTTGCCTACCAAGCTACAAAAGCCCACTTAGATACCAAGCAGTAAGAATAGGTAGTTGATAGGTATCATACCTGGGTAAACGAGTAGGGGTTTCAATTTTCGCAATCTACCATGACGTTCCGTGACGGAATCCAGCGACCCGTTATCCAGAATTTCCCTGTGTCCCAGGTTCCTTCTTCGGTGTGCAAGACATGCAAGACAGGGCAAGGCATTGTACGAATATTACAAACAGTATTTCCGCCAGCATGCTTCTTCTAAGGGCTTTAAATTTCCCTACTCCTCCGGCGCCCCAAACCTAATTCAGCCCCGGACTACAAGGCCCCCGATACAATGTCCCCGGCCCCTCCTTATAAGTATAATCCTCCACCCCCAACGGACACTGCAAGCTCGTCGGCGCCCCATCCAGTACCGTCTGCTTGATCAACAATTGACAATACCCAAGCCCCGTCGCTGACGCCACACAGTTGGGTGTATTCCAGCACAGCACGCAGCACTGCCTGCCGTTGAGATCCCCCGGGGGACGGATAACGGTGTTGCCGGGCGTGACGCCGCCGCCGTTGTAGGTGATGTCACAGTAATCGAGGATGGCGGTCTCGGTGGTGACGGCGCCGGAGGTGGTGGTTGTTGTGGTCTCGGTTGTGGTTGTGGAGATGGAGATTTCGATCTCGGTGGAGGTGGTTGTTTCAGTTGTGGTGGTGCTGGTCGTGGCTGGCTCGGTGGTGGTGGTACTGGTGGTGAGGGTGTCGGTTGTGGTGGTGGTTGCGGCTTGGATGCCGAGGCAGCTGCACACGGAGGAGAGCTTGGCGGCGGGGCGGCGGGTGAGGGCGCGCTTGGAGAGGTCGAGGCAGGAGGTGGGGAGGGCGCCGCGGCGCTTGAATGTGACGGTCACGGTGGGGGTGGAGGAAGGCGCAGAGGAAGAGACGGAGGGAAGGAGGGAGGGAGGGACGTAGGAAGTTGAAATGAAAAAGGTCGACGTCGAGATGGTCGTCGAGGTCAGGGTCTCGGTCTCAGTGGCTCCGGAGATTGATGTCGATGTCTCGGTGGTTGTCGCTTCGGAGGTGAAGACCTCAGTTGCGGTTGAAGTGGCTGTTGAGACATCGGTGACGGTGTTGAACACGGTGGCTGTCTTGGAAAGGTAGCTGCTGCAAAACGAGGCGGCTTGGACGGCAACCTTTTCGATGCATGCGGGCGACTGTGGATAGTGGCAGGTGAGATAGTCCAGCGCCCTTCCAGCACATGAACCTTGACCTCCGATGGGCGGAAAGTCGTTGGGGAAACCGATTGGCGGGCCAATGGGAGCGCCGAAGCCGAGCGCTGTGGGCAATAGCCCCAACGCAGTCGTTGCGAACACGGCGATGCGGCCCATCATTCCAACTTCAAACTTTGACCTGGAGTACGAACGAGCGACTGGGTCTGCCAAGAAGAGAAAATCCCGTGGATCGGAACGCGAACACGCGTGGGTATTTGAACTTGGTGGCCACCCCCACACTCATCTCCGTCACGTTACAGGAGGCTGAACCCCGCCGTCACACCATTGGACGCCTCAAAGTATCCCCTGTTCATAACATCAATCGCGATAGCGCTAGGCATTTTCCGATCGAGTCATTTCCACAAAACCAACTCAAGCATTTTGGCCGTTGCACGTCTTCGGAACTGGGTGAACCCTTTCACAACCCCAACCCAGAACTGCTCGCAACGCCATTGCTTGAACGCTTGCCTAACTTTGAGGCGGCTGCCTCTGTGGCTAACAACCTAGGTATCTTTTTTATCATTTTCTGTGAATAGCGCCAACCATGATGGAAGGCAGCGCAGAATGGTTGGCCTAAGCAGATCTCTCGAAAAAAGGAAAACAATCACAAAATGATGCCAAGCCCCTGCATTAAACCCCACAACATAAACCACTCGCCGAACCCCGGCTGCAGATAAGACCCCAAGCTCGGCTTCGTCGCGTTATCTGCCCCAGTAGCCACCGGCGGCGCAGTGACCCTTGGTGGCCCCTCAACCCAAGTCATAATACTCGAAATACTCCTCGCCTGCTCCGGTCCGACTGTCGCACGGCAAGGGTCCGGCGACTCGGTGACCTTCTCCGTCACCCCACAAGGAAGAGGCTGGTATGTACCCACCGGGCTAATCCAGTTGCTAATATACGCCCCCGTGGCCGAGAAGCTCACCTGGCCAGCCACAGACGCACAGGGCGTAGGTCGCAACTCGGGCCACGGCGCGTCGTCCGCCACAGTGAAGGCGACCAGGCCCTCGCCAAAGTAGTCCCCGACGGCGTTCGACGAAGTGGAGTTCTCCCCGAAATAGCACGTCGGGCCGGTCTTGACCTCCCAGCGCAACATGTACTCCCCTGGCAGCATCGGCTGGTAGGGCTTGCTGTCGAAGAGATAATCGTGAGTCAGGCCGATGTACAGATGCTCGTCGTTTTGAATCGTGAAATTGGGCTCTATTCCCTGGAAGCCCCCTCCGATACCGCCCAGGACGAAATAGGCGGATTGGCCGGGCCAGGCTGCTGTGTCGGCGGTGCTGTTAGTGACTGATCGGATTTGGTAGGAGAAGGACCATCCGTATCGGTCTGTGGCGCGCTTGTTTTGGACGGCGACGACAACAGCGAGGCCCCGGGAGGGGTTGATGCGGTAGTGACCGCCGGCGGCGGGCGAGATGATGTCGATTTCGATGGAGTTGTTGGAGAGGGCAAATGAGGGCCATGACCAGAGGGTCGCGACTAAGAGGGTTGGGAGGAGGGTGCGAGCCATTGTTCAGCCGTCTCTGTCAGGGATTGGATGCTGAGGGGGAGTTTCTTGGCTCAGTTGCTGGCGTTGTGAGGTAGTTATGATGTGCTGCGCCGCATCTAGGCAGGCACCGGTCACTCAAGGCACAAATGAGTTCTAGTTAATTGGGACTTTGCGGCTGTGATGCGTTGAGAATCTCCAATTCATCCGCCGGCTAAAGTGCGAGGAAAAGGGGCGCAGGTGATAGAGCGAGTTGGAACTCAACCAACTGGTTCTAAGTCACCAATCATCTGCGGTACCAGTATAACTCTGCCTCCGATCTGATTCGTGTCTTGCATTTGCAGGCAAGAGCGAACCTTCAACAGCGGGCACCTTCTCTCAACCTCACATGCACCGGCATCCCTTCACTGCAATGTCGCACCGCCGTGCCCACCTGGTAACACCGATGCCCTTCCATCTCGTGATTCTTCCCTTTGTACCACCTATCCTATCTCGTTAGCACATAAAACCCCCAAACCCCCCCAAAGAAGAGCGTATTCTAGGAAGTGCAGGCGGCTAGGGACAAACTCACCTCCTCTCATCCCACTCCCCCCAACCACACTCAACATCCACCTCCCCCGCCACAACCACAACCACAAGCTTCAACTCCGCCATCACCAACTCCTGCCCAATGCACCCCCTCGGCCCCATCCCAAACCCGCGCCACGCTCCCTTCCTTCTAGGATACAACTCCTCCCCCGGCAGTGCAAGCCCCCTCTCAGGGAGGAACTCCCACGCCCTGGCAAATACGGAAAGGGAGCGCATCCCGCTGAGGTTGGCGTCGAAGAGCATGAACCCCTTGGTGGGGTAGTGCACCTGCTGGGTGGGATCGGATGGGGAGGGGGCAGTGAATGTGAAATCTCCAGGGGAAAGACGAATCGCTGCCGTGGAGGGGTGCAGTCGGAAGGCCTCCTTGACGAAGGCGGAGGTGTACGGGAGGGAGTTGAGGAGGTGGGGGTGGC
>Ga0247758_1002454_pt1 | contig 9949 bp, 8 predicted proteins | sample UWRJL156409C4_FD_180950 | JGI IMG/M metagenome (GOLD analysis project Ga0247758, IMG submission 180950) | Plant litter microbial communities from Arlington Agricultural Research Station in Wisconsin, United States - UWRJ-L156-409C-4 | ecosystem: Environmental > Terrestrial > Plant litter >... | reverse complement strand
GGATGCCAACCCCCCCGCACCACTGCCGTGCATCTGTGACAGCTGTCAGCCCATATAACCTTGCGCGCCCGCCTCTAAAATTCCAACCCCCCGCAATTTGCAGTAACTGTGATCGCAAATAACTTCCACACCACAACAAATCGCCCCAGTAAGCTGGAAATTAGCTCAATCAATTGCCCTGCTAATTCCGATCAGAATGTAACTTCCGGACCCCGATGGCGACGAGTGGAGCGAGTTTTCAGGCTGCGAAAGTGAACCACACGTAATAGCACTTGAGCCACACGGTCGCAAGCAACAGAGGCAATTGCAGAGCTAATTATGGGCTAATTAGAGGCCACGGAAGCCGATAAAGGCGCTTAGGTAGCACAATAGTTAGTAATCATTTGTAAGATTATTGCAGAAATGGAAGAATTGGCCTGGTTTCCGTGGCTTTTGTTATGTGAACGTTGTTTGTAAGCGTTTCAATTGAGGGGGTTGAATGCGGTCGCGTTCTGGCAGCTGGCGCGGCATTGCGGGGGAGTGAAATGCCCGGGGGTTAGGGTTATGTATGGGCATTTAGTGGGGTCATAGTACAAGTGAGACGTTGGCCATAGTACGGGGATGCGTCCTCTAAAATAAACGCTTCCAAGACTTAAACGGCTCGGATTTGGCAATAGTTATCTCAAGTGAACGAGGACTAACTTTACAGCAGTTCACCACCCATTCTGTGAAATTAACTTTCCAGTGTTTTCCCTATGTCTGTATCGCTTACCTTTTTATCTGCTCTAGGTACTCAAGAATGGACCCAATGCACTGCTAGCAACGTACTAGTCGACATTTTCGATTCCCCGAATGCAATATTTGGGCTAGCCTATTCCTCTTACGGCGTTTCACAAGATCACGCAGGCTACCTCACCTCCATCCTCACACCCTCATCGTTAGAATCTCCATCCTCGGTTCCGGATGCACTGTCAGAGGAACTTTCATCATCGGCATCAGCCCCGCTGTCAACACTGCTCGGTTAGTCGTCGCTTTCTCCCTCTTCACTCAATTCTGCCTTCAAGCTGCCTTCCATCTCCAAGCTCCCTTCCTCATCAGTATTCTCGCTTTCAACCTCATCCTCCGTTGCCGTAAAATAGTTTCTTCCGCATCTTTCTCCTCGCTTTGCCGTAACGTCGAGTTTGAGTCTCTTGGCATCTACAAACTCCTCGAACGTGGAATACTACAAAGGACGCAAGTCCAGCGCAACATCCCAAGACAAGTCCTTATCAACGCTACCAGGGTGCTTGGTGATCGGCCCTAGCTTTGCCGCTGCAGCCCAATACGTCCTACCCTCTACCTCGGCTATCGTCTGGTATAGCCGTTCACTAGACCCACGGTGCATGACGTTACAACCAGCCTTACCCACAGAAATAAACCCTTAGCCTTATTTGCGATCTCTGTCGTCAGCGCCGCCGCTTCTTCGTTGTTCTTCATCAGCTGACGTTCGATGTACAATCGGATGTCTTTCTCGGTAAAATCTTGCATCTTGAGATTTGGCTTTTTGACGAATGTATTCACGAAGCGGTATGGGGCTGACTCGAAAGGCAAACCTTTATTCCCCTCTGGCGGATAAGCTCTTTAAACCGGCTGGCGATGTCTATATCGCTACTTTGACCACCTCCATCGCCGTCGTATTCGTCGAGACCGTCGATGAAAAGACAGATCTTCGTTCCCGAGGCCTTCGAAACTAAAATTAGGGACTGCCAGGCTTCATCAAGTCGGGGTAGGGTCCAGAAGTGAGACCACTCAGACTGCTCCGGCAGGAGCGCCTTTTCCAAGACTTTGGGGACGAGCTACTGGCAATTGCGAAGCAGCTTGTAGAGGATCGATCGGAGGAGCCCTTCTAGTGACCTTTGCAGCTGGCCACCGCTGCGCCAAAAGAAGAGGTCGGCAATGATTGGCTTTTCCCCCTGCGCCCAGGTCTTGAGGTGTTTTCTAGTGATATGATGACGTGCCACGTGCTTTATGAGGGTAGACTTTTTAGAGCTAACTTTGCCAGTAATCCTACAACGGTGCCCTAGGCTGTCAGTTCCAAAAGCTATGTGCCTTCAGCAATGAAGGATAAAAGCCAGATATGGGGTGGGTTCACGTTACCAATAGATTCCCTCATACTTGGCGAGCCACTCTTTGAAGCCTGTGTCCAGCCCGCCAGGACTAGATGAGTCCCCAAAAATCCAGTCGTAAAGTGTCCGGTTCAGCTTCCTCGACGCTAGACTCCCCGGTGCCTTTGTCGTTTGAGCTGTGATAGGTAAAGTTTGCAGGTTTGTTTGTTAGGTCAAAGCGGTTGCCAAAAATCATGCCCCCTTCCCCAAGGTCCTTAGCATAGGAGTAGCAGATAGGACGTGGGCCGGAGCCGAAACACAGTACCAATTTCTTATCACATCTTTGCGGACACGCCACCAACATGATGTTAAAGTGGTCAGTTCGCTTATATGGTCAGCTCGCATATAAAATACGTTAATATACCAGTCAAACGCAGCCATGCACGGCAAACCCTGGCGCGCGCGATGTCATTCTTTGACCATATGTGTCGGCTTTGTGAGCACCAAATTTCCCCCACCGCCAACTGGTTAATTATTGAGATCAATATCGCCGTCGTTTGCGCCTGCTTGACGGCACTGAAGCCTCTTTCCAAAAACTCCAAAAGCCTCCCCGTGGAGCCTTAATAGCAGTAGCTGTGCAGGCCGACCCGAGACTCTCGGATCTTCGCCGCTTGGGACTTTTTCAGGGCCGTGTTTTGCTCTCCTGGGAAACACAACAGCTGGGGAATCAAATGGCGATACAACAGCTGCCGATTGGAGGCTGTTGGCGGAAAGGACAGTTTCAACGGCGGAGACATGGACGGCAAGTTCAAGGTGGTCACGACGAGCGAGTTGAATGACACTGAGAAGGCTACAGTACCACGAACGACAAAAGTCGGGACCTAAAAAGACTCGGGCGTTCTACTACTATTATAGCATAGCTAATAAAACTGATGCGACTGCCCTTCTAACTCAATTCCAGTCACCAATGATGATATCGGCAGCCTTTTGCGTTCCTGTTAGCGCATGTCACTCGTCGAATAGTCTCGATCACTCACCTTCTCCGCGACTGCGTACGCAGTGGCGCTTAGATGGGCCGCCGGAAGGAACGGCATGATGCTCATATCAACCACTCTCAGCCCCTTCGCGCCATGAACCTTGAGGTCCGGGCCGATAACGCCACCCTTGGGCTTGGGCATCATAGCAGCCGTGCAGCAAGGGTGGAAAAAGGAAAGATAATTCTGCTCCTTGACGTAGTTGCGCAGGGCTTGGTCGTTTGCGGCCACTGTGGGACCCGGTCCGATTTCTGTCGCTCCGTGTTGCCGCATGGTTGGCGTGTCGAGGAGCCCGCGAAGGAACCGGAGCTGGGCAAGGTGCATGTCAAAGTCAACGGGGTTGGATCCGGCACGGTAATCGAGAAGAGGCTGCGCCAGGTGGTCCGTAAGATTGAGACGAACTGTTCCGCGGCTAAGCGGATGGAGCAGGAACGACCAGGCCCTTCCCGGCGGCTCCGACGAGGCCCACGGTGTTTCCAAATTCGGTGACTCGGGGTTCTCGAGCAGCTCAGCCAAGACGAGGAGTTGCTGCTTGTAGCCGGCGATCATGTCCTTGTTGGATCGTACATCCGGAGGAAGGTATGAAGCGGCGGTACCGTCGGTAGCCATACGGCGGATTTTTTGCGTTATATCCTTGTACTGAGCGGTGACATGCGGAAGGGAAACGTAAATGGCGTTGTTGCCACCTGCCAATGTATATGGGCCCTCGGCTGTAGGTCGGTCGAAAGCCGCTGTTGCCTCGGCCTTGAAGGTGGCGTTTCTTGCCATTTCCGATGGCAAGGGGAAGTACTCGTACGGCTGGCTGTAGTTCCACGTGACGGGAGGGCCGGAGTGATCTTGAAGGTTGGAACCCACGCCAGGAAGATCCAGAACTACAGGAATTCCCGCATTGTTGAGGAATGATGACGGCCCGATGCCGCTCCTCTGCAGCACGGTGGGCGTATGGAGTGCGCCCGCTGCGATAATAACCTCCCTCGATGCCGTGACGTTGAACAACTGGTTGTCGACCAATGACCGAACCTCAACCAACGGCGGACCCGACTTTGGACCATTTGGATACAACACCCTGACGACCTGGTGCTTGACCAGAAGATCGTAGTTGACCCTTGGCTGCACGTCGGCGTAATGCCCTAGCCCAGCGTGGGACCGTCGTCCCGTCACAGGGTGTTGCGAAGCGGGAACCCAGCAGATTCCCTCTTTATCACCGCCGGCGCATTCCTTAGCGGGCCGGATGTTCATTTCCCTCCACGCGTTTCCAAGAACGGCCACATCGGCCCACTGGAAAGGCGGAAAGCTTGAGTAAATAGGACCGGCACCTCCGTAAGCCGACATATCCCATGTGTAGTTGTACCGTTGGGCGATGGCCGACGGAGGCTCGGTAAAAGTGACGGCTTTTTTGAGGTAGGGAAATATGCTGTCCCAATTCCAGCCCGATCCGGCAACCTCGGCCCACGCATCGTGATCGAGGCGAGAGCCGCGATCAAAGAACATGCCATTCACCGCGCTGCTGCCACCAACCACCTGGCCAACCTGCACGGAGGCGGTTCTGTTGGCCATTTCCGTATTGGGCAGAGAGAGGAAATTCCATGTCGGTGCGGCATCCGGGTGTGGGGTAATCCAATTCGTCGGCGGATCAAAGAGGCCCGGGGCAAAGTGGACATCGCCATACTCGATCACGAGCACGTTTTCTGGCATAGTTAGCATCATGATCCAATCGGAAGAGGGTTTAGGAGTCACCAACTTGAAGGCATTGCACCGGTCAGCCGGTTGGCCACGGTAAGCCCGCTGGTACCTCCACCAACGACAACAAAGTCATAGCTATTCCGAAGCTGCGAGACTTGGCGCTTCAGATTCGCGCTTGGAACGGCCGTTGCGCTTGCCAGAGCGGCGAGCGACACGAGAGTGATTCCGAACAGACGCATTTTCGATAACGGCCTCTGGGCTGCACTTGAAGACCAAATGTCTTCGGCGGATGAGCCAGCTTTTAAACCCGTCGCATGAGGGATGCTTCCCTCCCTGGATCGCAGAGCTCCGTTTTGGTCTAGGCCGCGGGGTAGGTGGAGGGATGGTGATGAGGACAGGGTTTGTACATTGGAATATTGCATAGGATTGCATGGCCGGCATGCAACCCTGGTTTGCCCTTGCTTGTGCCTAGGGAGCTCAGCTGGGCGCAGCTGCACAGCCAATCCAAGCCCAGTTCTGGGTTGCTCGTCAATGCAGTCTTTGACGGAGGCTTTTCGCCTCTCCTGGATATGATCAGCCTGCTCGGCCTTGATATGCGCGACAAGAAGTCCGTGAGCGGGAGTGCATCGCGGGCGTTGTTTGGTGTGTATCATTCGTCGCCCCGCTTAGAGGCATAGATGTTGTGTCAGAAACACTGCACAATAGATTTGTGGGATTTGAAGGGGTTGCTGGTAGTGCCAACATCCATTCAGCTCCGCTGACTAGATGGCCAGGGCCCCTGAACCTCCAGCCTTTCTGACAGATGAGGAGATGTAATAAGGATCCATGTGTCACACAGATTGACTCACACATTCCCTTTCCAACTAAGAGCGCCACGATTCTGGGCAATGGCGTATTGTTCTTCGGATTTGTCATCTCAGACGCAAATCATCACATGAACACATTATCTTCTCAAATTGTCAACTATTTGTCATTGATCTAGGTACTAGAGGGAGCTGGCGCCCTGCCCCCGCTGCCAAGCTACCACGAGATAAAAAGGCCTCGGGTCTGCAAGCCTTTTATATTCTAGCATCGATTTTTACACACTCTCTTTTCACGTATGGAATGCCTGGTTTTGAGAAATTGAAGCCCCTATAGTGAATGGTGACAGGCCTTCTTTCGCAAGCCGAATCCACTGCGCGAATCTGGCTGTTTGAACCTCTGCAATGCAACCGAGCCGATCCGACCGTTACGACAGTTCCGAGCTTTATCTGTGGAGCAAATCCACTGCGCAAGACTTCAGCATCCGGCCATGGCCCCTGGCCTACAATCCTTCGGATCCAGGGGGTCCAGTCAATCAGAGGCTCGGATCGTCCGGCTTACACTCGGGGGTAGGCATAATGGTCAGTTGTGGGTGTTGGTTGGCTTTTGCCCCCTACTGTTGCTTTAATAGGTCTTACAATTAGGCTTGGGTCTTATTTAAGTAAATCAGTTATAACTTACCCGAGCTTACCCTAGCTTAACCTAACTTAAGATTACGAACGAAAAAGAAAATTTTTTGTGCCCAGATTCGTCGCAGATACCAGGCTGTTTTTCAACCCCCTTTTAGTGCAACTTCCCACAATTTACAACTTGTTAGGCCGTCTGAATTGCAGCCCTCCAGGGGGGCAACACCGCACAGGGTGAGAGTATGTGCTCCATTGAGAGAACTATCAAGTACCTCGACGAAATTTCAGTCTGAATCGCCAGCCATTGATTTGGGCTGAATTCGTAGTAGAATATATAGGCGTTTGTGTAAGCTACAGCTCGGAGTCTCCTTCCAGCCTACTGAATTTGCTTCATCACAGCCTCCATGTCTGTCATGTCCCAAACATCGGCGTATTTGCCGTCAACAAGATGATACAGCGTGAACTGGGTTGTTGCAACCTTTCGGCCTGTCGGTGCAACGCCCTGGAAGATGCCCAGGTGCGTGCCCGATACGCGGAAGTGCAGCGACAAGTAATCGCCATCGATTGCGAAGTGGCGGATCTCCCATTTCCAGTCCGGGAAGCCTTCCACAAGTGGCTTGAACTGCGCGGTAACTTTCGGGGTAGGCCAGGGCTCGTCGTTGATGTTGATGGTTGGTGTTGTGTAGAACTGCTCCATGGCCTCAAAGTTGTGCGCATTGCAGTGGTCAATGTAGGACTGGTAGAGCAGACGGCGCTCGTCGTCGGCAGCTGTTTCGGGGAAGACGGAGGGCGCCTGCTGGGATGCCATGGCTGCTGCCGCCGGTGTTGTCACTGTTGGCGACTGTCGGAAGACGATGTGTTTTGGGCGTGTCGGCTGGGCTGTGCAGCCGAGGGTGTTGCAGAGATTCAGATGTCGGCTGGCAATGCGTCTCCTCTTAAACCACGGCACAGGTGATAACTTGACCAGTGCATCAGGAGACGGCACGCACTCACAAAGTCATACTTATGTGATGCTGAGCGAGGGTTGGTCAGCGACACTACCCCTCCTTCACATCCCGGCGAGTCGCTTGTGAGGATGCAGCTCGCACCAAGCAGATGAATGGCGCTGACTCAGCTCCCTTACCGTCCCGCTGTTCTCGACTCTGGGCGCCGACAACAACACCCGCGTACATAGGATAGTTCAAGACCGCGCGTAAAAGGCATCTTTCCTTTCACTTACGGTCCTAGTCGCATTAGAAGGAGAGCCCTGCCGTAGCCCAGATGCAACCAAGGAGCAGGAGTGGGGTAACGCGGCGCGCCAAGGAGGGCGGGGCGCTAAACTCCAAAAGTTGGTCTCTCTCCTCCATCAACACATCGGAGCTAGAACCACTTGATCCGTGGATTTGTAAGCACTTAGCAAAGGCGTGGCAAACTTTAGTCGTATGAAATAAACTGCCCGGCCATTTTTCTGACAAAGCAAATCATATCTAGGGTCTAGATTTGTTTTATTTGCTTCGTGCCGGCCGCTGGCCATGTGAGCTGAAGCTGAGCCTGATTTCAGTCTGACAATTTTCAGACGGGATCCTCTTCTTTTCAGTCTGAGACTACCTGGATATTTTCGGGTTGAAGTCTTCCCCCCTCACCTGTGCTAATTCAGGCAACCCCATAGCGGTAGTTATCCGTACAAATCTCGTCGCCCTGGATGCTGTAATTTACCACGCCAGTTATTATTGACAGTTGCCTGTCTTTTCAGTGTCTCAAAATGGGTGAACCTGTGACATGATGGCGCCTTGGAGCACGAAAAGCAACAACCGTCGTCTTTGGTAGTACACCCACCCCATCCCAATCTGGCCAGGCATGCAATCACTGCAATTTCAGCCCTCGCGGAGGGGATATGCAGCCAATGCAGCCAATCAAGGTGCTCAACTGTCAGAAAAATGCAACCCGAGTTGCGCTAGTGTGACTGGATCGAGAGGCGAGGGTATGTCTAGCTCATATGATTGTTGCACAGCTGTCTCGTTGTGATGAGCAACAAGAACGTCAGGTGGTGATACCAACCCACCTTATCTACATGGGAGTACAGAATGGGTCAGGTGACCAGGTACACACATGCCATCCCAACCTGTGTCCGTTTGCAACATTTCAGCAGTCACGCTTAGCAAATGGTGTGGGACACATGGTGTGTCGGTGTCAAAGTGGAGTCCTGATTTCTCTACCCCTGAGTCATTTTCTATCTGTACACCATCCAACTCAGCCACCAGCGACTATCAAGCTTCAACCATCCGGCCAGTTGCAAAAATCTGTAGGTAACTTGCAGCTTGAGTTTGTGAAACCTGCGCATTTGGAGCAATTGGCGTGCTCGTCCACCACTGAGGGATCTGTTTGTCGCTTGATACTCCCACAACTACCAAATCCCTCATAGGTATTGGTGGCTACTTTCTTGCAGAGCTCTTGGCGAATGTCGATGGCCAATAAATGGAAGTTGCGGCAAAGATATCTGGTGGTTGTCTCGCAGCACATCGTTTCAAGCAGCAACGGGAGACAATGTGCACTCGTAGGTGCGAGGTTAGGGATGTTGAGTGGCTGTGGCGCTGCAAGAAGCAGTGGATGGTATTGATGGCTGCTGGGACGTAGAGATATGCATTGCCTGTAATTAATATGAGTGGTTGTAATGTTTGCAGGAAGTCCAGGGTTTCTGAGGGTCGGCCGCATTTGAAAGTGTGCTTGCGAGCAGATAGTTTACATTGAATAATGAGCGAGATTGCGGGCTAGTCTCAACTCAGTATAAATACTTAGTTCCCAGGTACTCATTTGCCGCTGCATGATGGGCTGGGAAATTAACGTGTAGACGGGCTGTCACAGAGCATAGCTCACAACATTTGAATACTGCGACGCGGCGATGACGCATTCCAGCTTCAGGTACATTAACAACTCACGCCCACATTCAGCGTTCAGATGAACGATTGATTCAGTCCTTAAAGCAGCATGACCTGCTGTTGGCATATTCTCACATCAGATGGCCCCAATCCTATCGCAGCCTTCTCAGAGAAGATCAAATTCTGACTAAGACTACAATATTATTTACCTGGTATATAACCGCAAGCCTCAGCCAAGTTCTCCCATTCCATAGTCCTTAGCAAATTTACCGATAACCCTACCTAACCCTCGACCAACCGAACCATCTAAGACTTCCCCGGGACTCCCAGCCCAGCATTCCTGGCATCCCAATATGCCATAAACTCCTTCCTGCCCACTGTTAGCAACAAATCCCAAACTCACCACACCAAAAATAGACACAGGGAAACTCACCCAGTATCACTACACCACCCGTAACAAAAAGCCACCTCCCTTCCCACCTCCGCCCACCTAAACCTCTCCATCTCATCCTTCAACGATGTCGGAGACCCACACATCTTCCTCGTACACGTATGCCTCTCCGATGTCTGGTGCCCACACACATGCACCTGCGTCGTTGCCCCCTGGTCTTTCACTAACTGCGTCGAGATCACATTGCTTCCCCATGTTGATGTCTTCTGGAACTGCCCCCCTTTCATGACCTGGTCGTCCTTGAACGAGGAGCTCCAAACTGTAGAAATGGTGAGGCAGTTGAGGTAGAGATGGTTCGCAAGCCAGTGTGTGAGCTTTGGGATCTGGAAGAATTGCGCGTCGGCGAGGAGGGAGGCGTAGAGAGCGTAGTTGTGGCCGGTTTTGGTGGAGTGGGAGAGGGGGAAGACGCCGCGGCGGAGGTAGGCGAGGATGTGGG
>Ga0247758_1002452_pt1 | contig 9956 bp, 3 predicted proteins | sample UWRJL156409C4_FD_180950 | JGI IMG/M metagenome (GOLD analysis project Ga0247758, IMG submission 180950) | Plant litter microbial communities from Arlington Agricultural Research Station in Wisconsin, United States - UWRJ-L156-409C-4 | ecosystem: Environmental > Terrestrial > Plant litter >... | reverse complement strand
CCACCGCAGGCCAACCCTTCGACATCGTCAAGGTCCGCCTCCAAACATCCAACGCCTACCCCACCGCCGCCTCGGCTGCCCTCTCCATCTGGAAGAACGAAGGCGCCCTCGCCTTCTACAAAGGCACCCTCACGCCCCTCCTCGGCATCGGCGCCTGCGTGTCCATCCAGTTCGGTGCCTTCCACTACGCGCGGCGCCAGCTCGAGCGGCGCACGCCCGGGTTCATCCCCGGCGTCAGCACCCTCAGCTACAGCCAGTACTACGCGGCGGGAGCCTTTGCAGGCGTCGCCAACAGTGTAATCTCCGGGCCGATCGAGCATGTGCGCATCCGGCTGCAGGCGCAGCCGCACGGAGCAGGGCGGTTGTACTCCGGGCCGTTGGACTGCGTGCGCAAGCTGTCGTCGCAGGGGGGAGGCGTACTAGCGGGTCTGTACCGTGGTGAGGCGGTGACGATTTTGCGGGAGGCGCAGGCGTACGGGGTGTGGTTTCTTGCGTTTGAGTGGTTGATGAATGCGGACGCGGCGCGCAACAAGATGGATCGGAAGGAGGTGCCGAGCTACAAGGTGGCGTTTTATGGTGGTCTGGCGGGCGAAGCGCTGTGGCTGTCGAGCTACCCGCTTGATGTAGTCAAGAGCAAGATGCAGACGGATGGGTTTGGTGCATCGCAGCGGTACAAGACGATGCGGGACTGCTTTGCTCAGACATGGCGGGCTGAGGGGATGCGTGGGTTCTGGAAGGGCATCGGCCCGACGCTGCTGCGTGCTATGCCCGTGAGTGCGGGTACTTTTGCCGTCGTGGAGATGACGATGCGGGCCATCAACTGAGCGGTTGCGCTGGACATGTATGAGAGATGCATGGCTCATTCAATGGTTGAAGCTCCCTCCTTCAGCTTTGACTGCACGGTGGACGACGGTCCGACGGGGCAGAGTAAGAGAACCCTTCAACGGGTTCTGGGTAGATACATTGAACGCAAGTATTATGGAGAATATGCACATATGGCGAGGAGCTGTTTTTGTACATACGGCGACTATATAGGTTTCTTCTGCGTTGCCTTTTTTTTTTCTTTTATCATTCGTCGGCGTTTTCAACCCTGCGCTGCAAGATTTTCCTGGCGTTAGCAGGGGTCAAGGAGTCAATTCCCAGCTGATCCAGTGCCTTCTTCGCTTCTTCATTGTCGGTGAAGACCATATGGTTGACTTTGCCGAGCGACAATGCGCCCTCCGCTGCTTCGACCGGCAGGTTGAGGAGCGAGACGGCATCATAGAGGCTGCCGAGAGAGCTAGAACCGTCGGGGATGTAACGTTCCACAAGGGTCGAGATGGCGCGCACGTCTTGCTTGAATTGTGCAGCGCCCGATGTGGTGAACTTGTGGCTCATCAACACATCGCCCCAGAGCAGGTTGTTCAGTCTCTCGAGCGCTGCTCGCCAGACGCGGCGGAAGACGGCCGTCCCGAGGGCTCGGGAGAGGAAGTCCAAATCCCGTTTGAGAATCTGTTAGAGGTTAGTTTTGGGGTGATCAAATCCCCGGCGGGTTGGCAGGCACTTACTCTGAGAGGCTCGTCTAATTCCGATGTAACTGCAAGCTGATACGAGTCCCCGGCCGAAGAGTCTTCTGCAATCGTGCTCCACTGCGGCCGCTGGAGGTACGCACGGAACGCCTTGCGATGCGTCTCAACAAGAGCCTCGGAAAGGAACTCCTCGGCGCGCTTCCTCCTACCACTGTACGCCGCGATGGTTTCATCGAAGAGAACCCCACCATCCTCCTCTGTTCCTACGGTTGAAGAAGTGCGGTCCTTCACATGATCGTAGCTCATTCCGCCAGCGAGGTTACTCTGGTCCTCACTCCCCTTGGCCCTTACTTGAAGCTGTTCCCAGAGTGTGACGAAGAACTAACGGCAGAGTGTCAGGCGGTGGTTCGTTACGGATGTGAAATGCAAGTGACTTACTTCCTCGTTGCTCCACTCTTGCAAAGTATTGACCACATGGTCCGCACTGCCGTAGACCTTGCATAGTGTCTCTAGCGCTCCCGTGCCCTCTAATGCGGCCAGCTGCTCCTTCGTAACGCCAAAGGCCCTACCGACCGTCGAGGTAATACTAAGATACGCCTCAAGAATGCCCCTGAGATGGTCGTGGTACTCATCTAGGATAGCAAGCTGAATGTCTATGAGAAATCGAAGCTTGTGCGAGAATCGTTTTATACGCTCATATTCTGCCGTGACAGACCGGAGCAGATCGATTATCCGAACGGCAGCATATGTCGGCTTGGTTTTCCCAGCAGCTGCGAAGTCATAATCAATAGCCCTCGCGTCTGGGGTCGTCATGATAACTTGATATCTCTCCAGCGCAAACTTTTTCCAGGCTTGCAGCCATGTGCCGAAATGCTCACTGAGGACCTCGGATGTGAGACCTCCCCACCCATTTTCGGTATCTCCGCCGTCATAATTGAACGTCGACCTAATGTTTTCATCAAATGTCATGAGCTGAGATATGAGGCTGCTGAGAAAGACCGGGTTCTTGACAGCTTCTACCATCGTTGAAGCCACCTTCTCCCTCATGACCGGCAGCATCGAGGTTATGAAAGCACACACGGGGTCCATGTACACCATCTTTCGTGAAACGGGCGTGTCTCTGAACTTGGACGCGAGAATGGGGCCGAAGTTATCCTTAAAGAACCCCTCCCACTTCTCCACCAAGGCAGTGAACCATGGGAAACAGTGAGCACCGATGACCTGGGGGTTACTTGTCGGCTTGTCACCCATGAAGTGAAAGTGGAACTCCTTGACGAAGATCTGAGCCATAACATCCACCGGAAGAAGTGCTACCACGATGGGCGAGTAGAGCACTTCAGGAACCTGCAGGTCGATGAGCTTCTCGAAGCACCGCAGCCATTCCTCGTCCACGTCAGATTCCGGATCAACGTTGGGCCAGCCACGCTTGCTCAAGACGGTCTCCAGCTCATCCGACATGGTCTTCTTCATCTCGTCCCACAGTGTCGTAGCCACAGACTCGACATAGCTGACCAAGTGTACCGCGGCGCCATCGGCGGGTCCCTGAAGCTCCTTCAGCCGCAACGAAAGCTGTTTGAGCTGGGTGTATGGCTCCAGGGCAGCCTTGGGGCTCTGTGGTAGATGAGAGCGGGCCTCTTCGCGCAGTTTCTCAACATCCTGCAGGAGGACGAGGTAGCGATGGGCGAGGTCGACTCGGTGCAGCTTCTTCATGGGCTGCTCGAGGCGGCGGATGGCTTCGTCTGGCGCATCGGAAGCGGCAATTATCTGAAGGCGGACGTCGATGCTGTGCTGAAGCGACTGGAACTCGTCGATCTGAGAGGCGAGTGCGCCCTGGCGGTCCTCGGCCGACACCCGGGCCAGCTCGAGCTCGCGCGTGGCATCGTCGAGCTGTGATTGGAGTTGGTTGCGCTGATATTCGACGCTGCTGAGAAGCGTATCCAGGTGCTCGAAGTCGCCGGTCGACTGCAGCTTGTCGTCCAGGTAGTCCTCGACTCGGATATCGTAGTCCATTGCGAATTTGCTTCCCAGCCTCTTGTTGTTCGTCAGGGGGGAGAGCGACTGCATTACGGAGACGAATAGGTAGATTTGTGTCAAAATCAAAATCGCCAAAACGCCAGCGCAAATTTTGCCCCAAACTGATTTTTTACCCCGCCACCTTCTCTTCCACCCACACCCAAGGCGTGGAATTATTTTCTCCTCGTTCAACCAGCCACACTTCCCCCACGCAACTTCCAGGCTAGGTTATCTTCTCACCTGTCGCAGGTCGCGACATTTGACCTTAATTCTGCTTAATTGCCGGCGATTAAGTCGCTGCGCTGCTCTTGTCAACTGAGTGCGCCATCCCATTTCAAGAGACACACATTTACTACCGCGACACACCATCCTGCGTGTATTGTTATAATACCTCCCACCTTGTCAGCTGAGGAGGTAATTAGTAAGTGGACTTTAGTAGAGTTTAAGATTAATGGTAAAGAGATTACTAATATAATACTTTAAGACGTAATATATTTAATGTAATAGCGAATTACCCTTAATATTCTAAAAAAGATCTTACTAGTAAAAAATAAACAGGTTTTAAACTATTTAACTAATTATAAGGTAAGTGAGAATAAATGTATTTAAGATAATAGTTATTAATATAATTATAAGATATTTAAAGAACTTAAAAGCTGTTTATAAAAAATATATAATAAGGAGGTTAGCTTATAGATATTAACTTAGGAAAGATAAAGAGTAATAGTTAGATTACTAACTTTTAAAAGGTTATAACAGTTATATTAATATTATTTAAGGAGTAAGATAAGAGTATAGGAATATACTTAACTTATATAGATAGTGTTTATTAAGGCCTGTTAATATATTATTTTATCTTAAAGAATATAATTATTATTTATCTTACATTATAAGAGCTAAAAGCTCTACCTGTAAGGGCAAGCAGTCTCTCTACTGCTAACTATCTACTATTAGGGTGTAGTTAAGGCGTTTCTACCCTACTTACTTTTCTATTTATCTTATTAAAATATATATAGTTTAATCTTAATTACTAAACGTAGTAACAGGTTATAAGGTTAGTACCTTATATTAACGTGTATCATAAGTGAGATAAGGGTGTAAGTAAGTTGTTCTCAGTTCTACTACACTTACGCCCCTTAGCCGTAATGGCTTAAAGGTCTTACGTTACCTCCTTTTTTGTCCAGGGTAGAAAGGGAGACCCCTTTAGCCCAGGGCAGCTCCCCGGGGTTTAACTGGGACTAAGGCGCTAACAGCTTAAGGGTAATTCCGTAATGTTTCCCCCTCTTAGTCCAGTCTTCTTCACACCACTTTAGCTATCACTAGTTTGTAGTTCTTTATTCGTCACAACTTTTAGTTCTGCGCTCTGCTAACTCACTTCCTTTAAGCCGTTATCACTTCGTTCCTTCCGTCTAGGGTTGCTGGCGTAACCAGTTAACCTCCATATGCCTCCTTTAATGGCCTTATAGCTTCTATCTAACCTTTTTATTAAGGCTGGCTGGCCTTTACAGTTCTTACGGCTCCACTTTTTAACCTTTATAAATTCTTCTTTCCTCTCTGGCCTTCCTTTAAAACTTTTCTTCCTTTAACTACTAACTTCCTCCTTTTAAGCTTCAAGCCTTACACGCCCTGTAATCGCCTCTTTATATCCTCACTTACTTACTTTTACTGTCATTATGTCTATCCTAAGCCCTTACGAGTGTAACTCTAGCGGTTTTAATTACAACCCTCTCACCACTACCACCTGTAACTGCCTTATTAACACCCTGTTAGTTATCCACGTTATCCCCTTTTTATCGTGTCGCTAACGTATCGTTAGTAATAATGCTAATAAGTTACCCTACTTAGCCTGTGTTAACTTGCTAAATAACTATACTTATCTAGACTCCCCCTTAAACTATTATAAGTGCTATCCTATTTAAAGTAGGTAACTGCTCCTACTATTTACGGGGCGCTTACTAATTAATTGCAGACTTAGCTTGTTATTAGAAGTGTAGTGACAGTTATAGTGATTATCTTTGTATAGTAAATTCTCGTGTCGCTTACGCTCCGTTTGCTGTCTGCTGAACTGTCTAGGGTCCGGGCTTTACCCACACCTTAGAGTATCACGTCGCCGTTATAGTGATCTGTGCGTCTCGTTAGCTGGCCGCCGCTCTAGCTTGCCGAGATGTAAGTAATTTCTTCTGTTGAGTCGCATACAGGTTGCTAACGGTGCGATAACTGATCGATCAGTTCGATGCGGTCTGGCAGGTCTGGCTGTCTCTCCGTCTTAAAAAATATAAAGTACAGTAAGGGAGTATATATTAACTGTTATTTTATAAGTAAGGGTAAAAAGTGTAAATATTATCTTAATAAGTTTTAATTATAATTACTTAAAATGGGATAAGGCTGACTGATATAAACTGAGAGAAGGAGGAGTTAATTAAGGATTTAAATAAGTGGATTAGATTAAAGGATAAGGAGTTTAAAGAGTTAACGTTAGTGGAGCTTAATTACGTAATTAAAGTAATTAATAAGGAGTTAAAGGAGAAGAGAGTAGTAAAAAAGTAACGTGTATAGGAAGCTTAATCTACTTTTATTTATATTAAAGGTTTTATTAAACTTATAACTTTTATTAGATAGCTTATATATATGTAAAAATGTGCGGTATTATAATAGATATATTAAGTTTAAGGCGTTTAGGATAGGTTTAATGTATGGCTTATAATACCTATGGGAATGGCGTTTAAGGATAGGATAGAGATGATGTAATATTACATTTAATATAATAAATATGTTATGACTTTTACCTTTATGAAAATGGTAATAGTGACTTTGTAAAACTGGTATTTGATTAACGGTAATTAGGTTATAATATAAGAAATTAAGGAAAGTTATCTTATTATTAATAAAACTTAGATAAATTAATTATCTTAAGCTTATTCTGATCTTTATCTAACTAATCGAACTGCCGCTTAGAGTTATATAAAGCCTTAGACGTATATAAGGTAATAATGTGAAGGTTACGAAGGAATTAACTCTGTATAAACCTGGGCTTTACTTATTATAATATTATCACTTGGACTTTAATGGCGTTTCTGCCTCTTCGGCTAAATATTAATTCCACGCCTTAAGTGTGGGTGGAAGAGAAGGTAGCAGGGTAAAAAATCAGTTTAGGGCAAAATTTACACTGGCGCTTTAGCGATTTTAATTTTAATATAAATCTACCTATTCGCCTCCGTATGTATGTTAAGGTACAGAGGCAAATAGGTAGATTTATATCAAAATTAAAATCGTTAAAGCGCTAGCGTAAATTTTACCCTAAACTGATTTTTTACCCTATTACCTTCTCTTCCACCCACACTTAAGGCGTGGAATTGTTTTCTCCTCATTTAACCAGCCACACTTCCCCTATGTAGACATCACGGAGTTACCCCCAAGCCGTTAGCGCCTCAGTCCCGGTCGAACCCTAGGGAGCTGCCCCGGGCTGAAGGGGTCTCCCTTTCTACCCTGAACGAAAAAGAAGGTGACGTAGGACCTCTAAGCCATCACGGCTAAGGGGCGTGAGCGCAGTAGAACCGAGAATGACCCGCTTACGCCCCCATCTCACTTATAACACATGCTAGCATAAGGCACTAACCCTATAACCTGTCACTGCGTTTAGTAGTTAAGACCAAACTATATGTATTTTAGTAGGATAAACAGAAGAGTGGGCGGGGTGGAAACGCCCTAACCACACCCCGACAGTAAATAGTTAGCAGTAGAGGGACCGCTTGCCCTCACAGGCGGAGCTTCCAGCTCCTACGGTGTAAGACAAATAATAACACTTCCCCCATGTAACTTCTTATTACAATCTTCACCAGCTATTACAGGCCAGTTTTACCTTCCCGCCTGTTACAGGTCGTGACATTTAACCTTAATTCTACTTAATTACCGGCGATTAAGTTACTGCGCTGCTCTTATTAACTAAGTGCGCCATCCCATTTTAAAAGACATATATTTATTACTATAACACACTATCCCGTGCGAATTGTTATAATAGTTTTTAACTTGTTAGACTTAGAGTTTAAGTTTAAGAAATGGTTTGTAAAGTTAAAGACTAATGATTAAAAGCTTATGGATATGATTGATTAGGATATGGATAATATTAATAAGGTAGTTGTTATAAAGGACGTCTTAAAGAAAATCTGGCTGTAAGGAGATAACTGGGTATTAAACTATTTAGCCTTAAAGAAGGTAAGTAAGAATAAATACATTTAAGATAATAGCTGTTAATATAATTATAATAATAGGAAATTATTTTCTTTTAGATACCTTAAAAGTACTTAAAGAAGAAGGAATTAATCTTAAGTGATGTAGAGATTAAGGATTAACAGTTTATAATAAGTATTATATATGTAATCTTTAAAAAGCAGGATGAAAGTATAGGAGTATACATTACCTGTAAGTTAGATAATTATTCTAGCTTAAGTAAATATTATTATATCCTAATTAATATAAGTATAAGTGGAGGAGTATATATAAACTGTTATATTAAGGGTATAGTTATATTATATAAATATCGTTATAGTAAGTCTTAATTATAATTACTTAGGATTAGATAAGGTTAACTGATATAAATAACTATAAATAAGAAGAAGTTTAAAGAGGAGTTTAATAAGTTTTATAAGTTTCAGCTGTTAATAAAGAGTAAGTTGGTAAAAGTTAAGATTTAGGAACTTAAAGAGCTTTTTTTTAAGTTATAGTGTGAGAAGTGTTAGTAAGAGCAGCTTTTTAGCCTTAAAGGTTATATAATAAAGTGATAAAAGATTAGTTAAGGGATATATTATGTAAATAATAGTTTAGAATATAATGGTATTATTAGATATAAATATCTTAGGATATTCTTAATATTATAAATATAAGTTAGATGGGAAGTACTGGATAATAATAAACAGTAGTCGGGTTTATTTATATAGGAGCTAATATAATTAATATAATAAAAACTTAATTAACAGTAATTTTATTTCTAACTTAATAATTCCTTTTAACTTAATCTAACTTTAGGGTCTTAACTACAGCTATATTAATATACGTTATACAGCTTTCGTTAACATTAAACTTAGTTATGTGTTTATAAAATACACAGTATAATCTAATAGGGCATTTACATAACTGTAGCTAAGGCTAAAACCCATTACACCTGTGCTTATTAAGCTCTACCTATAGGTAGTTATAAGTTAGAAATCCAGGTGCCTTTTCATAATCCTTATCCTTCTTAAAGTCTTTCCTTATTAACAAGGTCTAACACAGCTTTATTATCTCTTTTAATAAATAATATTCCACGTTAACTACGTCACGTTCTACCTTAATTACTAGTTTATTTAACGTAGGCTTATTAACTAGGACTTTATAATAAACAGCCTTTATAGGATCTGGGAGTCTATATAAGATCTTTAACGTACTATAATAAACGTAATCATATCCTTTCCACCTATTAATCTTATACCCGTTCCACTATTTAGTAAAAGTGTAAAAGTTATATTAAATTATCAGTATGTAAATAAAAAGCAGAGCGATTTTATTAGTTAAAAAATCTACACTTTATTACCACTCTTACTTAAGCTGTTTAAAAAAGTTTTAATAAGAATAAATTAATATAATTAATATTAATTTAGATAAAAAGGATCACACTTACCCTTTAAAATAATATTTTAACGAAATTTAACTAACACCATTACACTTTAATCCATTAATTTATAATGCTGGTCTTATAACAGTAACATTCCTTTAACAGCAGTGCCTTTAGATTATTAGGGTAAACAGGAGCAGTAAGTAAGTCTTTAATTATAAACACCTTTTATCTATCCTGTTTTAATTAAGGAATAATCCACTTAATATAACTATTCTTCCTCTATAGAACTATCCACCACTTCTTTACTATAGCTTTAAAAAGCATATAATAAAACTGTCTAAGTATTAAAATCTTACCTCCTTTATTAAAGTAAATAAGTAATAATGTCTACTTATACTTCTAAATAACCTTAATATATAAGGCCTAGATTATACAGTCTGTCCCAGCACTAATACTACAAAACGACTAAATGATATAACAAGAATATATATTAATTATTATATATATCTCGAAATTAAAATTCTTTAACTTTATATACCTATTAATCAACTATATATAATCTAGCCCTAATATAGTAAATCTGCCTTAATGTGTTTTAAATAGCTTATAGTGTTCTTAAATGCTGTTAGGGTAAATATTACAGATTAAGTTAAATAAGAGCTGATTTAGTATTATAAGTTTAAGTTAATGTTAAAAATAAGTATTAAAAAGTCGTTAACTGTTGGGTTTTTACAACCCTAACCCGGCCAGTGTGGTTAGAACAGTGTGGCTGGATCCACGCAGCCGCTCCGCGGCTGCATCCGTGGATCTGCACAGCCAAGAACGCCAGACTCCACTGCCAACCT
>Ga0247758_1002451_pt1 | contig 9968 bp, 11 predicted proteins | sample UWRJL156409C4_FD_180950 | JGI IMG/M metagenome (GOLD analysis project Ga0247758, IMG submission 180950) | Plant litter microbial communities from Arlington Agricultural Research Station in Wisconsin, United States - UWRJ-L156-409C-4 | ecosystem: Environmental > Terrestrial > Plant litter >... | reverse complement strand
GTGCGTCCCCTAGCCAATGACTAGCCTCCTGTCGTTCGAACACCTCGGCCACTTAGGCGTGCCACAAAGCGGATGCCTGTGTAACGACTGGATCAAGCGCATGCATACCTAGGTAGGTAGGTAGGCACAATAATCGCGTCACCCCTTTTTCCATGTTGGAGCTGGAACCTACCTACCTAAGCGAGCAAGCACCCACGCACGCAAGCGGGCTGGGGCTGGGCTCAAACTGTAGTTTCAGGCGCGCGAGGGTGGCTTTCTCAGCGCCTGGCATGGCCGATCTTTTGCAATGTAGTCTACACCGAGGCAGGCAAGGTCCGGCGGGGATAGGCAAGATCCGGCGGGGATAAGCATGGGATGGAGGAGGAGAAAAGGTCAAGTTGGAATTTGGAATGAAGCCGAGGTCCAGAATGGTGATTGGGCGGGGGTCGCTATCATGAGCTGGGCGTTGTGGCGCAGGGGCATCGGGGCAAGCTTTGATCCCATCGTGTGTAAATCTGACAGCACGGAGAGGGCTCCGCTGCCGACCCGCATGAAAAGAAGGGGAGAGGAAGGATTTGTGGCCCAGTGCCGGAGAAAAGAGTGGGCTGCCTGCCTGCCTACCTACCGGCCTCTCCGAGCCGGGAAAGGGACGGGACGGGAGCGGACATGCCACGTGGGCTCGGCGGCACCAAATTGACTCTGTTTTACCCGATGCGTTCCTGGGGCGGGTTTCTCAAATCCACCCCTGTGCGTGTTTGACTTTCAAGGCTCGACGAGTGTGGCCGCTGGAATCCATCTCGGGGTTCCCGGGTCTCGTGTAAATTACCTTGGCTAGGCATGAAGGCTCGGGCCAAAAAGAAGGAGAACCCTGGCAGAAGAAGTTCGAACAAGTCCCGCCGTCTCATCTGAATGGTCCTTGAAAGGAGAGACGTTGCTAGATTGTGGTTTCCGTGGATGAAGGCTGTGCAGTTGGGACTCGCACCCCGATCGAGGAGCAACTCCACGACCTCAACCGACGGTGTTTCTTTGTTTGTCAGCAAAGTCCTCAGGACTCTCATTGGGCTGGTGCATGAGAGATTCCCAGAGGACCTCGTAGAGAACCCTCGGGTGAGGCACATTCGCCGAAATGGCTCGCAGGAAGTCTTTCAGCAGTTCACCACGGTTGTCGTGCGCGAGCTCGCCGAGACGGTCAGCTAGATGGCCCATGTAACCAGGCTTGATATCAATCCAGTTTAGGTTCGCAGCACCGAGACGCAGTAGAAGCTTGAAGGCACTGCGATGGGGGGCCCTAGCGGCCAGCTCGAGTGGCAAGGCGTAATCGGCGCCCCCATGAACTCCCCTGATAGTAACACCCATCTCTACGCCTCTTCGCTCGGTTTTTCTAATGCTGAGTCAAAGACGGCACGGCGCGCCTCGAGGCGAGTAGAATTTCTGAGCTGTGCTCCTGCTCACGGAAGTGCCTGCTGCTGCTGCTGCCACAGCACCAACTCTCTGATTGCAAGAACGTGGTGGTGACATCTCTGTGTGCTCTCCCTATCACATGGCTCGAAAACAACGTGGTTACTATGAGAAGTTACGTCTCTTCCATCTTCGGTAGTGGAGTCGGCAAATTCAAATGGTATCATCACACGAAACTCAAGCGACTTTTTGGTTGGCGCGTGTGGCCACTTTTTGGGACCCTTCCCTCCTAGCTTAACCTCGGCCCAGCCTAGCATTAGCCCTTATCAGCCTGGCTTAGCTTTCTGCTTACCCTTTGGCTGAGCAGCCCTTGAGTTCCCTCTTAGTCCCATTTCTGGGACGCTTTACACTCCGGTTACTCTTTGACGGCTTCTCTCTGTACCTCATAAACCATGGAAACCTTAGCCGAGGGGCCACCTTAGGGCCTCCTTCTCAGACAAGGTCCCAAATCCTGTCCCCTTAGACATAGATCCCGAGTTTAGTCCCCAGGATACAGCTGCTGGCGGAGCTGGGCAATCTCCTGCTCGGCCCTGGCGAGCATCTGCTCCGATCTGGCAAGCATCTGCTCCGATCTGGCAAGCTGCTGGCGAACTCTGGCGGCATCGCGTCCCTCGACTCTCAGGCCGCGGTCTGAGGCGGCCCTCTTAGCCTCCATCTTCTGATCCTTAGTCTCCATCTCACGCATCTTGGCCTCCATCCCACGCATCTTGGCCTCCATCTCGCGCATCTTGGCCGCCATCTTTTGATCCTTGCCCTCATCCTCTTCATCCGACTTGTCCTCAGATTTGTCCTGACGCTTGCGCTTGCGGGGTTCATGGGGGACCGCGGATTCCATGCGGCAGAAGTTGTCCAGATCGCGAATCAAGGTGGCAAACGGGATGTGGATAGTGGGCGCCCAGCCCGGCCTGAAGGTAAGTATTAGATGTGCATCAAAACAGAGGGGGAGAAATAGAGGGAGAGAAACACACCCGTTGCGCGGACGCATAAATTCGGCGGGCAGCGCCTCGTCGGCGTCGACAAAGTCGGACAGGTAGAAATCGATCCCCGCGCCGGCCTATGACAGAGGAACCCAGTCCACCATCGTCTCTACCGCTCCGTCTCGCAGAATCCAGACGCTAACGGCGCTGCGATGCAGATCTGCGGCCGTTTTAAGGATGTTGGCGCCCGTGCCGGCATAATGCAAATCCACACACATGGCAGTGCGGACCTTGCTTCCATCAGTGCCTCGATTGTTAGCCTCGGTAAGATAGGGTTAGGTTCTTCGATGTTTCTTCCCCACTTTCCCTTTTCCCGCCAGCTCCAGCAACACTCGTTCCTTCCATGCTCCAGGAGCTACTGTGCTTTTAAGCAGGGCTTCTTTTCTTCCTGTCCATCAATCCCACGACGAAGAACAGCATTGAACACTCGCAAACAACAACCATGGACGCCGACGCTACCCACACTGCCCACAAAACCGCCGCCGAAGCCTTCACTGCCGTCCTCACCGCCGCCAAAGTTCCTCATGCCTTTATCGGCGGCTTCGCCGTCAACATGCTCGGCCACCATCGGTATACGGGCGACGTCGATGTAGAGGTGGACGCGGCCGACATTATCTCCCTGCGCGCCAGCCTGGTCGCTGCGGACCCGCGCTTCGTCCTAGTGCAGAACAAGCTCGTATTTCTGCCTGCTGGGCCCAGTGAGGGGGGGAACGAGGGTGCTGTTCCCTACATAGCCAAGTCTTTAACTAACGCACATCCCCCCCAACACAGCCCCGATCCCGATTCTCCGCCCCGGCATCCTCGTCCTCACCAAGATCAAGCGCTGCGTCCAGTTCATCGACAGCACCCGCCCCAAGTCACTCACCAAGCTCGGACAGGATCTAGCCGACATCGGGTTCCTGTTACGATGGCTGCACCAAAACAACCAAAAGGTCGATTTTGTTGACTATTCCTGCGCCTCGATGGACAGACTCTACGAGGCGACGAAGAAGCTGGCTGGGTACTGGCGGACGGGAAGGGAGGATACATTGGTCGCACTGCTCGCGTCGGTTTTGGAGGATGGAGATCGGCAGAGGGTAATGGGTATGGACTGACGGATAGATAGAGAGATGGGGAGAAGCCCCGGAAGGTGTTAGGGCCACCACTTAGCATTAATAATAACGTCGAGGTTCAGCTGTCTGCGTGTCCGTCCCAAAGATAAAGTGTCTGCGTGTCGGCCGCTGTGTTCCAAGGCTACCTTCATGGGTTCCGGACTGGAGCTTCGCCGGCCGCACCATCATTTCCTCTTGCCCAGAGGATTGTGTCGTCATGCGACATAACCCCTCGGGCGGTCTGACGCAGACCTTCTTGCGCCCCCTCGATGGCAACAGGCTCGAGCTTGACGTAATCGTCCTGGATGAGAATGATATGATCCGCCACCTCGGGCCTGTATTCGAACGGCCGCCGCCCTCGTCTGACAAGAGTACTACCTTTATGGATCTAGGCCTTAAAGAAGCCTTTTGGAGGACCCTTATTGGCGACATAGTCCCTTTCTTTAAGAGACTAGCTCCAGCTGTCTATGGGATCTATTACCTGGATTTTCTGTGGGGGGATAAGGAGGTAGCCATTCAGGCTGTTTTGGGTTTGAGCGGATATCCTATCGAAGGACAGCCGGCAGATCCCGGCGAGAGAATCCGCCTTTTATCGTAATGGGCCACTACTGCGCAAAGATGTTACCTCTCCCGTCGGCTTGCTGCTACCAACAGTGGTTTTATCGGAACTTTGGAATCTTTACCTTAGGCAATAAGGCGGCTTTACTAACTATTATCCTAACGCGAGAAGTATCCTAAAAGAATAAGCGTACTGAATATATTAAGTTATAAAGGTTACTTAAGTACAATATGGCGAATCCGAGCCGGACATGGACCCGAATAATCTTAAAAGCTATCTATCTAATGGTAATCTTCGGGTGGAATAAGAAAACGGTATTTACGTAGCGAGGGAAACTAGCCGCTATGTATAATGGACCGGTCCCAAAGCTTAGTCTATCCCTATAAATACTAGGTAGTTATAGCAACTATAGCCGGGACAAGTTTCTGGACTTACTTCGGCTTAGGCGGCCCTTAGTGCGGCTCACCCTTTGCTCAGGATCTGCGACTAATACGGATTCAGCCTGAAAAATGTGTCGGGTGAGACTATAGAGGTAGAGATATCGAAATATTCCCTGGAACCGGACTCTACGCAAGCAGTATTAGCAATGGATTCATGACAACACCTCCTTTCCGCACACCCTGAACCCTGACAGAAATAACGTAAATATTTATAGTCAGAGCTACGTTGATTGAAGAGAATGACAGGACTCGTGTAACTATAGGTCAAGAAAAACTTTGTTTTTCAACGCCACACCCGACGTCTGGGGAGAACTTTTCTTCGAGGGTTTTGTTATGTGTCATGCTGACACGTGGACGTCAGGACTGGGTCGTAGATCTGACAACACTATCCATGAATCTGAATGAATTACTGCGGACGAAACAGATGCCACACGAGGCGTCTGCCTAACCTCGGGCATTGCTTCGACTCCATCAAGCGAGTATCAAGCGCTCCAGAGGCTATCACAGATATCACGGCGATATCCAAGGGAGTCACATCTGAACGACAGAAGTGAGAAATGAATTAAGAGCTATTAATAATAAGACTATCCACCCTGGGGTCGCAGGCGTGATGTGGAACCTGGGTGATGGTAGGGATGCCCCTCGGGCTCTGGAAAATGCTGGCAACTCTTGCATTGTTGGAGGTGCCGTGATGGGGAGCTCCATCGATGGACTTAACGGGGAGCTGCCTTGGCTGTTCGAGGCAAACGAATAAAATCCAAAACAATTGTTCCGTGGTGAGGTGGTGTTGCTGCTTGTTGTTGCATCAAAACCTTGAGAATATGGACCGATGAGCGTCGGAGAGGAGTGTGGTGGGCTGCCCAACCTGACAAAGCTTGAGTTGGAGTCTGGGAGTCTCCATTAGCATGGGATGAAGTTGGGCAAAAGAAAAAGGAGCAAAAAGACAAGTTTCTTGGTGTGGGCTCTTTACATCACCGGCATTGTTATTGGAGTTGTCCTCGGCATCTGCTTAGTCCCTACCACCATCGCTGTGTTCGTAGTCGTCCCCCGGCGCAGAGCGGCTGCTTCTGGTCTTGAACAAAACGAGAGCAACGCCTCTCCCGACCCGTCGCAGCACTATAGTGCAGGGTTTTATGCTGTTTAACCTTCTCAATCCCCGCCCCAGGAGCTTCCTGCTGGCCAAAGTTTTCCGGGGCAAGGGATAGATAACAAAGCGTGGCAAAAGGATTCAGTGATGGTTGATAAGGTTAAAGAGTTTTGGAGCTAAATACAATGGCTTTATCTTGTGGCATTTTATGGGCTTGATATCCCTGCGGCAGATATGCCTGCTAATGCTGGTAGCTTGGTGTGGCCAGGAGCAAACCCTCTCTTGAGCTTCCTTGTTGGCAAACCTTTTACCACCTTGCTATTTACGTTGATCGTTGACTAGGTAATTTTGGCATCTAGTTACAGATCTATATTTAGTAATATTCAGAGGGTACTGAAGCAGCGGCAACTGAGGATTACCCATTAGGATGGCGCAGAACACACCAGGTCCCGATTTGAGACCTCGCTATATTCCAAGAAAATGCAGTTGTAAATTAAGTGCACGGACCGTTGAAACATTTGTGACATTTGTGGTTTGGATTTTCGCCCACAAAACAAAACAAAAAAATCCAACGAACATCGCGATTGATCAACGCACTGAGCGTGAAACCATCGCACTGGATCACCGCACTGAGCGCGATTCGGCCCCCGAGATCAATCACGAGCACGATGCGGCCCTTGAAAGCACCGAGAACGAGCACGACAACGAGCACAATGCCGCCCTCGGAATCACCGAACGCACTGAGCGCGATCCGGCCCAAAATAAGAACGACAACACCCCCCGCAGTCACGCAGACTTCTTGCGCGATCTCGCTCAACTCAGCGACGACGACTATGGCTTTTTCCGCGACGAAAGCTTCACCTTGACGCCCGACCAGTTCTGGGACTTCCACGACGCCTACAACGCCGGCGAATTCCCTGCCAAGATTGGCCGATACGAATACGACGGCACCACGCTGTACTTCAAGAACATAACTATTGTCCACGGCGGCTTCACCAGCACAGCAGGCACCGAGATGTACCAACAGTGCCTGTCGCTGCATGACCATCCAGCAGTTGGGTAAGTCACCTTTGTTACTACCACTTCTTTCTTCTTTTTTCCTTAATTGACATGTCTTAGCGCCATTGTTCGCGAGCTGCGCCTACTTATCGGTTGGCCGGTGTACATTTCTGACAAGTCGTATTGCGAGCCCGACTTTGCCATTGGCATGCGCAGCGCCCTCCTCCCGACATTTGTGGGCGAGGTCAGCTACAGCCGCCGCTTTACCCGCCAGCAGCTTGAGGCAAAGTACCAGGCGTAACCCCATGCATGTCATGCATGAGGTGGAGAAGGTCTGCCCCACCTCCCCTTCTTTGTCGGACAGACCACACTTTATTTCGACACAGCCTTTCTTCCAAACAACCACAAATTACAAACAAAATGACCACAACCACCACCATCGGTCTCCAAGACCGTACAAGAGCCCTCCTGGACAGCCTCGAAAGCTCCGGCATCCTTCTCGTCGAGTGGGAGACCAGCCTCTTCGTCCGTCTCGGTTACCCCTTAGTGTCGAATGGAGTGAGTTATAACCCGCTATACAGCCCCGTCCAAATAACGACCACCTATAACCATCTAGCTAACATGTCTATTACAGAGCATCTTTCTTCTTGTCCCCGACACCCAGTTACAACAAGTCCGCTTTCTCGCCGCCAACGTGGGCCTCTTCCCGGTAAACGAGAGCACCCTTACCTACGACTACCCTTGCGAGTGGTGTCCTCTCGCCCTGCGTTTCCCGCTCGACGACTCAACAACACCAAAATATGGCCCGAGCCGTAGACTTGTCTTTGCGCCCTTCTCCTGGACAGGTATTACGCCCTCGGACGCAATTCCCATCACCTCCGCCACTAGTAAGGTTCATCACAGCAACATCGCCCTCCAGCACAGCAACATTACCCTTCCGCCCTATGTGCAGACAGTCCCGCTGTCGGTGGCATGCGCGGCGCTGGTGCGTATTGTGGCGCGGTCGAGCCACGGGTCGACGCTACGGATGGAGACGATTGAGAGCTTGTCAAGTGTGATTGGGTATGCGCTGATTGACATGAGTTACGAGGGGGATTACATGGAGATTGTGGAGAATGAGGTGCCGCTTAACGAGATGGAGAAGAAGGAGATTGAGGATGCGGTGGGGGTGATGGAAGGGTGGGAGATGAGGAAGGGGGAGGAGTGGATTCGGAGGGAGTTGATTGCGATTATGAGGGGAAAGAAGGCGTATCGTGACTTACCTTCAGAAGAAGTTAAGCCATATGCGGCGTAGTACCTTGTGTGGTACGCACAGGACAAGACGGGAAAGGGCTTGCCTCCCCCGTCGCATCATCAAGGGCAAGGTATTCTGGGAGGCGACGATGGCGCAGCGTTCCTCATTGAACCTTTGCTTCCTCCTGGCGCGGTCGTCGGTGTTGTCAAAATGCGAGGCTAGAATGCCGTCGTGCTGGGCAGTGGGTGGCCGCGTGGCGCGTGTAGTCATCGAGCATGGACGGGGCGTCGGTCTAGTGCCTGACACTCCTCAGCGCCGGGAGCATATTAGGACTGGCCACGCGACACGAAGGGTCAAACTCGTTCTTGATGGGCAAATAAGGACTGGTAATCGTCGGTCTTGGAGGAGCGCTGGGTTAAAGAGCTAGTGTACGTCGCGCTGGTGATGGGGTCGCGGGCGATGGCCTTGAGCCTGGCAGTTGGGGCCTTCTTGTTCCAGCCCTGGTCAAGGGCGCCCTGGTTCGGCATCTGGAGATTTAAGGACTGTTTTGACAAACACGTCAGCGCAATTCATGATGCTAAAGTGGTCCTTTGCCAAGAAAATACCCTTTGTTCGCTTTAGAGGCGAAGCTGGCGGCTTCCGAAGAGGTCGTGGCCGAGGAGGGAAAGAGTCAACAGAGAGATTTGGTCTTCTACATATCTAAATGGATATTAGAAGCGGACATCTTGTACGGATTTGCATATCTTACTGGTTCCAAAGATCAATCATACGGCGATAATCTCTCAATACCTTGTTCGTTGGCTTTTTGTCGACTCGGGAGCCGTCTATCCCCTCCGTGCAATTCTCCGAGCCCTTCTCTTTTCCCCGGCGAAAGAACTCCTTAGGGCTCTTCTTTCTCGGCATCGTGAAAGCGAGTATAGTATGAGGCTACTAAAAGGGAGATTGAAAAAGGGAATGCGATATAGAAAAGTAAGGAAGAAGGGAGATGCGACCAGTACAGTACGAGGAGCAATGACACGGGGATAAGAAGGTGAAAGTCGTACGGTAGGTAGTAGGACTGGTCGATCTACCTCTTTGTGGTTAGGAGAATAGTAGTCGTACGGTAGACAGTAGGACGGGTTAAGCTACCTCTTTATGGTCAGGAGACTACTAATCGTGCGGTAGGTAGTAGGGCGGGTCGAGTTGCCTTTTTATGGCCAGGGGTAGTCGTACGGTAGGCAGGCATGATTACTACAACGTAGAGTCTTAAAACGGAGAATGAAAACGTTAGCCCTGAACTTATTTCTTGCCTGTATTTTGAAGGCTGCGTTTGTTTTGTTGGGATGGGGGGTCCTATATCTGGGACCTCCTATCTTGGCATCTTTTTGCGGAGGTGGCCCAAAATCGGTCCCTATGTCGCGTAAACTTCCCAATTTTCATGGCAGGGTGAGCAATGGTGAGCCGAAGCTGAGCCGGGGGTGAAGCGAGCCTGATTTTGGGCTAATTATTTTTGAGCGGGGCCCACTTATTTTCCGTGGCTCACCATTGCTCACCCAATCCCTTAGACTTCCGCAAGTTCTGGTTGGCTGGTTCAGAAACGAAGTTTTGCAAGGGAGAAAGGCCCGTCTAGCGCGCGTCAACCCGCCTGAGATGGGCTTGGCGTGAGACATGTCTGCGGGGTGGTGATAACTCCGATTGGGCGTAAACGGTGCCAATTACGGATCCGTAGAACGTGACGGGTCTCCGTGGTGGGTGGGTATTTCCGAAGCCGGTCGGAGCCTGACGTTTGCCAAAGCTGAGTGTCCACCTCGTGCCCAACGCCACCCCAGTTCACCATCGCGATTACGCCAAAATCCTGAGAAATGGATCCATTATCGACACTCAGTCTTGCGTCTAGTATCATCAGCATCGTCGACTTCGTGTGGACAATCCTAACTGAAGCACGGGAAATTTACAAATCTCCGTCTGGTCATGATGAAGAATCACGCTTTCTCGAGATCCTTCTTGGCGATATTCACAGCCAACATGCGCGTCTTTTGGATCTGCCTCAGGCATCGGACGAACTCCGCGCTTTGCTGCGAGAAGGCAGAAGTATCCTTGATGAGGTAGAACTCGGAATTTCTGCTGTAAAGACACAAAAACGGTCGAGATGGAAGAGCTTTGTG
>Ga0247758_1002448_pt1 | contig 9978 bp, 9 predicted proteins | sample UWRJL156409C4_FD_180950 | JGI IMG/M metagenome (GOLD analysis project Ga0247758, IMG submission 180950) | Plant litter microbial communities from Arlington Agricultural Research Station in Wisconsin, United States - UWRJ-L156-409C-4 | ecosystem: Environmental > Terrestrial > Plant litter >... | reverse complement strand
GAGGATGACTGCGCTGACGAGGAGGTGGGAGATTGTTGGGTTTGAGGCGAGATAGCCGGAGAGGGGGGCTGAGAAGGGGGTTAATGCGGGGGGGGAGGTGAATGGTGAGAGTGTTGGGGCGGTCATTTTTTGCGGGAGGTGGTGATTGGGGTTCAGGAGGTGGGTGAGAGTGCTGCGGCCGTGTTCAAGTTGTTGTTGATGGCGGCACCGAGCTTTGGTGGTTGTGAGATGCGAGGGGGGAAATGGGTTCCTTGAGAGGGGTTACAGCAGGTTTCGGGACAATTCAGCTGCCTGCGGGGCCGCGTGTAAGTGCGGAGCCTCCAGTCAATGCATGTAAACCCGGGACCCGTAGATGATCGTCACCGACTCATTCTCATGCCGCCAAATGCCCCAGCCGCAACTGCTAGAGCAAGAAACAATCCTACCGCGACCAACTCTTCAGTATGTATCGCGCGCTCCATCCACTTGCTCCAATACAAGAATACCGATTATCTCGTATTAGTAACAGCCTAGTAATCTAAGACGAATCTGGGCAAACTAAAAATTTCCTTTTTCATTCGTAATCTTAAACTGGGGTGAGATGTAACTAATTTATCTTAAGCTTACCTAATTCTTCCCTAAGTTAGGATAATCATATACGTTACCACTATACAGCCTTATGTGTATCTGTAGGCGAACGTTCGGTCTGGATCGTTTGGGTTGCTTGTTGCTGAAGTGCCGGCTGCGCCTGTCTCCAACTCAACAGGGAAGAATCATTACAAGATAGCGGACTTTACTGGTTCATATCAAATAGTTGCTAGAGAGAGTGTTCTGCTTTGAAGCTATCTTATCTCACCGCAGATTTCTAAGAAGTGCTACCACACAGGTTACTAGATTTAAGGAAAATGGATAGGCCTCCTTTCATGATACGCTAGAAGCTGAGTCAGGATGGCATTCGGATGCCGCTGAATCTCAGCTCCACAGAATCTACAACCCCTTCCGTCTTTGAAAACATGCCATTAAGACAACCACAAAGGCATACAAGCCCAAGAGACCAAGCCCGATCGTGAACAAGATCGGCGTCCATATATCCCTCTGCTGACTCAGTGCCTCGTTGCCCCTTACCTTAAGGTCAATAATGCCCAAAAACTCAGGAAACAATAACACCGAATAGACACACAAGACCCCAAAGCCACATACAGTGGGCCACTTTGACCCGCATGTCTCGATGCACAGCATGACCATGAGATAGGAGGCTGAAGGCATCGTAATGAGATACCAAACGACATATGGCCGAATGCCGTGCAGTATGCTGTACCGCGTGAAGGGGGCGACGGCGACGAGGACAGCGGTGACGAAAAGTATCTGAACGATAGTGAGGACAACAGCCCATTTCATACCTGGGTCGTGCTGTTGCTTGGGGTGTGTGTTCCTTATGGTGTTGGCATGAGAGAGCAAGTCGGAAGTGCATATTACCTGTTCCTGCGGGCGCGAGTCGTCTGCGTTTTCAATATGTCGATCTTGGCCATTCTCCTGAGTATTGACAGGGGACAGGTCGGCCGTACTGGAGTTCCCAGACGACCTAACGGAGAAGAAGGCAACCACAATAGGCCCCAGTGGACCTGCAAGCAGCAAGACAGGTAGAATCTGCCCAAAGGAAAACGAGTTCTCGTCCAGCTCAACAGACCAGCGGATACGAAACAGCGTGATGGTCAGGAAGAGAGTCGACACCCACAACCAATACACCTCGGAGATCATAGACGTGAATAGATCAGCGTAGATGCGTCCCCATAGATACAATGCGAGAAGTGGCTTGACGATGAGATGCCACCGCAGAAACGAACATGGTTTCTCTTCTGGACGCCACTCGGCCTTTCGAAGCTGACAGACAGTGCTCCCACTCGCCTGTTCGATCATCGTCTGGAACCAGCTACTGACCCCCCGCCGGATTCTGACATTGGCCAAGGTCGATAACCGCGCTGAGAGCCGTATGAGCTTCGTTGCAAAGGTAAAAAACAGCAACACGACCGACCCAATCGTGCCCTGGAACCCGCGAGTATCCTGGAGTCGGGGACTAGGGGATGTCGATGAGGCGGCGTCTTCGAACAGCCGGTTGGCAATATCTAGATGAAAGTAACACCACGCGTACGACCCGGGATGCGCAGCGTGCGGCCCGTACGCAGTCCAGTTGAAGTAGGCCGTCGGCACCATCGCCACAAGTAACAACACAAAAAGTGTCCCCATGGCCAAAACCCGGCAGTGCCTTTCCAGCCCACGTCCCGGTTGGTTCAGGTGTTTTCGAAGCATGGCCAGCCCAGACTGGTGCGTCAGGTTGGCATACCACGCCAAGAACACCGCGATCTGCCAATGCAAGGCCGAGATACCCTTATTGAGCGTGCCGTATGCACTCACCAGTACGCCAATCCCGGTGAGGACCTGCAGGTCGCAGAAACTGATCACGCACTCGTTGAAAGCGTCTTCGAGCCTCCTGCGGCCGGCAGCCGGATCGATGTGCATCCATGCAGCGACGTGTCTTTTGCAGGGTCCGGCGAGGGTGATAAAGTACTGGTCGATGGGGTTTACACGCCAGGGTCGGTTAGGGGATGATTTATTTTGTCCGTCGCGGTGGAAGGGATCGATTTCGGGCTGGAAGGCAATGAAGTAGTAGGTGGTGATGACAAACATCATCAGCAGCGTGGTGCCGAGGAAGCCGACGAGGACCTGTGGGTGTTAGTGATGAAGTGGGAAGGTGAACGGAGGATTTACCCCTATTCCGGAAATGTCGGAGTTTGACTCGGGTTGTATCCTGCCGTCGAAGCAGTTGTGTGACAGGCTGGTGAAGTTTGACTCCGAGTCTATTGCCATGATCGCCATGTTGTGGCATTTTTTGTCGGTCTAAGTCACCCGCGTTGTGGGAGCGAGAACTCCGGTGCCCCCGCCCGTCGATAGCGGACCTGGTCGCGTGTTATAGGGGCCAGTTGTTTTATGCCTATTGGATGCACTGCCCGTAGCACGGAGGCAGCAACTGGCCAAGCCGCAGACTTCGCCTCCGCCGATCTCCAATGGGATGCGGAGCAAGGCGGGCTGACGTAGCGATCAACATCCGCGCTTTTGACCAAAGGCTTCTGATAAGTGGTCGTGTTAAGCACAGCTCTGCCATGTACCAGTCATAATAGGCATAGCCATGCATCGTTAGCTGCACTATTAGATTCTAACGATCCGGGGTGATTTAAACCCGACTCTGGTCGACGTTCTTTCGTTCCACCTTGCTATTGTTCAACACCGTAAGCCGGTGCTACACATTCCAAATGGTCCTTTAAAAAGGTTAATACTGGCAACCGACACCGACAGCAATGAAACTTTCGTTCAACTCAAAATATTGCTCAACACTGGGTATAAATAACACAAGAGCAGAAAAAAATCTAGCCCAGTCCTTCTCCGTGGCGGCCAGCGATCCATCTGCATCGGCTTGGGCTGCTGGATCTCGGAGACCAATTCCGGGCAATTACTTTAAATCCGGAAAGTTGCTGAAATAGCCTACACGTCGTCTAATATCACGGAGCGGCTTCGGTATATTGAGATTTAGGGAATCAGCACTCCGTAATATACCCTAGCCAACAGCGTGAAGGTCGAGGACCTACGAGACACGCTTGCAATATTTTCATTACTCCTGAACGAATCCAGAAAATCCAGCGTCGTCCGGCCGGCCGAGTCTTTGGCGTCAAGATCCGCATCGTAACGGACGGTCGGTCCCACCGACTCTTCGTCCCCACTCGCCGCGGCGTACATGAGAAGACTGATCCCCTCGACCAGGCCATCTCTTCGGCCACCTGTCGGGGTTATTTCAGTGGCGTCGAAGCGCTCCAGGGCCCTGGCGTATCTCCATTATATAGCTGAAAACACGCAAATAAAATATTTCGGCTGTTATATTCGATTAACTAAATACTGTTACGTTACTAACTAACTCCGATGACCATTAATTATAAGCCCAAGGAGCCCTAGATAGGACGTGTTCAACATGATGATAGCCATTTCGGGAGTTTCCCAACGGCAGCCTCCGATGGAGGTTGAAGATACCAGCCTGAAGATGGCACGAATTTGGATTCTGTGGGAGGTACGCCGTATTTCAATGAATCGAGACCGTCAGTCGTGGTCAAGTTGAGCGGCATGCAGGAAGTCCACAGGAAACCGGCAATGTGCCGATGTTGTACAGCTCGCGTCAGCATGTTGCATGATCGGCACCATACCAGCCTTCAGACCTTATCGCGTAGCACTTCAAGGCTCTTTTTCGTCCAGCGCCGAAATTTAGTAGTCGGCCAGTTGGGTCGTAAGACTAATGGCAAAGAACGTGTCGTGCCGTTGCTGTCGGAATAATACTCATATTATTAATTTTGCTACTGACATCTCTGTCCTCTCCTCGGCTTGCTTAACATTTTAACCCCTTTGATACCCTCATTATTACACACCTCGTCCACCACCACACCATCCGCATACCTTACCCATCAAAACGAAGTCTTCGTCCACCAAATCCGCCCACGCAAACACCAGCGAGCCATTATACACCGCCACAGACGGAATCCTCGAGGTCGCCATGTAGTTCGGCAAGCCCTCCTCCACATGATCCCCAAAGCCATAATGCTCCCCATCTCTCGTCGACGTGTAATGCATCTGCCCTGCGGGTGTATCCCACACGACATCTGCGCCCCAAACACGGCCACCGACGGTCCCGTCCTGGTAAGAATGCCCTGCGGCAACACTATCTGCGCAGCCCAGCTGTTCCCATCCGCCGTCGACGTGTACCAAATGGTCTGATCGTTGCCCATGCCCTTCCAGAAGGTGTACAGCTTCCCCTTGTACGCCGCGATGGACAGGCCGACATTCGACCAGGTTGACGGGATCTGCTTCTGCGCGGCCCAGTTGGTGCCGTCGAAGCTGCTATACCGGTGGGTCTCGTCGGAACCCATGCCCTTCCACGCAGCATAGAGTTTGCCGTTGAAGGCGGCGAGCGACGGGCCGACGCTGGACCAGGTCGAGGGGGTCGTCTTCTGCGGGGCCCAGGTGTTGCCGTCGTAGCTGGTGTACCAGAGGGTTTCAGCGTTATTCATGCCCTTCTAGGCGGCGTAGAGCTTGCCGTTGTAGACGGCGACCTTAGGGATGGTAGAGGTGGCGATAGAGGGGATGTTGAATTGGGGTGTCCAGTAGGAGCTGTCGAAAGCGCTGTGCCAGATGCCTTGGTCGCCGTTGGAGCCCTTCCAGACCATGTGTAGCTTCCCATTGAACGCGGTAATGGACGGGCATATATCGGTGAACACGGGCGCGGGGACCGTCCACTGCAGCTTGATCCAGGAGAGGCTCATGATGTTGTTTGTGAGTGTTTAATGCTAGTACTGCCGGTGAATAATTGATTAGCTTGTCGAGTTGAGTCACGGTGTTGGTGAGGGGACGGTTGTCAAATTTATAGGTATTCACGAACCTAACGTGGGACGAGACCGGCACATGGAGCTGGACCTCGCGTCTTCTAACTATTGTTTCGTAAATCAGGTTTGCAATGGTGGTCTCTTTTTCAGATGTTGCAAGCGCCCAGCCAATGGCAGTCGGTGGTTCAAACTCCTGCGCAGCTTAGCTCCCAGTGCATCGATAAGTGGATATTTTGATCAGACGATTATACGATGACAGGTCTCTGCCCACGTCACACAACTTTGTGGCGTCGCCATAGGACTAAACTTGGCCAAATAACAACCTTTGATTCAGGGCCGGTCAGACAACTATTGCGGAACTTCACCCTGACCATCAGGGAATGTCCGAAAGAAGGCTGAAGTCCGGGTTACGTGGCGCCGAAAGCTGCAGAGACGGGTAACTAGGAATGATTGTCAGTTCACTCGTTTTCAAGTGTCAGGTGTCAGAGACTCAAAAAATCCCTCTTACTAATGTGCTTCGGCATGAAGTTGGCGAAACTCAAAGTTTTCAACTGCTAGAGCGATGGCCAAGACAGTGGAATTACTGTCTCGCTATACCCCCTTCAGGCTCTATTGTCGAACCTGCCCGGTAAACTCGATCTGCGCCTTGGGAAGCTCCGCCGACGGTATCGGACCAGCCGGCAGCTCCCGTGCGGCTGGATATAAGCCTGTTGCCAACTCCGCCGGCGCAGACTCAACATACACATTTGCTTGCGTCTTCACGTCTCCCAGCGTCCCCATCCCTCCCATTGCTATCCATGCCCTCCTCCTACGTGACCTCAATACCACCCAAATCACAACCAAAACCAACACTCCCACCGCCGCAAACCCCCCAATCGACACCCCTACAATCGCCCCTGTCGAAAGACCTCCCTTTCCCGGACCCTTTTCCTCCCCCCCTTCTCCCTCCATCCGATCCCCGCCACCTACAACCTCAACCCTCCACCACTGCCCACTCTTCCCTTGCCCATCCTCCCCTGTGTTTCCTCTCGCCGCAAGATGCACCCCCAGCGTGTCAGAATACACATCCAACCACCTCTCCACCCCGGTAAAGTTATTACTCAGCCGATAATAATGCCCATTTGTTCCCTCCTCCTCCGTCGGCCACAAATCAAACCGCCAGTACTGCCCGCTGAAGTGTCCCGTGTCGGTGAGCCGGAGCGATGCACTACCCGATGCGCCGGCTGTGTTGATCCCGTCGAGGGAGAGGGATGGTCCGTGGGAGCGGGTGTGCAGTCGGTAGAAGGGGGGAGTGTCGGTTGGGGTTAGGAACCATTGTGCGTTTTCGGATGGGAGGGTGTTGTTGAAGGTGAGTATTTGCGGGGAGGTGTTGTCCGTCAGGGAGATGGAGAGGAGCTTAGTGCGGCCGGTGTAGGCGTTAGTGAGGGTGTAGGTAGTGGTAGTGTCGAGGGTTGCCATGGTGAGTTGATGGAGTTGGAGTTGGGTTTTCGCATGTTGGTGAATTGTCGAGGATTGAAGGATTGAGCGAGTTGAGCCGAGTTCCAACTGTTGATTGTGGGTGAAATCAACGGAACAGAGGGCACGACAGGCGGTGAAGAAGAATTTGAGTCACTGATGGATGGTGGCTCGGCAGAGTCCCCACATCTTCAGCTCAAATCAGTAGAGCTGAAAATATCATTTGGGTTAGCGTGCTGATGATAATCTTCGTCACTGAGCAACCGCCCTCACCGACTGGCCGTCATCGCCAAGGCATCTTCAGCTGAGGCCTCGCGTTTTGGACAGCATTTCGAAATGCAAATCTGAGTCAACAAAATCGCACAAGTTGCGTCACTCTGCTACTCAATGTCCATTTTTTTTTCTTTTCAGTTCAGGGTTGACAGATAGCCCAAAGTCCTACAACCCCACCAGACTCCGAGAAATGGAAATCGAGCTGAGGCTTCTTCACTGACTTCTATCCCAAATTCATATCCACGGGCGCTCCTAGGTGCCTACCGAAGTCAAGTAATTGAACTCTGCCCTCACAGAGCCCAACTATTCCACCACAACTCGAGTCCCCCTACTATCCGCCTTCGGGACCGGAATCACCCAGTCAAGTGCAAGCACCACGTCCGATTCGTCCGTGTCATAGATCCGAAATCTTGGCCCGTCGGGGCGGAAGATCACAGCAAGAGCGAGGTTCATCTCTGCGTACACAAGACTGTTCGATGTCAGCTTAATCATCTTCGCAGGAACATGAAAACTCACTTGAGTCCTAGACAGTTCCTAGAACCCTTGGAGAACGGGACAAAATTTCGGTTCATCAACGGGTTGTAATCACCCAGCCATCGGTCTGGGATGAACTTGAACGGCCCAGGAAAAACCTCGGGATCCGTGTGCATCATGTACGCCGACATGCCGACCGGTGTCTAAAAGCGTCAGCTTATTCCCCATCATATCCCTCATAACATCCAGAAACCAAGATTCACCGGAATAGTCCACCCTTTATACCTCAGCTCCACATCCGGCGATGTTTTCGGCAGGCGGCGCAAGATGCCAAAGCTCAACCTGAGCCCCTCCTTAATACAAGCAGCAACATACGGAAGCTTCTCCACCCCAGACCACTTCGGCATCTCCTTCGGATATCCCTTCGTAACCTCAGCCAGTTCTTTGCGAAGACGGGCTTCGATGTGCGGGTTGGCAATGGCGTGGTATGTCACCAGGTTCAAGGCGCGTGTGGTGGTTGCTGTTCCGACGCCCAAGATGAGCATCAGCTCTCTGCCAAGACGCTCAGTGGACTTTTCGGACTCGGGGAGGTCGCTGGAGAGGATGTAGCGGACGAGATTTTCTTGTTGAGCTGTACGGCCTCGGCAGAGAATGGGGTGTTCTTGGCGTCTTCGATGTGCCGGCGGGCAAGCTAGGAGCAGAATGTCAATGGTTGTGTCTGGACGGTGGTGGAGGGAGGGCGTACCGCGATGTACTCTCTAAACGCGAGACTGCTATTGTAGAACCGAAGAAGGAAACCGATGGGGATCAGTTTGAGAGCTCTGATAATGTGTTAGCCAAAAGGAAAGCGTCAGGGGGGAGTTCTTGGCACGTACTCAACCACCCATGGGATGTGCAAGAATAGGGGCGCCTGAGAGATGCACGTGAAAATGAGGTTGTACCAGTGCGATGAGAAGTCGGGCCCATTGACTAAACTGATGGACTCTTCGGAGCAGATCTGCCCGATGATGTCGCCCGTGATGGAAGCGTAGGCATACTCGAGGTTCATCACCTGTCCGGTGCCCTTGAGAGCCGAGAGACGTTTTTTCACCGCCTTGATTTCATCGGCAATCATTCCTTCAATGCGCTGAATGCTCTGTTGGGACAAGAATACATCCAGGGGCTTTCTCCGGTTACGGTGGAGATCGTGGCTTTCGGTTGCATTGTGTGATTCCATCAAGTGTTACCTTATCCAAATCATCAAGACAGCAGTTAGGAATACCCATAACCCCCAATCCGTATCGCTGTCGCGGAAAAATGCCCGCCCAGAGCCCAGAGCCCGACATATACAAAGTCGAGTAGAAGTAAGGGTCGCTGACATGAAGCTCCCACGGGTTGATCCGTATTATCGGTCCTATCACCAGTGTAAGAACTTCTTTCAGACCGTTGAAATGGCAGCAGCTTATTTACGATCCCAAAACAGAAGGAATGGAAAAGACAAAGCACAAAGGCTATACACATTTTTAGGCAGCCTTATCTCCTCATCAACCTAGTATCATTAACTCTTTATCATGTCTAGTAGCTATGTTTAGGGCATGGAAGCCTGCTCCAACTCTATCATGACGTTGTCTAACTATCCCGCAGCCCACTCAAGCGCCTGGTTGTGGATTCTGTTTCAGATGGAGGCGCCCTGAAGGAGGATGTCGAAAACGGTATCTCCCTTCTTCTTCAGGGCCCTCAACCGAGTCCGTATAGAGTCGGACCCGATCGCCTCAAGAGACGCCACGAGACAGGTGTAGATCATCGCCTCAATCTCCTCCGACACTTCTAGCATTCGGTGACGAACACGGGAACTGTTAGGGAAGATCAAGGTTCCACACTTAGATTCCTTGCGCATTCTCATGTCCCCCTCCCCAGTGAGAACATCGTGGAAGAAATGGACTTTCTCACCGAGGGCGGCATTGATGTCTGGCAAGGTAGCTGCCGACGCTATTCAGCGCAAATTCTAAAGATGAGTACAGAGTGAGGCTCAGAAAGTACTTTGGATTGACAAATTCACTATAGAGTGTCGCGATGTCTTTAAGTCAAAGCCTGGGATCAGCGACAAAAGCCTGGGATCAGCGACAAAGCCTGGAACCAGATTTCGCTGAACCGGCGGCAGCTCCGTAAGTGGTGAAGCGAACTACGATGAAGCTGTGGCTGCCAAATAGCGAGCTTTCTTAGCTGAATACAAGGGCCGAGACGAGGGTCGGGATAAGAGCAAGGCGGTCGACCAAGACAAGGGCAAAGGAGTCGGGAGGCCTGAGGCTAAGTAACACACCTAGCAGCTCAGGCACCGATGACGATGGCAGACCTGGGGATAGTGGTGGCGGTAGCAACGCCTGGAAGGCAAGGCCCCGCC
>Ga0247758_1002444_pt1 | contig 9993 bp, 6 predicted proteins | sample UWRJL156409C4_FD_180950 | JGI IMG/M metagenome (GOLD analysis project Ga0247758, IMG submission 180950) | Plant litter microbial communities from Arlington Agricultural Research Station in Wisconsin, United States - UWRJ-L156-409C-4 | ecosystem: Environmental > Terrestrial > Plant litter >... | reverse complement strand
GGGTGGGGCCAAACCCCACCGAGGGTAAAAGGGGGGGGGGGGGGGGGACGTGGTGTTTGCGAAGCACAACGGCAAACATTAGCGAGCCCACGGCCGGTCAACTCTTGCCCAACGATGCCCAACCACCCGGCCAGACACCGCTTAAGTTGCCACAACACCCACCTCCGCCTCCATCTCATTTTTGTTTCTGATCCACTCCCTTATTATCACTTCTCTTGTGGTGCCTTGTGCCTTGAGAAACCAAAGACTTCTTTTTCCCCGCCGTTGACGCTGAAGCCACAATCGAAGGGCCACAATTCCTGCGCCGCAATTTCATAGGCCAAAATCGATCCGCAAGCCACAATAGAGGCGTCACAAGGCTCGTTCCGACAGGCATTTGCGGGCCCGCGAGGGACCCTCTTTCCAGCTTTCTAAGAGAATCCTTGCCTCCAGTCGTGTCAGGTCTAGAAGAACGGTGGGAAGAGAGCGGTGCAATTTCATAGGCCTTTGGTACTACATGTCACGGATGTGAACGCATAAAATCCCGATCGGTCGCTGAACTGAGATGATATGGCTGGGCGACGAAATGTACAGTTCATGATATTGCTCCCGAGGCAGACGACTTCAGGCTAATCCTCCTAGGCGCTAGTTCCATTCCATATTCGGCTCCTGGAGAATGAATACAGCAACTATCGCAGTTCGCCCTCCGCCGATCTCCGACGGCTCTTCCCTGCGGTTATTCGTACGGCACGCGGCTATTTGATGAGCCCCGGCGATGATGTTATCACCTGGATCACAAAGGAGTTCGACCTCGAAAAGCTAGATAAGATTTCCGCTTGGCTGTGGATGGCGGGTAGGCCCGTGCCCCCGCATCCATTACACCACCAGCGCTTCATCAACCGATCTATCTACGTCGTGGAGCGCATGGATTTACACCTCGTTTGGACAACTGGCCGAATATTTCTGAAACCTCTCCCGCGGTTCCTGCTCGAGCCTGACTTCTGGAGCAGCGGGCTGGCCTGCATAGAAAACTGCGTTTGCCCGAACGGAGAGAGGGTCTTTGGTTGCATGAACCAAGCTCGGAGGTCTGCTCTTGGCTTCCTGTTCTCCTACGCCGCACTGGTTTCTCACGAAATTGACTTTGACATCGCGAAACAAAATTTCTTGCTTCCCCCAGAGGTGACTTGGACAGGCTGGCAGCAGTTCGTTCGAGAAATCATCAACCATGTGGGCGACTTAAGCCAAATCCACAGGCGATTCGTTTACGGAGAGCTTCGCCAGAGCCGCGTGGACCGGATATGCAACTTTGGGCGCCTATCCTTTGTGGCATACTTGGGCGTCAGCTTAACTGATTTCTTTCAAAGTAATTTCACTTGGCTGACAAGTGCGACGGTATATATTGTTGTCGTCCTCACTGCCATGCAGCTAGGGCTGGCCACAAAGCCTCTTGCTGACAATGACAATTTCCATTTTGTATCGTACGGTTTCGCTGTTTTTTCTATATTAGGCCCTCTCGCCGCCATTGTGGTTTTCGTATTGGTCTATCTTTATTATGCTGTGAATGAGCTTCTAGTGTTGTCAACTTACAACAAGAGACGGATGATGGATTTGGCCATGGCAGGTTCCCTTATGGTATAGACCAACTTCAGGTAACTTCTGAACGCCTCCAAAAATTCAGGTTTTAGCTTAGGCATGTAAGTAATTCCAACACTTTGAAATCACTGTAGCCTCGGCTTGACCCCGGCTCTGGCAGCCTTGTGATTGAGATGGGATGGCGATTTGAGAGGGATAGCTACAGGTACCCGAACCAGTGACGTCACAGGAGTCACCTGGAAATGACTGCCGGCGGCAGATGCACACCGTGCTGGCGTTCTGTGTGGCTTGCGAAGTGCTTTGCACCCTTGAGAACCTCCGGGCAGCCTTTGTAAGGACAATCAAACGGTGTTGGCTGCATTCGGAGATATTTAGTACGAAGTTGCCTTGCTGGGCTATTAATACGCCATATTTTGGCCCGTTGGCTCTCTCTTACCTGGTCATCAGCCCACCTGCAGAAAGGACAGAATAGCAACGAAGTCGCCGAGCCTTGCACTACGGGTTTTACAATCCCATTCGTCGACAACTTTAGTAGGTCTGGCTTGGGGCTGCGTCTTATCTGAGGATGGTACGGGCTCTCTCGCCGCCTACAGAGCTGAGCTAGTGCCTTCACAAGGCTCACCCACAATAGGTAGAGCGCCTTTCTGTGGAGCACGTCTGCGGCCTGTGAGAAGAGCCAAGCTACCTGAGCCCGCTCGGGCAGCTTGTAGTTTATGGTCGGTGCGATTACCTTGGACGGTTTGACGCTGTCTAGCTGTCGGTTAATTTCCTCTATATGTATAGCATCATAGAAGTCTTTAATCGCCTGCTGCAGCCGTTCACCCTTTAACTTTTTGTTTAGGCGGTCGGCCTTCTTCTTATAGTCGTCGTACTAGACGGCCAGCCTAGTTCCTTCGGCCGCCGTACAGGTACTGTAGCCTTGCAACTTTATCGCTTCTAGCGTTTTACGCCTCTTTTAACAGTATTTTGTTAGTTCTGGATTTCGACTAACCTCAAACTGTTACTTATCTGTAAGGGCCGTCGGCGCGTTGCAGTGGCGGAGCAGCCGGCCGGTAAGATGGACTAGGTCGCGCTGCGGGGCACTACCAAAGCAAATCGACTAGCAATCTACGTCGTTGAAGGACGACATATAGTACTAGACGTACACTCTCAAGTCTCCTTGCCGATACCCTATGATCTTGCTTCGTTCCTCCGGGGTAAGAGCTTCTGTGTTAACGCACTGTCAACTTGTTTTCTTTGCTTTCCTTTCTAAAGGGATCTCCTACTGTTTAGCTTTTTACCTGACCCGCGACAGAGGTCGAACCATTCTAGTAACTTTGCCAGCCCGATAGACCGACCCAGCCGGATTAAATGATTTCTTTCTTTTGAATATAGAAGGGCCTTGTTGAGAGCTACTTGTACCCCTTTGCCGAAGGCTCGATATCGCGGAACATAGCAGGTATTGTTACAATAGATGTACAGGAGGCTTTTGACGAGGTCCTCCCAGGACGTCTCTTACTTCGCCTCCGCCAACAGGGATGGCCCCTGCCGGTGCTGGCCTGGGTCCGGTCGTACCTCACAGACAGGACGGCCAGCATCACCCTGGACGAGGAGACGTCGCAGCCGTTTGACCTTCTCTGCGGCCTACCGCAGGGCTCCCCAGTATCACCAATCCTCTTCTTGCTCTACGTTGAGTCTATCCTCAAGCTCCCTCTCCTACGCTCAGGACGCGGCGGCCGCTTTGGCTATGCTGACGATGCCTGCTTCCCTGCGGAGGGCCGCACCCTAAGCAGCTGTCGGCTAGCTCTGCAGGCAACCCTCGATCAAGTGCGAGAGTGGGGCGAGTCTAATGGGATCCTCTTCGCCGAGGAGAAGACAGAGCTACAGTACTTTACGCCAGGGACCCGACCACCATTAGAAGAGCCTATTTAGGCTGGCAGCTACTAGGTTGCACCGAACAAGACAACTAGATGGCTAGGTGTCCACTTTGACCGACGACTGACCTTTAAGGCCCATGTGGAATTGGCGTGTGCCCGGGCGAATAAAATCGCCTCCCATGTTAAGCACCTCCGTGGCACTACCTACGGGGCCGACCTAGCCCTGATCTGTCAAACCGTCCAAGGCTGTGCCCTTACCTCTCTCTTCCATGGCTGCAAGACCTGGTTCAATAGACGCCTAGGGAGAGGCAGTGTCGCCTTTGTCCAGAAGGCTCTTAACCACGCCGCACGAGCTGTCCTCCCGGTGAACTGTACAACACCTGAATCTGCACTACTACGGGAGACTGGCTGGGCGCCAGCCCGAGCCTAGCTCGAGCTATCACATGACCGCCTGGCAGCCCGAATCGCCGTGACAGAACACTCTCACCCGCTCCAATCTAGGTGGACACGCCCTGCCATACGCTGGATCCGACAACGTCAGGCTGTCCAGACGGGAACACCCTCACTCCGCCCACCCTGGGATCCTCTTGATCGCGATACCGCACGTCAAGCGATTGGGGCAACTGGCCGGGCCACCAGGCCTGCCCACTCCCTGACCTAGGTAGCTAATGTGCCTATCTTGAACTTGGTAGCATACTCTGACGGGTCACACCGAGACGGCCGGGCCGGGGCAGGCTACTATATCACCCGGGGGCCTTCGACAGAAATTGGCCAGGGCTCCATCGGTCTCGGCGATACCGCCGCTTTATACGACGCTGAGTTAGTAGCAGCCACCGCTGGGCTGGCTGCAGCGCTCCAGAGCCCAATGGCCAAGTACGCTACCAACGTTACGGTCTGCCTAGATAACGAGGAGGCAGCAATACGAATTCAAACCGGCGATGCTACCAAGACAAGCGCCCCGGAAATTTACACCTTCACGGCCCTAAGGACGGCCTGGCCGGCCCGACTGCAGACTGGACCAGGCCAGCCAGGGGTTGTCTACGTCCGCTGGGTCCCGGGCCACCAGGGGATTCCTGGCAACGTCGAGGCCGATAGGCTGGCCAATGCTTCATGTGACCTACCGCCATCCCGGATGGCGGCTAGCCGTTCAGCCTCTCTGGCCCACGCTGAGGAGAGATATGATAGAGCCCTTCAGGACTACTGGACCAACCGGGCGCCTGCCAGGTACAAGGACTTTGGAATTACCGCACAAGGACGGCTCCCAACGGAGCTCGGCCTCCAACGAGCCATACTGGGCCGCCTTCTGGCTGCCCACTCTAGCCATGGGGACTTCTACAAGTATCACGATCGCTTCAACCACGAGGATGTCGTCCTCTACTGCTCCTGCGGTGCCAACAAGGCGCCAGACCACTTCTATCATTGCCCAATAGGACAGGCATGAGCCCGAATCAGGGTGCCCAGGCTCCGAGATTCGGCGGGAGCCCTTGGCTGGTTGCTTGGCACTATGGCAGGTGCAAAGCACTTCCAGAGGTGGTGCCAAAGGTCTCGATTCTTTAACGATATCTGCCCTCTCCCAGTAGGCCCAAGGCGAAGGCCTAGGCCTGCTTAAGGGCCTGCTTAAGGGCCGTAGGTGCCTTCTTGCAGAATGCTGCACCCGTAAGGCCTCCGTGAGGCCCCCCATGGGAGTACGATACCCCTGAGAATGCCTACTCTCATATGTATAGAGGCGCAATCCAATCAATCAATGATACTAGCTCCTCTCTCTTCACCAATATTGCCGCATCCTTGATCTGCCGATGCTGTAGCCGCGGTGGCTTGACCTGTCCCGCCGTCGATCTCTCACGTGGCAGCCCGATCTCACCGAGAGATCCAAATCTTCCGACTCCTCGCAATATCATTCTTCATCTTCGTAATCCGACGTTATTCCGGATGGCCTGCTCGCACATCTTGCGGTGAAACGGACAATCAGAGGTAAAGTCCATAGAGAGCTGCCGTCTCGTTGTAAGCCCAGATTAAAGTATCGCCCAACCTCTCCCTGCTTACATGCGGGCCAGCCATTCATCGGTATCTCGATGATCTGTCCATCCCTGTCGCATCACCTAGTTATCTCATATTTCACTCGGTACTATGATACACGTATACAAGCCCCATATTTCACAATCATCTGCCCGACCATAACCAAACCCCCTATAGCGGGCACAAAGAAAGCTATTAATAGAAAGGACCCGGTGAACCAAACTCCAACCATTTGAGACCAGAAGCCATCGCGCTCGTCCGCCTTGGCTGCCCCTATAGCTTCCAGAAAATCCATCCATTCCCGCCATATAGGAGCTACGAAGCCGAACAGTGCCCCGACAATAAACCAAGCTGTAACGAAACCTCGTTGCAGCGAAGTGCTCTCGACTCCCGGCTGGAACTTAGATATAACAGCTACTATCGTGAATGTGAAAGCAGCTAGAATCATCGCCGCCATGCGTATCGACTCTGGTCAGAGTGTTGTGGGAGGTTGCTTTCTGGCCACTCAAATCGTTTCTTCCCGCTATGCGAGCTTGAAACCAAGTCTCGGGAGCGCTCGGAATCCATGCGAAAAGCAGAAGCAGTTGGGATATAGATCCGGTCCTCGTCGTAATGAAGTTTTCCGATCTCGTTGATATAAAATGTGTTTTCCATGTTGTTCTCCGGATTCAGGAGCCTCGCTTTGCCTTCTTGGCCAAGTTCCTCAGCCTTCCATGGTCCGGCACGCTCGAGATTGTCCATGTATTGATCGGGAAGGTTGTGGTCTGTGTCAACGGAGCCCACTGTGCCAATAAAGTAACCCCCTCTACCTCTTGCTTCTTCCATCTCAGGCGACTCAACCATGTACAGCGTAGGATCTTTGCACGTTTCTAGGTAAGCCCTTGGTGCACCTAGAGAAAGGGGAAAGGCTCAGGGGGCATGGTCTGCTTACAGTCTGCATTGATTAGCTGTGCAATAAGGTTGAGGATTGTCATCAAGAGATATGGCACAACGGTGAGTCCAAATGCTGCATATCCATAAAGCTCCACCTGCTCCCCTTTCGCTCTATAGAGCGAGATTGCCGCGTAAATCGTCTGAAAGATAGCAATAAACGCCTTGGCGAGGCTATAGGTCGAGGAGATGTTGAAGGTCAATCCCTCCCGGGTATCCCGTGTTGGTAACACAACTGCATCTACGGGAAGAGGGGCTAGCTCATACCCGTCAGGGAGATAGTAGGTTCCATGGATCGCACAACTGCGTTGCTCAATGCTACCAACGTGAAAGCTGGTGCGCTTCTTGGAAACTATCCAGGGGGGCTGGCGAACTTCAGCTCTTCTATAACTCTCACTCCGCAGCTGCGAGGCGCTAGCATCGATAAATTAGTTGGTTTATTTGTTCCTTGGTCTGAAGAGTGAAGCGGCGCCGACTCATAACACCAGCATGCAATTTTCTGAGAAAAGGGTGTGATGATTATTGACCCACCTAATTACTTCTGTCATAGGTTGCGAAAAGGGTAGGCCCCGCATCGACATTGTTCTTTCTAATTGCTAGGACGACCCTGCTAGATATCAGCTGCCTTGTGACTGAAACGGGCCTCAAAATTTAAGGTATATAGGTGGGGTAAAAGGGAACTGTATAAAAATTGCCATATAAGACAGTAACGAAACGGAAGGTATAAGTATGTTTAAATAGTCAGCCGCCTTGGCGATACGGAGGCGAATTAATACTAAAGATAGAAATAAGTGGCGAAGAAGTAGAAGATTTTCAGAAAATAGACTGTTGGCGCTAATGGGGTGAGCGAGGGCGGGGTGTTGTCAGAATCTAGCACTCATGGCCAATTGTGGTGATTGTTGTGTATTGTTGTTGTTCTGTTGAAGAGAATCTCTGGCCTTCAGGGTCCCCTATTGCCAAGCCGGCTACATCCGCGAATGGCTCCAATTGCTTATATAAGCTGACAGGTGTTGATTTGAAGTTTGTTTAATCGCACACCTTTGGGTGTCCGAAACCGGCAGAGAATTTGCAGAGAAACGATATTACAGGGGCAGAGCATATACCAACCGAGACTGGACGACTGGGTCGGCAACATCTAGATTTATCGCGAGATAGCTGGCTTACTCCGTACCCTGATGAGGAACCGAGGTACCTAAATGTATGATGATATGCTTTCTCATATTTTTCCAATTTATCAGCTGGAAAGAGGCAGGAGCGGAACTAGGTAGAACTCAACACAACTTGAAACTCCAAACAACCATTCTTACACCCGTGACCGCGGTTTAGTTCCACGGATAGAGATATACGCCCAATGCTGCTGCCCAACATACCCCTCCGTCCTGGCCGCTGTATTCGGAAAGAATCTCTGCAAATGCAGAAACATCACGATATGCCTCCACAGCGCCGAAACGTTCAACAACCTTGCCATCGGCTCGATATTTGACGAGTAGTTCCGGACCGCAACCTCCTGAAACCCCCCCTTCTCCATCACCCCCTCGAAATACATCTTCGCCCGCGTGAAGGCCGGGACATCCTGCCCCGCCGGAGCTTTCGCAATCTCCATCGGAAAGCCGGTCAGATTCCCATCCATGAAGTCGTTGTGGTACTCATGCAGCACCACGTGTCCCCCGGGCTTCAGGACGCGGGCGAACTCCTTCAAGACACGCACAGTGTCGGTCGCGTGCAGCAGTGCCTCGGAGGTATACACCCCGTCAAATGACCCGTCAGGGATACCAACGAGGTGATCAAATCCCAGCTTCTCAACCTCGATCCTATCCTCCAGCCCCGAAGCTTTGATATTCCTCCTCGCATTCACAACATGCCGATCAACCACATCAAAAGCCGTGATGTAGAGATCCCCACGCCGCGCAAGATCAATCGCGACATGTCCATCGCCGCATCCGGCGTCGAGGACTCGCGACCCGGCAGGGACGTCGAGAACTTCGAGGAGTTTGGCTTGCATCCGGCGCTGGCCTTTGCTGAGCGGGAAGGGCCACCATGTGTCCTTGTCGTAGTAGGCAAAGTGCCGGTTGCCGCCGCAGAGCCAGTCCCATGCGATGCGGGACTCGATGGAGCTATACTGGTCGCCCATGGCTTTGTATTCGGAGTCGTTGAATTGGGGGGTTGCCGCTGGGGCGGGATATCCCAGCGGGGAGGGTTGGTTGGTTGAGGCCATTTTGGTGCAGCTTGGGGGGCGCGGTTGGTTTGGTGGTTAGGTGATTGAATTAGGTTCGCTTGAGTTTTGGAGCTGGATCTGGGGAGATGGGAATGAAATTCCTTTTTCGGATCATGGTGTTTTCTTTGTCAGGGATGGTCACCGTGGACAATACGAAGTCAGACGTAAGGGGTTTACTTTTGTTCAATTTCTTACTATTGTTCGATCGCGAGTACAAAGAAAGTCACATGCCAATAGACTCCCAATTCGTGAGAACCAGTCTGTCACATTCTTAGGGAAAAGTGAAAGGTAAAATTGCACGCCCCCAGTGCCAGGAGAGAGCAGTAACCCGAAACAAGCCACACACGTGCCACCAGCAGCGTTCCATCCCGCTGTCGGCGGGAAATCACCGGGGCTATATGATGAGGGTGGAAGTCTAGTACCGTATATACTGGCGAAAGTCGGAAATGGATATTGGCCAATAGAAACCTTTACAACAGTTGGAACTTCGCTCGACTGTGTCGACCAGCTGCTGTTGGTGAAAAGGGATCCACTAGGCGTTGTAGAAGCGACCGAATTCGCCCAGCAGCCCTGGTCTGCGATACAACATCCAATTTTAACTGATATAGAAGGCACCATTGGCTAATAAACATTCTTTCCCCAGTATATACGGTAGGTACCTATGCGAGGTGGTCGCGCGTTTTAGCTGTTTCACTTCTGCCGCCGGCTGGCAAACCCATCTAAAGCACAACAAAAAAACAACCAATGGCCGTATTAGAGGGGTCTGACTAATGATTGTTCCCAAACAGGCTTTCTCGGTGGCAGTGGTGGGTGGTTGGCTCGGGAGATCCTCAGCTTGCGATGGGACCTAAGTGTCCGAAACTCGACCGCGGATGAGAGCGCTAGGCCGCCTTAGCTTTTGCTCCACTGGCAGCCGTTGGTGGCCCGATTGCCGAGATATCTTGGCGACGGTTGCCGAAGCATTCTGTAATGTGTATTTTGACATGTATTCCTCGCTCTTTCTGACCTGTCAGAGCTGGGCGTCGAGCCTCCACGTGTGCGAGAGGAGTTTGGGCCGAATGACCACCAACCGCCCGGTCCCGGATCCTTCGGCGGAAATTGCAGGCCAAATGCGGTTAGCCGGCGGCCGCCGAGCCGCAGTGTCAACCAGCATGTACCTGCTCCCTGTGCTGACGGCAACTCATCTTCAACCTCACCTCCATCATAACAAAAGTTCTTCTCTTTAGCATCTCCAAAATTCAGCTTCGACCCAAACACCAAAGCCAAATAACTCACCACATCCAAAATGGGCCGCTTCGCACTCCCCACCATTCCCATCATCGTCTTCGGCGTCATCGAGCCCATCATGCTGCAAGTCACCCTTTCCATCCCTACCCCCCCACCCCCTCACCCCAGAACAGCCCC
>Ga0247758_1002442_pt1 | contig 9998 bp, 10 predicted proteins | sample UWRJL156409C4_FD_180950 | JGI IMG/M metagenome (GOLD analysis project Ga0247758, IMG submission 180950) | Plant litter microbial communities from Arlington Agricultural Research Station in Wisconsin, United States - UWRJ-L156-409C-4 | ecosystem: Environmental > Terrestrial > Plant litter >... | reverse complement strand
CAGTACCCGCCGCGACCCACCCAACGCCGTCTTTCGGCATCACGGCGAGTCACTCCTCACGCTCGACATCCGAAACGACGAGTCGCCAACTATGTCCGCCCTCACCCTTTCCAACGACAGAGTCCGCCAACTATCCACCCTCGCCCCTGGCCTAACCCCCCTGACGCTGAATCTCGGCCGACACAGAACCTCACCCAACGGGGCTGATCTCGCTTGGCCTTGGCAAAAGCTCGAAACCATCGCCACAGGTTTCCCGCAGCTCACGCACCTGACAATCCACTTCCCTCTCCCGTCTACGTGCCGCCGTACTAGCATGAATGATGAGCGCCCCTCGAACGCTCACTATTGCGCATAGAAACCATCGTGTAGGCAGTGGGACTGGGGCTGGGATGCCGGGCGCGAGTACAACCGTATACAAAACTGTGGTGGGCCGGAGCAGTACATGAAGCCGATGCTCAATAAGACAAGTGCACTGGAGATGGCCGAGGCTTTGGTTCGTATGAAAGTTGGAACGAAGCTTAAGAGTGTGGTGTTTCGATCCGAGGACTGGATTCGTCCGTCAGATAGACCGAGATGCCCTCTTGACTGGATGCAGGGACGGAAGGTGTGGGCTGACTGTGTCCCTGAGGGAGTCAAAGGGGGGATGAGATGTGAAAGGGGTGGTACCCTGGGGCTGAACGAGTGTTGGTCAGAATACGGCTGCATTGGCTGCGATGTGTCGGACCGCCCTATGACGGATTGGTGGGAGAGGAGGTGTCCTCGGGACGAATGGGAATCCCGAGTCATCTCACTTGAGGGGAGTGCGGCAGACTCTGAGAAGTTCCGCGAGCCTGATGAGTTGTGATTTGGGTGTTTGAAGGAACTCGAGTCATTTTCACATTGGATGCTTGAGGCTGGAGGTTGGAAATGGGAACATTCTCTTGATTCGACTTTCCTATGACACAGCTCCATTCTCCCCCTCGGCTTACATTACCAACAACCACTCCCTTGCTCACTATCATCTCCTGTTTTTGATCTCACAGTCTCACTTCGGAGCGCAAATGACACTGCTGATGAAATCGTTGAACTTTCCGTTGCCGTCGTGGAGTTTCTTGTCCTCGCCTTTCTTGTACTTTTGACCGGTACAGCCGCCGTGTCTGGGAACTGTCAGCATGATGTTTGCATTCCGCGATTTGCGTTGCTACTCACTCGTACCAGGTGCACACAACTTACACAAGGGCGATGAGAAATCTCTTGGCGGCCATTGCAGAGGTGATCTCTCACGGATGTACCACGTGAGTGACTAGCTAGATATGAACGGAAAACATAACACATAGAAATCAGGTTCAAATTACTAACCTAACTTATAGAATATAAAGACACCGATTGTTTGGCGTACCCCGCTGCATACAAACATCTGCAGAGCATATTACAATCTTCAAAAATAGTTATGGGTATAGGTATTTATTGTGTTCCAAGTAAGCAGTCCAACGCGTCCCTCGGTACTTGTCGATTGCGTAATCGATGCTGCCTTGGTGATTTAAATGAGCAGAGAATAATGTGAGGCGAACATTTCCTGCAAATAACAGCCTGGTAATCTGCGACGAATCTGGGCACAGAAAATTCCCCTTTTCGTTTGCAGCCGTGAGCTGGGGTGAGCTGTGGCTGATTTGTCCTGAGCTTTCCCTGATTCTTCCCTGAGCTAGCCCAAATTCTGGCAAGCTGGAGAGTATGGCCCAGATTCAGGACCGTTTGTCATATACTAATAATACATAGTGTGGGATTCTCTCCCCCGTGCCTGTCAGATTGTATCAGACCACATCTACTCTGCCTATACTTCTCACTCAATTCGATTCAAATCCAACCTGAGTTGGTGACATTACCCTCGTGGGTCGCCAAGAAATAGACTGTGCAAATTGAGCCTCTACACGCTCGCCTGCCTTAAAAATCGATTGCAACATCGATACTCCCAAATCATTTGTATCATGTGTTTTCATATACTTGGGTTTTATTAGCGATATTCAAGTTTCAGCTTTGCTTGGTCTGGTCTAATAATTACCACACGCCGCCGGCACCAAATGTCCTAGCTTTTAATGTGGTCAACGGTCATCACTAATACCACTCACCAATGCCGAGATAGTTCCGTCTAAGGGTATTGTCCTGAGATATTAAAAGCGTCCAACTAAACCGAACCCCCCATTCCACCCCTGAAAACAAACAACCCTTCCAGAACGCCTTCCTACCAAGTCAAACTAACAGCCCTCCCTTCCCACCCCTCCCCCACCACAACCTCCCCATAAATCCACCCAGCAACATCCTCCCTACTAATCGTATACCCCACCTCCCGTCTCTCCACCCGTCCCCCAACCGGATCCTCCACCCCAACCCTAACCTTCTTCTTCGCCTCCCCCTCAGCCGCATCAACCATCAAACTCGGCCTAACAACCGTCCACCTCTCCGCACTTGCCACCAAAATCCTCTCCATCTCCCCCTTATCCACATACGGCACCCTCAACACGGTATTATACAACGGCACCATCGCGATCGGTATATCCCTGTACAGCTTTGACAATCCAATCGTACTAACAGCGACAATATGCGGTCGTCCGCTGATCCCCTTTTCGCGGGCCTGGGACAGGGCGGAGAGGAGGGCGGTCATGCCTTTTTCGCAGACGTGCGGATCGTCGAGGGACAGGCGGGACCAGGTGAAGGCGCCGCCGATGGAGGAGATGATGTAGTCTGGGAGTCGGGAGGGATTGGGGCTGGTGAGGGCGGTGAGGAGGTCGGGGATGGAGTGGGCGTTTCCCCGGAGGATGGTGAGGTTTGGCGGGGGGGTGGAATTGGGGGTGGAGGGGTAGAGGAGGGAGAGGAGTTTGGAGGGGTTTCGGACCAGGCAGATGCAGGTGTGCTGGTGTAGGGAGTGGCGGAGGACGCGGAGGCCGATTCCGCCGGTGGGACCGAGGAAGAGGAGGGTTTTTGAGGTGGTCTTCGTGGTGGACATGATGATGGTGAAGTGTGGTGCTGTGGTGGTTGTGGTTGTCGTTGCGAGGGCGGGTGTTGATGAGCTGTCAGATGTCGCTTTACTGCGGAAGTAAATACCTTTTTAACTTCACAATTCATCCATGTTTGCATGACGACGCTTGTCGTCGCGGAGCAATACAACGACCGTGTCTCCATCACAGCCCTTGATGAATGGATGAAAACAAGACAGATGTCGCCGAATTACACTGTTGAAGTTGTTGGCCGCGGTTGATGACATTGGATTCGTCCGACCCGAATCCTGACAAGGTGAAAGAGTTCGTCCGACCGCCCCGCTATGGCTTTTTGTACACTCCGTGATTGGGCGCCGGCGCAGAACAAGACCGGTCCTGCAAGAACATAATTTGTCAGATTTTCTTTTCTCCATTAGGAAAGACTGTGCCGGGAATCACATGGCAGAAGCCTCGTTCTTGTCGTCACGGTTCACATTTGGGATAAACTCCGCAGACTCCGCGTGTTCGACCCTCATGTCCAGTTTGACTTTGTTGCATTCTGATGCATGGCACGGTTTCTTCTTGGACCTTAATTTCGGTGTATTCTGACTGCGGAGAAGGTGGGGACCTGCCGACTGGGGGTTGCAATTGACCCTGATAACCTGTCCCGTGGCCCCATAATTTCCAGCCAATTGCTCTGTTCCAGCTGCCAACAGCTGTGTGGCTTTGCAACAGATTCTGCCCATCCTCCTCCGACAAGGACTGACCTAATTGCCAGCCGCGAAGAGTTGTCTTCCCAAAGCGACCTCGCAGCTGTTCTACAAGAGGCTATGCGTCTGTTGAACCCAAATAGAAAGAAAATTGAGACTTTGCAGTGAGAGGTTGAGAAGAGATTAACCCTTGCAAGTGTCGATCGCCACAGTCGATAAAATTGAGCAGCATCCCCGGGCAAATTTCACACAAGGAGAAATCACCTTTGCCACCGTTAAACAGGACCCGGAGTCCTTCATGTTCCTGAGAAGCACATTGATATACTTGCTAGCGCCAAAGGCTAAGATGTTGTATGGTGAGCTCCAGGTGTAAATTACAGAATCTTACGTATTTGTATATTCAAGGCCAATGAAAGCCGAGATTCTGGCAAGCGATCCAAAATTAGGACCACGGGCATATACTGGTACATGGTGTGGGGCAGTACATGACATCCTAGTTCAATCTGCGGTATAGTACATAGCTGTGGAACGTTTCACTGAGGGTACGGAGCTCATCGGAGCAGCGGAAGTGCAGTTGCAAAGTGACTTGATTAGGTAGAAAGGGGGGGAGCGAAGCTCCCCGACTAAATACAAAAGAAAGTTCCCTGTGTGTGAGGAGAGCACATGACCAAAGGCGCCTGCGCGCTTGAGCGCCACGAACTGCCGCTACAGTTCGACAATAGCCTACTCTACGAATGCGCAGAACATGAGGAGAAAGAAGAAGAGGAGAGGCCTTGTGAGAGGGCCTCTCTTTATGTACATGGCCGCGTTGCTCCGATCGGAGGGAGACAGAAGATTCCAGAGCCATCGCGAGCCCTGTTGTGGTTTAGTCTCGTGGTCTGTGTGTGTGTGTGTTGACAATTCTGGGAATGGCTTCGTTCAGGGGTCAGGGGGTTGCCGGCGGGGCTCCGCCTCGCCTCCGTGGACCCGGCGTCACGGCCGAGGGTTGCCGAGGCTGTGCCAGGGCTCAGCCCGTCACATATATAACATACGAGTATACTAGCTAAGAAGCTGTCCGATGCCACAGCCTCGGCTCTCAAACTTTCCGCCTTAGCCACACACTACAATTTTTCAGGCGCTGGCGAATGGACCAACGCTGCACAGCACTCTAACAAACGTAGCCTTGTAAATAAGCACATAACAGTGGGTAGATGGGTGCTTAGCGAGACTAGGGAGGTCGTTACAGTGGGCTTAGAAGCCGCTGAAAGTTGTAGCACTTGGCACACCAGATATCTGAGCAATAGGGTCCCGAAATCCGACCTCTGCCACCCAGTCAATCATAATACGAATTCTGTCTGCCCTGCCCGTGAAACTGTGCCAGTTGTCACAGCTGGCAGACTTGTGTTAAGCGGAGAGACTTGAGCGCTGCCCAAGATGCAGCTCGTACTCCGAAAAATACTTTTCCATCAGTACAAACTTTACTACTTTAAACAACCGACAGAAAAATGCAATTAGGTGTCACGGCTGGCTTGCTGGCGCAGAAAGGGTTGGTACCCATGCCTGGCACAAAGCAGTGAATGTACTGAGGGTCCTGGGAGCCGCCGCTTGGAATGCATACACCCGAAGGCTCGGTCTCACAGATGATCCGCTCAATACACTCCATCGGGGCATTTCGGGGCCTGATGCAGGGCCTCGGCTGCAGTTCTCAACCGAGTTCAATGATACCATGCAAGCACCTCTTCCTTACTTCCGTCGCATACGGACACTGGCTGACTGGCAGGATTGATTGCGCAGGCATGCTGTGGTTGAGATTGCTAAGCGAGATCTACCTTTGGATGTGGGAGTTATCGATCGTATCAAAGCCATTATTCGACAGAACAGGGTGGCAAAGATGTCCTTTTCGAGTTCAGTTGATACTGGCAGGAACTTAACGGCCGGCACACTTTCTAATCGACGCCCGGAAACCTCTACACTCAAGTCGACAGTCGGTTCGCAACCCGCTCAACCTCAACCTCAACAAGAGCAAGCCGCGACCATGACCAAGGTTCGTCTTGACCCCTGCAGAGTATTCGATGATTATGTCGAGCTGACAGCACGTATTCAGTACAATCCAACAACATTCGCAGTCATGGCCATCCTGGTCATCACAGCAGCAGGACTAACAGCCAAGGGATGGGAAGCGTCGCCTCACGAGGCCGGCACCACACAAGACGCCGACTTTTGGTTTCTGCTTCAATCTTCCCTGATGCAGATTGCTGGCATGGTTCTGGTCCTCTTTTCCCTTGCTCGCGACCCTAATATGAGGTTGCAGTCACGTCTATGGAGCTGGTGGTTCCTCTGAAGCGGAGTGATCCTTGCGGCTGCTGCGCCCATTCTCTACTGTATGTTGCCTACGGAGTATAGTGCTGTTTTTGCCTTTGTGGGAAGCATGATGCAATCTCTCATCGTGCTTCAGGCTATGGTTCTTGTTACAAGACTATCTTGGGGGTTGATTAAGGAGTAGTCGCAATTAAGATGGGGGGGGGGATTCCAATGTACGGTTGTGTAAGAAGATCAGTTGTAACGTGGCCCCCCACTGACCAGAGGAAGGCCCGTCGCCTCCCTATAGAGCACCATCACTTCTGCATGCGAAAGTGGTTTAGTGCTTATCCTGACGTCTGATCCCACAAAGGGGATCGACGGATCCGTCGGTTGCGGTATCTGCGCACCTACGGCGCGCCAGATGCGTACCGACCATGTGTCAGCCCAACTCCTGTTACACGCTTATATGCGTCGCTCGCTTATAATATGCGTCAATACGAATACACTAGAGGAAAGTCAAGACTGCTAACGTCAAAAATGGGACATATTTTAGCCATCTTTGTATATGAGGCCAGTTCTGAGCTCCCTCAGTTGGAGTTGAAACGATTTAGCATGCTGCGGCGCAGCCTGCTGAAAATGGTAACTAGGTTGAGCAAAGGTGAGCCATCCTGAGCAAATCCTGAGCAGGGGATGAGCCAGGGTGAGCAACGTCACGTGCTAAAGATGCAAACAAGGAAATTTCGTGTGCCCAGATTCGTCGCACAAACAGTCAGATCTCATCCTTCGGAGTCTCCCGGACTTCATTCGTGGCCACCTGCTTCACCATAGATGTGCTTCCATCCGGGCTTAGCCCTCGGGCCTCCTCATCCTTTGGTGCCCGATTCACTGGCAAAACGTTAGCCGCCACTATCATTTTGCATTGAAAAGAATACATACCTTCCCACGTCCCCCTTTTGTTTGGTTGCGCGCCATGTTCATCCACGAGCGTTTTGTGCAAGACGGTTGCATCAAGCGCATTCACACTCCTCAGTGGCGACCAGCGAAGTAGACTCAGAGCAAGGATCCAAAACACCAGTGAAAGCACCGGGATGATGATGATCGCCTTGACGGACAGTGTCGTGATGTCAGGGCTCCAGACCACAAAGTCGGCCACGCCAGGCTTGATATTCCCGCTCTCGTCAATGGCGAGGTTTGCCGTACCATTATCACGACCCGGCGCATCTTCCGGGTACAGTGTTAGATCAGTGAGAGTATTCGTCGTGGCGATGTAGGCCGAGAGAACCAACCGACGCAGGTCAGATAAGGCACTGCTAGACTCGGCGTCGAAGATGTTGCCAATTGATGTAGTGCTCGATACCAGGGCGGAGAGACCCAACAGTCTGCCAATGCTAACGATGCGAGGTGTGCCAAGATATCTAACGAGAATGAGCTGTAGGCCCGGAGATAGATCGAGCCCAGGGAGAGCTGTGTTGTTCAGCCCAAGGATGGTGCTACTCCGGCCTTCATACCACCATGTATCAGTTTGCCAGCATGAAAGGGCAGGGCGACGTGGCCGAACGGCATGTCGTGTGCCGCCGAGACCAGCAACATCGGCTGTGCGATATATCGGGTCGGACCCGGTGGTATAGCTCAGGCGGTCGACCGAAGAAATGAACGCGGCCCATGTCATGTTCCCCGGAGGACCGTTAGGCTTTGGTCCGTTATAGAGCAGAGCAACGGGGGCGGGGCCGTCGAAGGGGCTCAGAGACGTCACGCCGAGGCGTGGGTCGCCGAAGCGCGCATAGGTATCGTTTGTGTAACCGGCCGACCTGGTCGAGTTCAGGAGCCAGCCGTACTCGGTCGTGCAGGCGCCGGCGACCTCCAGGAGCAGTGTCGGGTATTGCTGAAGGCCCATATCGGCACCGCTGACGGTGTAACGGTAGTCGACTCTGCTGATGGTTTCGCCATCGCTATTCGTGCCGAGTGTTGTTGCGCCGACGAAGACCTTGGATTGTGTGTTTGTCGATGCCACTTGCGCGCTACCGGCGGCACGGAGAGCCATCGGCGCTTCGGACGCCGAGACTCGCGCCAGCTCTGCCGGAGGTAACCCGCTATTTCGCGGCGCGAGGACGGCAGCGGGGTTGACAGGGGCTGCATTGCCAATGATGATGTACGGCGGGACGATGATAGACAGGACATTTTGGGCAATCCAGCAGAAGAGGATGACGAACAGCACTGGGTAGACCCACCACTGTCTCCAGTGGCCCTTGGTACTGGGTTGGAGGACTTCGAACAGGGAGTCGGTCAGGGAAGCTCGCTTGTTCCACAGGGATGTCGAGATGTGGTGGTGTCTGTCGCGCTGGAGCATGTAGTAGAAAGCGAGGGCGAACAGAATACACCAGAGGTTCATCACCATCGAGGTGATCATAAGCGTGTAAGCCGAGTTGAGTTGGTTGGCGACATAGCTCTTGACAGCGATAGCATCTCGGGTGCCGCCTTCAATGGGCATTTCGAAGCGCTTCCATATCAGGTAGGTCTGCCGCAGCTGCGGCGCTGTGGAGATGCCCATGGCTTGGGAGGAAGCACTAAAGCAACGACGTTAGGGCGATCGAGCCTAGGAGGTGTATGTCTCAGACTCGGCGCTGCGCCTGCGTTGGCAAAGGATCAAGCTAGCTAGCAGAGCAAGCGGGGCTCTCGTCTGCTTGGTCCAAGTTCGCGAGATTGGGAATGCTTAAGTGCGCCATGGCATCTATTGAAAAATGCCCTCAGTCGGTGAGCAGCAGGAGCCTCATCGGTTCCGCCCGGCCCCGTGACTGCACCCGAGCTGGCCGTCGACGAATCCAGGCGCTGACTGAAGGCCTTTCGGAGTCCGGACCCCTCGATCGTCGCACACCATTATTGTCAGTTTTTTTCAGCACAACCAAACGCCAGCCTCCCGAGACTCTTGGGTAGTATTTCGGCCAGAGACGCTGCAGACCCCGCTCGCGCGGTTGGTCTCGACCGAGTCCACATCAGCACCTCGCAGACCGCGGGAGGGGAAGCTGGCCGAAAGTGCACTTTGATTCACGGAACAGCAGCCAAGCAGGAAGCAGGGAGAAGAAGTGGGAGGTGGGCGCGCATGATATGTCGACTCTCGACTCGATCAAGGCGGTGGGCTGAAAGGGCGCCGAGTGGTTGGTTCGACCTGCAGGCGGGCTGCTCACCCCCTCATCTGGAGCCACCGCAGCGCAGCAGAGCGTCTGCGGGGGCGAAAAGGTGCCAGATGCTGTGTGACGGGAGCTGCGCAAATCACGCAAGGCTGTGGCTGCATTGGGGAAAGACAGGCGGGCGGGCAGCCCAAAAGCAGCTCGACAGAGAAGGCAGCACAGCGTATGCAGCGGAATGCTGGACCCACCGCGCGGCCTGCACGGCTTGGTGGCTCTTGGCGCGGCCGATGCCGCAGCTGGGTCGGGTCCATAGCTCCTTCCGTGGCGGGGATTGGACCGCGGAGCAGGGTTCGGTTTGTTTGTGCCGGGGCCCGCATCGATGTGACGTGATTTCCTCCAAACAAGCAGAAGCTGAGCTGGACAGCGTTCGGGCGAGGCTCTGCCCTGGCCTTTGGGCGCTCGTCGGGGCTCAAGTTTGGGAAAATCCCGAGTGCACAGGAATCCTTGAGCTGGGCGGCACTTATTTAAGGGGAGTGAGCTTCCGTCCATGCTGGTGACCTCAGGTACCTTTCCAGCGGCATCTGTCAATCGTTTTCTTGACTGCGCCATCTGAAGTCAGATAGCTCAGAGTGCACCCAGTCCCCGTTGCGGCCCACCATCCATCCCAAATTCCCGAGATCTAGCGTCCAGTAGCCCAGCATGTGGCCTCGACCATTGGTGCTTGCCCTTCTTCTGGAGGTGATTGCTTCCACCGTCGCTGCCGACACCGGAGGCCACGGCCACCCAGGTGCTGGCCCTTGGGCTACCACTTACGCACCTGTACCGCCGTCGGTCGTTAAGACCAAGCATCACGAGCCGGCGTACACTGCTCCCGCACCGGCCCCTCCGCCAGTCATCAGTTACCACTACACAAAGGGGTACACCCCAGAGTA
>Ga0247758_1002441_pt1 | contig 10001 bp, 9 predicted proteins | sample UWRJL156409C4_FD_180950 | JGI IMG/M metagenome (GOLD analysis project Ga0247758, IMG submission 180950) | Plant litter microbial communities from Arlington Agricultural Research Station in Wisconsin, United States - UWRJ-L156-409C-4 | ecosystem: Environmental > Terrestrial > Plant litter >... | reverse complement strand
ATGCCGGCGGATGTCGAGGCATGCGTCTACCTCACCGAGAGCATCAACGTCGGCTTCCAGTCTCCCCTCCCGCGCATCGCCCACTGGCTGTACCTGCAAACACCAACCTCTCGGCGTCACACCCGCCTAAAGCGGGGGCTGATCCGGCGCAAGGTCGAGGAAGCCGTGGCACGCCTGGGCTCACGGCAGGACGAGGACCGGCAGCTCATCGCCGGCGTTGACAACATCCTTCTTCGCGAGAAAGACCTGGCCGAAAAGCGCGGCTCAACGCCCGACTTTTACAGCGAGGCCATTCACGACGAGGTGAGCTTGACGGAGGGACATCCTAACCCGCGCATAGATGTGCCATCTTGATGACAACTTCTGACACGCAAGTCATAACCAGCTATTTACCTTCATCGCCGGCGGCCACGATAACAGCGCCTCGTTATTTACATGGTGGGTCAAGTTCATGGCCTCGCACCCCGAGTCGCAAAGCCGGCTGCGTCGCGAGCTTCAAGCCGCTCATGCCGTCGCCGTCGGCCGCGAGAAAGACGCGTCGTCGACGCGGCGACTGCCCACAGTGGACGAGATACTCGACACGCGCGTACCGTTCCTCGATGCCATCATCGAGGAGACAATTCGGTGCAGCCACATCGTGCCCGTCACGGCGCGTGAGGCTCTCGTCGACACCAACATCCTCGGCCACCACATCCCCAAGGGCACGCACGTGTACCTGTTGTCCAACGGCCCGAGCTTCTTGCTGCCAGCGCTCGCCGTCGACGAAAGCCTACGAACCGACGCGGCCCGCGCGGCCCGCGACATACACGGCGTCTGGGACCCCGCCAACGTGGCTGACTTTGTGCCGGAACGCTGGTTGCGGCCCGACGGTGCCTTTGACCCGCTGGCCGGGCCCCAAATGGCATTCGGGGGTGGTCCGCGCGGCTGCTTCGGCCGCAAGATGGTCTATCTGGAGTTGCGCATCGTTGTCACCATCTTAACACTGGCTTTTGAGTTCTGCGATTTGGACGACGCACTGAACACGTTCAACACGCGGGAGAGCTCGACCGAGGCCCCGCAGGACTGCTATGTCAAGCTGCGACCGGTGGTGGATTGGGATTTCGACTTGTAGTGTTTCCACGTACTAGTGCTGTCACTGCTGGCAGTGACCAGTTGAACTATTTGATCCCATGCTTGAATTCATCTCAACTGCCGGTCCCAAGACAAATTGTCTTTTTCCAACTACAGCCCTCAGACAGCTCCAGCTTTCCGCTTTTGCTCCCAGAGCCTATCGTAGCCCTCCCAAATATCCTCCTTCTGCGTGATGCCGTAGATCTTGGTGGAGTAATACATAGTCATATACACTCCCGTTCGCTCCGTGTAGGAAAAGGATATGAAGGTGTGCGTCCCGCTCGTCCCGCGGATGTCATGCTCGGGACTAAGAAGTGTGCACAACTCGCGTGTCAGCTCAGCATTCGCGGACAGGCAGCAACCACAGAGAGGGAAGGTGGGGAAGGGAAGCGGGAGTGGGGACGGACGCACAAGACTTGCTCTAGATTGGCCTGGTACGAAGCGCCAAACTCAGCGTGTCCCCGCTTGGCGAACCAAGACGCGAGCGACTGGCAGATCTGGGCGTCGGTTCCCGGGATCTTGCGAACCGGCATGTGGAGCTTGGTCTCGGGCTCGGATCGGCCAGGCCTCATCTCGACGGCGCAGCCACAGTAGGACCCCTCGGGGAAGACTTCGGCTCGCTCCACACGATTATGCCATGCTGCTACACTAGCTGCTCCGCTCTCCACATCCGCATCGGCATCCGCATCGCCGGGCGGGTCGAGGCGAAACAAAAGCGGCCAGAGCTCCGACAAGGCTTCCAGCCCGGCGTTGATGGTAGGGCCGGCGAGGCGATCGCCTAGAGTAAGGAGGCGTTTAACGCGCTGCAGCGTGTTGGCGTTGGTGCGGAGGTAGACCTTGATTCTCGCGTCTGCCGAGCGAAGACAGTCCACGGCCGCCATCTCCACGACCGGAGGCGCGTCGCCATCGCCATTGCCAAGAACAAGATAGCCGTCGAGCATGGCGATCGCCTCGTCATAGCGCCCGTGGCATTCGCCGCATGCGCGGGCGGCGGCAAATACAAGGTCCTTGGTCGGCACGCCGCGGTCGACCCACTGCAGAGTGGGCATGAAGTACACCTTGGCTAGGACACCGCCGCCCCGCAACAGGTCAAAGGCCACCCAGACCTGCGACAGCGGCGTCCGCGCCGGCACCCGCGGCAGCAGCGCCTGGGCCCGGTCGGGCGGAAAGAAGAAGCGGTCGGCAAAGACGTCGAAGTGGTCGAGCGCAAGCCCGGGAACTGCACCGGTAGCAGCCATAGCGCGCAGCAACCGCGCCGTTTCGTTCTGGTTGAACGGGTCCGCCGGGGTGCCGGCGTCGCGGCCCGTGGCCTCGATGGTGAAGCGCACCGTGTGTGCGGTGCTGCGCTCCTGGAAGTTGGTGCTCAGCTCGCACGCGGACCCGTCAAACACCGGACATGGCTGGAACAGCGCCGGAGTCCCCGCCACCGGCCGCGGCCCCAGTGCTGCCGGGATGAAGCGCCGGTACCACGCCAGGTGCCGGGCCTGGTCCTGAGGGTCGTACTCTGAGACGGCGAGCAGGCGGCCCAGCGAGGGGCCGGTGGCGCGCCACCAGAAGGCATGGTCCTCGTCCTCGTCCACCCTGTCCAGGAGGGCCGCCCTGTTTGCCGCGACGTTGTCCTGGGATGGCGTCATTCGATGCTTTGAGGTTCTCCCGAGCTGACACACACGGCACTGGAAGGGTTGCGTGGGGTTCTCAAACTAGCTGATGTCTTGCTGCCTCGCAGCAGCAGCAGCAGCAGCAGGGCCGATTGAATAACGCTTTCGGTCAAGTACTAGTAACTACTCCTAGGCTTCGACTGCGAGAGGGCCTGCATGGTGGCGATCACCCCCGCCAAACTCTCTCAAATCCCCTCACCGGCCTGGGCGGGCAGGTGACTTGCTGCCTGGCCTCCTGTAGCGTGCCGCCTGGCATCCCCATTTGATTGCAAACTTGGCCCCCTTTCACACCCAAACGCGGGCCACATCGCAGCATTCCCAGTCGTCAGGAACTCTGCTGCGCAAGATACCTACCTTGCTTACTTCTCACACCTTTTAATCCCTCATCTCAAAATGCCCGTTGTGGACGGGAGCAAAGTGGCATGGTGAGTTTCAAGTTCTCCCTTCTCCTCTGTTCCCCCCTCCCCCGCCTAGGTACCTACCCAACATCGCCGACCGTTCTGACTCTCGACACCTACCGGTAGCTGGCCCTGCACCCGGGGTCACCGCACGGCCTCGTGCAGCCATTTCGGCGAGCGCCCCATGATGCCGGTTCGGCGACCCGGCAGACCGCTTTCGTCATGTCCGCACCTCCGGAGCGTGAAATGCCACTGCGCCAGCGCCAGCCACAGTCACACGGACGCAGACATGAAAGCCATGGAAACCACCACCACTGGCGAACCGGCGAGCATTGCCGCCGTCACACCCACCTATGGGCCAAGTGTCGCCCTCGGCCTCCCTGCCACACCTCCCGCCACATCATCACATCAGCCGCCACCGGCCAGTTCAAGTTGGGCCCCCCCTCCGACTCTGGCCGTCGGCAACTGGGACTCCGCCCAGCAACACCCCTCTCACGCTATCCATCCCGCCTATCCCGACGACGGCATTGATCCGACCTTGCTCTTCGCCGGGTTCCCACCCCCGTCAAGTAGTAGCAGTAGTAGCGACCTCAAAATCCCCTGGGTGCCGCCGCCAGACTTGCTCCTAGACGATGGAATGCGCGACGCTTCTGTGTCCATCCGTGTCGACTCGGAAACCGCCGCCGCGTCCAGTGCCTTGGCATGGCCACAGCAGGAGGCGGATTGGTGGCTTCACCCGCCGAATTCTGCACACGCAACAGACTTGAACACCCTTGGCGACTTCCCCGCGCTTCTGCTAGCGGACGGGACGGCTTGGGAGGAGGACACAGCAGAAGGCGGGAGAGCGGCGGAGGATGTCGAGCACTGGCGCGACTCTAATTAGGGAACCTAAGTAAGGTAGGCAGGTAGCACGGGGAGGGAGGGCTTGGGAGGGAGGGTCTCTCGGGAGATAGTAGATGGCGGTGATCACATTGCATGGGGGATTGGGGTGTGCCAGCTTTCAAACGTCCAGCCGCGGGCGTTTTGTTTTATTATTCTTTTCTTTCTTTTTCTCGCTGTTACTAGTAGTTGTCCCAGCATCTCTGCAGTCCCATTCCGTCCCAGCAGACAAAATTTGAAATCAGGAATATCTGCCACATGCACGCTCAAGCCCCACCTGACTGCCGCCATCAAACCAGCGACACTGGATGAAGACAGCAAGTCCTCCAAAGGCCCCACGTCGAATTCTAGGTAGGTAGGTATCACGTTAGCTCGCGGCTCGGAGTCGGCTGAAGGGGTTGATTGCTACAGCTTGAGCTAGGCATAGTCTCGGGCGCGCTTACACTTGGCGAGATGAACAACGCGTCCCTTGGTGTTGGAGGCATGGCTGCCAAAGGAGCGCTGGTTGGTCATTTCCTCGCGCGAGATGTTGTCCGGGATGGTTTCGGCCTGGGGAGCGGCTCCCGTGGGGGCGGGCCAGACGCTCTTCCACGGCTGCTGCTGTTCGGTGGTCATTTTTGCTTGGGGGTGTTGTTGGGCTGGTTTGGTAGAGGTTGTTTGGTTCTGGATTCAGGATGAGACTTTGCTTCAAGGATGTTGTCGGGCGAGGGAGGGAGGTGAGCCTTGGTCGAGCAGCATGGGGACCCTCTCTCATATACACGTATATCCAGTCCTCGGGCCACGGGGAATGCCATCCGGCTGCTCAATATGCGACCCGCGGCCGGCGAAACCAACCTCGCAGAGATCAAGTTGAGTGAGTTGGATTGCGTGCTTTGATTAGGTACCTAGTAGCCCGTGGCACCCGCACCTCTCGCCGTCATATTCTATTGCGCCATGCCGAAATCTGCTCCCCGCATTATCAGACCGGCTCCAGACTATGTGGGTATGTTGGTATTGGTTGAATCGGCCACATCACTGTTCCCGGCTCGTGCCGCGCCGAGGCACTTTTGCTCATCGGGGCGCGCATCTGTCCATCTCACCAATCATGGTAAAGAGCGCAGGCGGGGTTGTACAAGTCGGTAGAGACTCAAGGTCCCTTCCGTACTTAAAAGGTGTGTGTGGTTTTGAGACGTATTGAGGGTTATTGAGACAATTTGCTCCCTTTTCAGGCCACCTCGGCGACCGGCGAGGGACTCTGAGTGGTGAGCTGTAAGGTAGCTATGCGCCAAGTCGCTGCTGGAGGTGGGGTGGCATTACGCTCGCCCTCCCTGCCGACCTTCCATCGAGCGCCTCCGAGTGACTTGGTTGGCCGCCTTCAGGAGGAGGAGGGTATACAACTGCAGCTCGGCACCTAGATACCCCACAGACTAGCAGTTTTCCCGTTCTAGCTGCTCCCCTCGACACGCAGCGGTTGATTTGAATAGAAGCTCCGCGCAAGCCTCTCTGCACGGATGGGTGCATCTCCTCCATTGGAAATCCGCTTGACTTTGGCACTCAATCAGTCTTCCCTCTGCCATCAGCTATCTCCCCAAGCCCCGCCTCTTCAACCAACGCACGTATCATGGCGGTGGACAAGCCGTTCATCGCAACCGTGCGATATGTCAAGCGTGACGACCAGCGAGATCTCAGCGTCAAGCCCTACATCCTGCACTACGCGGCGCCCAAAGGCTTCCCCCAAAACAACTTCGCCATCGAGCCAGTCCATAACATCCCGATCCACAACCTCCGCACGGCGGGGCTGCGATATGACGACCACGGAATGGCCATCGCATCCATCGACAGCAGCGGGATGCGCCCCGAGCTCTTCGACGACGATGACTGGATCGAGAGCACGTACCTGCCCGCGCTCCACGACTCGGTTTGCCAGGCGCTGGGCGCAAAGGAGATGACCGTGTTTGACTGGATGCTGCGGAAACGCGCGCCGTCGTTTCCGAGGCGGGAAGAGGGCGAGGACCATGTGCATGACCACCAGCCGTCGCTCTCGGCCCATATTGGTGAGATCTCTGGCCAAGCTGAGCGCACCGCCAACCAGCTGATGATCGCAAATCGCCAAAACAGACTATACCAAAGCAGAGCTCGACTCCAGGGTTGACAAGTACTTTGGCGAACAAAAGGACAAAATGCTGGCCCGGAAGTACCAAGTCATCAAGCGAGTGCCCTCCTCCCAAGAATATGAGGCTGGCGGCGGCCTTTCCAATTGAATCTCTCCTTCTACGTTGTGCAACTTACTAACAGCACTGCGACGGCCAGCATCTGGAAGCCGCTATCGGGACCTTGCCGCGACTTTCCCCTGGGCTTTCTCGACCCACAGAGCGTCGACGCGCAGCACGATCTGTTCAAGGTCGACGAAGTGTTCCCCACGGTGGCCAACGAGGTGTTCCAGGTGTACCACAACCCCAACCACCGGTGGTTCTACGTCCCGGACCAGCTCGATTCCGAAGTCAGCATCTTCAACGCCTACGACTCGGAGAAGGGCCAGCAGTTGGCCGTGCCGCACTGCTCGTTTGATCTTGGCGAGGCGGGGTCGGGGATCCCGAGGCAGAGCATTGAGGTCAGGGCATTTGTGTTTTACTAAGCCTTCCAGTTGCTTTGAGGTCACGGTGGGTACCTAGGTGGGTGACCGGGCAGAAGGCTGTAAGTGGGCGCGAAGCTCAGTGTCTCCGCTCACCACCTCCTGACCCAGTTCACTCGGGTGAGCCGGAGAAGCCCCGAACACATATACCACTGAATGGCTGAACTGTAATTATGTTGATCATCATTTTCAAACAAAGCTCTTTTTTCACTAAAACTCCGCATTACGCTATATGGCGACGAAAGTGAAGTGCGACTAGATTGGCCTTCGTTTCATGTCAACATAGTGGAACGAACTGAGGCGAAATGAGGCGAACTGTATTGATGCAACCTGGAATTCCTGTGTCGCGGTTGGGGCTGCCGTTTTGACTGGTCGGCTATGCCGAATTTGATTGGCTGCTAACCTACAATTGTTAATCTACACTTGAGCCCAGACATCTTCCGCGTACTCCTCCAGTTCTTGAACGCCGAAAACCAAATCTCCCTCATTAGGGCCCGGATCTCTGAGGAAGAGAAGCCTGAATGAAAGTACTAATACACCCCTAGTGACATTATACGATATCGGATTAGTAGTGGCGTTTTGGGTAATTGTGATGCTTTACTCAAGCACAGGCGTTAGGTGTTAAAGAGAGTGCCGCGTTATGGTAGCTCTAGGGCGAACTGCTATCTCTTCCTCCCACCTCTCCAAAAGGATTATAGTACCGTCAAACTTAAAAAGAAGAACAATCTTAACCTCGTGGTTTGACATAGAAAACCACCGCTTCATAATTAAATACAATTACCTTAACGTCTAGGAGAATCCTGACTTAATAACAAGTGTTGGCTAAGCACCTTTACCAGCTCGTTAAGGCTTTAAGCCACCAGCTGAATTACCCTCTTTACTACTTTATCCTTATTATACTGAACGTTTAGCATTACCGATATCACACTAACTCTTCTTTAAACTTATATTACGAATCTGCCTAAGAAACTCATTATATAACAGTTTGTAAAGTCTATCATAAAGGTCAGTCGTGATCGTGATAATAAGGATCCGAGAATCGCTATCGTAATCGCGAAAGCGGAACCTGCGGCCTTACTCCTCTCGCTTCTCTCGCTCACGTTAAATTTCGGTGAAATGATTAAGAGAGACATCTGAAAAATTAATATACTATATAAAAATAAAAGGGTAATATTATACTTGTGACAGTGAGGGAATCTCCATTAGTGTGATTAATTCTGTTGAAAAGATCTTGCACTTTGGTGAATCGTATGGTCTGGGAATTATCGGTCTGGGAATCGTCGGTCTGGGGATCGCTATCTTTCGTTAAGTTTACCGAAGTAAGTATGGTAGACGTCGACAGAACTGCCGATGAAGCCGACACCGACGGAGATGTCGTCGACCTTAATGTGATTAACGCCATAACGAAGCGTTAAAGTTTGAAGTTGGGATCTGTGAGATACGTGGGGGAAGCCACTGGAGGGGTACAGGCTGCTGAAGCTAGTGAAAATGGTGGGGTCTGCACTCGCCAGTGGCCCGAGCTCTGCCAAAAACGGCATCCCAAACCGCGACACAGACACTCAAGCTGGAAGTGCCCCACTCTGGAGCCAGCAACATCAGGATCAAAGCAGGACGACCAATCAAGTTCTAGGTCCGCTGGCTCAATGGCAGAGCGTCTGACTACGAATCAGGAGGTTCCAGGTTCGACCCCTGGGTGGATCGATGTTTTTTGCATTCTTTTTATATCCCAATAAACAGGTCCATTTTTACACCCCTAAGGCAAGCAAACAAGGCCTTTCGTCTCAATCTTCGCCAAGCCTTTGACATACCTACCAACTTGTATGCAAGCTAGTAATAATACACCAACCGACCGCTTTGCCCTTACTATGCAGACCGCAGTGCTGTAGGGAGCCATTGTCACTCCATGCTGTGTGCTAGAATGCTTCCCCCTGGCAGTGCACATTGTCATCGACCGCCAGACGAACGCATTGCTGCTTAAAACACCAAACATCCCGATTCAGGAATCACAAAGATATCCATTCTCCCTCACTCACATAAAGAAGCTCAAATTCGTGACGTCAACCCCCGACCCAATTTGCCCCTATTGCAATCCCAACAAACCACCTGCCGAGAAACCCCTTCCCGTTCCCCAGCTTCCCCTCTAACAAACACGGGTAAAAGGGGGGGTTCTCCATCCCCAGGTTCCAAGTACATCCCCCATCTCCCCACCCTTGGCCACCCTTGGCACGACCCGCCCCCAAGCCTCTCCGCAATTTCTAGAATGATTCTACATCGAAGCGAGCCACCAGGCCATGTACCGGCGTCACACGCGTTAATTACCCCCCTCAAAGAGGCTGTTTAGGCGACGGTGCGCACTGAAGGGAGGCCAAGGCTTTTTAAATTTTCGGGTGCGGAGAAGGGGTTTGCGAACTCATGCTGGTGGTTTTTGGGGGGTAGTGTCAATACGGTGGTTTGAGTTGGAGTGAGTGGGTGAGTAAGTGCCGATGTGGCAGTGGTACAAAGGCGTCATTGTTTCGTTGGCCAGCAAGTGGCACAACACGCTCCAAGCGACCACAATAAAACGGAGAAGCAAGCAACACAGCCAGAGCAATGATACCAACAATTAGCTTATGAATCTCACCCGATAGCCTCCTCACATGACTGACAGCCAGACATCAACGGCAACAGCAAAACAAGACTCTAGAACCTCCCCTATGTACACATCCCTCGCCTTCCTCTCCTCCGCCCCTTCTCATACCCTTTCCTCCCTCCCCTCTCAACCCCATTTCCTAGCCCCTAACCGCTCTCACAATTCCCAAACTGAGCCTGGCACCCCACAATCGGCAAGCAGAACTGATCACCATCGCCGCACCATCCAAACTGACTGCAGCACGGCCCATACGTCGACCCAATACACGTGACTCCCGTCCCGCACTTCCCATCCGTACTGCTGCGCATCCCGGGCGGCAGCGTAGGCGCCGTGGTCGTCGGTCTCGCACTGGTGGTGCTAGTAGTACTAGGCGGGGGCGGCGCGGATGTCGTCGTCGGTGGCGGCGGCGCACTGGTCGTGCTTGTCGTCGGCGGCGGGAGGGAGACAATTGTGGTGGAGATGACGACTGGAGGCGCAACGGTGGTAGAGCGGGTAGTCGGCACCGGGATGGACGTGGAGGTGACGTTTGATGCGGGTAGGCCGGGCTGGCCGGGGACGCCGAAACAGGCGCCGAATTGGGACTGGCAGCCGGCGCCGCAGAAGTCGAGAGAGGAGCCGCACCAGAAGAACTGCGAGCAGCAGGGGCCGTAGTTGCTGGCGCCAATGCAGATGGTGTTGTTGCCGCACATGCCGTTGGTGGTGACGCGGAGACCGTC
>Ga0247758_1002440_pt1 | contig 10005 bp, 5 predicted proteins | sample UWRJL156409C4_FD_180950 | JGI IMG/M metagenome (GOLD analysis project Ga0247758, IMG submission 180950) | Plant litter microbial communities from Arlington Agricultural Research Station in Wisconsin, United States - UWRJ-L156-409C-4 | ecosystem: Environmental > Terrestrial > Plant litter >... | reverse complement strand
TTATAGACTATTCTGCAGGATTCAGGCTTCGTCACTCTGGTGGCTGAGGCTCACTGGCGTACTGGCAGTGCCAGGTATCCAGTCAGCTCCGCTGACTAGATGCCCAGGGCCTCTGAACCCCTTCTTTCTGACAGGACGTGGTGTTTGGGAGGCACAACGTGCTGTGGTTCAGCAGATCCTCGGGACGGCCGGACATGCGCGCAACGTCGCTTGTCTCGGCCTGACTGGGACCACTTTCCATGCCCCTCGCCTTGGTAACCCAGACGGCGATCGCCCACCACCAGGACTCCGGGTGAGCTCCTAGCGCCGAACTACCCAGACGATGTATCTTTCCGATAACAATCATGTTTTGGCCCTAGGTATTGTTGCCCTCATTACCCTCACAATCTTTCGATGGTTACTAATCGGACGTCCCCGCTCAGCACCAGAGCCCGCCCCCTCATATTCGGCAGGAAACAGCGCCGTCAGCTCAACCCATATCAACACGCCCACCACAATACATCAACATTCAGGAGGTACGTCTTATCCAAACCCATAACTCTATGGTATATTCGGGGGGTTGCTGGTGATATTTCCCTGTCATCGCGCTGCATGTCGCTGCCACCAGTCTCGCGGCCCCAGACGTACGACGAGCACTCGCATTTTGGGTTCACCGGGAGACACGCATGTCGCAGCCTGCAAATGATGGGCGAGTCGCACCTCCCCGACGGCTGAATGTCGAACAGTCGGATCTCTCCGCACGCCGAGTAAGAGTGCGATACAAGCTGGTCATTTTGTACCACAGGTGGGCAGATAGGGAATGCTTAATTCGTGTGCTGTAATCAATGCTCTGATGCGGGCCCGTCACGGTCACGGTCACTACTGAACGTACCAGTGTCACGGGATTCAGAACAAAACGCGTCACGTTGGCCAATGGTGCCAGAGGCAGGAACGCGTAAGGCGTATCATTCGGCAACAACCCTGCTTTTTTGCCGCTTCAGCTCCGGACTTGCCGCTTCTTCCTCGCCCATTTCACATTATCAGTGTCCATCTCGCAGCTTCTGGTTGACAAAGCTCCGTTCGAAACCCGGCCCACTGCATCCACCCACAGCAGCTTTCGACTACCATCTTCAACTCCCGTCATATTCTAGCTAGAAAGCTAAACGGGATGTTCCTAGATCAACGTCGGATTGAGCTCTCGCGATTTGTAAACAAGGTAGTATATATTTACGCACTCGATATAAATTGGCCACCTAGGCACGCAGGTGTGCCCGCCAAGTCAGACTATCGGCGACCAGGAAGGCAGGCCCCACAGTTTAACTGCTGCCGTCCATAGATCCTCGTTCATTTCAGGTATCGGATCTTCATCCCACTGTTCCTTCTTTCCATATATCATGACGAATTGCACAAAGTTCTGCATGCATTCTGCAAGAGTGTCTTTGTCCCCGCTGCTGCCAAAGTTGATGCAGTGGAAGGATTTGTTGTTTGTCATGTCAGGAATCAATTCAATTCGTTTCTCAGGGATATTCCATCGGATGACAGAATGATATGCGGGCCGGCCATTTATGATGGAGCTATTATAGTTGAGATATATTTTCAGTTCATGTCCGTACTTTTCAGAGTGGTGAGTGAAGATTCATGAGTAGCACGTACCGGAAGCTGCAGACTAGACTTGTATGGCGTGCGACCTCGTGGAGGCATTTCCGCATGGCTTCGGCGTCCGTCATGGGGTCGCTTTGGCTTCGGGCCAATGCACCATCTTCTGTCTCTTCAGTCTCGTTTTCTCCTTCAATATCCTCAAAATACGCTGAGTCTTGGTCCCAATCCCGTGGCTCCTGTCTAGGTCTTTTTTCATACTCTTGCAACCAGATATCGCTCTGTGGCACGATTGTAGCACCGATGCTAGAAATGCAGTCAATCAAAACCCCCGTTTTCACACATCGGGCAAGTCGATGGCGTGGGTGGCTAGCACTGTTAAAGTACTCGAACTGGAACACTCCTGGGTGCTTGGCTTCCAAATTCGTCGCCACCTTGATGGCAAATGAAGTTGAGTTCCCTGGCTTTTGAGCCAAGTTTCTCAGGTCAGAAACTAGAGTTCCATGGGAAGTCAGCCGTTCGAGTAGGACCCCCAGATTTCCGAGGACGTCATCGCAGGAGATATTGAGCTCGATCATTAGAGCCTTGATTAGGGAAAAGGATGTGTATGGATCTTCTCCAAAGGTCCTTTCCCACTCTCTCTGACTGACTTGTAACGCATCAATATCTGGGACGCTGTTGGACGCGTACCCTGCTGGAATAGTCTTAGGATGAGGTAGGAGGTCTTCTGTGACGAATTTGACATTACTAGTCCCAACAACGTCCTTTATTTGCTGTATAGTTCTGTTGAGAGGAACGACGTATAGAGCCCCCAGCGGACTGATCGCAATGACTTGTCCATATACATGGTGACTTTGTGAATCGATGACGAGGGCTCCAGAAAAACCTTTGGTGATAGCTAACATGTCGGTCTCTGTTAGATCTTGTCTGAGAGGGGAAAGGGACTTTGGCACTCACTGGTCTCCTCTGCCAGTATCACGGTCCAGAGTTCGAAAGGACGGTCTGAGAGGTCCCAATGAGAGCCGGTTGCAGGGAGGAAAGAGAGGTAACCCCTGAACGGATCCCTGTGCGGCGAAGTCGTTATTAACACATCTTGTAACCCTCTGGCCGCAGGCAGAATGTCCTTGGAATGGTTGAGTCTTCTTTCGAGATGTCGATTGGCCTTCCAATGACGCATGGAATTCAACTCTAATAAAGCCCAATCTGCTCCAGATTGGGAGGCCTCTTTGAGCTGGTGGTTGCTTCGAGAAAGATAGCGGACCTGACAAGACCGCGCCACATCGGGGTAGCGCAGCTTCGAGTCTGCATGGCTGTTCAGGTCGTCAAGCCTGCCGTGGTCAGCTGCACCGGCGTCGTTCCTATCAGGGTCACTGTCTGTTTCGTTTTCATCGGTGTCCGAAGCTGCACTCCCCGCCAAGTCCCAGCGACCATCCAGTACCCCAAACGGATGACCCGCTGTCAACGCATAAGGCTTGCCATCGATAGAAAGTAGGCAAGATACGATGCAAACTTGTTGACATGTGTCTTTTGAGTCGTGTTGGACAACGGGACAGGCGCACAGGGACAGCCCTGGATCAAACAAGATGTCGACATGGTCCGTGTTGACGCCGAGAAGCTTGACAGGGTCCAGACAGATCACCCTGAAAGGTGGGTCGCATTGGTTCATTATATGCGGCTGCTCGACTATCCGTCGCACTTGCCTTCCCATTGGATGGAAAATGACAATCGTGGGTTTGGCATTCTCCGGAAAGTTACCAGCCATCGTGAGTTCGAACGTAGCAGGTGGGCGACTGCTTAGCTCAACGTCTTCTTCAAGACTCCGCATGAGAAAATCCCTGATGACGTGCTCATACCGAGATCTCTGGCTGGAGGTGATGAGGCCTCCTGCAAGGGGAAAACAAAACAGCTTGGGTCCGATACCTCCGGAGGGTATTTGCTTTGATAAAGCGAACGGTCCCAACTCTTGGTCTTGCTCACCAGCCGCTGAGCGGGGAGCAGTTGGGTGTTCGGCAGACTCAGCTGGGGCGGTCACCTTGTCCTTGCTTTCACCTTCTGCTGAAAGCTTGCGTGGAAGTGATGATGTCGCCTCCTGTGGCTCCGTAGTTGCGATTGCGGTTGTTGGTCTTTCTTTCGTCTTCGGCACCCAGGGCACTCGAAATATAAAATGCCCGAGCCTCGACACTGTCTTGTTTCCCTGAGTTGCGGACCCCGCAACTGGCGTGTAGACAGGTGTATTTGGGGACATTTCCATAGCGGCTGCCTCATCATTCGTTGGTCTCGAAGAGAGCAGCGGCTTGGTTTTGGTGATTGGTAGGGGTGGTCAACATGTGCATCAAGCGAAACGGACAGAACCTCAACTCATGTTGAAGTCTCGCCATGTGGTGTGTGCAGTGAGGTTGAAAGATTGTGGAGGAGCGGTGAAGCAAGAGTTGTCTCACTCAGGCGGCCTCTGCCAAGACCTATAATGTGGCTTAGGTGTTGTGCGTCCGCCATTCATTCGTTGCTTCATTTTTTGGATGAAACCTAGAACCTGCAACCAATTGGCCGCTCCCAAAAGCATCCCAGTGACGTGTCTCCTGCAGCTGTTGTCTAAGCCACCCGTCCTGTCTAAGCCACCACCCGCCACTTAAATTCTAGAGGTATTTTATCGTCTTGAGCCCCCAAATCAAATTTCAGCGACTCGGTCCTTCCCCACAATTCGAGGTCGTGCCAAGATCGAGCGACCACGCCCAGTCTCAGACGAATTATGGGTCTTCCTCCGCCCACTCACCAGGAGCAATGCGAGCTATTGTCTGTTCTCTGTCATGTCCGGGAACCTGAGCCCAAAGAACACAGTGCTTTCCTGAACTTCTACAAGACGAAAGTCTGTTTAGAACGGGAACTGGGTATTGCACTTACCATCGCACCCTCGGCTCTTGGATCCCACCAACACATCCGGGAGGCCTCGGCCTCTACCCGCTGCGAAATATCCTTGCCGAAGACAAAGGCTGAGATCCAGAGAAAGCTGTACTCTAACGTCGCTGAGGCCGAGCGCCACCGATGCATGAGAATTATTGTCCAGCTCAGCTTTCTCGTGGACTGCGGGTCTCTAGATGACTATTCTAGCAGTTTCAAGCGACTGAATGACGATACGTTCCCCACAAAGTGGCTGGACGACCACCAGTTTCCTGCCTTCTTTAGACAAACGTTTCCCATCAACACTTCACTCCAGGTGTCCAAAGTAGGCAAAAGCCTCAAGGCGTGGAAATTGCACAGTCGATACAAAATCAAGATTGTTCCGACCAACGACCTAGCCCAGCACCTTGTCTACAATAAACGGGCTGGCACACTCAGTGTGTTCCACCAAATGGCGTGTCTCAAGGCCCACATCGGTCACTCCTCCACATTACCGCTGTCCGCGCCGATTGAAGAGAGTCTCACACGGTACGCCTTAAACTGATCGCAGGTAGAATCCTACATGTTAGCAAAAACTAATCATGTGGCACAGAGGAACGCTGCCTCCACAGCTCCTGCTGGAGACACTTTATACCATTCACTACATCTTGTTTCCGCTTCACGACAAAAAGTCTTCAAGGCTACTCCGGAGACTCGTGAAGGGCGACAAAAACCGTCCAGAAGAGGTGTTTGATCCCAATGCCACTCTATTTGACGGCCCGATTCGGCCTCCATCGGACCTCGATGGCTTCGAGCTAGTTTACTGGGCAGAGAGACTGAGATCTCTTCAGGAGATCGTGGGAAACCCGCTCCCACAACACAGGATGACTCATTGGATGTTCTCATGGTTCGAAAGGCACACCTCAGAGCGGAATGCTCTCATAATTGCGCTCGCTGGTTTGTTCCTGGCTGCACTGTTCGGTTTTCTTGGCTTTCTCGTTGGATTAGCGCAACTTATTGTTTCTTATTACTCCTGGAAACAGCAAGTCCCTAGTTAGGAAAGTTAGAATTGAGGATCGATCCCGCCCAGGAAACCCTTCAAACCCCATAGGAAATGGGCTGGACTCGGCCTCTTCACGGTAATTGATATTGCTGCCGACCAAGTAGAGCGACTGGGCGATGCAACGATGATTTTATAATTGCGAAGGAGGTTGTCAAGTTTTCGAGAGATAGTGAGACTGGGTGTTAGGTCGGTTGAACGCGGAGTGTAACAGGTGAGAGACAGAGGAGGCAGGGAGGAGTCCGCCACGGCCGGGGAGCGAGGGACAGCCGTCCCTGCCCACCAGGCTTCTCCTGGAAGCATTGTCGCGCCTTCCTTAGCAACGTCAAACTCGAAAATTCTTGAGCCGTGACCGTCAAGGTGGGGCCAAGAAAACCAGCCCCAGCTTCCAAGTCCAGCAATGCTGAGGCAGTGGCTCCTAAGAGGTTTCGCACGTCTGTGACGGTGTCAACCATCGTCGCCGTCGTCGTTTCACGACAACAATTCGGAAGCCTACCACGGGTTAACCTGATAATGGCCCAGCACTGTCAGAAGCGCTGCACTTTTGGATTTGGTGGAAATGATGGGGGTTGCAACTGTTTGATTGTCTTGCTTATTCTGGCCTCTGGCCAGAACCCCCTTCTTTCTGACAAGAACACGATACAATCACCAAGTTGTACCTGTATAACTGACTGAGAGTAGCTTTCATCCTTAAAAATCATTAGTGTATAACATGGTAAAGACGTGAAAGTTGACATAAAATGTCTTCAGGTCGAGGTCTAAAAGGGGGGGAGGCAACTGTTACCACGGTCACCAATCGGACCTTAGGTATGGGGTTGATTATTTGTGGTTCTACAACGAGGTGAAGATGGAGGGGATCGCGAGGCCCCAGATAAACTGGGCGAGCGACCCCTCCAGGTCACATGACATGGCACTAGTCTACATCGGGATACGCTAGTCTACATTGGGATAGTCACAAGTGTCCTGTGACACTACTTTCCCCTTCGCGTAAATAAGCTGGAAAACGCGTTTTCAGGGCTCACAGCAATCTTCCATCAGCTTAGTAATCCTAGGCTCCGTAGGGCCTTAATGAGTAGTCTGCCTCCTTTAGAGCTCTTCCACTATGGTTACGCCACGGTTTTGGAGCTAGTGGTGAGACTAGGGTTTCCAGTGTAGCTTTTAGGGCCTTTGTTCTACTTAAGTCAAGTTAGTAGCTTTAAGTAAGGGTGTTTATCATAATATTCTCACAGGGCTTTATCACAGCCTTTAAGATTAATTACTAGTTATTAAGAGGGTTTATAAGGTTCCTCTTATTTTATAAGGTATTTTTATCTACTGACTTAGGGCGTTTGTTTAGGACGACTCTATCATTCTTTTTAGGCTCTATATGTAATATTACTATAACCACTTATGTACATAGCTGTTGGAAGCGCGGCACTCTAGATTCTTTGGAATTGAAGGGGTTGTAACTGCGTGATTGTATTGCTTGTGTTCACTTTGTTCCTCTGGCTCTGGCTAGAAGCCAGAGGCTTCTTTATAGACTATTCTGCAGGATTCAGGCTTCGTTACTCTGGTGGCTGAGGCTCACTGGCATACTGGCAGTGCCAGGTATCTAGTCAGCTCCGCTGACTAGATGCCCAGGGCTTCTGAACCCCCTTCTTTCTGACAATAGCGATAGGTTCTCTGGCGCGTGCCACTGTTAAAAAGAGGCCACGCCGCGTGGTTCTTTAAACCGTGCTTCTTTTAATAATCACTAATCCGACGATTTTCACTACAAAGACAGACCTCCTGTCACGGTGCCGACTAAGAACGTAGTTAATGGACTTGTTATTGTGCAAGGGAACTATCTGGAGCAGTGAAGCTGCACGCTATTTGGGTAGGTCCACAGGTCAGGTGATACCCGGTTGCACCTCGGCTGCGCCCCGGTCCGGGCGCGGTTCCTAGGCCCCACAAGGCCTGCAGGGGGTTTGGTGCCGTGACACCTCCCATTGAAAGCCCAGTAACATTCTAGCCCTTTGATCGAAAGAAGATAACTTAATCCACGGTCGTGTTTCCTTTATTATTCCATGCTAGGCTCCGTTTTACAATAGGCTCCGTCACATATTAGGTTTTGTTCCATATTAGGTACGTGTTTGTTTTTCTACGTCAGTTACATTTATGTTCCTCTAATTAGAGGACTAGTAATCTGGGAGTCGACCTTCCAGGTCGACTATAATATTCTGTAAGTGTGGTTCTCTTTATAGTTTCTTCTCTGTTACGTCACCGTACCAGTTCATTACTTAACTAGAACTAGATATAAGAGAGGAGAGGGCCTGTTATAAGCTGTGGGAGGCTCTGAAAGAATTCTAGAGCCTTCTATTATTAATACAGTTCTGGAAGACTCTGTGTAGCTTGCTACACAGTGAGTCAGAGCAGTGGAGCCCTAGATTCCAGAGCCTTCAAGGCTTAACAGGGGCCCTGTGAGCCCTAGAGCCTTTTAGAAGGTTTGTATTACGACCTGCACCCGACACAGGCCTCGAGAGGACTGGCGCGGGTTAAGACAGAACGTATGGCAGGACGCCAACAGGTAAGGGGCGTTCCGAAGACGGCTTGTTAAGCTAGCACTCCTAGACAGGGGTTTAATGTCACTATAGGTCGTTATCACTATAATGCACAGAGGTAAGTCTGAACAGTAGGATATAAATGAATAATTAAATACTAGTGTGAGGAACCAGAGTCCCTTATAGTGGTTATAGGCATAACCATAACTATCTATACTAACTAACTGGGAGGTACTTTATACCTTACTTATAGTGTTGTAAATGCTTATTATGCGAGCATTTTATACCACGTAAGCGTTTTACTTATAAGGTTTCTCCTGCTCGCAATATAAGCACTTAATATACTGTAAGCAGCACCTTATTAATTATAGGGGCTTTAAGTCTTTACACCCCTGGCCTAGTGTGCCTAGACGGTATACACTGTCCTCTACACTATTCCTTACATAGGGGATTTGTCAGGCCGCCCTGGCCTAAGTAACAGCCTATAAGGTCGTCACATAATTCCCCCTCTTTAACGTTCTTTTCTTATAAAAAACTTAAAAGGTAAACTTTCCCCTTTCACCACTTTACCATATAATAAGTATCTGGCTCCCAGGTTTTAAAACGGGAATAGGGTAAAAGTATTAACTGCTATCTAAACCTTACAGCTTACACACACACGTTTAATAGTAAAATATCCCCTTATTTTTTCTATAAGTCTACTAACCCTCCACTTATTTATTAGGTTTTAAACTAATCTGACAGTTATAATTACTGTTTAAAAAGGCATTAGCCTTTCTAATGTGACACTTTTAATGTTAATAAAGTAAAGTTAAAGGCTCTCCTTATTAAAAAGCAGGACTTTAACTTATAAGTTAAGTTTATTATTTAATAGCTTTATAAGGCCATTATTAAGCTTTAAAAGGTGTTAATGTGCCTGGCACGTCTTTATAAATAGCAGTCCCACCTTAAAGACTAGGCTGTAAAAACGTTTAATTATAAGGCGGAGCTGTTAAAGTTCCAGGAGGGTAAGGAGGTTAAGCTAGCTATTCCTCTTAAAGACGTGGAGTCTTTTAACTGGGGGAACTTCTTAATAGGGTTTTTATAATAAGCAGTTACTTTATAACTTAGTTTATAACTTCTTTCTTTTAATAAATGAAAACGGCCCTTTAATATAATAATAACGTATTTACTTTTTAAAGTAAGAGGTTATAGGTTTAAGTCCCATAAAGGTCTTCTATTACTTTAAATCCTTACCTTTTAGGGCTGGAGGGTCTAAGGTGACTTTTCTTTATTTCTCTTTACTAACTTTTTTTTTTTTTAACAGTACTTATTCTTATATAAAGCTTATTAGGGGCTTTAAAGGCCCAGCCTCCTTATTAAGTTTAAGGTCCTTATAACCCTAATTAAGGGTTTTAATAAACGTCCTTCTATACCTATTAAGGAGTTTCCTACCGTTTTTTAAACTTTAAATCTTATAGTGGTCTTACTTTTTAATATAGTAATTTAAATGTCAGATCTTATTTTACTTTTAATTTTTATTATTAGTTTTAATTAATTTAAATTCTTTTAATAGAACTCCGTAATTAGGTCTGGGTATTTAAAATTCTTAACTAATTCTTAAAATTGCTGGCGTCGCTTCGTTCGTCATTCCGCGACGGCCCTTCGCTACGCTACGGGGCGCTCCATTCCTCACTTTCGCTCCTGGCAATTTTAGCGTAAGGTATTAAGCTTATTTAAATAAGTGCAGCGAACAAAGCAACAGAAACCTGTCCGGAGGCCAATACATCTATTTAAAGAGATAAAAAAATAATTAAAAATGAATCCTACTTTTTAAAGCTTTATTTTTTAAGATTTAAAGACTTTATTTTATACAGTTTACAGGCTTTATTCTACAGGGTTTATAGGCTTTATTTTATAAGGTTTACAGTTTTTATTCTACAATTTACAATTTACAGTTTTTTTTTCACTTTCACAAATGCAATTCGAACTGGGAAC
>Ga0247758_1002438_pt1 | contig 10025 bp, 8 predicted proteins | sample UWRJL156409C4_FD_180950 | JGI IMG/M metagenome (GOLD analysis project Ga0247758, IMG submission 180950) | Plant litter microbial communities from Arlington Agricultural Research Station in Wisconsin, United States - UWRJ-L156-409C-4 | ecosystem: Environmental > Terrestrial > Plant litter >... | reverse complement strand
ATTCACTACCCGACGTCTTCGAAACCCCCCCACTCGCAGCAACAACCGTCCCACCAAAAACCCCCTCTGGCACCGTCGCCTCCTCCACCGTCGCAGCCGCAATGCGATAGGCCTCAAGGGTCTGACCATTCCCCGGATTAACCACCGCCGACATCCCATTTCTACAATGCGACGGAAAGCCGCAGTAGATGAACATGGGCTCGGTGGTGTTGACTACAACGTAGAAGGAGGTTTCCTGTTTTCAGGGATCCAAGATGTTATATTAGCAGCGGGTCTCAGGGACTGGGAGATGATGGGTGGAGGAGGGGGGATTACGTTCTGCCCGCTGCTAGTCGCGTAGAAACCGGAGTGGAACCCGCCGGTCTTGGCTGGCGTGCAGGGGCGGTGGAAGTCGCTCATGGTGGCACTGTTGTTGACGGGGTGGAAGGTGAACTCGAGGATGTCGCCTATGGATGCGGTGACGGTGTCGGGGGTGAAGGCGAGGCTGCCGAGGGAAATGGGGATTTTGGCGGCGGTGGCGGCGAGGGGATATGCCAAGGTGAGGAGCAGGGTGGGTGATGTGATGAGCATTGTTGTTGCAGTGAGGTTGATGGCGGTGTTTGGTTGTGGGGAGTGGATTAGGTTGGGACTTGACACTGGGGTGGAGATTCAACGAGGAACTTGAAGCTCGACGGGGCTTTGGCTCAAGGTCTTGGGGACTGGAAGTGATGGATCAATCATCTAGCTTCTGGCCAGAACTTGAATCAAGGTTTCGTGCTGCTGGCTGGAGCAGAAATGGCCAAGCCCAATCTTTTCTCTCCAATCGCTTGCAGCCTTAGATTTCGTTAGCGACAACCTTTTCACTCTCTAGGTCAAAAACAATCCAGTCAACGCCCAACAGTGTAAGACATGCAGGCCAGACTGACGTGTAGCACGCCCAATGGTTATGATGCAGTCAGCAATTAGTGGCTGCCAACTTGCAACATCGTGGCGAGAAACGTCATTTTATGCAGGGTTGCTCATCTTCAGACCGTCTGCTAATGAAACTCGTCATTTGGCACGTGTTGCTACGCAGTATCTCCAGTACCTATAGAAAGTTTAGCTCATTATCAGGTGTTCCCCCATTCACAACGAAGCCACTGATTTCAAGAAATTAACTAACGGACCAAGCGACCTTCATAATAACCCATATCACCCTCGGGCCATGTTTGCAAAGTACCAACATAGCACCATCATCTAACCACAAAGCGAACTCTAGTCTAAGGTATCATCATATCCAGTGTCCACGCATCCGCCCTTATAATACCAACAACACAACCAAACCCAAACAACCCCGACTCACACATACTCCGCACACACCAGTGCTCCCCCAAGGTCCATCACATCCCCCACCGTCGCATTCGGCAAAATCCCCGCCGACCACAACCGATGACCCAGCGTCATGTCCGGTCCCCCTTCATCATTGAAAAACTCCATCAGACCCGCCGCTGTACTCAGCACCGTTCCCGCACCATGGCTGAGCGCGGCGCCCCCTGGGCCCCCTAGCGGCGGAAGACACGCGCCGTCGGGGGAGGGCGGCGGTGGGCCGTCGGAGCTGGGAGCGCTGCCGCCGCGTGGTGGGCCGTCGGTGGAGGGGATATTGGGGCCGCCGATTTGGGAGAGGCGAGTTGGGAGGTCTTGGAGTTGCCAGGTGTGCCATTGCAGGTCGAGCCAGGTGTGGTGCAGGAAGAAAAGGGGGTCGCCGGGGCTGGTGTGGGGGTTGGACATCTGCGACATAGCATCGCATAGCATTAGTACGTACCGCTGAGATGGTAGGGGAGGAATAGGGGTGGAAGGTAGGAGTCGACTTACAGTCCCGCCAATCCCCCAATGCCCGGCAATATGCGGCTTGGCCTCGAGACAGTTCCACGCCTCTTCGAAGCTGCCTGCATTCTGGCACGCGTCGACGTTGGCCGTGGCTGTGTTGGCGAACAGGCACTCGCTGATGTTCCGCGAGAGGCAGTAGCTTCCTGACTGGGGCGCGTCTAGGTCTTCGGTGAAGCGGAGACGGAGATTGGCGAAGGGGCCGTCGGCAACGCACAGGTCGGGCCCCGCGCCGTTGCCACCGAAGCCGGTTCGGGGGTTGAAGATAGAGGCGCCGCGGAGGTTGGGGAGGTCGAGGGTTTGGTCCCAGTATCTGAGATACGAAACAAGCAGCATTAGTATGGAATGTTGGAGTTGGTGGTAGTGACGTGGGAACGTACGGCATTCTCCCTCGGTAATTACACTCCCTCCTGAGCAAAGAAGCGTGCACGGCGAGGTAGTAGCGGTGCCAGGGCAGAAATGCGCCAACGAAGTGGATGTATGCGGACTGGTAGATGTGGATGTATTGCAGCTCGTCCCATAGCGTCTGCGCCCCGGGGATGCCGTGCTTTGCTGGCCGTCTTGTCAAGCATATGGTCGAGCGGATGTAACTTGACCGCTCGACGTTGGTGAGGCGGTCCCTGTGGGTGTGATGTGAGTGCCATGTCTAATGTCTAACTCGATGGAAGGCAATTTGATTGGTGAGAAAACGTACCATGGAATCCGCTGTACTTTGTCTCGACAGCCCACGCCCTGTCGGTGAGTGCGGAAAGGGAGGGGGGGGACGGGCGGTGCTGCCCGAACTATCATCATGAATGGAAGCATCGAGAAGAGAAGAACGAGTTTTGGCATCATGGCTACCATTGTTACCGGGAAAAGGTGGTAAGTATTAGCTGTAAATTGGGCTTCAATTACCACAGAATTCGTCCTCCTCGCGCTGGATCCGGTCCATCTTATGGCAAGTCTATCTTCGAGTCTTCCCAGGCAGGACTAACTCCCCGACCACTCTGATGCCATCCCCCGCCATTGCTATCGCTGACCCCCAGCCACAAACATGTACGTTATTGTGGCGCCCCACGAAGGATTTGTCTGGGACTACTTCACGCAAGTCGGGTGCCCTACCAGACGGAAGTACCGACGTGCTACTACCGGGAGGAACGTAGGGGACTTTACAATGAGGGGCGGCGCAGTGAGAGTTTTGACGGGACAAATCCCAGCCTGCGATGGCGAAGGTCAGAAGTGTTGTGATAGTGGACCAATCACCGCAGCATTCCTATCGTCCCGGCGCGGGAAGTTGTTTTTGGGAGGGTGGGAATAAAGTGGTTGGAGCTGACGAAGTCTTACCAAACCCGTCGTCGCCCCCTTTACCCGCCCCCGGGAGAATTCTAGGAGCCGATGACGGTGGGGGTACCTACCTACCTATATTGCAGCATTTATCGTCTTCCCAAAAACACCCGTGAATTAGCACGTGTTGTGGCACGAGATCTCTGGCGCGTGTGTCTTCTCCCAGCGAGGCGATGAGGAGGCCTCAGAGCCTTGCCTTCACACCACTCTGGGATACTCGCCCGTGTTGGTCCTCGAGACACACCACATGCAGGTTGCTGCCCACGTCTATTTACGTTCCATTCTGGATAAACGCCCGAGCACTGCATCTTTTTACCTCCCAATTAAAATGCTGTCAATTGCCTGGCTGTCTTGTTTCATTCAGTTTGGTCCTCCTTACCAACTCAACCTTCTACCATGCCCCAAAAAAAGTCGACGCTAACATGGCGGCCAGAAAAATAAAGACTACGTTCGTGGTTTCATTTTGCACCCTTATGATTTTCTGCAGTCAAGCCTACGCCGCGCAAGAGCCTGGTCCAACTTGAATGTGACGCTCGACTTCCACCAATGCGGCCTCGATGTGATCAGTCGAAACTCACAGGAGCCGAACTCGATCGTCATCCTTGACAAAGACGGGAAGCCTACTAACAATCAGGCCGAGGCGTGGGGAATACCGGTCGAGGTCTGCGACAGCATGTGCGGTCCGCGAGGCAGCAGCGAGGCCTTCGACTGGCCATTATTCTCTGCGGCAATCGCGCAGTGGCTCCTGCCGTGGCTAGCCCTCACTGCGCAGCTTCCCTACGAGACGCGGGACCGCACTTCCAACGCCATGGCTCTGATGCTTGCAGTCGGGAGCCCCATGCTCATCACGCACTCTCTCTGCATCACCATCTTGAACTCGCGGTGGTTGAATCGATATTTCGCCAAGTTGCGAAGCGAGAACGAAACACGCGGCAAAAACCAACTCGCAATGCTCTCGGCGGCAGTCTACATCCTCAAAGAGATCCAGCACGTCCCCATTTCAATCGGCGACACCCGACAACGCTTTGCGCAGCTTGTCGCCGACCCTCGCAACGAGATCTGGTGGGTGACGCTACGGGAGGAACTGAAGCGCACGAAACGCGACTTCACGTACTCGCTGGCTGCACAGGCCTTTTGGGTTACGGCGGTGGCGCTCATTGCCATGGTCAATTTCTTTTCCATCGTCGATCGCTCCACCATTCGCGTCATCGGTGTCGCTGTCAACAGCCTCTGGATGTGGATGATCCCCGTCACCGTCGGTTGGGTCTGGGTCGGCACTCAGAATTCGGCAAACACCGTCCGCGACTGTCTGATGAGAGCCAGCACTCGATGCATTTTGGGGGTCTCGCCCCTGCAACAAACGTCAGAGAGCATGATCGGCTTCCAGGATTGCTCGTGGGAGAGTCGCGACGAACAGGGCTACGACCGCGAATGGAACGCGAGCGACGCAACACAGGCTGAAATGGAAACAGCTGGTTGTCTGCGACGAATCTGGGCACACGAAATTTCCTTTTTCGTTTGCAATCCTGAGCTGGGGTGAGCTGAGGTGAGCCGTGGCTGATTTGTCCTGAGCTCTCCCTGATTCTCCCCTGAGCTGGGGTGATCCGGTACACCGCCGCCGCACAACCTTAGAGGCCCCTTTTCAGTCCCCCCGGCTAAACTTTCCCAGAAAATCCAATCGATGCTCGATGCTCGCTTCGCTCGAAGTGGTCCCACCGTACGTATTGTCACCCCTCAAAGAAAAGCGGTGTCGGCCTCCCGCCGCAGACTTAAACAAAATTATTCTTCCAGATTCTGCAATCGCAATGTCTTCTTCACTGCCCGCCCAAACCTCTCCCGCCATTTACACCCAACTCCAGGCCACAAACCCAATACGGCCAACCCACGCAGGAACAGCCCCCTCGCCCAATCGGGCACCGATCCGCAATGGCCCTCGCTATCTATTTGGTGACGGCTATTGACAGCCTTTGGCAGCCGCTGACGGTGCTGCTGCAAGACGGGTCTTGGGGTACGCGGTCACACGCTAGGCTGAGGTAATTGTTACAACATCCTCTCCAGCTGGCGTCAATTGGGCAGCTTCCTCAGTGCTGCCCAATTTGCATTATGGTTGGAATCATTGCTGCTGCACCATCTTTCTGCAAGATCAAGATCTACAATCAGCAACCCTTTTATATTGCCGCGATGCCGCTCGTCTACCGGAAGGGCTCTGGCCAAATCGGGTACGCGTATTATTTTTTCCCAGACTACCCAACCGGCCAAACGAACACCGAAACGCACCCCTGGCTCCGCGAGCCCGGGCGGGGAGGGCATCTATGCGGCATTTGCGGACAACTGGACTTCCGCTTTCTCTTCTCCCATCTCCTGGCCGAAACTCGAGTTCCATCGCCCAAGAATGGCCGCGGCCGGACGGTGACCCTTTACGATGGCATCTACCTGGGGACCGTGCCCCAGATGAGGGCCAACATCGACTGCTTATTCTGCTGTTTCGTCCTGGCTGCGCTTGACGAAGGCCATCCCAACAAGCGTGTTCCGTCCAACGTCAACGGAGAGTCAGTGATATGCAAACTCATGAATTTCACCGTCGCATTGCGAGATATGCGCCGTACAACGTCGCGGTTTCAACAGGATGCGGCCGAAGACGGATTCCCCGGATCTATCCAACTTTGCCCAAGTCTTTATCCGCCATCGGCCACGGAGAGAGAAGAGGACCAGGATGATGACAGCTTCGCAACCGTACCAGACCAAGATCCGCGCGCGATCCAAGTGATCAAAGACAAGCACAACGGGCTTGAGAGGCCATGTGTAGGCAATCATGTGGCCCGACTGGCAGATTTGTCGCAAATTCACGGCTGGCTGGCATCGTGCGGAAATTTTAACCCGTCGAAGGACATGGCAGAGCCGAAATCCGGGTTATCCACGCTCCTGATTGATACTGAGCGCAACTGCCTTGTTGGACCGCTTTGTAACACACCATACGTTGCACTAAGCTATGTCTGGGGCAACGTCTCGCAGCTCATGTGCAAAATGCATAATGTTGCGGCTTTGCGGCAGGAGAATTCCCTTTCATTAGACGATGATAGGATACCTCGTACTATTCGGGACGCCATCCTGCTGTGCAAGAAGCTGCAGCGGCCTTACCTCTGGGTGGACAGTCTCTGCATCATCCAGGATGGTCCCACGAAAATGGAGCTGATCAACCGGATGAACGATATTTACCACGATGCCGAATTCACAATTGTCGCGGCAGCAGGGGGCGATGCGAATGCCGGGCTCCCCGGCCTCACCACAACGGAGCGTGCTGTGAGGCAGAAGACGATTGCCGTGGATGGGCTTGTCTTGGCTACGACCATGGCAACCATGGCTCCCGTAGTCACCCCATCTTCCTGGAACGGTCGTGGCTGGACATTCCAAGAGAGGTTCTTCTCACGCACAAAGCTCGTCTTCACCGACGAGCAGCTTTATCTGGACTGCCTGCACGGAGAAATGACCGAAGACTTCCACCTCAATATCCACAACTGCAATCTGGAGCAATCCGGCGGCAGCATCTTCAGCGAGCATTCCACATACCGCATCGATGTTCCGGGAAAGGCCAACCATCACAAATACGGCGATATTGTAGCCCTATACACGGCGAGGACCCTCACCTACCCCAATGATATCCTCAACGCTTTTGCCGGTGTGTCGACGGCCCTGTCACAGCGCTTTTTTGGCGGGAACCCGATTATCCAAGGGATCCCGCTTTCCATCCTCGACGCCGGGTTACTCTGGCATCCGGCGGCAAAGCTCCATCGACGCTGCACCGAAGAGACAGACACCACGCCGGGGTCATGGTCTTGGGCCGGTTGGGTGGGTGGGGCCTGTTATCCATCCATGCAAAATGTTTCAGACACGATGATATCACGAGTCGAGTGGCTGGATGCATCGAAAATGCGCGAGGGCGTCATCGAATGCCTCGGACCCGAGGCCACGGGCAAGCCTTCGGACAACTGGCCCGGTTGGGCGGGGTGGACCAGGATCACTTCGGAAGCCGGAGCGCTGGAATATGTTCGCGCGGACGATCCGGCTGGGGCTCGGTTCTGCCATCCGATCCAACCGCTAACAGGCCCTGGCGGTCCTCCAACACCCGTCGATCCCACCACCGGTCATCTCCATTTCCTGGCCGAGACCGCGATGCTGACTGTCAGCGGCAAGCATTCTCAGAGCTTGTTTGCCGATTCGCGATGCAGCAAGGGCAATCATCACGTCTGCCTCCTCACCGTGTCCGATGCCGACGGCCGTCAAGCAGGCATTGTGATCGTCGACGGAAATTCAAGTGCCATGCTCACGCCGGGCCCCCACACCTTCATCAAGCTATCGCAGCGGACCTTCTGCCCTGACTCGGGTGACCCCGCATGGGAAAACGTTACCGAGAGCTTTTCGGGAGCTCCTGGCGAGCCTGGGCTGCGGAAGTTTGTGCAGTACGGGCCGAGCGAGGAGTTGTTTGACGAGGACGTATATGATGTGAATATTTGCTGGCCCCTGTACAACGTTTTGATGGTGGAGTGGAAGGAAAATGTTTGCTATAGGGTCGCTATTGGGAAGGTGCACATTCATGCTTTTGATCGGGCCAATATGGGGCGTAGGAGGATAGATTTAGGATGACAGCACGGCCTTTTTAGTCACTTCTTGCTGTTATAAGTAGTCTGTAGCTTGCGACTGAACGGTATATCCTCTATGCCACAGTGAATTATACTAGTGACCCGGGCCGAGTACAGAAGCTCTGGATCTCTGGACTACTCTGGAAATTTTGTACTGGGTGCACGCACGCGCACCATGGATGCCTTAATAGCAGCCTAGGTCTATAACCTAAAGTGTAGTCCTATCGGTCGGTTGCCAAACGAGCTCGTCCTTCTGATCCTCGACTACTGCTCGGTCGGCGACGCCCTCGCCCTGCCCTGCCTCTGGCGCGTCTCGAGGCAATTTAAACTTCTCGTTAACGAGACGATCCCAGGATTCAAGCCCTACGAAATTGGCGGCGAATAGACCGACCTGGCCTTAAGTCTACAACACCCTTTACGAATAAAATTTACACAACGCTTGGAAAGAGACGGATTGTGCAATAAATGTTAACTCGGTCGTGTTATGTCAGTTGACAATATGATTCGTCACAAGAGTAGCATTTTGGTCTGCGAATTTGGACCTTTGTTTTTGAGAGACTGGCTGCGCTGCGATGGCTGCAATACGTACCCCAAGCTGGTCGTGTTACAGCCTACACCCGGAGGGGGTTAAGACAAGCTGTATCAGGTGAGTCCGGGGAACCGAAGGCACCTGAAGGTGGGTGAAGTCGCGAGACTGAATGACGAAAGCCAGTCCTCTCAGACCGAAGGGGATAATACTGGACAGGTCACTGAAGGCTGCTGCCTTAGTAGACACAAAACTGGTTGTGAAGTAAGGCACAATGAGTAAGACTCAATGAACAGTGTATTACTAGCGTGAAGAACAAGAGTCCTTCCTGACATCGTAGGTACGATGATGGTGACTATATACTTGGGTGACTACTTGTCTGCTCACTGTGCTCACTGTGCTCACTCGATGAGCACGATGAGCGCGATGAGCATTCTGCTCATCGTGCTCACGTGAGCAGAGTGATCAATTAGTGCGCAACACGGTGTCGCACCGTAAAGGGGCACCGTGTGTTCCACTCGGGTTATCCTCGGGGCGTTTCTCCCATGTCGCGACCATGGGTCGTGTCAGGTGAGCAAGACTGAGCAAGCCTGAGCCAATCCTGAGCCGGGGTGAGCAACGTCACGTGGGCGACGTACGAAAAAGGAAATTTTGTTTGCCCAGATTCGTCGCACAAAACACTCCGTTCCACATCTGGGAATGACTCTGACCAGCCCACGCTGCAAATTGCAAAGCCAGCAACAAAAGCTAAAGCCAAACCCCTCAGAGTCCAGTCCCAACACCTTGTTGACCCAACATACGAAGGCTGCAGGGGCGAGTCCGGCCCCATCTTCAACTTTGCACGCTTCCCATACCACCTCCAGACGTGCCGTCTCATCGTCGAGATGTTCCGTAACATGAACATGCGGCTTCACGAGGAACACCGATGCCCCGTACACGGCAGCGATTGGAATCCCACAGAGTGGAAGAAGAACCATGAGGGAACACCCGAAGAGATGGAAATCTGGCTTTTCAAGGACGTACCACCGGCATGGGAACCCGCCATCAACGCCCCTCTCATCTTCATCCAGGCCGCCGTTGTCGCCGCCTTCTTGTAATGGGGCACGACAGGCGCCGCAGTCCTGCTCGCGTACAATACCCCCGTCGTCGGCCTCGGCTGTGTGTCCGGCGCGTACCTGCTCTATGGGCTCGCCGCAACACTGGTATGGATATTGCTGGTGTCTTCAGCATTCCTGTCACACCGCTACGGCACGGTGCTTTCGGACCCAGTGCAGCGAGGAAAACTGGGCACGGTCGGCCAGACTTTGGTCGTGGTGATTCCCATGATGCGCTGGCTGGGTAAGGGTATTGCGTGGATCAATGCCGGGTGGGTGCTCACGCTGAGTGTGCTGCAGTTTGCTGGGCGGTACCAGAACTGCTGGTGCATGTCCATCATGGGCCGCGCGGGATGGGTCATCCTGTGGGCTGAAGACCAGCAGATTGCGCAGGTTGCTTGGGGCAGCTGGATTGGTTCGGCGACTTTGACTGTTGTCACGGTTGTCGCTGTCACGTTGTTTGCGCTCAATTCAAGAGGGGAGGAGATCTTTGAGAAGCAGGAGCAATGATGTACCTCTTACCGAGGAGGAAATATTCTCTTGATGAGTCACACAATCCGCATCGCAAGAGTAGGTATCTACTCGGCTGGAAGACTAACGGCG
>Ga0247758_1002436_pt1 | contig 10047 bp, 7 predicted proteins | sample UWRJL156409C4_FD_180950 | JGI IMG/M metagenome (GOLD analysis project Ga0247758, IMG submission 180950) | Plant litter microbial communities from Arlington Agricultural Research Station in Wisconsin, United States - UWRJ-L156-409C-4 | ecosystem: Environmental > Terrestrial > Plant litter >... | reverse complement strand
GACCGTCTACTCGTTCTCCACCGAGAACTGGTCGCGCTCGGCCCAGGAGGTCACCGCGCTGATGCGCATGTTCTCCCAACGGATCGAGGCCGAGACGCCCGAGCTGAAGGCCGAGGGGGTGCGCATGCGCTTCATCGGGGCGCGCGACCGCGTGCCCGAGGCCCTGGGCGAGCAGATGGACTGGGCGATGGCCGAGACGGCGCACAACGACCGCATCACGCTCTTCGTCGCGTTCAACTACGGAGGGCGCCAGGAGATCCTCGACGCCGCCGCCCGCTACGACGGCGGGGGCGAGGACGCGTTCCGCGCGCTGCTCTACGCGCCCGAGATGCACGCGCCCGACCTGGTCATCCGCACCAGCGGCGAGCGCCGGCTGTCCAACTTCCTGCTGTGGCAGTCCGCCTACAGCGAGCTCGTGTTCCGCGACGAGCTGTGGCCCGACTTCGACCGCGCCGCCTTCGAGGCCTCGCTGGACGAGTACAAGGCGCGCGTGCGCCGCTTCGGGGGCCGGTAGACCATGGCCGACGGCCGCGCCCGGCGCGTGGGGAGGAGCTCGCGCGCGACGTCCAGCCGCGGCCCGGGCCGGCGCGCGGTGCGCCGTCCCGAGGGTCAGCAGGTGCGGGCGGCTCCCTCGCGGCGCGGATCGGGACCGGGCCCCGGGCCCGGCCCGGACGGTGGCGGTGGATCGGGCGGAGGCACCCGCTCCGATCTCGTCGCGCGCCTGATCGTCGCCGTCCCGGCGATCGTCGTCGTCCTCATCGTCGTCTCCCAGGGCGGCTGGGTGTTCGCCGGCGTGATGGCCATTCTCGGCGTGATCTGCCTCGGGGAGCTGTTCTCGATGTTCGAGCGCACCCATCCCGTGCGGCTGGCCGGCTTCATCGGGATCGTCGGGATCATCCTCGCCGCCCAGCTGGGCGGCACCAGTGCCGTGCTGGGCGCGCTCGCCGCCTGCATCCCGCTCGTCTTCGTGCTGGGCATCGCCCAGCCCCGCGCCCCCGGGGCTGCCGGCATCTCCGTGACGCTGATGGGGCTCACCTGGGTGGGCATCGGTCTGGCCCACACCGTCCTGCTGCGCGACCTGCCCCACGGCGACGGGATCGTCATCGACGTCGCCGTCGGCACGTTCGTGGGCGACACCGCCGCGTACCTGGGCGGGCGGGCCTTCGGGTCCCGCAAACTCGCCCCGGCGATCTCCCCGAACAAGACGGTCGAAGGGCTGCTGCTCGGCGTCGTCGGCGCGGTCATCGCCGTCTGGTTCGCCGGCGTCTACCAGGACTGGCTGACCGGCCCGCAGGCCATCCTGCTCGGCCTCGCCATCGCGGTCACGGCGCCGCTCGGCGACCTGATGGAGAGCTACCTGAAGCGGGACGCGGGCACCAAGGACACGGGCAAGCTGTTCGGTGCCCACGGCGGCGCGCTGGACCGGATCGACGCGATCCTGTTCACCGCGGTGGCCGGCTACTACGTATGGAGCGCGATGCTCGGATGAGGACGATGACGCCATGCCCGCTCCGTACGACCCGGGCGTAGTGCCCCGTCGCCTGCTCATCCTCGGCTCGACCGGGTCCATCGGCGTGCAGGCCCTGGACGTGGTCTCGCGCTCCGACGACTTCGAGGTCGTGGGCCTGAGCGCCCAGGGGTCCTGGGAGCAGCTCGTGCAGCAGGCGGTGGCCCACGGGGTGGACCGCATCGCCCTGGCCGACCCGCACGCCGCCGCGCAGGCGGCCGAGCTGTGGACGGACGGCGAGGTGCTCGTCGGGCCCGAGGGACTCGTGCAGCTCGTGCTGGAGTCCGGTGCCGACCTGGTGCTCAACGCGCTGGTCGGCTCCGCCGGCCTGGGGCCCACCGTCGCCACGCTGGGCGAGGGGATCGACCTGGCCCTGGCCAACAAGGAGTCGCTCGTGGTCGGTGGCGAGCTGGTGATGGCCCTGGCCGAGGCCACGGGCGCCCAGGTGCTGCCCGTCGACTCCGAGCACTCGGCGATCTTCCAGCTGCTGGACGGCGAACCCGTCGGCAGCGTGGACCGGCTGCTGCTGACCGCGTCGGGCGGACCGTTCCGGGGGCGCACCCACGACGAGCTGGCCGACGTCACCGTCGCCCAGGCCCTGGACCATCCGACGTGGGCGATGGGCGGCAAGATCACCATCGACTCCGCCACGCTGATGAACAAGGGCCTGGAGGTCATCGAGGCCCACCACCTCTTCGGGACGCCCTACGACCGGATCGACGTGGTCGTCCACCCACAGTCGATCGTCCACTCCCTCGTGCAGCTGTGCGACGGGTCGACGCTGGCGCACCTCGGCTACCCCGACATGCGGGTGCCGATCGCCTTCGCGCTGCACCATCCGGCGCGGGTGGAGCTGCCGGTGGACCGCCTCGACCTCGCGGCGCTGGGGTCGCTGGACTTCGAGCCCGTGGACACCGACACCTTCGCCTGCCTGCGCCTGGCCCGGGAGGCGGGCATCGCGGGCGGCACCGCGCCGTGCGTGCTCAACGCGGCCAACGAGGTGGCGGTGCACGCCTTCCTGGAGGGCCGGCTGTCGTTCACCGCGATCGCCGAGGTGGTGGAGGGGACGCTGGACGCATTGGGCAGCGACCCGATCCGCGCGTTCGAGACGCTGTTCGACGCGGACCGCCGGGCGCGGGAAGTCGCTCACACCCTGCTCTAGCGTGGGCCTTATCCGCCGCTGAGGCAAGCCTGCCATCCTCCTTGCGGTGAGTTGGGTTCTTGCCTTCGTCGGGTTCGCGGCGCTGATCGTCCTGCACGAGTTCGGGCACTTCGCCGCCGCCAAGGCCGTGGGCATGCGCGTCGAGCGCTTCGCCCTGTTCTTCCCGCCGCTGCTCTTCAAGGTCAAGCGCGGCGAGACGGAGTACGGGATCGGGGCGATCCCTCTCGGGGGCTACGTGAAGATCACCGGCATGAACCCCAACGAGGAGGTCGCGCCCGAGCACCTCGAGCGGGCGTACTACAAGCAGAAGGTGTGGAAGCGGGTCGTGGTCATCTCGGCCGGTCCCGCGATGAACTTCCTGATCGCCTTCCTGCTGCTGTGGGCGATCTTCTGGTCCAACGGCTTCACCGACGTCACCCGGCAGGTCGACAAGGTCACCGCCGGCTCGCCGGCGGCCCAGGTCCTGAAGCCGGGGGAGACGATCGTTGCCGTCGACGGCAAGTCGGGCTCCAACGAGATCCTCACCAAGCAGATCGGCTCCCACGTGTGCGAGGGCCGGCCGATGAACGGCTGCCTGGCCAGCACCCCGGCGATCCTCACCGTGCGCTCCGTCGTCCGCGGGGACGGGGGGCTGCGCACGGTCACCCGCAAGGTCGAGGCCACGCCGAAGTACGACGCGAGCCTCAAGCGCACGCTGCTCGGCTTCCAGTTCGCTCAGCGCACCGTGCCGATCGGCCCATTCGACGCGGCGGATCGCAGCGTCACCGCGATGGGCGAGGTCGCGAGCAAGACCGTGACGTCGATCGGCAAGCTGTTCTACGACGCCGAGGCCCGCAAGGAGGTGTCGGGCGTCGTGGGCTCCTACGAGGCCACCCGCCAGTCCTTCGACTTCAGCACCACCCGCGCGCTGTTCGTCCTGGCGATCATCTCCCTGTCGCTGGCGGTGGTGAACCTCTTCCCGTTCCTGCCGCTCGACGGCGGCCACATCTTCTGGGCCCTGGCCGAGAAGGTGCGCGGCCGGCCGATCTCCTACCGGGTGATGGAACGGGCCAGCGTGGTCGGGTTCGCACTCGTCGTGTTCCTGTTCGCGATCGGGCTCAGCAACGACATCGGCCGCCTCAACGGTGAGGGATTCGGCGTGCGGTAGTAGGCTCGCGCCCGTGGTGGAGGCATACTCCACTGAACGAATCGGTTCACGCGAGAGAGAAGGGTCGACCAAGACCATGGAGAGCACCACCGCCGTCCGCCGGGCCATCGACGCATCGACGATCGCCGAGGCATTCCGGATCACGGTCGCCAACCGGCCCGACGCCGTGGCCGTCCGGACCAAGGACGACGAGGTCAGCCTGACCTGGAAGCAGCTGCAGGACCGGGCCGACGCGCTGGCCGGCGGTCTCGCCGGCCTCGGCCTCGAGAAGGGGCAGTGTGCGGCGATCCTGCTCACCAACCGCCCTGAGTTCCACCTCGTCGACCTGGCGATCATGCAGGTCGGGGGCACGCCCTTCTCGATCTACCCGACGTACGCGCCCGGTCAGATCGCCTTCGTGGTGCAGGACGCCGACGCGAAGATCCTCATCACCGAGCCGTCGTTCCTCGACAACGTGCTCGCCGCGCGCGAGGAGCTGCCGAACCTGGAGCACATCGTCGTGCTCGACACCGGCGGCGACGCGCCCGAGGGCTGCATCGCGCTGGAGGACGTCGAGGGGGCCAACCCCGACTTCGACGTCGAGGCCTCCGTCGCGGCCATCCAGCCGGACGACGTCCTCACCCTCATCTACACGTCGGGCACCACCGGGCCGCCCAAGGGCGTCCAGCTCGCCCATCGCAACCTCCTCACGGCGGTCAGCGGCATCGAGGAGATCGTCCAGTTCCCGGCCGGGTCCCGCGTCATCTCGTGGCTGCCCGCCGCACACATCGCCGAGCGCGCCGCCCACCACTACCTCCCGATCGTCTTCGGCCTGGAGGTCACCAGCTGCCCGGTGGCCCGCGAGGTCGTGTCCTACCTGCCCGCGGTGCACCCGCAGTGGTTCTTCGCGGTGCCGCGGATCTGGGAGAAGCTCAAGGCCGGGCTGGAGACCATGGTCGCCAGCAAGCCGGAGGAGGAGCGCAAGGTGGCCGAGGCCTTCCTGGCCGACGCCATCGAGAAGGTGCGGCTGGAGCAGCGGGGCGAGGCGGTGCCCGCCGATCTCGCCGAGCGCGTCGCCGTCGCCGACCGGGAGATGTTCTCCGGCCTGCGCACCATGCTCGGGCTGGACGAGATCGCCGCCATCAACGTGGGTGCCGCCCCGACGCCCGTCGAGGTGCTCGAGTTCTTCCACGCGATCGGCCTGCCGCTCGCCGAGCTGTGGGGCATGAGCGAGACGTGCGGCGCCGGCACGGTCAACCCGCCGTCGAGGATCAAGATCGGCACGGTCGGCCCGCCCGCACCCGGCACGGAGATCTCCCTGGCCGAGGACGGCGAGGTCCTCGTCCGCGGGGGCATCGTGATGCTCGGCTACCGCAACCTGCCGGACAAGACGGCCGAGGCGATCGACGCCGACGGCTGGCTCCACACCGGCGACATCGGGAAGATCGACGAGGACGGCTACCTCTCGATCGTCGACCGCAAGAAGGAGATCATCATCAACGCGGCCGGCAAGAACATGTCGCCCGCGAACATCGAGGCGACGATCAAGGTCGCTTCGCCGCTGATCGGTCAGGCGTGCGTCGTCGGCGACGCCCGGCCCTACAACACCGCGCTGATCGTGCTCGACAGCGACTTCGCGCCGATGTGGGCGGCCCAGCACGGCATCGAGGACGCCTCGCTGGAGTCCCTCGCCGTGAACCCCGAGATGCGCGCGGCGGTGCAGGCCGGGGTGGACGAGGCGAACGTCAAGCTGGCCCGCGTCGAGCAGATCAAGAAGTTCGTGATCGTCCAGGGCGACTGGCTCCCCGGGGGCGACGAGCTGACGCCGACGATGAAGCTCAAGCGCAAGCCGATCGACGCCAAGTACGCCGACGACATCGAGGCGCTGTACGCCAAGTGAGCGGCTGGCGGTAGCGGGAGGTCCGACGGGGCGGGCACAATGTCGCCGTGCCTGATCCCGTGGGGCGCCGTCCCCCGCGACGGCCCCCGTCCGCTCCCTCCCGCGCCACCATCCAGCGTCGCCGCATCACCGCCCTCGCGGTGGTGGGCGGCATCGTCGTCGGGCTGATCGCCGCCATCGCGGCGATGAGCTCCGGCGGCGGGGCGCCGGCCAAGAAGGCCGACACCGGGCCGCCGCCGGGCCCGGTGAGCATCCTGTGGGTGGGGGACACGACGCTGGGCTCCACGGCGGGCGATCCGCCCGACGGCGGGCAGGCGCTGTTCGCGGGCGTGCGCTCCCGGCTGAAGAAGGCGGACATCACGTTCGCGAACCTGGAGGGCACGCTGGCCCGTGACGTCCCCGGCACGAGCGACAAGTGCGGCGGCGAGAGCGGCGGGTCGTGCTTCTCGTTCGCGGCGCCGGCGTCGTTCGGCGCGTCGCTGACCTGGGCGGGGATCGACATCGTCAACCTGGCCAACAACCACGCCAACGACTACGGGCCGGTGGGCGAGCAGGCCACGATCCGGGCCCTCGACGCCAATCACGTCGCCTACACGGGGCTGCCCGGCCAGGTGAAGCTCTTGACCCACGGCACGACCACCGTGGCCTTCGTCGGCTTCGCGCCGTACCCGTGGGCGGCCCGGCTGGACGTGCTGCCCCAGGTGACCGCGCTGGTGCGCAAGGCCGCGACGATGGCCGACCTGGTCGTCGTCGCCATGCACGCGGGCGCGGAGGGGCGCGAGGCGACCCACACGCCGGTCGGGGTGGAGGAGGCCTACGGGGAGCTGCGGGGCGACACCCGCGGGGCCGCGCACGCCGCCATCGACGCGGGGGCCGACCTCGTGGTCGGCTCCGGGCCGCACGTCGTCCGGGGGATCGAGCAGTACAAGGGCAAGCTCATCGCCTACTCGCTCGGCAACTTCGCGGGGTGGGACAACTTCGCCAGCGGCGACGTGCTCGACCTCAGCGGGATGATCAAGGTGACGCTGAGCGGCACGGGCAAGACGCTGAAGGCCCGCTGGACGCCGCTCGTGTTGGATTCCCCCGGGGTGCCCCGCGTGGACGAGTCCGGGGAATCCACCGCGCTGATCACCCAGCTGTCGACCGACGACTTCGGCCCGACGGCGGCCAGGATCGCCGCCGACGGCACCATCACGCCCCCGTCGGCGGTCGCCCCGAGTGCGGCCTCGACGCCGGCCGCGCCCGCGACGCGCTGACGCCCGTCCCCGAACCTCCGTACGCGATGCTCGCTCAGCGAGCACGAGGTACGGAGGTTCGTCAGTCCACGTGGGCGCGGGTGACGTCGGCCAGCGTCGGGGTGCCGAGGAGCAGGAGGCCGAGGTCGATCTCGTCCTGGAAGAGGCGCAGCGCGGCGCGGGCGCCCTCCTCGCCGCCCGCGGCCAGACCCCACAGGGCCGGCCGGCCGATCATCACCGCGTCGGCGCCGAGGGCCAGCGCGGTGAGCACGTCGGTCCCGCGCCGGATCCCGCCGTCGACCAGCACCTCGCAGCGGCCGCCGACCGCCTCCACGACCTCGGGGAGCACGTCGGCGGTGGCGGCCACGCCGTCGAGCTGGCGGCCGCCGTGGTTGGAGACGACGACGCCGGCCGCGCCGTGCTCGACGGCCAGGCGCGCGTCCTCGCCCGTGTGGATGCCCTTGATCACGAACGGGACGGGGCTGTCGGCCGCCATCCGTTCGACGTCCTTCCACGTCACCGCGGTGTCGACGAGGGAGAAGAACTCGGCGGGGGTGACGCCGTCGGTGTGGCCGACCGCGGCGTCGACCGCGGGCATCGAGATGCCGGGCGGCACCCCGAAGCCGGTGCGCAGGTCGCGTTCGCGCCGGCCGGCGCGTGGGGCGTCCACGGTGAGCATCAGGGCCCGGAAGCCGCAGTCGACGGCTTCGTCGACCAGGTGGCGGGTGATGCCGCGGTCGCGCATCACGTAGACCTGGAAGATCAGGTCGGCGTCGGGCGCTCCGGCCCGGACCTCGGACGGGGTGGAGGTGGCGATCGTCGACAGGCACATCGCGGTGCCGGCGGCCGTCGCCGCGCGGGCCATGCCGGCCTCGCCGTCGGGGTGGGCCATCTTCTGCAACGCGACTGGGGCGACGAGCACCGGGAGGGCCACGTCGATGCCCAGGACGGTGGTGGAGGCGTCGATCTCGGTGACGTCGACCAGCACCCGCGGACGCAGGTGACGGCGGCCCCAGGCGGCCCGGTTGTCGGCCAGGGTGCGCTCGTCTCCGGCCGCGCCGGCGTAGTAGCCCCAGGGGCCCGCCTCCAGCCCGGCTTCGGCCAGCCGCTCGAGGTCCCATACGTTCACAGGGGCGTCCACGGCCGTCAGCGTACAATCAGGGGCATGGCCTCACAGCGGCAGATCAACGTCGGCGGCGTCCTCATCGGTGGGGGCGCGCCCGTGGCGGTCCAGACGATGACCAAGACGGAGACGGCGGATCTCGTCGCCACGATGGCCCAGATCCACCGGGTGGCCGAAGCGGGGGCCGACATCGTGCGGGTCGCGGTGCCCCGCGAGCAGGACGCGGAGGCGCTCAAGACGATCGTCAAGCAGTCCCCGATCCCGATCATCGCGGACATCCACTTCAACCACACGCTGGCGCTGAAGGCCCTGGACGCGGGCGCGCACTGCATCCGGCTGAACCCGGGCAACATCGGCGGTCCCGACAAGGTCGCCGAGGTCATCCAGCGGGCCAACGAGCTCGGCACGCCGATGCGCATCGGCGTCAACTCCGGCTCGCTGCCCAAGCACCTGCGTGACCTGGAGTTCAGCAACCCGGTCGAGGCGCTCGTCACGGCCGCTGTCGAGTTCGTGGACCTGATGGAGCGCCTGGACTTCACCAACTTCAAGGTGTCGATGAAGTCGACGAGCGTGCCCAACACGATCGCCGCCAACCGCCTGCTCAGCGAGCGCATCCCGTACCCGCTGCACCTCGGCGTGACGGAGGCCGGCACCAAGTGGACCGGCTCGCTGAAGACCGCGGTCGGCCTGGGCACGCTGCTCGCCGACGGCATCGGCGACACGATCCGCGTCAGCCTCTCCACCTTCCACGCGGAGGAGGAGGTGAAGGTCGGCTGGGAGATCCTCAAGGCGCTCAAGCTGCGCGAGCGCGGTCCGGTCCTCATCGCCTGCCCGACGTGCGGGCGCCTGCAGTTCGACATGGACACCGTCGTGGTGGAGATCGAGCAGCGGCTGGCCGCCTACCCCGACCCGATCGAGGTGTCGGTCCTGGGCTGCGCGGTCAACGGCATCGGCGAGGCGCGTCACGCGGACTTCGGCATCACCGGGGCCAAGAACGAGGGCCTCATCTTCTCCAAGGGCGAGCCGCTGCGGAAGGTGCCGACCGAGCAGCTGGTCGACGTCCTGTTCGAGGAGATCGACAAGTTCTACAAGGCCGACAAGACCATCGTGAAGGACGCCCGCGAGGCCGCCGAAGGGGCGGAGTGGCTCGCGAAGATCGAGGCGGAGAACGAGGGCGAGATGACGCCCGAGCGCTTGGCCGCCGCGGAGCTGGCCGCCTCGGAGGCCTCCGGCGGCGGCGAGGACGTCCTGAAGGTCGTGCTCGACGAGTCGGCGTCGCCGACGGCGGGCCGCCGCTTCACCCGAGCGTAGGGCTCGGAACGATCGACGGCCGGCCTCCTGGGAGACCGGCCGCCGGGTGCTGCGTCAGGCGTGGGGCGTGACTAGGCGGACTTGGCCGCGGCGTAGCGCGCGGCGACGACGCCCCAGTCGACGACGTCCCACGTCGCCTTGAGGTAGTCGGGACGACGGTTGTTGTACTTGAGGTAGTACGCGTGCTCCCAGACGTCGTTGCCGAACAGCGGCGTCTTGCCGTCGGTGAGCGGGCTGTCCTGGTTGGGCGTGGAGACGATGGCGACCGCGTCGCCGTCGAGCACGAGCCAGGCCCAGCCGGAGCCGAACTGGGCCACGCCGGCGGCCTCGAACTTCGCCTTGAACTCGTCGAACGAGCCGAAGGCCGCGTCGATCGCCGCGCCGAGCTCGCCGTCGGGGGCGCCGCCGCCGTTCGGGCTCAGCGACTCCCAGAACAGGGAGTGGTTGTAGTGGCCGCCGCCGTTGTTGCGGACCGGACCCTGCTTGTCGGCGGGCAGTGAGGAGAGGTTCTTGACGACCTCCTCGATCGGCTTGTCGGCCCACTCGGTGCCCTCGAGGGCGGCGTTGACCTTGTCCACGTACGCCTGGTGGTGCTTGTCGTGGTGCAGGTGCATCGTCGCGTCGTCGATCGTCGGCTCGAGCGCGTCGTATGCGTAGGGAAGCGGCGGGACCTCGTAGGCCAT
>Ga0247758_1002434_pt1 | contig 10060 bp, 16 predicted proteins | sample UWRJL156409C4_FD_180950 | JGI IMG/M metagenome (GOLD analysis project Ga0247758, IMG submission 180950) | Plant litter microbial communities from Arlington Agricultural Research Station in Wisconsin, United States - UWRJ-L156-409C-4 | ecosystem: Environmental > Terrestrial > Plant litter >... | reverse complement strand
GCAACACCACCCGCCCCCTTACGAGTAAAGCCCCCCAGTCGGCACACTAACCAACATGTCGAAACTAGCTACCATATAAGCCATCGAGACCCCCATACTGCCCCAGATCCAGATATATGTCCTATACAAACTGGTATTAGGCTCAAAATACCCACACCCGCAACCCCGAACATGACGAAGTGTGCAACTACCGCAGCCTTTGAATATCCAGCCAGCCACACAAGCTGTGCAGTTGTACATAATACAGTGGCAGTGAGGAGGACATTAAAACGCCCAAACTTGTCACCGTGATCATGGTTCAGGATTACCAACGCATCTCAATGTATGAAAGCACTCGACATCACCCTCCTTCAAACAAATAATTCCCACCATCCGCATCCACTCAACCATCTACATCACCACCTTCAACTCAAACACCCATCCAACCATCAACATGCAGCTCACCAACATCCTCCTCCCCACTGCGGCACCCGCCGGCACCGCCTCGGCCTACAATATAAGCCTCTACAGCAAGGACAGCTACCAAGGCACCCAGAAGTCCGCCCACTGCTGGCACCCACAGCGCCGGCTTCACCGTTAAGTCTTGGATCTGGGAGCCCGGCTTTGGCGATGAATGCTGCGTCACCTTCTACAAGGGTAGCGAGGTAAGCCCTTCTACCCCTATTCTATCCGCCACTGTCACGGGTGAATGAATGGTGGCTAACGAACTGGTTCAGAACAAGGGCCGCTACTGCGGAAGCGACCGCAAGGCCACCTCTTCTGCTGGTGTCACTAAGGTTGTCCTTGGCTGCGGCGACAAGGTCCTGAACTGGTAGAGTGTTTTTCTTGCAGTGGAAAGGGGTACCTGAGTGGGGTATTGGAAAATATGATTTTATATTGTAGAGTGTCGGGATGAGAAAATGAGAATCGATACTTGGCTCTCAACTTGCTTGCCTTGGTAATTTCTATTCCAGGTTCATGTGGCGTTCAAGGGTGTGGGTTGTGCTTGAGGTTAAGGTTTTTGATGGCGGTTAGGGTGGTGGATGTGGATAGTGCTTTTTTCAGATCGGTTGATTATTCGTTTGAAGCTGGGTTGGATGTGTTTGAGATGCTGTTGGATCCATTGGGCTGAGGTATAGGGTTTGAGGTTGAGTTGTCTTGAGGTGCTGTCCACGGTTTCTTGACACCAATGGAAAGTACTACCCCCCTCGATCTCAAAAGGTCGGCTATAGACTCTAGGCCCGTGGTCTCGGCTAGTCGTAGATGACGGGCGGCTATCCTGGGTAGGAACCCGGGGGCGATGTCTAGTAGTAGCTTGACCATGGCGGTGTGCTCCATCTTAACAGCCTGACTCAGAGTGTAATAACCGCCTGCTGCAGTTGCCAGGTCACTGAGTTCGGCACCAGCTTTCAGCAACTTTCGCATCATCACCATGCTCCCGGCCTTCGCGGCCGCCGTCAACGTTGTTCCACGATGGTACATACAAGCCACGCTTGCTGGGATTGTCCCCGCGCTCGAGAAGCAAATGAACTATATCGTCGTCGCATGCCCTGACGGCGTGTGCGAGGGGCGTGCCTTGTCCGGTCGTCGTCTCAGCAGAGGGGTTGGCTCCAATGTCTAGCAGGTACCACACCATGGTCATGTCGCCCGCCCAAGCCATTCCCGCCAACTGATAGTTCATCATGCCTCTGTCAAACTTGGGCGTGTCGGCAAGCAGGCTCATAAGGTACCGGTGGACTTCGGGCGATCGCGTTCTGCGTATCTCATCCACGATATAGTTCCATAGGGTTAAGTTAGGCGGTACAGGTCCAGGTTTATACCCAAGTATCGGCATTTTGTTTTCCCCCTTATCTCCACCGTCTGGGATGATGCGTGAAGGGGGATACAGGCACAGCCAAACCCTGTCCATGTTCCCTCGGGCAGCTGCTCCAGAAAGCGACCCGGGTCCTATCTTGGAGCGCCAAGCAGAGGGGTTATGAGGTAGGCTGGAGGGTTCGAACTGGGGTAGGTGCTCTTGAAAGACTTGGAGCATATCGGCCTGGCCGGTTCGGGCAGCAACGTACAAAGGCGGAAGAAAATATGTAATCACCATGCGTAGGATCGTAACCCTGCCTGAGTAGATTCTTGACCAGAGGTGTATATCCCAAGTAGGTCGCTGCCGAGAGGGTACTGGCACCTAAGTTACGCGGTCCAGGTCGGAAGCCATTCCATCCTTGCCATCCGCCATCACAGTATTCACCGCCCTCCATAGCGAGCCAGCAGATCCTGTCAAGAATCGCGTCAAAGTCCGCTTGGCCGCACTGGACGAGAGTGTCGCCGATACTCTGTTTCTCGACGTAGCACGCGACTGACTCGTCTTGTTGATCGCGAGACCGAAATAGGAGGTAGTCGTGCCAAAGCCCAACAACGCCATCTTGCTTGCGGGGATCGCAACTTCTAAAGGCATGTGCCGCTTTGCTGTCGTCTAGTACCCTGGTGTGGAAAAGAATCCGGTCAAAAGACGCGTAAAAAGACTCTGAAAGTTCCAGGTTAGAATGTGACTCTAGAGTAGACGGGATCATTTTAAATAAGCTTTAGTCGCAGCGCCCTTAGGCATCCGCGTGAAATGATTCTGTGGTAGAGAATGATGTCTAGCATTTCTAGGGGTAAATTGAGAATACTCATTGTTAGGATGAGCTTGGTGTCGTTTCAAGTTGTTTAAGTGCGGATTGCGGTTAGATTACTCAAGATGGGATCATAATCGATGGGAGAAACAATGCTTGGCTACCTAGTGAGCGGCAAGGATATTTTCGATTGGGGGGTAAGGTTTCATTTGTAAGAGGTTGTTGTTAGTCGTTATGTAAGGGTGGGCTGGTGGCTGAAGCGGCCAGCCCCTTTTCTGATGCACCTGAACAGGGGCCGGAAACGTGGTCATTGCACGGGCTGTGTTGCATAAACCTTCCGCGACAGACTTGTTTCAACTTATTGAAGAAGTTGGACATGATGCGGAACTGGTACTCAGACAGGCCACTGTATTATATGCAAGCAGAATCGCAGGGAGTAGGGCGGATGCTCTGGCCTGGACATAACCCTGAGAGGACCACAGTAAGGCTCATGAAGGTGGGCCGGGTGTTCTTAAAGCGAGCGGTAAAAAAACGTGTTAAATCATGTCTAACCCGGTAGGCACTCAGTCTAGGTAGCTGAAAAAGAGCGGTACACAGTATCCGGTGGAGATCGACAAGTTTAAGAACTTGACATTAGCAGAGGGGAGAGATTCTTACCATTAAATCCAGATTACTCTCCTCCTTAAAGCAATCACCCACTTTAACATCCCTCCGCCCCCAACGCCTTATCAATAGTCCCCCAAGTATGCTCCGCAACCTTCCCCATCTGGTCCTCGTTCCAAACCGCCTTATTCCCCATCACCCTACCCTTGCTATCAATATTACACCACCCTCTCCCCTCCCTCGCGCACGCCTCTGTCCCGCGTACCAACCTCTCGGCGCACGTCTCCGGCGACGTCAACAACACCTTACCCAGCCCTCCCACCACACCCTGCAGCCACCCCGGCACCACCTCCCTCATCAGCCCCGTGTTCACGCCGCCCGGAAACGCATGCACAAACGTCCTTTCCCCTCCATGTTCCTTTTGATGCGCAGCCCACCACTGCACCATCCCATCCGTCATGCTCGTGCAGTGATCTGCCGCCTTGGCAAGGGAGTATCCCCTCTTCAGGTCCAGGTCCGTCCAGTCGAGCTTGTCAGGACTGCCCATCCATCCGTCGTAGACGATCAGCACCCGTGCTGTCGGAGCCAAAAGGGGAAGCAGTTCCCTCAACAGGAGCTGCTTCCCGTAAAAATGTAGCGCCATTTTCCGATCGATGCCCTCGCCGGGGACCTCTGTGCGCGGCGCCGTGGACATGATCCCCTGTGTCATGACGAGGTAGGAAAGGGCAGGCTTGGGGGATGAGTGGAGCAGGGACTGCGTGTATGCGCGGATGGAGCGCATGGAAGTGGCTTCGAGCGCGCGGAACTCGAGTGTGGGGTGGTGAGAGAGGTCCGGGGGAGGCGTGCGCCCGGCGATGAGGACGGTGGAGGAGGGAGAAGGGAGAATGGTGGTGAGGTGGCGAGCGATGGCGTAACCTATGCCGCTGGTGCCGCCGACCACGAGCGCGGAAATCGACATTCTGGCGTTTTTCGGCGTCGTTCTTTGCGCGGTGCGCGACAAGGTTCCAATGTTCCCTGGAATGGCGGGGCCAGACTCGGGTGTGCGATGGAGGCACGAAGGAACGCTTTTAATGCCGATTGAACTTGTATTGCTTGCTTCTCGGAGATTGCGTTGGAAGAAGGCAGGCGCCGATATTTCGACGCGTGGCTTCGGTCGGTGCGGAGTTGCGGACTTTGGAGGAGTTTTAGTAGCTGATGAGGGGGTTCTGATTGGACAAAGAAGTGGGCCGGTCAAATCGATAACCACCATCTTACCAGCCCGAATCGTAGGTAAGCAGCAGGTGAAGTTTACTTCATAGGCTTCAATAACAAGGGACGCGGCCTCTGTCGGACACCAAAATGACGCAGCCACCTCATGATGTGGCGCCTCTACCATCCAGCCCAATCCCGCCAAAATCCGTATGCAAATCCCACCCTTCAAACGGCCGCCGCGCTAGCCCCTGAAATGGTGCCCCAGAATGAGGCCTTACACTGTGCTATCTGCACTGTAGTGGGTTGAGCGGTGCCGTGTACTCATGCGCTTGGTAGGTACTAGGTGCCTTGAGAGAAGCTGAAGTTAGGTTTATTTTACCAAAGCCAACAAGACGAAAACCACTGTACCTATACTATCCCAACGAGCCCAGTCCCAGCCCAAAAATGCAAATCCTCCGCTTGCCCTACTGGCCAGCTCTTTAATAGAGGTTACCCCACCCACCAGGCTTGCCATATTAACACAATTCTGTTGGTTCTGCAAGTGGGAAAAGCTTGTCTTCTGATCAGACGTTCTGACCGGGGCTCTCTCCCACGCCATGAACTCAGCAAACTTGAGCCGGACCGTCACCGGGTCCTTCCTCATCCCTTTTCTTTCTCAACTACCAAGACGTTCAAGGAATACCTGAGACATTGCCGCATGCGGAACGAGTACGATGGCTGATTCAAGCAAAGCAAGTGAGAGTCAAGCCGGAGCGTCAGAGACATGGACTAATCTCCCACCACCGCCACCGCCCTACGGAGCTGCGCCCGTGGGCTCGAATCCGGCAAAGCTCAACCCCCCTTTGCTCTGCATCGCGCATTCTCGCCCGTCATGGCGGCCTACGCCATCTACGAGTTCAGCGTCGCCATTCTCAAGACCTTCAAGATCTGTTGCGGCAACGACAAGAACGACGTCGTCTTCACCGTCGAGGTGCACCCGGGAATTGTCCCTCGCTCGCCTCTTGGAACCAGGCCGGGTCCGATCTTGCACCGCGGCGTCAACCACAAGCAAAAGGGCACGGTTCTCGCAGCTGGGGGCGTCGAGTCGACCAGCTCGGGGCAGTACCTCGCCTTCAACCCGCGCTCGACCATCATATTACCGCCGCTACACCACGGCCCCGATGCCACGCCGCACGACATGGCAACTGAGATCATGCGGGCTGTGAGACTTGAGGGCGGAGGCGTCACCCATTCCCGGGAACGGGAGTGACGAGATAGTCGCGACTGAATTGGGCAGCAATCGCAGTTTGTGGGCTTCTACGTGGCATCCACGGCTTCGTCTGCCTTCAATGTTGTCTTACCTCTGAATGGCCGGCGACATTCGCAAGGCGCAAACGCAAGAGGGCTTGCCAAGTTCCCACACATCTGGTTGGTTCATCGCATTGCACACATGTCGGGAGGATCCGCACTGTCATTCCCGGCTGCTGCAGTGCTCAAGCGCCATGGTATAAAAAAAAAGCATTTCGGTCCAGTAGCGAAAAGGGGGGCCGAATTGACTTTACAGCCTGGATAGGCAATTTGCAGTATCAAAGAACCTCCTGATCGCAAAATTCCAGTCTTGCCATCGGCAGGAGTTAAAGTTTGTTGATAAGCGGATTTTAAGGGACACCCAGGTTGACATTATGGATTCAGGTGTTTGAGAGTGCCACACTGATAGCTGCCAAATGGCATGGCAGGCCGTTAATTCCCTTCTTTTGCTCAACAGAAAATCGGGTGGTCGAGGACAGGATGGTGGAGCCAAGAATCATAAGCTGTGTCATGCAATGTTGCTGCAAACCCTGCGCCTTCTCACCCATTCTCCTCGGCCATTGGCTTCTCGATGCGCATCCCACCAATTGCAATACACCTGCTGAGAGGTTGGTTGTAGCAGTTGTCAAAGCACAAGAGAATGGCATGACATCCACCTGATAATCAATGATGTTACCGACATACACCACGATAGATTATTTGGTATGCGACCAGACTTAAATTACTGCCGCAGCCGCCCGGCCAGTCTTTTACACCCTTGTGGTGATCTGCATCTAAAGCTAACAGAATTAGCTCTCTTCTTGAATTTAAAACCTCATTTCAACCATCATCAACAATGCCCCACTCCCCCTCGCAACCCTCTGGATCGGCAACACCGGACACACGCCCAGAGCCCCTCCAAATCGCAGACCTCCAATCCCGAATCGAAACACTCCTTGGGCCACCAACCTGCCATGATAGCGACGGGGCCCAACCACGGCGTTACTCCGCCGACTACGAAGCCCCGCCCCCATCTGCACCAAGGAAATTTGGCCAAGCCGACGACGAAATTCGCATGCTCCTCGCCGACATCAAAAACAAATACATCCCGCTTGGGCTCGTGAGCGGGGACACCCTACAAAGGGCATGCACCTTGGTCGGCAAGGCCGAGGAGCTTGCGGTGGCTTGTGCTGGTGAGCCGGTCGCGGCGGAGGATGTCTCGGAGGTGATTTGGCAGGCGGAGCAAGGTGCTAGTGGCGAAGAACAGCAGCCCATTGAGATGGTGGATTCGGATGCGGTGCGCGCCGAGCTATTTGCGCTTTGTCGAGTGATTGCAAGGTTTGATACGGCGGGGAGGGAGGCGGTTTGTAGGGGGAAGCGACTTTTGAGTTTTGGTAAGTACCTACTGGCAAAACCTACTCAATTTAAGTGTTTTACCGGGGCTGTAGCTGACATGGGAACGGCAGATGGCGGGGGAGTGCGCGGGATATGCAGTCTCATGATGCTGCAGGCGCTGATGAGAGCTGTTCAGGCCGTCGAAGAGGGTCGACCGCATTTTGTGCTCGGGGAGGACTGGGAGAAGGATGATGGCCTGATCCCGTCGCCCGTCCAGTACTTTGACTTGGTTGGTGGAACCAGCGCTGGAGGGTACGTTGCTGTGTCTTGAAGAGAGATTCTGCTGGCTGACGTGATGGTTGTCAGGCTCATCGCGTTGATGTTGTTCAGACTTGTAAGTTCCTAGTTACCTGTTTAGCGCATCCTTGCTAACCGATATTCTTTCAGGGCATGTCGATACCCAGGGCGAAAGAGGAATTTTGCAACATTTGCAACACCGTCTTCAAAAAGTCAGGACCGTGGGGGCTTGGCAACAAGGTGAAGGTCTTATTGAAGAAGCCAATGTACAATGCGTCGGACCTCGAGGCAGCGATAGATAGCCTGGTAAGGATCGAGGGGGTCTCTGACATTCCGCTCGAGACGCCGGAGCGGGAGAGAGGCTACACGGTACCGACGTGAGCGGGATTCGCTTTCAACAAATGTTAGTAACGTCCGGCTAACCCGGTATCTCTAGGTTCGTATGCGCAGTGAGCAAGAACACCAAGCATGCCGTCAACTTCCGAACCTACGAGGTCCCCCGCGGCGCCGCAACCCCTTGCACCATCGCCCAAGCAGGCCTTGCTACCTCAGCCGCGCCGTTCTACTTTGCCCCTGCCGTCATCAACAATGTCACCTTCTGGGACGGAGGCCTGCAAAACAACAACCCCGTCGGACAGCTCCTCGCCGAGTTCAGCCTGATCAACCCCCCGGTCCCGCTCCCGCCAAACGCAAATGACGATGAAGCGGGCGCCACATACGCGCCCATGGAGCAACGACTGCCCGCCATCGTGGTCAGCCTCGGCACAGGAAGGACGAGCGAAGACGAAGCACTCGAACGAGTCGAAGCCAAACTGGACACCCCCTCCCCGAGACCCGAGGAAACCTCCAACATCTTCCCAGCCTTGCTGTCTCGCGAAGATGCATCTCCGGCCTCGGACGGCATAGTCGGCAACCTCCGCGCTGTCATCGGCTTCGTCACACACGGCCAAAACGTCCACACCACCTTCAACCGTATCCTCAACGGTGTGCCTGTGTGCTACCACCGATTGAATCCCACCTTTGTTGGTGGGAAGCAGATTGAGCTGGATAACTGCGAGAGGATTGAGGCGCTGAAGAATATTACGCGCGAGTATCTGAGGAGTGTTGATGTGCAGAAGAGGTTGGAGGATGTGGCGAGGGTTATTGCTCGGAAGCCGAGGCCGCAGGATCCGGTGGGGGCTGCGCTCAGGGGGTTAGGTGGGATGTAGGAGCAAATAAAAGGGGAGCGGTTCAGGTTCCGTGATTTTAAATTTAATTACTTCGCGAGCGTTGTCTCTGTTTTGCAGGTGCCTCGAACGAGAAATTGCTGGCATAGAGTTGGCCAATGCGACTTAATAAAACTGGGCGGGTATGCCCACGAGAAAAAAAAGAAAACAAAAAAAGAGCATCAAATACCCCAAAGCCTCGTGAGCTGAAGCTACCGAAATTGGAAATCTGAATTGAACGCTCTCAGGTGATATTATCAGGGCTTGTTTTGCTACCCCTGGCTCAGAGGCTCCTGCATTTCTGACTTTTTGCCTTTTTTTTTTTTTTGCCTCAGTGAATCGAAGCTCCGTGCTTGTGCTCATGCTTTCCGGTTTACGGCTACATCTATTCAGCTGCGCCAGTTTTACCAAACTTCTCCCATATTCGGAGCAAAGCGGGGACAGATTTGGGTTCTTTCTGCTTGTCATTCTCCTTTCTCGGCAGACTGGACTCTTTCCAGTCGTGGGGGGTTGGACTGATAGACGGAGCAATACTAGGACGGTTCTTCGGATTCGCATTGCCATGTTGTGTCTTCCCGCTGTCCATGATTTGCTGCCAACTTCTCGCGGGCTGGTATCCACTGGATTCAAGGACCCCTGGAAGACAATGTCGTCCCCCTCTCGGGAAGCATGAAAAGGGCCTCTGCCTGTCTGCCTCTGCTGGGGGTTTCTTGCCCAGACGGCAGTGTTCGATTTACTCCTCGGAGCCTTGCCTGGCTGTAGTCTGCAGGATTCCGCGTCTCAAGGATCTCGTCTGGGGGTGAGCTCGGTCCATCGCCTCAATAGACTGTCTATTAGTAGACGTCTGGTAACTGGATCAACAAGAGCTGGTTCCGAGATTGTTTAAGTATAGGTGTTGTAGGTTGTACAGCTGGCTGTCTTGGAAAATCAGCCTGCGAATCCAGCGGGCCATATCATCCCCTGGTGGTTCAGCCCACTCCGTCAGTCGATTCCCGGGCGCTTTTCAGGACTCAGGGGGTGTATTGCCGCTGACAGAAGTAAGTAGGTTGTCGGCAAGGTCCAAAATATTGACACTCAAGTACCTACCTACCTAAGCAAACGACCTCTCATCCACTGCCCCCTCACCACCGATAGCCTTCTTCAACACCCCCAACACCATCTCCCCCGTGAGTTCATACGCAAAATTGATCTTCCTCCCCTCGCACATCCCCTCCTGCACATCCCCCTTCTCCGCCCAACAAAATCCACATGCTCCTCCGGATTCAACACCACTCCCGTCCCTTCTCCACGCACCTCATCGTCAACCATCACCAAAAAAGTCAACTTCCTACACCTCCCCTCCCCCCACTGAAACTCAACACCGCCATCAAACAGCTCAATCACACGCGTCATCGCCAGCCCCGTCTCCTCGAATACCTCGCGCTGCAAGGCGTGGAGGATCGTCGAATCGGAGGTGTCGACGCTCCCGCCGGGACATTCCCAGAGGAGGGGGAAGCCATCTGTTGCGGCGCGTTGGACGAGGAGGACTTTCGCGGGGCGGGGGGTCGTGGTTGCGGATTTGGAGGGTTGGTGGGGGGTGAG
>Ga0247758_1002428_pt1 | contig 10100 bp, 11 predicted proteins | sample UWRJL156409C4_FD_180950 | JGI IMG/M metagenome (GOLD analysis project Ga0247758, IMG submission 180950) | Plant litter microbial communities from Arlington Agricultural Research Station in Wisconsin, United States - UWRJ-L156-409C-4 | ecosystem: Environmental > Terrestrial > Plant litter >... | reverse complement strand
CATGGACGCCATCGTTTAATTTTCAACAAATGCTACTCGACAGGGGGACGAAGGAATCCAGCGGGATGGGTTCCGCATGTCAAGACCGAAGCAGACCCGGGGAATAATCGTTGCCGAGCGGGGCCCCTAAAGTCCGTCCTAGCGCCGTGCCGGTGTTTCGACCATGCTCACTACAGAACGAATAGCACAATCACTCGTGCGCTGGCGGTCTGACTCACACGCCTAGTTGTTCGACGGATAGTATGACCTACCTACCACAATTCCGACCCTTCGGATTATATCGGAGACGAATAAGCAAAACTCTCCTTCGTCTGCGACAAGGAAAGTAGCCAATGTAACTTGAGGTACGCATTTAACAAGCGAGGTACGCGCTGTCCGTCACCGTTCCAACTGCCAGTGAAGACCAATGAATGATGTCGCGACAGACACACCGCTTTTGTCTTTGCGGGAGCCTAAGATATTGACCGACGCAGCCGAGCTGTAAAAGAAATCGAAACGGGACTGACGAGGCTCATTAGCTTCCAATTGAGAGCCGCAAGGCAAAATCAGCAGGTGGGTGAATCGATCAATGTAGGTGTGGGATGGGCGGGGTAAGATCGGCTGTCGTGTCATCTTGAAACAAAAAGGCTCCAGCCGTTTTTCAGAGACCGCCCTGGAAGCTGATCTGCTTGGCTGGTTCCTAGATAAGACAGCCTTGCTCCCCTTGCCTGGCGATGGAAAATATCCCCATCAGATGAATGACGACGGGCCATCGCTGATAGGGTGATTGTGTCTCCATCTCGGTCAAGATGCCCAATCGATTTCGCTGCCGCCACACCGCAGGTCGGAGATAGGGGCGAGATAGGGCTGAGTTCTGACAGATTAGTGATGCCGTGTAACCCCCGAGGACCACCCACCCCTCCCTCCTGGGGCGGAGCCCCTCCCTTTGCCTGGGGATCATGGCAATGGGGAATGCAGAGAGGGCAAGTGCTCATGAAAACTTTGAAACGGTTGAATCGGGCCTTGTCATCGAACTGGCCTCCTCACAGATGAGCGGTGAGAATTTTCTTGTGAGGTAGGCTTGGCTCACTGATGAGGAATACCGCTAGTGGCTGGCTGAGAGTCCCCCGAAGGCAAGATGCATATGAAAAAGTAATCTGACGGGTTCAGAAGAGACAGAATGAATCATCTTCATCTTTTTCTTTTCGGTGGGAGGGGCTCGCGCACCCCACGCTGGGCGCCCAATGGTCGTGGTTGGTTAGCTAGTGCGAGCTTCCTACCCAACCGTCGAAGACACCAGATGAAGACTGGCTGACACGTCGGTGGCGGCACCAGTAGCGGCAGCGGCAGCTACAGTCCGACATCCCCTGTGACGAAAGCCGCAGTCATTTTTATTTAGCGCCCCCAATGTGATTGCTTTTTCTTCATTCCCGACGTACTCTTTTATTTTTTATATTATTTTATTTTTATTGTCCCCGCGTCTCTCAGTCTCTAATCTACTTTGACGGAACCCCTAGCAACTTACCTTTCTTCCTCCCTGTACGGAGTACTGTGCCCACGCTGTGGAGTGTTGCTGAGTTAAGCACGTCACTAGTGAAGACGGGCAGGCTGATGCCACACGGTATTATAGCTTGCCTTGGAGGGTTACAGCCGCGACGTAGCGTAAGACGGGTGAGCGCCTAAGTGCGGGCCGTAGCATTCGCATTGATTCCCGAAGACGAAAGTCGCTTCCCATGAGAGGATCGGGCAAACATGACGACGGCGGTGTCCCCGGTCCATGTTAATAAGTGGATGGCTTCAGTGAAATCGATGGATGAGAGAAACAATGGTAGGTTTCTAAGTGACGAATGGACCCATCTACAAGCCCGCTTCTGCCAGCCAGCGGGACAGCGGGTTGCACAAACGGGGCGAAAGGTCCTGCAACGGCGGGGTTGGCTGAATGGAGGGGGTGTCTTGAACCTGCAGTGTGTAACCGCGGGTACACAAAGGTCACCAAGGTACTCTCTCCAGTGGGCCCTAAGAAGGCCGCTTGGCCCCACCTTTCATTCATCAACGTCGCAGCCGTGCGCGTCAAGACCGCGTCCTGTGTATCTCCAGACAGTGGTTTGATGAGGAGATCGGTGAGCCTTGGTAACTTGGCAGCCTACAACAGTTTCTCGGACTGGACCCGCTGCTTCCCATGCTCGTTCTAGAAGTGCGACTGCAGCGGTGGTGCAACTAGGTCGTTTGATAGATTGAAAGTGCAGGATGCGCAAGGGTCAGGCCACGCTACAAATGGGCGTGGACGCGTTGCTAGATTGCGCTGACAGTGCTCACACTGCCAACACACATCTTTGGAAAGGACGACGACGACGTGTGTGGTGACTATCAAGTCTGACATCGTCGTAGGGGTCTGTTCTCATCGCAAAGGCTTCATGTTCATCTTGACGTGAGTGCAGCTCCATGCAGGTTTCATGTTGTCGTAAAGCCGGCTCGATTGGATGCCGGCATCATTGCCTGCCCGGAGCACATGCCTCCAGACTGTCCTCTCTGTACGGATGACGCTTCAACTGGTATTAGCTGTTCAATTCAGGCATGCGGACCGTCTGGCGAGTTTGATTATTCCCAAGTGCCGGGACTCTCCTCTGGCCTCACCTCCAGTGCTTTCCGGGCCGTCCGGAAAACGAAACAAAGAGGCGCCAGCATTGTGTTACCGCTTGGCGTTGAATTCCTGGTCGCAGCCCGTAAAAAGGGGCCTTCAAACGATTTTAGTCCCCGACGGGAAAAGCTTAACTCAACAACACAGGCGTCTCACCGTCGTTTGGTTACCATTGCAGCTGCCCTCGGCGGAATGACTCTTTGGTTGTTTGCTGACCTTAATTTTCGCTGTGTTTTCTAAAATTCATGGCTCACAACCACATTCCAGCGCCTTCTTGTCGATGCATCTGGGTGGGTTCGAGAAGACCCGGGCTGAGAGGAGGGGGCGGAAGGACCCACAAATTTACTTAGGCATCCTGCTCATCCGTGCTCGTTTGTTACATCTAGCAGACGGGAAGAGGCATCTTAAGCAAACAAACAATATTTGTGCATCGGTAGCCGCAACGCAGCACTCGCACAGTAATCCGCAGCAGCAGCAGCCACATAACGGTCGACGTAACGACGACAAGAACAGAGGTTCTTGTGTTGTGGTGGTGGCGCCAGTATTTTGCCCGGCAGTCTCTGATTGCTGTGCGCTCTATCGCGGAGGGTTGGTAGTTGTCAATGGTCGTCGTCATCTGCAGGCTCCGGCCACTTGTTCGGGACGGGGGCGCCCTGAAGCTAGGCTCAACACGGGGCAGGTCCAGACCGACCGTCCAGGGCTGCGGGGCTTCATGAAGCTGACGGGGCCGCAGTCGTACGCGATGTCTCCGTTCTTGGTCTCTCTGTAACGCTGCGGAGGACTGGCCGCAAAAAGAAAACGCTGTCCCATGCACCTACCCGTCGGGTCTGTTCACCGCATCGGCGAGTTTGCCGTGCCGTCAATTTGCTGGTCTTGGCCGGTGAGGATTGTTGCTGCCTGGAACGTCCCAACGAAAACGGAGGCCGGAGCGGGGCAGCCTCCCAGTGTCGGGCCGGGAAGGTCGACTCATTTGGTTGCATCGGCAAGTTTTGAGCTTGTAAAGGGGAGGTCGGGTTGCTGGGGCGCGGATCGATAAAGTGCCCTTGGCAGACGGGACACGCTAACTGAGGTACTTGGGGGGGGTGGGGGGGTGTGCAGCCAATGCTAGGTTCATGCAAGTCATTCTGCGTGAAGCTGCGTCACAACTGCCCCTCCTCCCCCTCTAATCTGGACGGTTGTTGTAATCACCGCCCGCCGCCGTCGCCTCAGGCACTTCGGGCGCACCGGTAGATGGACGAGAAGAGTACTCGGTCTGGAAGGCGGTCATCGAAGCAACGCAGCTTACCCCCCCGAGGGCCTTCAGTTGACATGTCTGGCCCAAGGGCTTCCACAAAGGCTGGAGGGTCGTATATTCGGGGCTAGGTGCGGAATCTAGCCAGGGCATTCCCTGCTTCCGAGGCGGTACCGTCAGTGTTGCTTGCCCATTCTCCCTCGTCGATGGCGCAAGGTTCTTTTTCTTGCGCACCCGCATCCATGCCCGTCTCCCGCTCAATGTTGCTGTGCGGCGCTATTCCGCTATGTCACTCCCTGAATCCCCCAGAAATCCGAGGATGGTTAGATAATCCGAGGGTGTTGCGCGTGTGTTAGATGTTGGGATGAATGGTGTTGGACGTTGGTAGGTGGCAGCTGGAGGAATGTCCGAGGTGTCTCGCTGTGGGGTCTTGCCTTTTTCGGGCGATGTGGTTGAGCCTGCAACCTAGAACCAATGCTGCAAGCCTGTAAGGAAGCAACGGGTCGTTCCGGTGCTGTGCAATGTGGGACAAGAAATGAGAAACAAGGGGGGGACGCGAAACCACAAAAAAGACAAACAGGCGCGCCAGGGAGGTGGAATGCAAGTAGACTGGCGATAACAGTGCATTTTGAGAGGACAAAACTGACAGCACACCGCCACCTAACAACCCAAACGTCGGGGACCGAGCGAGCACGACCTGCCTCCTGCGTCGTGTGTCACCTTACGGGGAGTTTGGCGGCTGTCAGCTTGCTAAAGCACCAGCGCCAAGCAGGCTCGTGGATCCTCCCAGGAACGCGAGTGCCATTTGCGTCACACGGAACCATGCGACTCACAATCAGTTTGTAATCTTTGCCGCCATTTAGCTAGAGTAGCTAACTGTGCCCCTTCATAGTAGTTAGGAGGGGCCCCTCGCTGAGCACAGCAGGGTTGGAAATGCGGGCCCCCGATATGGCAGACGAGGCCAGCAGCAACGAGACCAGATACTTAAGTAAATTAATATAATTACTGCGTACAAGAGAAGTGAACTCGGATCGCTAGGTAAGCCGGGGGAGGCCGAGGCTCCCCATCTGGAAGAATAAGTAGGTGGGGGTGGAATTGGCAGCCCCGCCGGTCACCTCACCTCCCGTCATCTTGTACCATGTACTGCGTATGCCAATGCCATGCTCCGCCCTTGCCTGCCGCAACGTTATCATGGCTCTCCTCTGACAGACTGCAAGAGCCGTACATGACACCCATGGCTCCCTGTAAGAGCCGCGAAGTAGGATCGGCAGAAACGCGCAAAGCCGCTCGTGTCACACACACGCACACACACACACACACACACACACACACACACTCGCACGCAACACACTGTCACATTCACAGCCTCTCTCTCTGAGTTTCTCCGAGTCTCTCACATGCTCTTAGTCTGCTCTCGAAACTACCAGTGAGTGGTGACATCGCCTCACCTACCCCTAAGCGAATGTAGAAGAAGCGGAAACGCAAGACACTTGGCCAAATGGCCAAAGGGAGATGATAAATGCCGGGTATCCTTGCATCCTCGAAAATGAACCATGTCGTCGTTGTTGCAGTGAGCTTGAATGGGTGGCCAGATGCCCGCACCAGGCTTCCGTGTGTATCTTTCCCAAGCCTCCCTAAAAGCGCACCGGCAGAAGGGGAAGAAAAAAACAAGGGTGAAAGTCAGGGGGTGGAAGGAAGAAAGTCCCATTCATCGTTGCCCGTGGTGTGTGCCCGCGCCGCTGTGTGTCCCATACGCATAAAAAGATACTCTCGTGTTGGTCAGCAACCAGAACGACCAAATTGACCAACACGAGGGGTAGAAAATCCCAATCATTAACTGTCATGCCATGCCCTTGTTCCTTGCGCCATCCAATTTTCCCATAGCCCCCCTGCAAAGTTCCAAACACAACGAGTATGATGAAGAGCAAGAGAAGGAGAAAGGTCTAAGATATCGAGCAACTCGCCGAGCAAATCCCAAAAAGCAGTATATCCCGTAAATGCTCTCTGTCCATTTGCCGAAACCCCAGCTTTTGATCTTGATATCATAGAAACGTGACAAAGGAAAGGGAATGCGGCACACGGGGGTCTAACCCAATGCAGCTGTAGCGTCAGGCGGTTGGCGCCCTGAAATAGATTCGACGTCGTGTTCAATACTTAAAAAAGGCTTGGTTTTCTCGATGAAACGCAGCGCAACAAAGAGGGACCATCCATTGCGAAGGGTCGTCATGTCATATTCATGGTCGATGAAGGCGGAATTGCCGTTGGGTAGTACCCCGCTGAGCTGGATTTGCCCTCGAAGCGTCCGCAGCGCTGCGAATAGAATGAGGTGCCAGGATAGAACATGCTTGGTAGCCCGGTCTCCGCCTCACCCTTGATGTTGACCTTTGTAGGATCGAACCCCCCACTTGTCATCGTTGCCGCCGTACTGCCGCTGCTGCTACTGCTCTCCGGCTCGCTACGCGCGTGGGAAAAGAGCTCGATTTGGTGCTGTCTCGAATCTTCGTTCTCGTAGATCGGTCCCGCGTAATACTGGTACGCCTTAGGCTCCGTAATCGCCTTGCATTCCTCCGGTGAGATCATGGGCTCCATGGATAAATCATGGTGGCGTGTCCCCCCGTACCCTCGGGGATCGTATCCTTGCCCATAGCCGGTTTGCATCATCGACTGGCTCGACGAATAGTCTCCTCCGCCCACCATACCCGACGAGTATCCAGTACCGGCAATGCTACCGCCACCAGACCCGCCTGGTCCACTGCTCGTGCTGGCTCTCCTCTCGGACTGGTAGTGTCCTGGCGATCGACCGCGCACGATCATCTTGGCCGACTTCTTGAAGGCCACCTTGACGAAGGGGTCCCCCTGTTGCGATCCGGTATCGGCCCACAGCTCAACGATGAGGTGGTAGTACTGTTGCGCGGCCCTTCTCTTGCCGTTGTTTGCCGTGGCCTGCTTGAATTGGATGCGCTCAAATGTATGCTCGTTATTTAAGTTGCTGCTTTGTGTCTGCCCGAATCCTTGGTCATAGCCCCTAGAAGACGCAAGATCGCCAACTCCGCTCGAGCTGTTGTATATGCTATTGATGGGATGGTGGCTCGCCTGCGGTGGCTTCGACGACAACCGCACCTTCTCGGGCTTCGCAATTGGTCCCTTATCTCGCTTCGGCGTATGCTGGACCAGCTCAATCGAGAGGTTCTCATTGTCCGCAACCACGGCCGAAATACTCATAGCGAAGCCGTATACCGGGTACGGTTGCTGATCCCCCGTCCGCAAGAACTGGATCCCCGCGTTCGGATAGTTGGGGTTAGGGGGCGAGAGCGAGTACGAACAGACGATGGAGAAGTAGTTTCGTCGGTAGCATGTCCACTCATTGTCGGCAAGGAAGAAACCCTTGTCGATGATACCGTTTATCTCGGCCTTGATCGGTGTCTGCTGTGGGTCTTGGTATGTCAGGTGGCCAAGAGACACCATGGGGTTCAGCGGAGGTATGTTTTGCTGCGCCTTGGATCCGTAATTGGCATCCATCCTGAGCGGATTGTACGTAACAGGGCTGGGCGTGGGTGAGGACAGCGGGTGCCGTCGTATGGCTGGGAAGGACGGAGACCGCGGTAAATGGTGATCCGGCTGCCTCCGATAGGATGGTGTTGCCGATGTATATATGTCTCGCGCGCTGATGTGGGTTCCTGGGTGAGGTAACGTCGTGGAGCGGGGGGCTTGTGCCATGCCCGGGCCAGATGTGCTACTGCTACAACTGTAAGTTCTGGGCGGGCCTGGGTAGTGCGCCATTGCCGTCGGGAATGGCGAGGGTGTTACGTACTTAGAGGCCAGTCGGGGCCTGACGTCTAGGCCGGGAAAGAGAGTGGGAGCGGCGGAGTAAAAGTGGCCGCCCTCAGGAGAATATGGGGTGACAGGCGGAGGGATCAGATTTAAGAAGTTCGACGGCTGGGCCGAAGCCTCCAAGGTGGAGAGCGAGCTGGCAGATTCCTGGGTATAACTGGAAGATAAAGACCGAGTCAGCACGCAAGGCCAAGCATCCAGCGCAGAGCCGTTATGCACGGGGCGAGCTGCGAGTGTCTATCAAAACCCAGCACCCGCAACTGCTGTACCTTGGTGCTATGTGTGTCCCATGCAAAACATCCAAGTGCACAGGTGGGACGGTGCCGTCGTACTGCCAACACTTGCAGTGACACACGGCGGCCGGTACAGGATCGGGAGCGCGAAGCACAACACCTGTGGCAACGGGCGGAGCAAGCAAAATGCTCACAACGGCTTATCGATGCCACCTATGTAGCACATCCGGCGCCGAAGCAAGTACCCATGTCTTCGCACCGGAGCGACGGACGAGACGAGGAGCAGAAGCAGCAGTAGTAGCAGCAGCAGCAACAGCAACAGCAGCACCGTCCGCGTGCCCAGTCTCGGTCGCTCTTCCGCGAGGGCGAATTGCGGCGGTCGAAGCAGCTGGAGGCTACCGAACAAGAAATGCGTGGAGATTGAGGGCTGTGAAGCTGGCCGGTCGGCCCAAACACTTGTTCCCAGGGCTTGTAGTCTGGCGGGGATGAGTGTAGGAGGAAGGGACCGAGATCAAGCTGGGGAAGTTTAAAAGGGCATGATGCAGGAAATAACGGTGTAAGTGCGGCCAGGGCAAAGTATTTGAGTAGCCTGGGCCGCAGTGACAGGCGGACAGACCAATGGAAACAAGAGCCTCTGCGGGCTGTGAGAAGAGTGGAGGTACGTACCTTCTCATGTCAGCGTCGAGGTATTCCAGCCCGGCACAGGAGGGCGGCGAGCCCCCGAAGTCCTGCTTGTAAACGCACCGGTCAGAACCACCATTCTCGTCAGGTAACGGTCAACTTCTCGTGGTGGGAGCCGCGGCTCCAGCGGTCGCCGCAAAGGCAGCAGAGCAATACAACTGGACGCAAAGCACAATGCTGGCTGGGAGCTACGTCCGGCAGAGCACCAGCAGGAAAACTAGCGGGCTGCACGGTGTGTGCCAGGGTTGGCGTCGGCGTTCAGGCTGTGGTTATGGTTGTGGTGGTGAAGGGGTGTGCCGTCGCCGATGGCGGGTGTGAATAAATGCCTGGCAGCGCGTCAGTTCAGTCTCTGCCCGCCAAGCAGTCCAGTGCTTGTCGAGTCCTCGGGCCAGATCGAAAGATCGAAATGCGCAGCCTAGCCCTCAGGTCACAGTGCTCACTCGCTTGACCACGGGATCTTGCGACGGAAAGAGCGACGAGGGGATGAGAAGCGGTGGGGAAGGAAGGAAACAGGGAAACCGGGGAGCCGCGCAGTTGAGTTGAGGGCAAAAGTTTGTCTTTGCTGTTGTCGCAGACTTTGGATACAGCACAGCGCGCACACCCCTCGCGGGGAGCGATTGACCCGTCGACCTGCCAGTGACATACAGTACAACAAGGTACCGCGCAGCCTGCAGAGGTACATCCCCCTGGACCTGGCCGCTCTAGAGACGGCCAACTGCGCTGCACGCCTGTCCACACCAGGCCAGTCGGAACCGAGAAGCGACCAGCAAGCAGGGTTGCCATCAACCCCTCAGCAGCCGGGATGGAACCCTCGCCCTCGCCTTGTCGTACACATTCATGTGCAGACCAGCTCGCAGCAACAAAAGCTGTCGCCGCGACTCCGCGCCGAGGGCTTGAGCTGCGTGCTGTTGCTGCCAATTTTTCTCCTGGTGACCGTTGGGATAGGGTGGAGTTGGGGGTAAATAGACGTTTCTTTCTCTTTTCTTTTTCTGGCTTGGGAAGGGAGGGTGGTGCTCTGGCGCGCCCTGGGCCTAGAATAAGTCCCGAGATTTTGTCGGGCCGCCTTCAGCGCACAGCGCAGGCCCTCTTGGCCCGCAGATCGGAAATGGTGGAGGAGGGGCCCAGCCTGGCCGGCCGGCCGGGGGAGGGCTGTGGGAAATAATGGAATGGCTGACATGGAATTGGTGATTGTGGCTTTCGAGGCTGTCACTAACCTTTGTGTGTTCAAAGCCGATGCCTTCTCCGCTGGGTCGTGCTCGGCCGCAACGGCCCCGCCATCTCGTCTCGTCTCGGTTCTTCACCACTCGCGCGGCGTGGGCATTGGCGTTTATTTGGATTGATTGCGCTTATATTGGTACCGTCATCGTGGCCTGGCTCGGCACAGCGGGGGTGAGCGGGCCTTCTGCCCTGTCGCCAGCCTAGCTCAAGATGCGCGGCAATCCCCGTCCGAGACCCAACGCAAAGAGGAGTCGTACCCGACGAACGGTCCCAAGACGACCAAAAAAAA
>Ga0247758_1002422_pt1 | contig 10134 bp, 10 predicted proteins | sample UWRJL156409C4_FD_180950 | JGI IMG/M metagenome (GOLD analysis project Ga0247758, IMG submission 180950) | Plant litter microbial communities from Arlington Agricultural Research Station in Wisconsin, United States - UWRJ-L156-409C-4 | ecosystem: Environmental > Terrestrial > Plant litter >... | reverse complement strand
ATAAGCCCGAAAGAAAAAAAAAGAAGGGGGGGGGGGGGGGGGGGATAGGAGAGCGGTACGCTTCAGGGTGACCTGGCCTATCAATGGGTGGGTGGCGAAGCCTCGCTTTAATCTGCTCTGTTGGTGGCGAAGCCCCCACTTTGACCTGCCAACGACCCGCTGGGCAATGCGTCAAAACGACAAACTTAATATCACAGATCTGGGGCAAACAACTTGAAATACTGTTCCTATTAGCTGGGCCAGGCAGGGGTAGGTCGGGTAAGTCACCTCCGATGTCCCAACTGTCAACGTGTGCTGCCCACATCCAAAGAGCGTTTCTTGCGCAGAAATGTGCATGTGTTGCTTGATTCAAAGTCAGGGGCCAGAGTTGGGTTTTTTTGTATATAAATCACCCGCTTCTCCCAATGAAGACCGTGTCTTGTGTCTCCGCTACCACCATCACACTCTGCACACCCTTTCTAGATCATCAAATAACCTCAGCCTTCGAACCTCGCATATCTCTCCTCTCTCAACCTCAGCCATGTACGCCAAAGCTGTGGCCATTCTGGCCCTCCTCGGCGTGACAGGCACTATGGTGCAAGCCGCGCCGGCCGGGACCGTCTCTGGTACTGGTCCGGTCGAGGCTCGTGCTCAGCCGTGGCGCGAATTCAAGCGTGAGGCTGTTGCGAAGGAGACTCCTGAACTGGCCCTCCTTGGAACTCGAGGTGATGTTGATATCGAACTGAACGCGGGAAGCTCGGCTGGCTAAGTCGCCGTTCAAGGCGGTGGGAGAAAGTTGGTAGGTACTACTGAGATCCGGTCAAAGAATTGCCTAACACGTGTCGCTAGGATCTATCCTGAAGGCGGGAGGTTGGATGGTGGAGGAACAGTGGCATTTGGAATCACTTTCGATGGATGTACCTACTTAGGTACCACCCTAGTCTGTCTTTACCGCGATTGATACGAGAACATACATGTATACGCCCAGAAAAGCTAGCAGTCCAGTCCAGGCTCGGCAAGGCCGAATAAACGCTCTTTGCTTGGAAGTACCTATTCGAGTCCGGTGTGAGGCGTGGGTGTCTAGAGGCTAGGTACCAAGATTCGAACTGCTGCTTTAGCCTGGAGGTCATGGGCCTGTGGCGGCAGGTAAAAGGCTCCCTTTGACATACGCACCGTGCTGTGTGAGAACCCCAAACGTCCCAGATCGGCACGGGCAAGAACGAAAGCTACGAAACCCAAGTCCACCCTAGCTGGTTTGCACAGGCATCTAGGTACATGTGATTCACAATCACAACGGTGCGCGGGACATTGCGCGCGCAAAGCAGCGCCTTGGACTCCTACTTTGGAAGGTGCCAGCAATCAACCTGTCTGGTTGGTAACTTGAACTATCTATGCCACGGAAAGCCAAATAGCCGAGTCAGTTGGTCAACAGCCAGGTGGGGTGGTGAATGGAGCTGGGTGCGAATGTGCCGTATGTGCCGCTGTGGCACGCATGATGTTTCCATGCCTTATGTGGCTCAACCGGAATGACAACCCAGGATAATTCCAGGCACTGGAGCATGCCTCGATGTTTGCCTCAACATTCAATAACCCCTGAAGTTTCACATCGTTGATGCAACCTTGTCCCTTCCCACGTTCCAAGTCAGCGAGCAGCCCACGACTCTCAAGTTGGAATATTCCATCCCACTTTCACCCGAACACCTGATATGCAGCCATCCCACTTAAACACGACAATGGACCCCCAGAGACGCATACTCCGCTGGTTGGAGGCTATCATCAAAAGCTTTCTCGGCCATGAACCTGAAAGGCCTGTTCAGAGCGTGACGGTCACGACGGGTATGAATGAACATTTCTATGGGACAGCGTGGAAGGAGGACAACACGGCCAGCCTCGTCTACGAGGCCATAAGAGCTGGATATCGCGCTGTCGACACGGCATGTCAAGGCCGCCACTACCGCGAAGACTTGGTGGCCCAAGGGCTCAGACAAGTGATGGAAGAAGGCCTCGTTTCAAGAGCCCAGATCCACGTAAGCGCCTTACCTACCTAGGTAGGTATACATAAGTGAGGTACCTAGGAGTGACACGTTCCACCCCACACAGATTCAAACGAAATTCTCCCCATCCTCGTCCCAAGACGACACAACCATCCCCTACAACCCAAACGACCCCGCTTACGACCAAGCCATCGCCTCCACAGAGACCTCCTTGCGCAACTTTAACTTCGACACCGTGTCCCACAACGGCGACTCAACCACCGCAGCAGCCCCCTATCCCTATCTCGATACCGTCCTCCTCCACTCGTTCCTGCCCACCGGCCGAGAAACCCTCGAAGCATGGCGCGCAATGGAGTTGTTCGTCCCGCACCGCATCCGACAGCTCGGCATCTGCAACGTCAGCCTCACACAGCTCCATGCGCTGTGCAACTCCGTGCGCATCAAGCCGGCCGTGGTGCAGAACAGATTCTACCAGAAGAGCAACTACGATTGTGATGTTCGCGAGTTTTGTCGAGAAAATAACATTCGGTATCAAGCGTACTGGGTTCTGAAGAAAAACCACCATCTTTTAGACTCGGATTTGGTCCAGGAGCTGGTGAGGGAGCGGGGGGTTAGCAGGGAGGCGGCCTTGTTCTTCCTCATTCAGAGGGGTTTGGGGGTTGCTATTCTTGATGGGACGACTAGTGTTGAGCATATGCGCGGCAATATTGCAGATTTAGAGAAGTTGACATCTTGGGCCGCGGAGACAACAAATGGGGAGAGGTTGGCGTGGTTGGGCAGGGAGTTTGAGAGAAGTCTCGGGGACATGGAGTTCTTACAAGGGCAATAGGGGCGACATTAGCTGCCAGCTCGAGCCAACAAAGTTTGAGGATAATTCGAAAACTGTCATGGAAACTGAGTTTTTCACTGGGATATCCGCAGATATTGGTTGCCTTCATCAGCTGGCAAGACATTGGATGAGTGATGTGATGACGGCCCTGAGATCCAAATCCAGGGGCTAGGGTTTTCGAGGCGATTTTAATTTTATGCTCGCCAAGTGACTCAAATTGTGAAGGATGTTGTTAAAGAAGGTGCTGAAGGGGGATGTTGGTTGTGAGAGTGCAGTCAGTGGACTGTTGGGTGATGACCGGGATTGAGGACATGACGCAGAATATCGTTGCATAGGTAATCATGACAATTGAGAAGCGCACGTTCTCTAGCCATAATTCGCCCTCAACAATGGGCCATTTGTCTGTCGACGTGAGACTGACTGCAAACGATTTCATTCGCTGCTCGCTTCCACTCAGGTTGCCCGGATCGGTCTCTCGAGCCAGCACCAAAGCCGCACTGAAGCTCGTCCCGGTTTGATGCTTCCAGATCCGGATTGCCCGCCACCTCGGTACTATTTGGCTCAAACTAACAATGCAGCGCATTCTACGACCCCGTGTAAGCATAGCGAATCGGCGTCTCGGTGTAGCTGAACAGGTTCTGCCGTCACCCAGGGTCTGGCGACGACGTCATTTCCGTCTGTGGTTGGCGGGGTTGATGTGAAATTGGCAAAATTCAGATACATGTTCAGTGGTGGGGACAATCCCCCGCAGTCTTAATCTCAAGTTGGTAAGTGCATTCCACGCCTCACTGCTACAGGTAGTTCAGAACAAAGCGGGAGGCGTGGCGGTGAAGCAAAGACGGCACGTGAGTTTTGGTCGTCTCTGGCCGACTTCCCTTTCTCCGCACCAGCTTAAACATGCCCGATGAACTCCACGTGGGTGGCTCGTTACGATGGAGGGCCCAAAAGCCTACCAGTATATCCCTCTTCAATCCCCGAGAGCAATCCGGCTTCTTCAAGTCCAGCCCGCCGCGTCGGAATCCAGTCCACTGCTATGCAGATTGGTCGAGGTTTCGCTCGACAAGCCGCCCGAATATGACGCGCTCTCATATACCTGGGGTAAACCATCGGCAATTGGCCCGAACACCGTCGATTGCAACGATGGATACCTTCCCATCACCAAGAATTGCCACGACGCCCTGACCAGGCTTCGACACAAGAGGAAACCCACCCGTCTCTGGGTGGATGCCCTCTGCATCGACCAGTCGTGCGTCGCCGAGAGAAGCTCGCAGGTCACCATGATGGGCGAGATCTACAAATCGGCAGCCCGAGTCGTTGTCTGGCTTGGTCCCGGCGATCCCGAGAGCGACTTTGTGTTCGCCGTGATGAGGCGGCTTGGCAAACTGTCGTGCTTCGCGTTGCCGTTTCAGCGCTCCCCGCAGATTGGTGCCGATAAGAATCGAAAGATCAGCAACCTTATCGAAGGTGAGAGATGAACTTGGGGGCACACACCTCCTCTCCACCCTCCTAGCTAATCTGCCCCCTTCCGCCCAGATCTTGTCAAAAAGAACAGCGAAGGGCCGCGGTGGGCAGACCGTCATCGGCACTTCCTCGCCTTCCACAAGCGGCCGTACTGGACCCGCATGTGGACGATCCAGGAGTTCGCAGCCAACAAAGCCACCGTTTTATACTGCGGGGCAGCTGAGCCCGTGAGTGCTTTTTTCCTGTACGCCCTGTCGTCCACGTTCATCAGCGGCGACATGCTCTTGCAGAGCACCTTCGCAACCATGCGCAAGTCCTTCCGGCTGCACCACGAGTGCGTCTTCCGAGAACAACAACAGGCACCCTTATCTAAGCTCCTGCTTCAGATTCTGTCCATGCAGGCTTCCGAGCCCCGCGACAAGATCTACGCCCTGCGGTCCGTTTTCAGCGAGATCTTTGGCCCCATGAAGGTGGACTACGACGCCCCGGTGAGTAACGTATACAACGAAACAACCGCTCGCATAATCACTCACGACCAGAGCCTCGAAATACTCAAAGAGGCCGGCCGTGACGGGAGCTGGGGAGTGGCCTCGTGGGCCGTAGACTGGGGCTCCGACTTCAGCGAGAGCTTGGCCTCTGGCGTTCCTGAGTGGGACTGCTCCCGGGCCTCGGGCGGCGTGTCCCGCTCCGGTGGCGATTACAAGAACCTATCGGTCAAGGGCCACATCTTTGACAAGATCGTGGTCGTCAGCAGCGCCAAGATCTACCTGACGAGGCCCTTGGGCATGGTCCCCGAAGAACAGCTGGAGAAGGGTAAGGTGGGAGAGTATACACCCGATTTCAGCGCCACCAAGCCGTTCTTCCGCGCGGTAGCCCAGTTTTTGTGGGACGTTCACGCTTCGCAGGGCCGAACGGGGCTCCATCTTCCTCGCAAGTTCCAGGACCTTCTGGCGTTATTGCTTGGGAGCCACTACAATTTCGAGAGCGGCGGGATCCCGAAGAAATTCCTGGAGCCCCTCTTCGCGTTGCTCTTTCATGAGAGAGAATCATTCGCTCCGGCAAATCTAGAACCCGTCGCAAATGAGACGGAAAAGCAGCTTTTAGAGGTTTTTGAGGAGTCGCGTTCTCCTGTCCCGCAGCTGCTTGTGCCGGACGAGAGTTTAAAGTTATTCTTGTGGAGAGACACGAGCAAGGTGGGTATGGAAATTCTCTTCTATACTAAGAAGGGTAGGATAGGGGTTTCCAACTCGAGGGTCCAGACAGGCGATGTGGGTGCTGGACTGAGCGGCCTGGGCAACCCATTCACGCTTCGGGCGTCGGGCCCCGATCGGTTCAAGTTGATCGGGCAGGGCATAATGACGGGGGTAATGAATGGTGAGGAGTGGCCGGAAAGCGAGGAGGGACTGCGGTGGCTACATTTAGTGTAGCCTGGAAAAAACTCGTAACTCAAACCTAGAGTGTAAACACCTTCTCTTGTCTTTGCATGCGAAGGACCGAGGTTCAAAATAGATGGCAGCTCAGTCAGCCCCCCGGACGAAGTTTTATGCTCAGACAACTCAGCATGCCCAATTTGCCGAAAACGCCTAGAGTTCAGCTGGAAATATGAGCCTCTAAGATATACCAATCAGGAGTCCTTAACATGGCACCCTCTGAAATCTAGACATTCGATCCTCGAAAGTTTTACCATCTCTGCGACCTCCCCAGCAGAGATTCTTAGGACCTACATTCATTGGTGCAATCATCACGGCATATAAGGAAATGTGGGCGCTCGGGCGCTTAAGGTGGCATCGCCAGCTGTGAGAGCGACAGGTTAAAACCCGATCGTGAACAATGTCACCATGACCATTCGCCCCGGCGAGAAGGTGGCCATCATCGGCAGGACGGGAAGCGGCAAGTTCTCCCTTATCCAAACACTCTTCAACCTCCTCTCTCGCTCCCACGGCGCCATTCATGTCGACGGCGTGAGTCTTAACAATATTCCGTGTTCTCTCATCCGCGAGAGACTTGTCGGACTCCCGCAGTATAGCGTCTCCAACGGGCTCGCCACCCTGCGGCGTAATCTGGACCCGAGTGGGACACGTTCGGATGCAGAGATCTCGGTGTTGTTGGACATTGCGGAGGTGCAAGGGGTAGACTTTGACCTTGATCAGATCTGGGAGACATGTGGGTTCCCGCAGGGCTGGCAGCAGAGACAGGGATCGTGAGGATGCTATTGAGAAGAGGCAGGGTGTGTGTTTTTGACGAAGCCAAGTGGAATGGACGGAAAGACGCATGAGAGGATGATGCAGGTCATCTTTGAGGCAGTGGCAAGCGGGACAGTTCTGTTTGTGACGCATCATGCGGAGAACTTGGGAATGTTTGATCAAATTTTGGAGGTTAAGAATGGGGTTGTGGCCGATGTAGTGAAGGGTGGAGGGGATGAGATCGAGGCACTGTAAGCAAGTAGTACGTAAAGTTGATTTATCTCCTGAAGACACTTGAAACGCGAACTCTACCGTGATCCAAAGGTCTAGCTAATCTTGAACAATTCCAGTCTGCCTCTTTCAGCCGTATACTTACCCAACAAATCTCCCTGGCCAAATCCATGCATGTAGGCCTCTCCGACGAGCTTGGCGTCGCGATCACCACACGGTCTGAGTAAAAATGGCACTCTGGCTTCACCAAAAATAACAATGACATCACCCTCTTTGGCTCCCTCGGGAACCAAAAGCATGAAACCTAGCTCGGACAGGGCAAACTTTTTGCCTGCCGCGCGACGGGCGATGATGTTCCTCGTCAACTGCGTGCAACGTCTCATTCGGCCATCTCCAGCGGCGGTGCCCTCTGCGAATTCCCTAATTTCGTCGCTAAGCGCAGCTTCGAGGCCCGCGCAGACTTCCTGCATCCGTTGCTGGCCTTGGGCGGTCGTGTCTTCAACATCTACTCCAGAATCCTTCAACCGCAACGTTAGTGTTTCGCGGACTAGACTAGCCAGCCACTTCTTGGACGCCTCGGTCTGGTTCGGGTTCTCGCGGCTGACCCTGATCTGCAGATAGACAAACCAAACGCATATCGTGGCGAGTGTGTTGGAAGACGCCGGAAATCCGACGTCGTGGTCGGCAATGATGGTTCTGAGGATGGCCTCGATAAGAGACTGGCCGGGGGCCATGGGATATGTACTATCGTTCGGCCGACCGAGGTTCCCGTACAAGGCGAATGTCTCCTCCCGTAGAGTTCGAAACCATGCCAGGTTTAGGTAGAAGAAATCCCGCATCTCGTCGTCCATTTCTGCCCGGAGCAGAATCCGGTTGAAGAGTTCCATTTGTGCGTTGTCGATGCGGCCGCCTCCCAGCGCGATGTACGGATTGTTGTCGTCGACGTATTCCAGCACTCCGATCGCGATTCCGCTGATTATGATACTCGATTCGCCCGCGTCCGGTATTATATCAGCGGGGAACCCATACCCAGCGGTGTACGGAGACAGCCCGTGCCCAAGCGGGTGCAGCTTGGGTAACGCATTGAGATCCGGAACCCAACTCGGCCAGTCGGCGCATCTCTCCGACTGGTTGTTCTTCCCCGCCATGGCCAGCAACAAATACCGCGCCCCACGGGGTGCCCTCTCCAGGACAAGTCTCGTCACGGCGGTGAACAGCTTCCGATCGTCCCTGGCTTTCTGCTTGGTCAGCCCCAGCTCCGTCAGGTCCATACCCGCGCCGATACCACCCAGTGCCCAGACTTTGTCGCAGGAATACGTCGCCCGGGACTGCACGCACTCGACCAAGATATCAGGCACGGTGGGCATCTGTCCCGCGGCATACAGCTCGCGGAAACCGTGCAGTCGCACAACCAGATCGATCCCCGTCCTGAACTTGGCCATGCGCTCTGCGCCAACCCATCCGCCCACGGTAAGATACGGCATCTGCGTCGCGGTATCAACCCGCTTAAACGCCATCATGACGTTTCCGAGAACCGCGAAATCAATCTCCCTCCCGCCATACCGCACCGTCACGGACTTGCCCACAACAATCTCTTGGATAATCCACGCGCGTTGCCAGAACGGACTGGACACCAACCCCAGAAAGGCGAGCCAACCGTCTCGCTCAAGTGGTAAATCACCCTCCAGTCCGATAAAGTGCTGTTGTCCGTGATGGGACCCCATGGCGGCCGGGAGGAACTTGGCGACGAGCAAGTACACCGACAACCAGTCTACAAATTCAGCGGCATAAGGGAGATGTGTCGGTTCTGGACCGACTTCGAAGGGAGGAGGGAAGGCGAGGACGCGTGTGGCGTCGTTGTAGACTTTTGTCATGAGGCGGATTTGCACGTCTTTTTCGACTTGGACTTCGTCTCCGTCGTCTTCGTCTCTATCAGTCTGGTCGATGCAGATTGAGTCGATCCAAACGAAGCGCTCTGGTGAGGTCGGCGACGTCGAGGTGCGTGAGAGTGAAGAAGGAGGAGGAATCAGTTGTTTGAGGATGCCGTGCATATTTGTGCTGATCCCGAGATTGGCGCCGTCAATTGTCAGGGTGGAGGTTTTGCGATGCTCGGGGGGGTCCCACATCCAGGAGATGGCTTCGTACGGCTGGACGGGTGGTGTTGAGGGGATGCATGGGATGGGAATGAGGGAGAAGGAGACGATGTTTGTGGTTGGGTCATGGTGGATGCGCAGGAGACGGATGAATCTGTCCCAAGCGACGAGGGGTTCGTGGGCGTAGAGGGGCTCAGTTGGTCTTGTGTCTCTCAGGGGATTGCTGGAAGCCATGATTGTGGCTTGCTTGGAAGCTCGGCCTGTGGTGGTTGTTTTGGTAGTAGAAGATAGATTGGATGTTAGGAGGAAGTGATGAAGGTTATGCTTGAGGTGTTCAGTGGGCTTTGTGGGGATCCAAAATCGCATCGAGGCGTCGAGAACATTGGTGGCTTGCTCAGCCGCTCAGGGGTTTGCATACATCACGTTCGATGATCCAATAATTGGCTTGGACGTCCAAAAGCGCTTGACACCTTCAGCCACCGCATCGCAGAACCTTTCTGTCCAGAGCGCCAACTGTTTCATCATCTTACTGGCCACCAACTTGTCAAAAGTCTAGCGGCTTCCCGGACGCCACATCGCCTACATCTCTGTCTCTGCTTGTACCCAGAAAAGACAAATAGCATCCTACTTTTCAGACTCACCTCTGTACATTATAGTGACAGCAACCTCCATAAGAGGACCAAAGCCTAGACACCATTCGATGGTCTGTTTGACTCAAACAGCGAAAGTGCGCGCACGCAAATTGGGGTCAGGCACGGGCCATTTCCACCAAACAGCGTTTCCATCAAACAGCGCTGCTGATTGGCTGATCATTCAGGGGTATAAGGGCCAGCCGCAGGGGTCAGAACACTAGCGCGAGCATGGTCGGTGACCAGCCGCAGGGGCCAGAACACCAACGCAAGCAGGGTTGGTGATAATTGCTTTTTCGATCATGATGGCTAGGGTGCGTGTCAGAGGAGACGTGTTGGGCAGAGAGTGTTTTAATTTCCAGTATAGTAACGTTTAAGTTATAGAGTTTAAACTGGTTAGTGTAAATTATTTATACTAACTAGTTTAAAGCTAACAGATAAACCCCGACTTAATGTATAAAGGTGATCTAGTTATATAAGCCGTGTAACGTGCTGCTCTACTTACTATGTAGGGTAGGTATTAAACCTGGTGCCGGCGTTACTTTGCACTTTTGTAAGCAGTATAAGTTAAAAGGTAACGACTTATAGTAAGTCTGGGTATTTATAGCTGTTGGGTTTTTACAACCCTAACCCGGCCAGTGTGGTTAAAACAGTGTGGCTGGATCCACGCAGCCGCTCCGCGGCTGCATCCGTGGATCTGCACAGCCAAGAACGCCAGACTCCACTGCCAACCTC
>Ga0247758_1002419_pt1 | contig 10156 bp, 1 predicted proteins | sample UWRJL156409C4_FD_180950 | JGI IMG/M metagenome (GOLD analysis project Ga0247758, IMG submission 180950) | Plant litter microbial communities from Arlington Agricultural Research Station in Wisconsin, United States - UWRJ-L156-409C-4 | ecosystem: Environmental > Terrestrial > Plant litter >... | reverse complement strand
CTCACGGCTATAATAACACGGCTTCCACTCTCGAAGATAGAAATAATGAATCACCTTCAACACACACTGCTTTCCAATGCCTTGACCCCTTTTGCATTTCAACAATTGGGTATTATAGGGCTGGGTTATAAATCCCTTTTGATAAAAAGGTAACTAGGTGGCGTTTCCTGTCGTCTTAAACTTAGTTAAGTTCTTTACTAATTACGAATTTTAAGGAGTCTGTCTTAATTTAAAATGGTTTTAAGAAGTTAGGGAGAGTTAAGACTAATACTGTGATAAAAGTGTGCTTAAGGTCTTTAAACGCCTTCTGTTACTTATTAATCTATTTAAACAGTTTACTTATCTTTATAAGTTTATATAATGGTTTTACGATCCTTATAAAGTATTTAATAAAGTATTAATAAAAGTTTATAAAGTTAATAAAGGTTTATAACTTAGTTTAGTTTTTTAAAGTAGGTTAGTCCTTAACTGCCTCTGTCTTCTCTAGTTACATTTTAAGCTTTCCGGGGGTTACTTTAAACCTTAAATAGTTTAGTTCTTAAATATAAAAGTAGCTCTTTTTTAAGTTTACTGTTAGCTTTACTTTTTTAAAAGCTGTTAAACCTGTTATATATGTTTTTAATGTTCTTTTAAAATCTTAAAATAGATTAAAACGTTATTTAAATATATAAAGATAAACTTATTAAGGAAGGGGCGGAGAATACTGTTAATAAGGCTTTAGAAAGTTGTGGGGGTGTTTGTTAATCCTATTAGTATAATATAGTATTAGTAGTGCCTATTATAAGTCTGAAAAGCCGTTTTATACTTGTCCTCTTCCTTTACTCTAACATAGTTAAATCTTATAAGGAAGTTAAGACTGGAAAACTAATTTACTTTAATAATCCGTTCTTACATCTTTATAATAAGTGGTAATAAGTAGTGATTCTTAATTATATCTTTATTTAACGTTTAATAATTAACGATTATATATAACTTACTATCTCCCTTCTTTAAGATAAACAGCATTAGGTACCTTATTAGGGACTGGGACTTTATAATAAACTTATTCTTTAAGTTTTTATTAATATACTCCTTTAAGGCCTTAGCTTGCTGGGGATTTAAGTGATAGGGTTAGAAGCTGTGGAGCTTTACTCCTAGTTTTAACTTAATTTTATAGTTTTACGGTTTATGGTCTGGTAATTATGGTATTCTTTTTTAAAATAAGGTGAACTTCTTATATTCTGTGGGTACTTTAGATAAGTTAACTTCTTTACTTATTTATAAGTCAGCTTCTTACTTCTTTTTACCTTTTAAATTGTTATTTAGGTAATATGGTAAACTCTTTAGTCCTTTAACTGTCTTTATAAACCTAACTTAAACTGTGTTTAGTTTTAAGGGTTTAATGTGCTTTTAAGTGTTTTATGTATCTTTAAAGCGGTTTAGTGCCCTTTTAGCTTTCTTTAAACGATGATTATTACTGGGGGATTTATTAAAAGCGAGGTGGTTACTCTAGTTAATTATAAGGTTATACTTTTCTAACTATAGTAAACCTAGGATTATATTATACCTTATTATTAATATAACGTTAAAATCCACTTATTATTCGTCCCTATCTACTTTAATTAAGAGTGGTAAGTAATAGGTGACTTTGCCGTTATTATACTAATATAGGCCTCCTTCTCCGTTTTAAATGGGAATAGCCTTTTTATACTCTTAGTTAGGGAGTTTCCTTTAGTTAATTAGTAAGGGGTGTATTAGATTAGAGGCACTTCCATTATTAATTACTACTTTTACCCTAAATAGCCTCCCTCTTCCGTTTGTTAGGTTAACACTAATGGAATAATGTTTATATTCTTTTAACATTTAAGTTATAGTAACTATTTATCCTTAAGGTCTTATTTAGCTTAACCTTTAAGTGCCTCTTCTTCTTCTTAAGGTTTTTACTAATTAGTAAATTACTGGTTTCCGGCCCTTTTAAAAGGCTTATAACCTTTTCCTAACTCCTTTTAGAAAAATAGGTAGCTTTAATAAACCTGGTAATTAACCTTCCTTAGGTTTTCACACCTTAACGTCTAGTTAACTTTAAATAGTTTAATGTTTTTAAAGTCCTTAATAAGTTAATAATATACTTTATAAAACTGGATTGTAATGATATCCTTTTACTCCTAAATCTGTTAGTAGTCCTCTTACTTTTACCACTTTCTAACTTTTCTGTTAAGATATAATAAGTATATTATAACTAAGTAGTTATTAAGTACTCCTTTTTACCAGTATATAGTAGGGGCTTAGTTAATTATGGTAACTTTCCACTTACTGCTAGATTCCCTTATTAGGGAGTAGGAGATTTAGTAATAAGCCAGTTCCATCTCCACTCTTATAATAGCGTAATCCCGCTTTTATATATTAGGGAAGTGGTTATACAGGGCCTTAAGTCCATTATATTGGTTAAGAGTGTAGTTATTATACACGTAATTAATTTATAGTACGTCCTTATAACTAAGGTGGTTAATGTTAACTGTAGGTGCTGTAGTTATTAAGTACAGAACGGGGGAAGTGGCACTTTATTTCTTTTCTTCTTCTACTTACCTTTAAGTTTATTATTTTTCCTAAACTTCTTTTTAAAACTTAGGTAATAATAACCCAGCTTATTCTTTTATAAAGTGGCCCTTTTTAATAAGTTAGTGTTTAAGTTAGTTAATAAAGTGAACTTTATTATAAAGTTATAACTTAATTTCTATTACTTAATCCTTAAACGTAATAGTAAGGCCTTTAACTTATAAGTCCTCCACTTTATTTACCAGCTTTTAATATCTTTCCTTCAGTTCCTAAACTCTTTATTAATATACTTACTTTATACCTTCTTAGGGGACCCTTAAGGTGCTAATTTAAAACACACTGGCTTTAATACAGGGTAGCTATTTAAGCTGTCCTTCTTCCTATAAAGTGAGGGTGCTGATCTACTTAATGTGTTTAAAGTGTTTAAAAGTCTTAAAGGGCATAATTAAGAAGAACTTCCGCTTTTCTAACTTAATTCTTTCCGTTTACTCTTTTTTACCTTTTAAGGCTTATTTCACCACTTAAGTGGCTTAAAAGGCTAGTTCTTTAACTCCCTCCACTATCTTAATAAGGTTTAAATTAAGGTCCTTTTTAAACTTCCTTAATTCTTAGGCTTATAAGGTGAGGTTCTTAAGGCCTGTAACAGTTAATTAGAATATCTTTTCCTAAAGTCGGTCTTTTATAACCTACACCTTTAACAGTTTTAAGTTTCCACTTTAAAGTCGGTCTATTATAACCTACACCTTTATAGCTAACTTTTCTAAGACACCTTTAAGGACTAGGTATATTATATCTTAGGGTTTTTCCTCTTCTTTTTCCTTATCTCTTATATTACACTTATTTATCTAGGTGTAATCTTCTTTATTACCTGTTATCCTAATATAAACGTCTCTTAAGTTAAACTTAATGTGCTTTCCTCCTTTTAAAACAGGTTTCTAACTGACTTACTTTAACGACAGGCACTACTATGCCATATGTCCTTTCTTATTATAATTAAAATATTAGACTTATAACAGGTCCCTAGGCTGCTTTTACTACTGTTATCGTTAAGGTTTATTACAGTTAGGTTAATTCTAGCGGTTTATTATACTAATGTTCATTAATCTAAGATAGTGACCTATTACAGTTAATTAATTCCCCTTTTTAAGTTTACTTAGCTAATAGGGAGTTTATTCCTTTTAAAAGTTCTTCTAATAATAGTGATTATAATACTGGTTATTAGCTTTAATAACTATTTTAATTAGCTTTTAAAAACGATCCAGATAATCCTTTTAGTAAAAGTCTTTAATAATATACTCCTTTAAATTACTTTAGAACAGTATTATTAGGGCTTTTTTAACTAAGCTTAGTTTTTACTGCTTTTAATTTAAAGCGTGTAGAGAATTTAAAGATTAAAGACGTCTGCCTTAAGGTTATAAGGTATTACTTAGCCTGTCTTAAGGCGTTTAGTTCTTTAAACTTAATCCGGAGTTAGTTAATAAAAACGTTAAAGTTATTAAAAAGGGCTTACGTCTTAGGGGCTTCCTTTCACACTTTATTTATAAAGAGGTTATTAATTATTTTCATATAGGGTTTATACTAACGAGCGGCTACTTTATCTAATAAAGCTCTAGCGAACCTAACCTTTCCTTTTTCTTTAAAGAATTACTTATTGTAATAGGTAATATAACTCTGGAGCTAGGTTATTTAAGACTTTAATTACACAGAGTCTCCTTTAAAGCGTAACGGTAAGGGAAGCTTTATTTATTTCTTTTATAAGCCTTTAAGGTTATTATTCTTTAGCTTAACAGTGTTAAATCAGGCTTAAAGTTTCTTAATAAAATTAATACGGCTTTTAATATCTCTGGGGAAGGCCTTATTAAGTTCCTTAACCAGTCCCTACTGGTTAAGGTTTAACTTTTTAAGGCATGCAGCTAACTTGTTAATAATAAGGAGCTAAGGCTGAGCTTACGCTTCCTTAGGCTTTTTACCTTTTCTACACGTTAACATATTAGTGGTGGGAGGGAGGTGATGTTTAGGAATTTAATAAATAGCGTTTAGAACTGTAACGTTAGTATTATATTATAACCTGCACTTAATACAGGCCTTAAAAGGACTGGCGTGGGTTAAGATAAAACGTATGGCAGGACGTTAATAGGTAGGGGGCGTTCTGAAGACGGCTTATTAAGCTAGTACTTTTAAACGGGGGGTTTAATGTCACTATAGGTTATTATCACTATAATGTATAAAGGTGAGTTTAAACAGTAAGATATAAATGAATAATTAAATACTAGTGTGAGGAATTAGAGTCCCTCACGGTAGTTATGGGCATAACTATGACTATCTATACTAACTGTCTAGAGGTACTTTATACTGTGTTTGGTCTGTTATGCTTGGTGGTGCACTATGCGGTTTCGACTAAGCAGTTAACTGAGCAGTGCTTGGTGTTGTCAGTCCTTGTGGACCACTAAGCGCTTTCTTACTGGTCGTAGGGGCTTCGGGTCTTTGCACCCCTGGCCTAGTGTGTTAGGATAGTGTGCACCGTCTTTTCACACTACTCCTTCCGTGGGGGATTTGTCGGGCCGTCCCGGCCCCAGTGACGGCCTGCAGGGTCGTTACAATATTACCTCCTTTACTACTTATATTAAAGCGAGAAACTTTACTTTTATAATAGATATAATAACAGTGTCTTATTTATTTACTTACTACCTTACTATACTGTTAAAAAGTTTTATAACATAAGCTTATAAACTCTTATAATTTTTAAAGTTATTAGTAAAACTGGCGTTACTTTAAGTCTTAAAGGTATCCCTACCCTTAAGAGTTAACTTAAAGTATTATAAGCTTAAAAGGTAATAGATATAGTAATTAGTTATGTGGTAATAAAGAGGTCTAGGGTTATAGTTAAATTATAACAGTTTAAAAGCTATAAAAGTAATATCTGGCCTAGAGATTACAGTAACGTAAAGGATAAATCCCACCTTACATTAGTAATCCTATATTAAAGCTGTAATAACCTCCTTTAAGTAAATTAAGAGCTTTTTAATAGTGATAGGGTTTTTTAAAGGTCGTGCTATCTTCTTTTTATACTTTCCTTAACTTACATAAAGCAGGTGTTTTAACTTTATAATATACTTTAACTAACTTAGTTAAATTAAACGCTTTTTACAGTTTTAAAGGATCTTTATTTTAAGGAACTATTAAAGCGGCTTACCGCTTTAAAGTTTATAAGTCTGTGTTAAGTGCTTTATTAATTTTATTATAATATGCTACCACTTAGCTTTATAAGTAATTATTATATTATTAACGTAAAAGAAGATAATTATACCTTTTTTAGTAAAATAATAAGGCTTATAAGGTACTGGTTTAAAGCCCTTTTTATAAAGGGAAGTATTAAAATGGCGTTATTAAAGGAGAGGGGACTCCTTAAGCCTATAAAAAGCTTATTAAAGTAGGAAAACGATACCTTTCTTTTTAAAACCTGGTGGTATTTACATATAGATATTATAAGGTAGTTTAGTGTAAATAAAGGTGTTAATTACATTATATTAAATTAATTTAAGGTTAAAACGTGCTGTGATTATTATTAATAACTGGAACGATTAGCTTATAAGTGTAAAGGTGTAAATGCTTTTAAAGATTAAATTACGCTGTTAATCTTTACAGATTACTAATCTTACATTACATTTCTATAAGAAACCGTGTTTATTAAGTTTATAAGTTAATACCTATATATAATTAAGCACTTAATAGCTATTTATACTGTTTTTTACAGTCTTAATCCGGGATTTTATCTTTTAATAACTTTATAAGTGGATTACCTATGCCTATATAAATTCTAAATTCTAAGGGTGATGTTATAGCTTTTTAAAGTTCTTTAAAGAAACAGGTAAATCTTTACAGTATACTCTCCCTTTAAAAGGGCGCCTTTTAAATACCTTCTTTTTAGGTTTATATTTAAGGTCCCCATTATCACTATTACTTTAAAAGCTTATAACCTTTTTTAAAGCCTTCTTAATAATACGCCTCCCCTTTAACGTTCTAATACTTACTGTTAGGCGGTTAGCGTTAAACGCTGCCTTTTAAGGTCTGCCTTAACATATTATCTTATATTAATTATAAGAGGAGTAATTTACTTACGTACGTGCTGTATTTACTACACTTTTATAAAAGCTAGGGAGTCTTTTAATAGTGGCGGCTGCTATAACTGTGTAAGGAGGGGGTGTACTCTTAAGAGTTAGTAACGCCTTAAGTAATAAAACTGGTTAATAATAATTAGTTACTCCTTATTTACACCTTTTAAGTACGCTTTAATTAATAATAATACTCTTTAACCGCTTTATTACCTTTTTTATATACTTAAGTGTTTTATTAAGATTGAGAAAAAGTACTTTTTCTTCCTTTTCTTTAATAAGAATTAGGGTATATTTATTTTATTTCCTTTTAAAGAGCTTAAACTCCTTTAAGAGCTCCTTTATCTCTTATAATGATTAATTTTTAAAGTTATCTTTTAAACGCTTTAAATTACTGTAAAAGACCTTTATTTTATTAAAGATTACATCCTGTGTGCTTATTACAGTGTTTATAAAAGGGTTTTAAATCTAATAAATGTTTAAGGACCTGTAATTTATTAAATAACCGATCTAAGCTCTCGGTTTAAACTTATTCTTCTTATTTTCATTAAGAATTACTTCTGTAATAAAGGTAAAGGCTTTACAGTTATAAGTGTGTAGATAAGCTAAATGTAGTTTTTAAGCTTATTAAGGCTGGCTTTTTAGTTTTATAACGTGGATTATAATATCTTTATAAGGTGTGCTTTAGTTTAATAATTAATATAACGTTCTGTTATTTAAATATACTATATAGGAGATAATTTCATATTAAAGGTAAGGGGGTAGTTTCGAACCTACTTTTATAAAAGCTGCCTTCACTTTAATTACACCCCTTAAGCGCTTTACACTCCTGTTTTATTATTAAGTATTAGGGGTGGAGGGTTTAATTTTTACACCTTTATGTGAGAAGAAGTAAAGGAGCGCCTTAGCTTAAAAAAGCTTATTATCAGCTTTTATCTTTTAAGGTTTATAGTAGAACTAGGTTTTATAAGCTTCCTAAAAGTGTTTTAAAGCTCTTATAATCATTATGGCTTTCTTATCCTTTAAGTAGACCTTTATAATAAAGCCGTTATAACAATTTGTAAAGAATATAGTTCTCTAATAGCCCTTAGCATCTTTATGGTGATTTAAAAAGTTAATCGCCCACTGTAAGTAAGGTGATTACGGCTACAGTCTTACCCTTTTACTCTCTTACCTTTTAAGCTTGCCTTTAGCGTAGTTATTATACTCTGTAAGCGTTGGAAATAGGGTAACGTAATTAGTAAGATTAACCTCTTTATAGTGGAGTTGTTACCCTGTAGGTCCTTTTACGTAATTAAGGGTTTAAAAGCGCACTTCTTTTACGTTATAAATAAGGTACTTTATAGCAGCTTTACCTAAGTGGCTTAAGTATAAATGTTAGAGATAAGGGGTCGCTATTATAGGCTTCTTCTTATAAGTCTTAATGTGGTAACGTTTCTACGTTATAAATAAGGTATACGTAACCTCCTTTTTAACGTGCTTAAGAATAAACTAGTTATAATAGCTTATAAGGTTAGTAAGTACAGTTCTATCTGTAGCGATTAGTTAATTTATTAAAGGTTTATTATTCCACTATATACCTTACTTATAAAGCTGTTAAAGTAAGACTAAGTTACAGGCGAAACCTTAACAGAATGTAACGTTTTTAAGGTAAAGGAACGCCTTTTTACTATAATAAGTGAGCTTTAAGTCTACTTTACTGTATCTTAAGATTAGAACTGTAGAATCTCTAGTGTAAATACAGTTATTTTCTAGCGTATAATGGTAGTTATAAAACTGTATTAGCTTATTAAAAATATAAAGAGTAATGTTAGAATCTAGGATTGTAAAGTTTCTCAGGGGGTATGTAGCTATTATAAAGGAGCCTTTTACTATTAGGAAGCTTATAAGAGCTCTTTTCTCTACTGTTAGATCTGCCTCCTTTATAAGTTATTAACTTTCTTTACACCTTTATTCCTTAAGCTTCTTAATAGCCTTATTAAAAGCTTTATTACCTTTTTAATAAGAGTTAATCAGCGTGGTTACGGTAAAGTTTAATTTCCATATATTAGGTGTAAACTTAGGGAATATTAACTAGTAATCTTTAAGATTATAATTATTATTATAGGTAGTACACTTCTTTAAACCTTTTAAGCTCTTAAACCTAACCCTTTTAAGGCTTCACTTACTACGCTTCTTCTTAAAATCCACTTTTTACCTTTACCTTTACCTTCTTAACCTTTATAACCTTTATTACTATATTAAAAGCTGCAGTGCGTTACGCTTTTATATAATTTACAGTTCTTTTAATTATTTTTTAAAGACTCTTAATTATCAGTACTATACCCTCTTACTTACTTACCTATTCTTAACGTAACCTTCTTACTATAGAACGTTAAGCTTTCTTATTTTTCCTCTTACTTTACTTAAATATTAAAATTAGCTTTCTAAGTCTTTTTACTTATTACTTTTAATGTGTTAATAGTTATTAATTAGGACTTAAAGTTATTAACTACTTAAAAGAACTGTAACTCTCTGTTATAAATCGCTTTATTTTTTATAAGCAGGTTAACGGTTTAGGAATAGAGAGCTAAAAGTGTGTAAAGAGTATTAGTAAGTTTTATAAGTTAGATTTATAACGTTTAACAGTTTAGAATATTTATTTACTAAGCCTCCTTTATTACTATATTCCACTTTATAATCCACTTTAAAACCTTCTTATAACTTTTAATAAATATATTAAAGTGTTATTTATAACACTTATAAGCTTTTATTATTTTAATGTTCTCTTAACCTTAATTTACCTTTATAATTACTATATACTGTTATTTAAGGTTCTCCCTTACGTTAGTTATAATTATGTAAACTTTAAGGGTTATTAAAGCTTAAAAGTGGTCTTTTAACACCTTTAACCTTTTCTCCAGACTTTTATATTTAATAAGGTTAATCTAGTAATCTTTTAAATCACCTTAATAATTAGTAATTTACACAGCCGTAAACTCTAAAAGCCACTTAAGGTAATGTACGACTCTATTAATAGTTTTTCTTAAAAAGTTTAAAAACGTTAGCTTTCCCAGCTCCGTTAGCCACGGTTCTTCTCTTTTAAGGTCTACGTATTTCTATAAGCTAACTCTCTCTATATAGCTTTAAAAGCTCCTTAACCAGAGTATCCAGTCTTTTAAGCTTATATAGATGATTTCTGGGGCCTTTATGTTAGCTATGGCTTCGTCGTTTAAAGGCTTTCGCGGTGTTCGCGAGCGTTAATGCCTAACGGGAGCTGCTCGTTAACGGTTTATTCGGCTTAACGCGTGAAAATCAGGGCTTTGCACGCATCGCAATTTACGCGCCGATAAAAAAGCAGTAATATTATCGCTTGTTTGAGACTCTTAATTATAGAATTCAACGTAGTCAACCAAGAACACAGTAATTACCGCTCTCAAGTCTTGTTGTATTCCGGGAGCCGTCCTCTCAGCCAAGCGAAGCTCTGGTGCTCGGCCGCGCTGCGGTTCCGTGGCGCCAAGGCGCGATTA
>Ga0247758_1002416_pt1 | contig 10165 bp, 4 predicted proteins | sample UWRJL156409C4_FD_180950 | JGI IMG/M metagenome (GOLD analysis project Ga0247758, IMG submission 180950) | Plant litter microbial communities from Arlington Agricultural Research Station in Wisconsin, United States - UWRJ-L156-409C-4 | ecosystem: Environmental > Terrestrial > Plant litter >... | reverse complement strand
TCACTAGATGGGCCACCCGATGCAATCGGTATTGATAGGAAAATGCCGCTAATATCGGCAGTGATTTGCACGCTGGGCTTGCTGAAGGACAGACAACACGGGATGGAATTTCAACTTCCTTGTGCGCGCTGTGCAGCAAAAACTGGGGATTATCGCCGGTGAACTTTTTAATTGAAGTAACCGGGACATGTTACCTGGGCTAGGCTTGTGGACATCGAAGAGATGATTGGCCGCCTCACCAAAGTTATTTCGTGGCGACCGGAAAGTGCAGGTGGTTTTACAGCCCTGCTGCTGATTGAGGAAAGTGTCAACTGGCCTTGAGAAACATATTTTAGCTAGCACTTATCAGAGCTTTAAAACTCTTTAGGAGATGAAACACTCAATACATGCAGCCATTCGGCAGCCCTGGTAGGACGGACCCCACATATTGTCAACATATGTGTTCCGATCAGACTCAATAATACGAATCATGGACGAATGCTGTTCCGATTGATGGAAGTATTCTTGGAGCTGTGTGTGGCCCGAATGAATAGCGAAACTCGCGAGAGCGACGAAGGTGGCGTCTCCAACAGCATCCCAAGGCGGCTCCCTTTTCCATTGTGCATCCCGATAGAGCCGATGTTTATCCGAGAAAAACCCCTCCGCTTCTTTGTTCATTTCTTCGAGCAGCTCAGTCGTGATTTCAATATCTATGATAGCCTACCGCAGGAAGGCAAGCACAACGAGGTGTGTTTGATAACCTGGGAGTTGAGGTACACTTCATGCTCAGTCAACCGAGCCGGTGTGAACTTCAGTTTCAGGTCCCGGAGCACCTCCTCTGCCAACTCAAGTCTCTTGCTCACGAAACAAACTATTACCAGTCCTTCTGTCAGTCGTGTTGGCGAAACTGATTGGAAATGCTCCCAAGAGTCGTTGATCAGAATCTCAGCTTCGGGCAGTTCCAAGAACTGAACATTTTTAGAGATACCACTTTCCACTCCGTGCAAGCCTTGGGCAGATGAATCTGCCACAGCCGCTAGATATGGGTGTGCCGGGTTGGAAGACTCGCTATTCACAAAGCGGTTAACCTGCACACCTTGCAGAATGCACCTCATTTCGCCATCTCTTGCATACGGCTTCAAGCAGCCACAAACTATGTGGACAGGATATGCGACTGGAGGAGCTCTTCGTCACCAGGGCCGTAGCTAGTAACACGATCTAGCCATCTTAACGAGTTCTAATGTATAGAGTTTGATGGCCGGCACAGTGTATTCTACATCAGCCTTACCGCTGGCCGTAAGGGGTCGCTCATGAAGCTCATATACGGCTAGAACTGTATCAACTCATCCTCAACTGGCCCCTCTAGGAAGGCATTTTGTGGAAGTAGCCAATCTCATTAAATTGTGCTGCGACCACCATTACTGTTCTTGACGTTCTTCATCGTCTTGAGGTAGCGCAGGAGAGATGCAGTTTGGGACAAGTCCAGGGTTTAGCTACCTCCTTCATATCCGCACAATAGTAGTCGTATAAAGCTTAGTAGCGTCTGTTCGGCAGGGCATGTGGAAACATTTAAATCTTGGACACGGGCGCCGTAAGCCGTTCAGCTGTGAGAGGCCGCCGCCGATCCTTTAGAGTCCGGTCTCGAACTTCTTGCTCGCTGAAGCGCAAGATAAAATCAGCAAGATTTGCCCCGCACTTGTGCCCAACCTGTAGAGCGGAGGATGTAATTTAGCTATACGTAAGAGTCTACCTAAAAGAATGGGCTCTCTGGCTTCGCCAGAGAGCCACAGAGAAACTCAGACAACCAATACAATCACGCAGCTGCAACCCGATCAATTCCACCAAATACAGTGTGCCATGTTTCTGACAGCTTCCCCATATCTCAATCAAAAGGAAACAAGTTCTCGGGACTCAATCCTGCGAAACGACTTGGAGTCTCGCCAGTGTGCTCGTCGGCGGCATTGACTAAGTAAAATATGCCTGGTTATTATCATTCGACAATGTAAGTGTAAGATGGTCTGTATATCCTTACCTTCGCCGATCGAAATCTGAACTCCGAGAATTTGCGAGATGAGGAACCCCAACGCACCGCCCTCGAATCTACGTATCTCCTCCAGCGGATTAGTCTGACTTGAATCAGGCTCCCCAAAAACTTGCCTGATCCGTTCTGTTATGGCCTTAACCAAATAGCTCCGCATTTCTGCCTGCTCTCTTGGAGTGTCGGCCAAGTTTCTGATCATGTGTCGGAGTCCACTTAGCCGGAGACAAACATCCCTGAAGTTGCCCCCTGTAGCTAGGAAGTCTATGACCCTATTGAATTCTTCATCCGAGCCCGACTCGATCACAGCTCTCAGAGTCGTCGTTTCATCCATCAGGGGTCGATCCTCGTCAACGAGGAGGACTTCATCGGAGTCTGCAGCGTTGAGCAACGCTTTCCATCGAGCACCTCTTTTGAGTATTCTCTCTACAGCCAGAGAGAACTGGTTTCGGTCTGTCCCTTGCCTTGGCCTCCTGTTCCACTCTTCTTCCTCAAAGGCTTCGAATGCCAGTTGGCGGGACTGATCTGGCGTGTGGTCCGGGAGGAATGACTGCAGTAGAGTATCGAAATGGCCGTTGGCAGAAAGGTACTTCTCTCGCTCCCACAGCCGATACAGAACGAAATTGCTGGGGGAGAAACCCACCAAGTGACCGTTGGCGACCGCTTGAAACGACATTGACATATTCCAGGTCTCTGGGAGGTTGAGATTAGGATATCCAAGATCATCCCACGAAATGTCTACAAGAACCTCGAAGCTCCTCGAAACGAAGATAGGGCCTTAGTATAAGGATAAGGAGTACTACGCGTTAGTCTCTGGCTAGTAAGCGTAGAGTTGAGGACTGTGGCGTGTACCTGGTTGGGCTCTGACGGCGCGGAGTGGAGGACCCACATTCGGCCCACAGTCCCTGTTAGTGCGCCTGCACCAGTCACACTTGACTCCAGGCCATTGTCTATTCGCAGGGGAACACTATATTTGACATCAGATTAAAACTCTGAGCAGCGGATGGAGGGAGACTTGCTCGTTGCCTGTCATGGCGACATTGTGTGCACTTAAGAGTAGCCCCTGCAGAGCGACGTGAAGATTCACCGACTTGGGCTGACATGCTAAGGTGAACTCTCAGACAAGGCAGTTGCGGTCCTTGTGGAGCTACAAACCTTCAACGTTCTGCTGGAACTGGTGCTTTTATCACCTTGAGCGTCAACATTGCTTGCAACCCCCTGTAAGGCAGTGATCGAATGTTATTGGCTTGGAAAATATGGTCGAGCGCCAGTGGCCAATGACGGCTTAATCGCGCTTTCGCAAGTGGGGCGGAGCCGTTGCGTTTAACATTGTAAGCGGGGCGGTGCCCTTTTGCCGGTAAATTAGTGCAACATCAAAGCTGACGCACCAGGTCCAAGATGAGGGGCTGCAGCCGAGGTTCGAGAAAGTTTGGGTCGCATGCGATGATTGTCCCACACAGAAGCGTCTGTGCCGCGACATCACCCCAGAGGAGTCGTCACCCAGCAGGCTGGAGGTGAACTCTAGATCGACAAGGCACTGGATGAAGTCTCGACGCCGCTTGAGGGCCTGCGCTAAGAGACCCTCCGCCAAGGCCACTCTAAGGCGCTTTGCTATGAAGACATGCAGGCGACAGTGCGCCACCCCGAGACAAGGAAGGACGCCCTAGTAATAACAAGTGTAAGTCGCAAGCAGTATCTAGTCCGCTTTCTCTACTAGTTAAGTTAGATTTCTAACACCAGCTAGGAACTTCTTCTTCAGAGAATGTTTATGTGTACCATATTCTATGTATAACCCTAACCCGCACAAAGTAGCTAACTCAATCGCAATCGCTGATTCTGTCTTTAACATAAAGTATATGCTATCTTATAGCTTGTAATGTATACTTTTAAAAGCATATGTCTATTGATTATACGATTTCTAAGTTAATTATATATTAAAATAGCTGACAGCAGCCCGTTGCGCAATGTACAGATGACTACAACTCAAAGCTGAGATAGAAAGAATACCACTACTATTTAACCTTACATAATTTGCAATTTATTATAGTGATTGGATGTAAACTATTAACTTTGCGCCTATTTATTTAAGCTTGCAGTGCTATTGCGGATACACCTTTGGATTAAGCGCAATTTTTAGATTTAGGATTGGGATTTTATGTAGAATGCTGAAGTTCCTTAGCTGCTCTAGCTCTAGGTACTAAAGTCACTGTTATATAAATATATCACTCTCTGGCCTAACATTAAGTGAGATAAATAATGCCTTAAATAGACTAAATATACAGTTTCTCCATCTTAATTCTTATTACATCTTAAGCGCGCTACCTTGACTCTATACTTTTAAGAATGCTTTAATAAAAGGTATTTTAGCACTAAGCACTATGTCACAATCGCTTTGAACCCCGATTATTGCCCGATAATGTATGTTATAAGCGAGTTATTAGATAAACTAGGTAATATCGCGCCTTATCTATCTGGGAGCACCTGCACCCTAATAATAGTCTCCACCCCTAACATCTTCTGTAACAAGGGATATATCGCTATACCGATACCTATTATGCGGACGATTTATATAGTGAGAAATAACATTTCCTGTCCGATGGGAAATATATATCCCGACAAAAGATATTGTTGAACTTTAGGGTACTATAAGCTGTAGTACAGCCTTGTTAAGCGCTGTAGGAAGCAAACAAAGGCTTGTATTACAGAGGTAGTGCCTTTGTAAAAAAGGGTGTTACAGTGAATATTAACACTGTAAAACAAGAGAATCCAGAAGGCAGTGCTTTATATAATGACTGGAATGAAGTGGAATTGCTTATTTAACTAAAACTAAATACTTGTTAGAAGCACTGCACTCTGGGTTCTGTGAAATTGAAGGGGTTGCAACTGCGTGATTCTATTGCTTCTGCGGCTCTCTGGCTCAGCCAAAGAGCCTTCCTTATAACTATGAATAGTGGCAAGCTGTGTGGCTTTGCCACACGGCTACAATTGGGCGTCTGTGGCAATGGTTACAAATCTATTATTCTGATGGTTTCAAGACTCTTCTTTCTGGGCCAGCCAGAACTCCTTTCTTTCTAATAATACTGACTCGGAGCAAATAGGCTAAGCAATAGGAGGTTAGTTCCATAGTGGAAAATGGGGTTGTGTATGTAAGCAATAGAGGCCTTCTGTCAGAAGCGTTGCACTCTGGATTCTGTGGAATTAAAGGGGTTGTAACTGCGTGATTATATTCCTTCTTCAGCTCTCTAGCTCAGTGTGACGACCTTGCAAGTCGTCACTTAGGCCGGTGCGGCCCGACAGATCTCCCACAGAAGGATCAGTGTAAAAGTAGTACGTATAGTGCTACACACTAGGCCAGGGGTGCAAAGACCAGAAGCCTCTATAACTAATTAGTGTTTGCTTAGCCTTAGCAAACGTGCTTACCTACTGAGCATCCTTAAGGTCACTAAGCAGGAGATGCTTAGTGATAAGATACTTAGTCCCTTATTAAGTAAGACCTTATTAAGCAAGGTATAAGGTACCCCTTAAGTAGTTAGTATAGATAGTTATTATTATAATTACGATAGCTATAAAGAACTCTTAGTTCCTTACACTAATATTACATTATTTATTTATATTTTACTGTTTAGACTTCCCTTTATGCATTATAGTGATAGCGATTTACAGTGATAATGTACTCTCGTTTAAGAGTGTTAGCTTAATAAGCCGTCTTTAGATTACTCTTTAAGTTTAGCGTCCTGTTATACGCTCTGTCTTATCTTATCCGGTCCCCCTTCTTAAGTTCTTATTAAGAGTAGGTTATAATATAATATTAGCGTTTTAAACCGAACGCTATTTATTAAACTTCTAGACACACCTCTCCCTATTATTAACATATCGTCCTTTGGAAAAGGTAAAGAGTTTAAAGAACTATAGGCTTTATATGCTACGTAACCTTCTATTATTAACGAGCTAACTGCTTAGCTGAAGAAGTTAAGTCTTAGCTAAGAAAAACTAGTTAAATAACTTAATAAAACCTCCCTTAAAGATATTAAAAACTGTATTAGACTTATTAAGAACTTTTAACAATGTTTAAACGCTGTTAAGTTAGAGAATAATAACCTAAGAGGCTTTTAAAAGAAGCAGGTAAAACTCCCTCCTCCTATACGATTTAAAGGAGACCTTATTAAATTAAAGTCTTAAGTAGCTTAACTTTAAAGCTATGTCACTTATTACGATGAATAGTTCTTTAAGGAAGAAGGGAAAGTTAAGTTTACTAAAGCACTTCTAGATAGGGTTACTACTTATTAATATAAGCCTTATGTGAAGAAAGTTGACAACCTCTCCCTTACAGAAGGCTGTGAGAAGGCTCCTAACACCTAGCTTATCTTTAGCGATTTCGATATCTTTATTAAATAACTTCAGACTAAGTTTGGTAAGTTAGATGCCCTATATTAAGCTAAGTAACACCTCTTTACCTTAAGATAAACGTCCTCTGTCCTTAAGTTCTCCACACGTTTTAAGTTAAAATCTATAAAGATTAAGCTTAGTTAAGAAGCGTTAATAATGCTGTTTTAAAGTAGTTTAAAGAAGTATATTACTAGTAATCTTTATTAAGAAGACTACTTAAAATAACTTTAGGAATTAGTTAAAATGGTTATTAAAGGTAATAATTAATACTTTAACTACTACTATTGTAAGAACTCTTAAAAAGAACAGGTACTTTATTAAAAGAATTAGTTTAAGAAAGGAAACTAGTTAACCGTGACGAGTTACTATCTTAATCTAATGGATATTGGAATAACAAACTAGCACTTAATAGAAAAGAAACCGCTCCTTTAGAAATAGAAACCTCCTTACGACTTATCGAAGACTAAGTGTTTTAACTATTATAAGACAGTCTATATAGTTAAAGAGTGTAAAGTATTAAAGAAGCTTAGTTAGAAACTAGTTATAATATTAAGATATGTCCACTTTATTAAAGGGGAAATATACGTATAAATAACGTATAATAAGTGTTGCACAGTAGGGTTCCACAGGCCTGTAGTACAGGCTTGTTGCTTAGAGGAAGTAAAGCGGTACTGTTCCAAGCTGTACTACAGCGCTGGAAGCGCTGTAGGAAGCAAAAGAAGGCCTGAGGTACAGAAGCAGTGCCTCTGTATATGACTGAATGAGTGGTGTGAATTGCTTGCTTAGTAGAAGGCTAGATACAGGAGAGGAGAGGGCCTTTTGTAGGTTGTGGTCGGCTTCCAGAGCCTTCTATCTACTATACAGGATTAGAATAGTGGTTGTAGGCCACGTAAGTGCTTGTGTGACTCACTGGTGGAATTCAGGGGGTGAAACCCCCTAATTCCAGGGGGTTCCAGAGGGTTCGGCGCAGTGCGCCGACCCAGTGGACCCACTGGGGCTAGAAACCAATAATAAGGAAGACAGTACTTAAATAAATAAGTGCAATATAAGGGATAAGAAAGATAAAGATAAAGAAACATCTAAGGAAAAGGAAGCTGAAGGAAGCTAGATGCTTTAACTCCCTTAAATTATAATGTATCCTGCCTTAAGAATAAAAGAGTTAGTTATAAAGGTATAGGTTGTAATAAACTAACTCTAAAGTAGAAACTCTAAGGCACTAAAGGTGCAGGTTATTACAGACAGACTTTAGGAAGCGAATTATAATGTAGTTATAAAAGGACTTAAGAAGCTTAGCTTAAAGGTAACTTAATTAAGGAAATCTTAAAGAAATCTTAATTCTAACATTATAAAGATGATCGAAATAGTGGAAGAACTAGTACACTAAGTAACTGAAGGAGTAAAGCAGTCCCTAGAAGACCAGGAAACCTAAAGCGTAAAGATTAAGCTAGAGAAACGGAAGCTTTTCTTTACTATAACGTTTAAAGCCCTTAAACGTTTTGAATATACAGAATAGGTTAAAACCTTTACTAACTTAGAAGAAAGATAATTTAGTTAAATGCTTTAAACTAAGAAGGGTAGCGTTCCTTAAACTGGAACTGTAAAGTTTCCACGCTATAAAAACCTCGATAAAGAAAAGGTATATTAATAAAGAGTTTAAAAACTAAAGGCTGCCTATAAGAAACTAGTAAATAAAGTAAAGGACTTACAAAATAAGTCATTTACTATACAAATTAAGATAAGAGCGGTTAAGGTTAAAGTACTACTTTATAAGAAAGTCCACCTTATTAATAACCTTAAATACTAACTTGTTAAAAAAGGTTATTATGTGGAAGAACAGGTTAAGATACTGTTACTTAAGTTTTAATATAAAGTCTGTAAGAAGTAACACCCTTAAGAACAAGTAATAAGCCAAAAAGATAAAGATATCGTAACTCTTATCCTAAACACTTAAGTCTTAACTCCCATTATTTACCTTACCTATCCTAACCATATAAAACTGCTGTAAATTGATTATATATATAATACTTATTAACTTGGGGCGTTTTTCAGGCCGACCCTGTCGTTCTTTTTAGGCTCTGTGTAATATTACTGTAGCCGCTTATATATATAACGATGCGTTCTCTAACGCGTGTTACTGTCAAAAAGGGGCCGCGCCGCGCGGTTCTTTAAACCGTGCTTCTTTTAACAATCATCAATCCGACGATTTTCACTACAAAGACCTCTTATTAAAAGCCCAGTGACATTCTAGCCCTTTAATCGAAGGAAGATGACCTGATCTACAGTCGCGTTTCCTTTATTATTCCATGCTAAGCTCCGTTCTATGTTAAGCACCGTCATATATTAGGTTTTGTTCCATACTAGATACGTATCTGTTTTTCTACATCAGTTGCATTTGTGTCCCTCCGATCGGAGGACTAGTAATCTGGGAGTCAGCTTTCCAGGCCGACTGCGACGTTCTGTAGGTGTGGTTCTCTTTGTGGTTTCTTCCCTGTTACGTCACTGCACTAGTTTAATACAGGAGAGAAGAGGGCCTGTTATAAGCTGTAGGAGGCTTTAAAAGAATTCCAGAGCCTTCTGTAAAGTAGAACTAACTAATATAATAATGGAATAGTACTGTTCTGAAACATTCTGTTTAGTTCTGTTAACGTAGTGGCTAACGTAGCTACTATAATGTTCTAGTTGATTCTGTAAGGCGGTAGCCCCACTGGATTCAGGAGGTTCCACCCCCCTGAATTCCAGAAGGTTTGGAGTGCTCTAGGGGCCCCAATGGGCCCTGGAGTGGGTTAGAATCTTCTGGAACCCTCTGGGGTTCTAAAAGATTCGGCTGGTGGTTTTAGGGTACGTAACCACACTTATAGGGTACGCGATACAGGGTACCCAGTACAGGGTACTCAGTGGATAGAAATTAACAAAATACTTTTTATTTAATTAGCTATTAATTACTTAATTATTAGATAGTGTCGTTAAGACTAAGTGCTACTTATTTAACTGGCACAGTCTTAAAGAACTGTGGAATTGTGTTCTCTGTAAAGTACTTTACACGAGGAATCCCTCGGGCTGCCCCGGCCTAGTCTGGGGACCCGGAGGGTCATCACACGACGTCGTTATTAGAAGTGGCGGTTTAGTGCAGGGAATTCATCGTGAGAACGCGAGAAATTCCCGGCCTACCATAAATCCGTCCTTTCAATTCGCACAATGAATGCCCACGGAGACTTCCTGACCTTAAACCCACCACTTGGGAGAGCCCCTGGACACGCGTTTGGGACGCATGGAGATGATATCCCCTCTCGGATCGTGGATGATTACGACGATTCCATCAGCCAACCAGGGTCATCAGTCGCCACCACCATAGCAGCGACTATGGCCGCCGTCATGCTCTCTCACATAAAAACCCTCCCTCTCATTAGAATTGATTCAGTGGATCACAAAGGAGTGAAGAAAGAGTAAGGTTGACCGTTTCTTTTCGCTCGAATGCTACGCTACAATATCCCATGCTCTGCTCGGTGCTGTTTCATCCCGGCGGGGAAAGAAAAAATTCCCCAAGGGCCGTCCCCGTCCAAAACCATAGTGTGATCCATGCTATGTCGCTGCTCTGTTTCATTTTTGGGGGGGGCGGCAGGGGATTAGCGACGTGAGATCAAGCGGAGGAGACGACGAACCGAAGCGTAGCTTGCGGTGGAAAGCGGACTGATAACGCAGTAGAGCCCCGGTCCACGGGTGGCTGCGCAGCGCGTCGGGTGGGGGGGGGGGGGGGGGGGGGGG
>Ga0247758_1002413_pt1 | contig 10197 bp, 17 predicted proteins | sample UWRJL156409C4_FD_180950 | JGI IMG/M metagenome (GOLD analysis project Ga0247758, IMG submission 180950) | Plant litter microbial communities from Arlington Agricultural Research Station in Wisconsin, United States - UWRJ-L156-409C-4 | ecosystem: Environmental > Terrestrial > Plant litter >... | reverse complement strand
CGCTCTTTTTTTGTGTCGGTCATCGTTTGAGTTCCGGGAAAAGCACCGCTCGTACCTCGGTCGAGGTCATCCTTTTCTGGTCAAGGAGGGCGTTGGCAAGTTGCTCCACCTCGCTCCAGTGGAAGTCGATCAGAGCCTCTGCGGCGAATTGCCGCCACTTCACGTATGCGTTCGTTGTGCGCTCGTCGCCGCCGACGTAGAGCGCCAAGTCTACCAAGGCCGAATAGTCGGACCTCGTGCTGTGGCGATTGCTGCGACCTACGTGGCGCTTCTCTGCGATGCCCCCGGCAAAGAGGACCGAGACCTCAGCGTCGATTAGCGACCGAACACGAGGCGTCAATTCCATGTCCGGGCGGAACCATTTGCCTGGCACCCACCCCTGCATGTGTCCGAGCGCGTCGCCCGCGGGCTCGATCGTCACGTACTTGAAGGGTCGCTGAAGCCAGATCGAAGCGACGACGTGACCAGCTTCGTGAAATGCAGTGGATCGGAGCGCGTTGGCAGCTCGATTCCTCGTTTTCATCCCGTCATCCGCCCGGCGCGTCTCCGCGCAATCAGCTCCCGCACCTCACGAACGCACGCCGCGGCGTTGCGATAGACCTCCGAGCCCGTGAATCGCAGCACTTGCCACCCCGCGGCGGTCAGCTTGCGGTCCCTGCTCTTGTCGCTTTGCACCTGGTGCGGCGTGGCCTCGTGCCACTGGTGGCCGTCCACCTCGACGGCCAGGTAGAGACTCTCAGCCGCGTCGATGATCGCGAAGTCGAGCCGGTAGCGCTTGTCGATGCTCGGGACTGTGACCTGCTGCAGGAGCAGGCCGAAGGGGCCCGAGCCGACTACGACGTCGGACGGGACCTCGAGCCGCTGGAAGAAGCCCGACGCGAAGAAAGCTTCGAGCAGCATGGCCTCGATCGGCGACTCGCTACCGAGATCGGCTAGCGGCTTCCGGGCTCCCACGGGCTCGCCGCCGTCCCGGGCCCAAGCACGCAGGCGCCGGTCGGCTTCGACCGCTCGGAACTCCTCCTGCTCGGTTGGCGTTCCGTACGCACCCGAGAGCCGGCTATCTACCCAGCGCTCGAACTCAGGGTCAGGCATCGCCAACAGGTAGTCCTCGCGCGCCAGCGAGCCGACCGGCTCAGCGCTCTGAGGCCCAACCTTGCGCATGGGAAGCGCTGGGGCGCTTGGCGGCGCCCCATTTCCGTTCTGGTCAGCCATCGGCGGTCCCTTTGCTGGCCGCCGCCCACGCAATCGCCTCAGCCGCCGCACGTGCATTGAGCGCGGCCAACGCAAGCCGTCCGGCTTCCGCCTGCAGCCCAATAGCTCGGAGCCGGAGCGCCTCCTTGTTTCCGCCCAGATCCTTCGCGATCGCATTGAGCTCGATTGCGATGTGAGCGATCTGAGCGGCCGCTGCTTCGAGGTCATGGCCCGTTCGTGTAAGATCCATCACGCGGGCCTCGCTGTGCCAAGAAGCTGCGCGCGAGCGAAAGCTCGCTCTTCCGGAGTTTTGATCGTCAACCAGCGCGTTCGCGCCTCCGCCGGTCGGTCATCGTTTGCTGACAACGCAGCGCCGAGAGGCGCCCGCCCGCACAGGTACATGAGACACCCACGCCTAGCGCTGTCGCGCTCCGCATCGCTCAACTCCGCGCGAGGTGCGTCGCCAGGCACCGTATCGAGCGGCGGCCGGACTTTCTCGGAAGCGGCTCGATCGAGCAGGGAGGCGAAGTGTTTCGCGGTGGCCCGATCCATGTCGATGTGACTCAATGGCTCGGGAAACAGCAGTCGGAGCTCGCCGTTTGGGGACCGGCAAATGCGGGTAGTCCAGCTCATGACATCACCGATTGACTGAGGATTTCCAGGTGATGAACGAGGATGTCATGCGCACGTTCATGCATCACCTCGAGTTTGAGCTGTCGGGCCTGCGCTGCGATCGCCTCCAGCTTCTCGGCGGTAGCGCGGTACCGTTGAGCAACGCTCACGAGGTCGTAGACCGCCTCGTCCTTCGCCCGGGACAGACCGGGCACTCCGGCTCTGGGGGAGGTCATTGACGCCCCTCGGGGCCTTTGTCGGCCACCTTGGCTGCGAACCTCATCCGCTCAACGATGGCGAGGAGTAGCGAGCGGGCCTTGCGCTCGTCGTCGTCCTCAGCGGGGCGTTTCAAGAGCACCGTCAACGCGACGTCGATCTCGTCCGCGCTTTGCTGGAGCATGCTGCACGCGAGGTAGTGATCCCCCTCATACGTTGGGGAGAGAACCTTGTTCAGCCCTTCGGGCGTGAGATCGAGTTCGCTCACGACACACCATCCCGCTCAGCGATAAAGGGCGGCCGAAACGTGCACCCCAACCGATTCGCTTCCTCGTAAGCCACGAGCAAGGGGCGCAGGAGCGCTTCGGCTTTGGTGACAAACGCATGATTCTGGAGCACTACGCCAATGCGTCGCTTTAGCTCCTGGGCGTCGGGCGATCCATCGTTCGCGTACGCGGCGGCGAGAGTCCGGAGTTCTCGCTCCTTCTCAGGCGGAAGGGCCATAACCGGAGGCTCGAAGACTGAGCTGCTGAGATTGTCGACCTCCAAGATCAAGGCGACTGTGGACATTGGTTCGGTCACGACGACGCCGAACGCCTCTTCGTCTCCCTTTAGACCCTTCATGACGCCACCGCCTTGGCCTGCGGGCGACGTCGCAAATTGTCCTGCGCAAGGCGCAAGTCGTCCGCGAGCGAGAAGCCAACTTCGAGCGTCGTGGCGATGCTGGCCAGAGCAAGCGCCGCGTCTCCTTTGGAAAGGGCGATCTCGCCGTCGAGATCGCTTTCCCCCGAGGGCACTTCCGCAAGCGCGATGGCGATCGCGCGAAGCTGAATCGCAGCGACGCGGGACATCGCCCGGTCGAGCGACCCCGACATGGTCCGAGCATTGTCAGAATCGGGGGCATCAGGGTCCACCCACAGCCCTTGTCCGAGCAGCTGACGGACTTTGGCCCCGAGTGAGTCAGGAATTTCGCACGCGAGAAGCTCGTCCTCGGCGCGGCGCCTCGCCGCGCGCCCCTCTCGTGTCTCGCCATTCTCGTCCCCTCCATCTGGAGGAAGACCGAGCGTCGGAATACCACCAATGACCTCGCGCTCGATGACCGTGCGCACTTCGGGCGTGGCTTCGTTTTCGGGGGCGGACTTTGCAGTACCCGTGTTCTGCTGTAAGTTTGACATGTCTGAATCTCCTTCGCTGGGGTTTTGGACATCGCCTCGGTGCTGCTCGTAACAGCGCCGAGGCATCTTGCTATTTGCGTTTCTGCTTCTTCTTCTGCTGCTTCATGGCGTCCGATTGGAAGCGCTCTGCGTACGCTTTACGAAGCGCCTGGCGGACCACGTCTGACGCACTGAGACCGGTCTCCTCGGAGAGCGCTGCAACGACCGCCGCCTCTTCCTCGTTGAGCCGTAGCCCGATTCGCTGAGTCTTGTCGCCATGCACCATCGTTGGACAGTGTTCAACAATGTTCAACAACTGTCAAGCGGCCTCAAGCAGCTCACTTCTATGCAGTACCCATCGAATCGACAACTTGCATCTTTTGCGAATATGACTCCGTAAGGATAGAAACTCTGCGTACTTGAAGAGTCGCGAATGGTTTCAGGTTGCTTGTGGAGCGCTCAAATCTCAAACGCGCGGCGTGTTTATCGTCGTGGCCCCTCATGTTGTTGACCACCCACGCTGACCGCAAACTGCGAATCCGAGTCGTTTGCAGGTCAATTCCGCTGAGCCGCGGGGGAGTGACTGTCCCCTGCACGTCGTTTCTTTTCGACCGATGATTCGCGTACCATCTCGCGATGCGAATCGCTTTTTGGTTGGGGCTGCTGCTCTTGGGATGCGTGGCGTGCGAGCCGCCAGTGGCGCGCACGTCTCCGGAGGACGCCGCAAGAGCGGCGCAGCGACAACAAGAAGTCACCGCTCGCGCCCTGGAGGAGGCCGATAAGGAACGCTGGGCGCAAGCTCAGAAGGCGCGTGACGAAGCGATCACCAGGGACATTGCCCGTAACGAAGAGGCGGCGCGGGCGAAGGAACGCGCGGCAGAGGTCGAGCGGCAGCGCGTCTGTCTCGTCGAAAGCGACGGGCGCAAGGCGCGCCTGGCGGAGCTCGAGCCCAAGGTCACCGCACTGAGGGCAGCAAGGCAGGAGGCAGCCCGCTCACGCCCGGAGGATGAGGCCTGGGTTCGAGCGAACTGCCGATGGGAAAACGATCCGCGCTACGCGCTCGAAGTTGAACGACAGCGCCGGGCGGGCGAGACACAGTTCGTCGTGAACGAGCGCTTCGCGGGGTTCGGTCGCTCCGTGCCGAGGTGTCCAAAGTCCACGTCAGCTCGGCGGCTTCAGATAGCTGCTGAAATCGCAAATCAGCTTGTGAGTGCGCAGAACGCGGGGCTCGTGACCAAGGTGACGCGCGACCTGGAAGACGAGCAGGCAGGAGTGCCCGAATACGACGTACTCAAGGCAGTGGCCATTGACTGTGGCGACGCCCCCGATTCTGCGCTGCCGCCTGAACAACAGCCTGCCAGCGCAACGAAAGGGCCCACTGTGCAACCCTCGCCTTGAGGGCACGAGAGTCGCGCCGCGAGCCCTCTGAAGGACCATGAGCGCAGCTGGGCGCACCCCTCGCGGGCGCCGGGAGCGTCGAGTCAGCGACTCGCGCTCCCGGCCACCGTCTTTACCACAGGTGAGTAAAGATAATCTGATCCTCTCTACCGTACGCAGGGTCGGGGCTGACAGGTTGCCAGTCGGTGGAATCGTGCGTGAAGCCGCTAATCTCGTAACGGCCGCCCAATTGGTCGCCGCCGCTGCCTTGAGGATTGTTGGTCAACCGCACGTGGAGGTTGTAGTACGTCTCCTGATACGCGTTGATCCACCAGTGGACGAGGACTGAGTATGATCCAGGCCCGGCGCCGTTGTCGGGGCGGCTTTCCAGACGAGAGCCGTAGCTTGCGGTCTCATCTGCGTTGAGCTCGATGCCCAGGATTGTCGAGCCATCAGGCACGGTGAAATCCAGACGATCGTCGCCTTTGTAGCCGACCGGCCATATCGAGCCCGTGAAGTGGTGCACGACGGGGCTAATCGCCACCGTCCAAGCACCGGCTTGCGGTGCCGGTCCGACTTTTCGCTGCGCTGCATTGGACAGAGGCGTAGGGATCCTTAGAACTAAATCGCCAGCCGCTTCGTCCACGAGGTGGATGCGTCGGCCCTCTGGCACAGACACTCCGAGTTTTTTCAGAGCAACGTGAGGGTCCGTTCTCAGCTTTTCCGCGAGCAAAGGATCACCCTTGGCCGCCTCCGCAATCGCACGTTCGTACTGCTGTTGTGGATCGCGCTTCATCCCCTGACGCTTTTGAGAATACGTTTGCATTTTTCCCTCTTTCGCACGGCGAACCGTGACGTTTCAGACAATAGAGTTACTACTCGCCCTAATCAGGAACCACGACTGAGTAACGTCTGTTCCCGTCGTGATGACAAAAGTGACCTGCAGTTGGCGCGCGGTAGGTACAACCCCTAGATACGATTCTTCACAACGGTTGACGGTCCGTTCAGTAAGGAGCCGGCAACGAAGCGTTGAGAAGTACTGCAATTCGACCGGGGATTTGTGTTCGCGATCGGCAAGTGTTGCATCCTTGCCTGCGCGCTCCGCTCTCGGCCCGTGCAAACCATGCGCGAGTGATGACGGCGAGCGACATGACCGTAGGTCGGTTCGCTCTACCTTCCGGTTGCGCGCCTCAACATCATGACCGCAAAACCTTCCCGGGTCGGCAAAATGACCATTGCGGTGTGACAAGGTTCCCGGATTTGCTGGCCCGATGATCTATCTCATCCTCGCGATCGCGATCGGGTGGATCGCTACGAAGACGTGGGACGGGCACGCACGATGGCGGTATCTGGTGGACCGCTTCGGCGAGGAGGCAGCGCGACGCATTCAACTGAAGGAGATCTGGCAAGGCGAGACTGCGGAAATGGTGGAGCAGACGTTTGGTAAGCCGCTCGAGGTCAAGGAGAGCGTGCTGAAAGCAACAGTGAAGCACACCTACTGCTATCAGCGCGTCGCCAAGAACCGCTTTGCGCTGCGGGTCCACATCGAAAACGGCGCCGTCGTCGGCTGGGACAGGTGACGACAACGCCGTGAAGCGTGAAACACCCCGACGTAGCGGAAACATCGGCCGCGTTTGATGTGCCGTTCGCGCCGAGCGCTGCGACTGCCGATCACTGATCCCGAGATCGAGAGTGCGTGCGCTGGGCCGTCAGTCCCGAGCGCCTCGTGACTCCATACAAGTCTCGCGGGCGATTCGCGCCGGTCATTCGTCCGATCGGCGCGGGTTCGGACGCCGCAAAAATGACTAAGCATGCAGCGGCTTGCGTTGACGGCTAACGGCAAACCTGTTGCGGTGTCCAAGATGAATCACAGCGCATCGCTCCAGAACGCCGCTAATTTCGCGACTGTTGCCGCATCCCTTTTGACGGCGGTCGCCCTTTCCGTGGGCTCTTGCCAATTTCAGCAGACCCAAAAGGTCACCCTGGAGGCGCTTAGAATGCAGCAAGTCGTCGCAGAAACGGAGCGAGACTCGAAGGCCGTCGAGCTCTACGTGAAGTACAGCGAGTTGGTAGCTCTACCTCCTACTTCAGATAAGGACGCGGATTTCTGGCGCCACAACACAGAGATCGTAATCGCTGAAACAATCTTTAGGCTCCGAAATCAAGACAGCGGATGGCGGGCAACTGTAGGCGGAATGCTTCAGCGCGACAAAGTATGGCTGAGCCAGAAACATCTGGGCTGCGAGACTTTTTCGCCGGCGTTCGTCGAGTTTGTTTCGCAAAGCACAGGCGCCGCACGCGGGAGTATCTGTAGCACTTAGCCGTCGAGTGCCCCGCGCCGCAACGACGCCGCGAACGCCAGCGGCGTGACGAGCACCGCCAATGGGATCGACCCGAGCAGCATCGCGACGGCCGAAGTTGACGACGCGCTACCCCGAACAGCGATCAGCGTCGTAACGTTCGCCGCGAAAACGCCGATCAACGCCGTGACAAGCACGCCAGTCCGCAGCCAGCGGCCCACCGCCGCGAGGACCACGTAGGGGACCAGCGCTACGCCGAACGAGGTCGCGTACGATTCAACGCCCGAGTGCGCAGGCAGCGACACGAACAGCGCCCAGGCGAGCCCGACTCCCAGAACCACGGCCCGCGCCCTCATTGCGCGGCCTGCCTGGCCGCCGCTTGCGCCCGTTCGAACGCTTCCTCACCTTGCGGCGTGCGAACGCCGTGGAAGTCGGTCCCGGCCATGAGCTGACACATGATCCCACCGCCCTCGCAGCCCAGTCAAGCGAGATGTCTTGCTGTAAGCCGTAGTCGCAAAGGAACTTGTTCGCGCCTGGCGTGCCGTAGCACTCGTCGTGCGTCTTGCAGGCGTCTGACCAGTCGACTTTGCCGAGGCCTCGGGAACCCAGGCGCTCCCATCGCTTCCGCACCAGTCCTTTTTTGCGGTTGCGAGCGGTGCTTATCGACGAGCGCTTTTACCGCGGGCGGGGGCGGAGGCGCCGGATCGGTGGCGCGGCTCTCAAGGCGGTCCGGCTCTTTGATCAGACACGCGCCGACCTCTGCCTCCGCTTCCGTGGGTTCGAGTGAGCGATCGTTTGAAATCCGAGTTGGTCCCATGCGCACCGGTCGGCGCGGGCGGGCGCGGGGTTGCTAGAAATCGTGATGCCCGTCCGGCTCATGCTGCGTCGATCACACCACCGGCGCGCGCCGAACGGATGTAAGGGCCTGCGGCGCCGCCAATCTCCGAGTACAGTTCGGCCTGAAGTCGCGGGTCCGTGGGGTAGAAGCGGCTGGCGCGCCGCGGCGTTCAATCATCGGCCACGCCTCATGCCGAGTTGCTTCCGGACGCGGCTCTGCGTTTTGCAGGAACCGACGCTGTGTTCAGGGTCGGCGAGGCACAAAAATCAGCATTTTCATGGCGTCATATCCGAATCGGACTCAAAAATGCGGGGCGGCACCGCGACTGGAATAGATTGGCCCAGCAAAGCGCTGGCTTGGAGGCCGGCGTTTCAGTAAACAGGACACTAAACTGCCACCCCGAGTTCGTTTTGAGCGGCCCGACCAAAATCATTCCCGATAGCTTCCTCGACCTTACGTTCGATGGCGGACGCTTTCTGGATCACTCGATCCCGGTCGAAGTGCTTTCGGAGCTTGGAACTGTTCAGCACTTGGTGCTGAGAGTCGCGCGCCACCTATTTCTGACCGCGCACCCGACGCGAAAGCGCGTTCCACGCGGTTTCGTTGACGCGGCGCAGCTTCATTTGATCTCCTCGGAGGCGAACTGCTTTACCGCGCACCTCGATCGCTCGACAGAGATCGTTGAGGGATCGGAGTTCCTCGCTTCCGGACGCGACCTGGCAATTCGTGCGCTCGGCGCTGCTTCTACGGGCGAAGGTCTTCCGGGAGATTTCCCACCGGATGCTCTTGAGTTGTTGGCTGCCTTGGGTAGTAAGCTCGACGACGACGAATTCCTCCTGGTAGCGCGGAGCGCGAATGATTCGCTGTCGGCGCGCGTTGATCAATCCACTCGCGCAAAACTGGCCGCATTGATCAAACGGCCGCTTGAACGAGCAGAGAGCCTGGACGGAGAGGTTGAGCAAATGGACGACCTAGCTCACCGCTACGTGCTTCGTACTCGTGACGGCAAAAGAATCGAGGTGCCATTCGAAATGGCTCAGCGCGACTCCGTCGTCCTCGCTTTGCAGTGGCGTCCGATCACGAGAGTCCGCGTAAGCGGGAAGCTGGTTTTTGCGAACCCACCGCGAATGAAAAACGTCGAAGATCTTGAGCTAATTGATGATGAGCGAGCGCCAGAGATTCAGGTGGCGTGGACTCGAATCGAGTCGTTCGACGACATTCGGGACGGTTGGTTCTCCGGGGAGGGGCTGGCTCCCTCGGCTCATGCGACCTCCGTTGCAAAGATGGTTCTGGCCCGCCTGTTAATCGAAAACCCGACGCTGCCCCGTCCGCAAATCTACCCGACTCCACTTGGAGGCGTTCAGGCAGAATGGGTTCTCGGTAGGTGGGCGACGGAAGTAACGTTCAGCGCCGAGAACGAACCGATTGCAGCCGCTGCGACCCATGCCGATACCGGCATCGAGACTGTTATGCAGTTTAACTCGGGGGAGGTCTCCCTAGATAGAGTATCGCCTCTTTCGGATTGGTTGCGCACATTCACGGAATGAGCATGGCTGAACACGACGATCAGTTCCCTGATGCAGCCGAGGTCCTTTTTCGGCAAGTCTACCCGAATTGGCTCACTGAGGACGGTCAGCCAAGCAGTCAGGCCTTCTATCCTTGGCGTGAAGTCGACAAGGGATGTCTTTCCGTCGATCGGAGCACGCTCACCACGCCGGCTGAGGCTCATGCGCTGTTCACCGCACCGAAACCAGCCGGCTTTGAGCAGGCATCCGCTGGAGTTTGGGGCCTGAGCATCACTGAGGTCGTAGAGGTTGGGATCGCTCCCCGCCCCGATAGAATCGATGCGACCCATGAGTACCCGGAGAATCCTGCGCACGCGTTGCTGGAGTACCCATCAGCAAATCCGAAAGGATGGAAGGGACTCGGGCGACGGCTCAAGGTCAAAGCGGCGGACAGGGGCTGCTTGCATCCGAAGGATGAGCGCTGAGGCCTCGGGTTTGATGCACCAAGGAACCCTGAAAGCGCCGCAGTCGCTGTTTTAAGCCGAATTCGGCCCCGGAATCGCGAGCGCGCAATTCGGGTCCTCGTTTTTCACCGAGTTCACTAGCGTCGACACCGGCACGAGTTGGAGGGTGGCGTCCGGTTCGAGGAGCTCGCGGTATCGAACAGCTGGGTTGAGCCACGCCATGCGCGCATCCGCGGGCAAGATGACCGGCATGCGATCGTGCACCTCGCCAGCTACTCCGTGCGGCGTGGTCGTCAGGATTGCCGCAGCAGGCATTTCTCCGGTCTTGGTGCGTGCATTATCCCAGATGCCCGCGAAGGCGAATGGCTTGCCGTCGGGGCGGCGGATTAGGTACGGCTGCTTGAGTGGCTTCTTAGCGCCGGGATCGCCGATCACCTTCCACTCGTAGAAGCCATCCGCCAGGATGAGGCAGCGGCGGCCGTGGATCGAGTCGCGGTAGAACGGCGCGTTGAGCGACTCGACGCGGACGTTGAAGCCCCC
>Ga0247758_1002411_pt1 | contig 10200 bp, 14 predicted proteins | sample UWRJL156409C4_FD_180950 | JGI IMG/M metagenome (GOLD analysis project Ga0247758, IMG submission 180950) | Plant litter microbial communities from Arlington Agricultural Research Station in Wisconsin, United States - UWRJ-L156-409C-4 | ecosystem: Environmental > Terrestrial > Plant litter >... | reverse complement strand
ATGGCTGAGAAATTTGCTAGTTAAGATTTAATAGAATGTTAGTGTTTTCGCTTAAAAATGGCCGTGCGCACTAACACCACAAGTGGTTCGCTTCCAGGGGTGGTTCTGATCTAGGGGGTTTGTCTTAAACTTCTAGACACCTTCTCTTCTTATTATAACCGCTATATTACCTCTTAACATCTCTATTAGAAATAATAACCTTTCTGATAATATCTCCTTACTAGACTTTATTAATACAGGGGTTATATAAGCTATAACTATAAGTAAGAAGCCCATAATAAGGTAGCACGGTATCGTATAATCAAATGCCGTAAGCGTCAAGTTCTGCGATAAAAGTAGCAGCCTTTTTTACAATAATGCCACCTAAAATGTGCGGTACAAACACCAGCTCCTGTTCATTTTGTTTGGAGTCATTTTTTTTTTTCTTTCCCGTTTTCAATTGGCCCTGCCTAACGGTGTAGGTACCAGGACGAATCGTCCGGCGTAAATTGCCTCAGCATCCAGAGCCGGTTCAGCAGATTCCGAGCAAAATTCTCGATGCGCCTTTTTGACTGGCTCAGCAGAAGTCTCGAGTCACCAAACGTCATGATGCGGGCACGTGGGAGAACCTGTGGGATGAAGTCCTCGAGCCAGAGCATAGCGCTAGCCTCGTCCGTCCAGATCGCGAGCATTCCCGGTGAGGCCATGGACGGCAACGATACTAAATAATTCATGGTTGGCCACAAGGGTAATCGCGTTCCATATTGGTCAAGCTACATCAACGGTATGATGGCCAACTTCGTCGGGGACTTCTGGTGGTGGATGGAGGACAATAAGTCCCTGTGCGACCGAGTTTGGCGTTTCGGTGGGGGGTTCTTCCCCAGGATTTCAGGAACCGCGGCATTTTGTGCCGGAAGCGATGCAGAGGTGCGCCTCTTTCTCCCGTCCGCAGATTTGAATGCAAGTGACAGCTCTCTAAGACGCTTTCTCATCTTGAGGTCAAGAGCCACGCGTCAATTTAAGCTTAACCAGGGAATTTCGTCCCATGTTGATATTGAAGGTTATCAAATCACTCGCGGTGGCTGCATATTTCCGAACGGAGCTGAAGCTGACACACACTCCAGCGAGGGTTCTTCCGAGGCAGCCGCCGCCAAGTACTGAGGCATGCTCTCATCGTACGACACGTATGTTGTAGTGATTGGTTTCAGCTCAAGAGCTAATGCTCGCTAACGCTTGTTCACCGCTTGTTCACGGATTCTGGGTGGACTGTTTCTGCTTTCGGACGATGAGGCCCCTCTATGCGGCTGAATCTTCCTGCATATCGGGGCCAATGAGGGCTGGAATCACAGGGGGTTTGCATCGAGCATCATGATGGAGTGTGCCAGAGCCTCTTGTTTGTGCTTGCATGTGTTGAAATCCTGAAGCCACTGTGCAGGATATGCAGGTAAAGTGCCACTAGGCCCCGGCCTTAATATTTGGATTCTGCGCGTCCTGCTCGCGCTCTTTGCTTGTGTCTTCTTTGTCCTTTCCTCACTGCCACTCGGGTCGAGATCTAGGAAGCGACACGACGACTCGCAAAACTGAGGCGCGAAATTTGCGCCCCGCTTCAGGATGGCACCTGCCGGGAACTCCGACGAATTTGCTGGCGACGAATTTTCCAACAATCTCTTCAGCGATCTTGCGCCTTTGCTCACACTCTTTGGCGAGCAAGTCACCAAGCAGTTTCTCAGCATGAGCATGGGCTGGGCTGACAATGTGTTACTTGCTATGGGCCCGCTCGGCATTATGACTATTATCGTGAGCGCCATTCGCGTCGGCGGCATCAAACAACTCAAGGCGGTAGTTGGGAGGTGAGAAAATTCTATCCAATTGCGCCTGATGTCGGCTGATCGCCATTCCAGAGCGCGTGAGAGCCGGTCAACAGCCGAGCAAGAACTCCTTTCGTCCACTTCATCCGACGTATGCGAACTTTGGAGCGGTCAGGAAATCGTTCGTCTGATCGGTAATCCTCAAGGAATGAAGACCTTGATATGCGCAGACGATGGCAAAGTGTTTGATCTGCACTCCGCCTTCGGTGCTGGGTACCTTCGGCTTACTGGGCGTGGGGGTCTCAAAGGCACTCAGGAGGAAGAGGTTATCGTGAGTCTCAACAACGCGGCGCCAAATCTTGCTCTTAATGTGAAGAATGCCACAGCTCCAGCGTGGGAACTGTGGATTTGGGCCGTTGTAGGAGTTCTACTTCAAGCTGCTGCACTCACAGTTCCTGGGCTCGCGACGTACCGTAAGTTAGCCCCCCCCCCCCCTAGTTTGCATTCCTCACCGCCAATGAGGTCTAACAGTTCCTTAGGCTGGAACTGGGAGAAAGCGGGTTCTCCCATCGCGGTTTATGGCTACCCTTGCTTTCTTGCCGGTACAGCTCTCGTCATTGCTGGTACTATGGGCTGGTTCGTCACTGTCCCCAGCTTTCAGCCCTGTGTTTGCTGACTCTTGTCGGTCTCGCCCAGCGGCCACGTTATCGAGGGCATCACTACGGAGCACAGCTTTTCCCTGGAACAGCGGCATACCGGTTCGTCTGACAAAATATTTCAGGTCCTGTCACTTCAGCGGGCCTGTACTGTCAGTGATCAGCACTTTTCGTCCTATGCGATCCTCAATATCCCCGGAAACACAGAGATACGAACCTCAAGGCTGCCCGAAGATAAGAGCAGTGATCGTTTTAGGTTAGTGATCATATCCGTTGAAGAATTTCCGGAATCATTGTCTAAAAGCCCTAGCTTTCTCGCCGCCATCTCAACAATAACGGCAGTGACTGGCTTCATCGTCCAGTTTGTCGGCCTCCGTGCCCTCCACTGGTCAGCAACCATCATCCAGCTTGGAATAACGCTGCTTATGACAGCACTGAGAGCATGGGTTCGCCGAGGTCTTGCTTCGGACCCGTCGGTTGTTCAAATCCTGGATGGCCACGAAAAAGCCTGGCTCGCTCTTTGGCTCAGCCAACTCCGAAAACCCACTGGCAATGGACCCACGGAGCACAATGGAGAAGATTCAGGTTCTCCAGAGAGTTTGTAATGTTACCGCCCTCCGGGTTTCGATTCTTGAATTGCCGGAAACTAATATCAATAGAAATGGGCCCATGGTGGAGGATAGGCCAGTGCAAATCCAGACTTCTTTCGGAGACCCTCTTGGTGGAAGGAAGCCAGAGGTGCGAACACCCCGACAGGAGGTACTTGATGCACTCAACCACTGGGCCTCCTTATGTGAGACGTCAGGTTCCAGTCGTCCTCCTTCCCGCTTCTACGGCAACTGGTCTGTGTCGCAGGAAACTAAAGATGAGGTGCTTTGGGAATTGGAGTATGCCCCCTCCCAGCACACGAATCAGCTCCACGGTTACTGGGGAAACAGAGGCTAACAAATCACAATTTAATAGTACTGGAAATTCCTGCACCTTTCTTGACATTATGGAGCATTTCTCTGACAAGGTCAAGAAAAACCCACGGAACCGCGCTAATATTGACCTACCAACCAGTGAGCAACTTTTCCAGGTACAGCAGCTATGTGGGGAAACAGCCACACGAAGACGGCCGCGGGTTGTGACTAGTAACGATCGAGTCCTCCTTGGCACAGGTGACATGTCACAAGCTGTCATTTCATACGGCGAGGTTGAGCGACTTATGCCCGGAGTAGGAGAGCTTGATGCTGTATCAACGCGACTCGTCACAGCAACTGAGCGCATATCAGGTTTGCTGGCCACTTCACAGATGATGGGATGGAAAACGCCCATGTCTTCACCTTTGTTTTGGAGCACCAATGCACGCACCGGACAATTCTCCAACTTCCATGATGCTAGCCTCGGACTGCAGGACTTCGCGACTTTTCAAATCGAAGCGGCTGTTGACAAGACGACCAAAACTGTGGACCTCAGCAAATGGAAATTTTCCCAGCCAGAATTGGTCCGAGGGGTGTTAGGTTTGTGGCTCTACACGCTAGAAAGACGAAAAGCGGCGCTTCTGAGCTTTATACCTCTATTGCATGAGGTAGATGGACAAGGACAGCTTATCAAGGGCCTCACCTCCCTAAAACTGTCAGTCGATGACAGATGCATGAGGGTCATTGCCTCAACTCATGGCGCCCAGTCAGACGAGCTCCGCGCGTGGCTTGATGAGCATCGGGCGGGCTTTATCTGGCGGCCAGACGGCACGAGACGGATCATAGCTCCGAATGATATGAGTCAATTCTTCGGGCCAATATTCGGTCTCTATGTTTCATCAATGTCCCGGTAAGTTCACCATGTCACTTCAGCAGATGATACGTAGCACATCGGCTGACTTCTTGCATTCTTCTTTAGGGACGAAAGAAAGCATACCTTGAACCCGAGACGTGGCTTTCGTCTAGAGGAGAGATATCGCAGGGATGATGAGAGATATCGCAGGGATGATGAGCATGAAGGGTACGACGATGCTTGCATAATGCATCGACCGGGTCTCAACATTGAGCTGCAGTGCGCTCAAGAACTCTTCTCCCTTTTCATCCTTGCTGTGGCGTCTCGAGTCTCGGAGGTTGGAGGGGCTACCAGAGTGGTCACACGGAACCGGGTCGACTCTGACTTTCTTGAATACGAATTTCCCGGGTCTCGAGATGAGAGACGCATGGGTGTCCTGGACATACCTACACCTACTAATACTGTCTTCACTGCCATCGCCAGTGAAGCTGTCGACGCTGGGATAGCTCGCGACATGGATGAGGCTTGTAAGCCAATCAAAACGAAACGAAGTGTTTAGACACCATGCTAACATCGCCACAGATATTCTGATCCTTCCGGCGTTTGCCTACTATTGTCTACTGCCGGAGGACTCAGGGGGGAAGACGATCATATTTGAGAATGGTGAGAGGAAGAAGGTTGACTAAAGATTTTCCGATACGGTGGACAACGTGCCGCTCCCTAAAATGAAGTACTCACTGCGTTTTTGTTTGGGCCTCGTGCTCAGAGTACTACAGGTGTGCATGTACCCCTTTTGACGTTTTGCGCGATTTCTCTCCCGCAGTAGTGCGCTAGAATCAGCCCCCACAGAGGAGCCCTCTCAGCTTGAAGGTTAGCCGATGAAGGACCACGATAGCAGTCTTACGGCCTTGCTGGAGATCAAAACAGGAAACCCAAACACCGCATCTGGCGAGATTTGACACCGAAATTGGAATATCTGATATCGACAACATGACCACGATGAAGGAGCACAGAGTGGATCGTGAGAGCCTCACGTAGGTCTATGAACACTGCCCCCAGCATCAACATTCAAGATCTTTGTCGAGAGAGGCGCCGAAATCGAGAGGACGGACCCAAGGGGCTACACGCCGTTCATGTTTGCAGTCGACTGGGGGGGTGCAAGGTCCAAGAGACGAAGAATGGCCCCGAGTACCTGTTCAGTGCAGCAAAAGCTCGCAGCGTCTCACCGGAAGCGTGTGAGAATATTGAGGCTCATCGCGAGAAGGTCCGTGGCGTGTTTAGCATGGCGGATGCAGATGGAAAGCTGTTAGTTGACTTTGCGGTGGATGGTGGCAACTTGCGGGCGGTTATTAGTCTCTCCTCGGCCCTGCTTCAGGGCGCAGGGGTGCTTGTGAAGGTGACTGGTGAGTATTGACTTGTCCTTTCCTGTTAGTATCACTAGCGTAGGCTCGTGGTGCATTGCCGTACTGCAGTTTGGCCTTCCTATAAAGATCACCATAAAGGATATTCAACGTATGGCAGAGAAGTCGTATCTGTCGGTCTATACTAAGGTGGATGGGAAGATCGAGACTGTTATCGAGCGGGAGCTGTTTATCAGCTCCAACTCTGGCGGTAGCGGAGCTTTGCGACTTTGGCTGTCAGATCTTGTGGAAGAAGAGGATGTGAAGAAGCTCACGGACAAATTCTTCCGTGGCCGGTACGTTTTCCTCCCCCCCCCCCTCCAAGGTAATTATATGAGAAAATAATCTAACTTCCCTCTCTAGGTACCATGTCGCCAACATCACCATCCCCTACGCTACCATCCTTAGAGATTTCCGCATGAAGTTGGAGAGGGAAATGGAGATGGAGAAGACTGGGGGTGTTGTCGAGAATCATGTAGGCTGCAGCACTATCGGCAGCGGCAGCGGCGGTGGGGGCAAGAGATTCTTTTCGACTTTTGCGGGCAACAACTTGGTTGGCCCCCGCAGCCTCCCCATCAATGGCAACACGATGCCATCACCATTCACGCCACCGGCACTGTTGCCGCCCACCTTCTTCACCTCGACGGCAAGGCCCTTTGTGCATCACTCTCGTGCTCCTCACACAGGTACTCTTCGCATGGCGCCCATCGGCCGTTTCTTGGCCCGCCTCTGCAAGTGGTAGATCCGCATTCTTCCGACTACTCGCAGGGCGGCCATGGGCCGTTTCTTGACCGCCTCGGCAAGTGGTAGATCCGCGTCTTTGCACTACTCTCCGCATGGCGCCCATGGTTCCATGGGTCATGGGCTATGTATTATGGGTGTTTTCTTCATGGGTTATGGGTTATTGGTTTTCCTTCATGCATCATGAGTTCAGGGTTATGGGCTAGGGACCATGGATTATGGATGATGGGTCATGGGTCATGGGTCATGGGTCATAGGTTATGGGTTTGGCGTCATGGGTTTTGCGTCGTCGGTTATGGGCTATGGGTTATGGATCAAGCATCTTATTACCTACAGAGATGTTGTGGAAGTTGGGGAAAGCCGTAGTCATTCGATAACCCGCTGACAGTTTGCGTACAACCCAAAAAAAAAAGAATTTTGTTACCAAATAAACACTCTTCCAACTTCACAAGGATAACAACCTTGACATCGCCCTGAGGTTGATCCGGCGGCGAGTTATCGAACCACCGGTCCTTTTCCATATCCAAGAGCATTCTGTTACTTTACTCGATCACCATGGTTTTTTTTTTTGGGGGGGGGGGGGGGGGGTCGGTGGAGAAGGACAAATTGCATGCCCGAGTTGCTTGTTTTTGCTCTCCGTGGCCCGCCCGTTGGGTCTCTACAGGGGAGTGATGGGCCAGCCGCTGATCCGGATTCTTACCGGTCTGCGATGGTGCCCATGATGACCCAACGACTGTTGTTCCAGGATGTTTTGTTCGGCCGCCAAGTCAAGACAGGGAGCTATCAAGTTGCTCTGTGAAGAGAAGTGGCAGAGATGTCCAAATGATCTGGAAAAGAGGTTACAGCGGGTTGTACCCAAGAACAATTTGCCCAACCGTTTCAAACAATAGAACCAGAGACGTGAGGAATCTGTCCCGCTTTATGTCACCGTCCGTCGACACGAAGGGAGACAAAGAAGTTATTTTCAATTTGCCTGACTCGCTCCCATTTTCTCACCTCCACACAGCTCGTCTCCCTCGCACATTTCTTCTTCTACAGCTCTTCCTCCTCTTGTGCAGCAGCTCCCAAAATGGTCCTCGCGCGATCCCGGGCAGCGGCGCAACGGCAGCATCCAGCTCGATCTAACGCCAAAAAAACGTCGCGTCGTGCCGAGAACAAGCCCCAGCAGGGCCACAGGGCAGAATCGATAGTCGCAAGCGCAAGCCACCAGTACCACACCCTGCTGGAAACCAAAGGCAGCTACATGACTAGCGCCCCCCCGGAGGATTGGTTACCGCCAGCAAGGCCATCTGCCTGTCTCTCCTCGATACGCCACAGCCGGTCCCCGCCGACACACTGTTCCGCGACGACATCTTCAAGGCGGCGGGTCAGAAGCTAGACTTCAAGAGCGAGGTCCGCATCATCCGAGACATTACACCGCTGATCGTCCCGTCGGCCGAGACCCTTTGCACGTACGGTACCAACCACCTCGAAGCACCTTGTCGAGAGCGTTGACGAGGGGTGGACCAACTCTATCCCCCTCACCAATGGCACCTCTCCGTTGGCAGGCTCAAATCTGTGTCTCTTCTTCCGCATCATCATCTGCTGCGTGCCCATCCGAATGTCAACCCAAGTCCAATAGTACCAGCCCCTCGATCGCGTCCACCGCCGCATCATCACCGCGCAATGGTTTCCTTCTTTTTCCCAGGAAAGACGTGGAGAAACGGGAGCTTCTCAACAACGTGCTGGGTCTGCGACAGACAAGCATTTAGTAATTCACCATATGGCCTACTCCCAAAATCGCATTTATGCTGCTGTTGGCACATTCGCTACTCGCTAGCAGGTCCCCTGTCAACAGTATATATAATAAGGCACTTGTAAAAGGCAGTCCTATCTAGTAATTTATATCTTTAGTGTATAGGAGATAACTGTCTCACCAGGGTATGGTTTATCTAACACTGTCGTTAACCTAATCCTTAGCTTATGCCTAGATTTTACCTTAGAGGCGATCACATACCTAGCTTACAGCAGACAGTTATTATACAGCGGTATCACTTACAGTAACCTAGCCAGTTAAGGCATTATATTAGTAGTAAATACTGTAAACAGCCTTTATAAACAGTACCTTAACACTTAGATTATACTTATTAGTTGTGCGCGCGCACGCATCTATTCAGTAGTACGACCCTCTCCAACTTCCCTCAAATCCTCCCAACCGAGTCCAACTCTGCCCCCTCCGAAAGGTCAAAACTCTTTCCAAACGCCAGCCCAACAACGAAATCACATCCCCCGCCACATTGCCAAATTCCACTACATCTGCATGTCTGCCGTCCCCCTCTTTGCCTGCCTCTGTAAGTATCCCCCGCACTGTACCTGAGGCGGCGTGCTTGTCTAATACATCATTAGCAATACATGTACATGTTCTTAAGCAGGTAGCTATCAGAATCGCAGTGCACGGAGCAGAGATCACAGGGGACCTGAACATGACACGGAACAAATACAGCTAGTTGCGATTCCTCTCATCAATACGACTTCCAACAAGTACTTTAGCCCAAGAACATAGCAGCCCAAAACCACGATCATTTTTCAGCCACCCATTACAACCTTCCCCTCCCCCCTCTCCCTCTACCATCACCTCTACCATCACCCCTACCATCGCCTCTGCCGTCTCCCCTACCATCACCCCTACCGTCACCACCACCATGACCACCCCGCTTATCCAGGTAGTCACACTTAAAGCTCAAAAACACCGGCTGCTTACTACCCCCCCTCGCAGTCTTCTGCGCCCCAACAACAGTGAAGTGCGACCCGCCACATTCCTTCTGCGAGTAGAAATTGCACGTCAATCCGCTTCCAACCTCGATGTGTCCGTAATCGAACCGTTCGTAGCCGTAATACCAGCAATGGTCGATTTCGTCTTGGAAGCCCATATATGTAGATGAGGGAATATCCTGGGAATTCGGTCCTGAGACGGAGGCGTCGATGTCGTAGACGGTGATCAACTTTATGTAGTAGCGGGTGGTTCCTTGGGGGGTGGGGGTTGCAGTTGCGGAGTGGAGGCAGAGGAAGAGGGCGGAGAGAGTGGTGGTGAGGTGCATTTTGGGTGGTTTGTTTTGGTATGTCTGGGGAAATGGTTGTATAGTTGGGTGGTTGGTATATCTTCACACGGCAATTAATGGGGGGATGAAGGGAGATTGTCGAAACTTATATAGATTTATGTGGTCGATATCCCCTCTTGCGTCTTCGAGAAGCGCTGCTAAATTTAGTATGACATTGGCTGTGAATATCGCTTGTGCCTTCCTCTTTCTAACGCTGTGGTTCAGAGTCTTTGAAATCGATTTATCGTGATCCGACGGCTGAGACTTTCATTATAAACAGTTGGGAAATATCCCCTCAGTGACAGATGGTGCACGTTCGGGTTGTGAGTACCTACAGGCGCCACCTTTCATAGAACCAATTAAAAGCCTGCGCTGTATGGGTACAGCTAGGCAAAAGTCGGGCCGAGCGGGCATTGCTAGAGCGGAAATCCAGGGCATCTGCCACTTGAGGGGATATACTATATACTTTATAGCTGCACCTTTAGGCTAATGGCTTTATACACGGGAGATTCGAAGATGCCTACTGAATATTCGCCGTGAGCCCGGACATCGACAGTTCAGTTGATGTCTGGGTTGATGTTGGGTCGAGGGCTGAAAGCGAAATACTTGTAAACGGGACACATGTGCATTGCACGTCCTTGCAAATACGCCGCGGATGGGCGCACCTGGGGTAAGGAAAAAGATGCTCGAGGGTCATAGCGACTTGGTTACTCGGTCACGTTTTTGCCGGATTCCGCGCTTCGGCCTCGCGCGACGGTATGGTTAAGTGGTGACTTTGGCAAAA
>Ga0247758_1002409_pt1 | contig 10205 bp, 10 predicted proteins | sample UWRJL156409C4_FD_180950 | JGI IMG/M metagenome (GOLD analysis project Ga0247758, IMG submission 180950) | Plant litter microbial communities from Arlington Agricultural Research Station in Wisconsin, United States - UWRJ-L156-409C-4 | ecosystem: Environmental > Terrestrial > Plant litter >... | reverse complement strand
ATAAGGTTGGGGGTAGAAGGGGGGAGGGAGAGGTGGTGTCGATGGAGGGTCTCGATGGCGATGTAGGCGCCGACGGAGTGCCCGATGAGAAGGACCTTGCTGAACGGGGTGGTAGACTTTTCGGTGACGCGGGCGGAGATGTGAACGATTTGGTCCTCGAGGGTGAATGGCGGGATGGCGAAGGGGCGCGGGCCGAAGGGCTCGGCGTGGTCGGTGTCGGAGAAGCCAAGGAGGTTCTGGGCGTAGATGTGGTAGGATTTGGTGCTTCCGGGGCGGGCCTCGGCCTCGTCGAGGAGGGAACGCAGGGTGGTGAGGAAGGGCGTGTAGTAGGTGACGAGGCCGGGGTTGCCGGGGATGAAGAAGATGAGACATTTCTGGCGGCTGGCGTCGTCCTGGTGGGCCGAGGGGAGGTCAACTGAGGGTACCTCGAGCACCTTGTGGCCGCTGGGGCCGCCCATGTTGGATTGGTCTGCCATTCTTGAAAACGCAGAGGAAAAGGGGCGGTGTTGGCTGGTGTTGATGGTCGGCTTGGCAGGCAGTTGAAAAATAGGTGGAGGTGTGTAGCCAAAGTGGAAATGCCGAGGTGTGATTGGGGCGCGGAGAGCGCTAAGCGAGCGCCCCACAGGCATCTTGAACTTGGTGAGAGAGGCCATTTTGATGTGATGTTGGAAGGCCTCGAAGATTGGCAACAGGTAATTTTGGATTAAAAGGCATATTGATTGGATTTAACAGGCCTTTTTCTCAGATTAAAAGGTAGGAGAGAAATTAACAGACGCATGCATTTTTGGAAGGCAGCAAAACATTGTGGACGGTGAATCCCCGCGATAACCCTAACCCCGGTGCCAACACCTGACGCCCCTGAATTCAGGTGGCACCTGCCTTGCCCACGCAACAAAAGGTTCTTTGCGGAATAGCAAAATTTAGGGAATCACATTGAGAGCCAGTGGAAAATATTTGAGCGGATATTATTGTTTAGACTTATTGTAGGCGTGGAACTACATGCCCGGGCAAAGGATCACCTGCTGCTCTCAAAGATTTCACTCCTCTAAAGAAGCCTGAGTATGACGAAGAGAAGGCTGCCCGCTATCATTATGCCCAGCTCACACGAATTCCAGAACTGCTCAGCCAGCTCACCACGGTGCGAGACGTTCATAAGGGCGACATGGCGCTGCGGTGGCAGGATCAGATGAAGCTGTTCGAAGCCAAATGGGGCTGGATTATGTGCGAGCAGCAGATCAATGAGATCCTCCTGGCCTCTCCTGCAAGCCGTAATAACTTCCCTTATAATACCTTAGATTTCTTTACATAATGCAGGAGAGAGCTCACATCAATCGCGCGGAGCTGTAGGAGAGAGCTCGCACCCATCGCGCGGAGCTGCTCAAGAATTGCATCACTCACTACAAGAACGCCCGACTGGAGATTGCCGCCGAAGCAGGCCGGCAGGATCACGCTGCAGTCGGTTCGGGAATCGAGGCTGGCTTGGACCGGAGATGGTGGCGGGATTGTCGGCTTTTTTAAGAACTAACAAATGTTGGGCTCGGGAAAGTCTGTCAACATCCAGAGTGGCCCTTGCCGTGTATAGTGCCTCATTCTCACAATACAGCCCCCGAGCGCAGTGAATATCTGCAGATATCTGGCCACGTCTGAATCTTTGTCCCACTTTCTCTAAAAAGGGGCGGCTGGGGTTCAAGTAAACTTGCAGTGTTGAGTTATCTTGACAAGGGAAGCCTTCGAGATTAATGAAATCTCAACACAGAGCACGGGAGAAGCCGATGGGAGAGAAAGAAAAGCAGGTTAAATTATTCTTTAGCTGAGAGTTCAGCCAGTGGCTTCAGCGCCAACTGCCCGGAGAGCGAAGATATCACTTAGATACCCAACCCTCAAGAAGGCCCACGAGGCTCACGCCGCTGCAGGATATCCAAACCTCAAGAAGGGCCTTGAGAAAGAGGCACTTGGTTCCTAGGCGTCGGCCAAAACATAACTCGCCTGGCAAGTTGCTCGCGGGCAGGTTTGACAGATTTTTGGCCAGTGCTCCCCGAACGTATTCTCCTACGGCACGCCTTCACGGCAGTGGTCATCTAATGCAGCATAGGTATAAAATGTATGCAAGCTCGGGGGCTACTGCAAACCTAACTACCTAGGTACGAAGCCCGTCCCTGCCAGGGATCTGGAGTGAAAGAAAGATGCTTGGTCATCAATGCAAAACTAACTTCTTGAGCAACCTAACAACAACCTCAAGGCGGGCTTTATTCTTATAGAAGTCGTGTCGGATTCTATACAAACCCAGTGACCAAGCAGGTAGAAGTTCTCAAAGGTGTAGTGTACACATCCCGGCTAGTCTCTTAAAGCTGTGGACACCTCTAAGGCCGACAATATGAAATCAAAGTATCGAGATTGGGTCATGATTTTGAACTCGCAAGGGCTGCGCTTTGCCACCTTTTATAATTCCAAGCCAGCCCAGTTCAATTTCTGTTAAACAGAACTGATTACATCCTTCGACAAGCGTCCTCCTTAACCGTCCAAAGGAGATACAGTATGAGGAACCCAGAAAACAGAGACGGGACACAGAATACCATCGCCCATAGCTTCCCCGGACCGACTTTGATCTTGACTCGCGTCTGCTCCCTGCCTCGAATCTAGATTGGATTGGGCGAGTCGTCCAGAGATCTCTGCCAATATATCCCGAGCGCCACACCGCTCGCCACTCCTAGAACATCATCCAGCCGCTGGTTACTGTTAGCCGCCACCCGCACCATAGTGTCCAGATAACCATCTAGAAGGCGGTTTTCCGCTAGGAGCGACCACGATGCCGAGGCCGCCGTTGCCAAGGCTGTGTCGGTCATTATGTCGGGAATTTTGACTGCGCTTCCATCTCTAGTCTACAAAAAGTCAACGGACAAGGTGATGAGAGAATACTGCTATATAAATATCTGTAGAATAAGGAGAGATAGGTATGTGTCTCTTTAGGCCTAGTTTGAGTTACAACTCTAGTTTAGTCTAGCATTACGTTACAATGTAAACATATGTGACCCGCGTCCTTCTTTCATTGATCCACGTTTCACAGATGGTAAGTTGCGGCTAGGCAGGCGATATGGAACACCCTTGCAATAGTGTCATGGCCGGCGAGGACGAAGGCTTTGAGATTGGAAACCCCCACGACAGTGCACGACGAGGTACGATAAGTTTCCGATTGTAACACATCACATTTAGGAACCGATTTGATTGGCCCTTGGGCCATAGATGCTGAGTGATACTGCGGGGAATGTCAAATGGAAACCTTGGTTGGTGACTCGGTGGGACTGAAACAGGTCTCTGGGGCTAATTATACGGCGGTGGCGTACAGTCCAACCCTGAAAGATCCTTTTATTTTGGCAATGCCGTTGGTGAGTTGGAAAATTTCTAGGGAAGAATGAGGAAAAGTCTCAGCACAATATTAGCTGGGTGACTACAACTCACCTCAGCTCAAGACTATGAACAAAACGGAAGCCTCGTGAGCCCAATTTTGTCTCAGATAACTACGCTGATGCCAGGGTACCTAGGTACCTATCTAGGTACCGGTATTGCGCACAAGTCGAGTTGAACTAAATCAGGGCATGGCTCGGCTTGATTGAACCTGCCCTTAAAGGCTTGGTTTATGCGGAACACTTCCATATACCTGATGTGTGCGGCGAGAAGCTGGACAACCGAGCAACCACCGAAAGAAGCCCAACAAAAATCGTCAAGCGCCGGGTGCCTCACCCGGATTCTGCAGGGTGGCGAGGAGTTTGGGCAGCAGAAATAAGAGAATGCCCGTGTTAGCATCCCTGACCTTGGCAATGTCCTGCAACGTCTGGAGCTCGTTGCTGAGCCAGGTTTCCAGAACTTCCCGCTCGAAAGTCGTGATTGTAGCCAAAGGAACTGGTAGTGTGCAGCCCTTGCGAAGGCCGGGCGGCTTCCGCACGTCGCCAGTTTCAACATGGCATCTGCTAATGGATGGAGCTTCTCGAAGGATTCGCTGTGCTTGGAAGCGTTGTACTCGTGCCATTTCTTCCCTTCCCAGAATTGGCGCCCGGGCTTCCGATTTCCCGGGCCCATGAGGCTGTACAAGATGTTGCGGAACACGCTAGGAATCATGCTTGATGCTGGCAGTACTAGTGAGCACAGACTTTCAACATGAAGGGGGGGGAGGGGAACAGGGACAGGTACACACCATGACTTTTGTCTAACGCTCCCTTCCTCGCCCACTTCTTACGGTTGCTTACGGGCTCTGTTTCCCAGAGGCTCTCGATATCGAGATCAAGATATCCCTCAAGCTTTGCAAGTATCCAGATGAGAGTAAGGTTGGCCAAAGGAGTCGTTCCTGCGCCGCGGCCAATGTCACTGTGCTTACCGACGAACCAGCACTGCTCCAGCTGTCCCGGTTGGCCTTGGCTGCCTGTGTCGGGAGACAGCCCCCCTTTTTCGTCAGCAGGGTTAGACTTGGGGCTCTTCTTGAGGACTGTGGGGAGGAACGGCCGCCGGTTTTCATGCAACGCCAGCGCCTGAAAAACGGCGTCGATGCCATCGCACCACTCGGAATCAATAAAGGAGAACCTCCGCCTGGGCCAGAATCTGGCGACGCGAAAGGTGGAGTTTACCGTGTCCCACAGGGCACAGGCCTTGACGCGGATGCCGCAGCGCCTCAACTCGGGCTTGCTGAGGAATTCTTGCTCGATGTTGGTCAGCACAAGTTTGTGAGGCGGCATCGCGAATTGTTTCTTGCGCCACAACTTGTAAAGAACTCCGACATAGACCAGATCCGTCTTGTTAAGGATGCCGGCGGTGCTGATCATGTCGGCGACGCATCTCGCCGCGAAGGCCCCCCGAGAGTATCCGACAAGTATGATCTCGTCGGCCTGTTCCCCGAGTTTTCCCGAGTTTTGAAAGTTGTGGCAGATGAAGCAATACGCCTCGATAATTTTCTCGTCAAGTCCTGACGCGCATTAGGTGTCGGGTAAGCGTTTGCAAGTGACCGAGGAGACGAGCAGGGCCAGGTACGCACCTATTCCGTAGCCCCGGTTGAACAAGTTGAAGAACATGTTTCCTTCGGCAGTTCCCACCCCCGAGATGTACAGAACAATCTGGGGGATCCCTTTGATCCCCTCGGTTGTTTGGGGCTTGATAAGGCGTGAGACCCGAGCCACATTTGTCTGCCGTTTTTTTTCGACCTTCTTGTACCGGTATGCTGCCTCTGCTGTGCCGTCGAGGCACACGACGATTCTCCTGAAGCGGGGTGGCGCGGGCTCCGTCTCGTTGGTTTCCATAGTGCCGGTCTCCGCTTACTGCTTAGTTGTGATTAAGGTTAAGTCCATCGCGTTGCTGGCTGTGTCCCCGTCTATGTATCGCCTCTTTGGCAGGCCCAAGGCGAGAGAATTCCGGCGCTTGCCCCAAAAAAGAGAAAAGAAAAAAAAAACCCCCCACATCCACCAACTTTGTATTCGCACTTTGCAAAAATTTCACACACATGTGAGACATTACAGTGGCTGTGGCAGGCAGTGGTTGGTTCCAGGTCGCCGAACATGGCGACTGTTCAACCAGGCTTGCATGTTACTGCTGCAATCGCTGCCGTAATCATGCCCATTGGAGAATGCAGAACAAACGGAGCTACTTGGGGATCTCCGCGACAAATCAGCTAGCTTATACTATGCACAAGGTTGGGCATCTCCGCTTAGATGCCCGAGTGATCAAATCGGCACATCACCTAATCATCTGCTCGCCATCAAACCTGCAACCTGCGAACAACCTAGTCCTCGTATCAAGAAAAGGCCGCTTACCCCGACTGTTGAATTCACCATTGAAGTTCGCTGGCGAGCTGAGCAGCAAAATGGCCGGTTTTCACAACTATCGGCTGCTCCGTTGGCGGGAACGGCTCAAGCGCGGACCGCGGCCGCTATCACCAGCACCCTCCAGCTCCAGCCGAAATCCGAAGGCACAGGAATCATCGGGAACTTCTAGCGCCGATCAAGATTTGAACATGCCAAAGTTCACTCGGCTCACCACGATAGAAAAGCCGCCCGATAGCCATCTTTTTAAGCAAGCCCCCTTCCCTTCCCCATACCTTTTTAATCTCCATGCCCCAAACTGCCCGCATGCGTGGCGTATGTGCACACCCCCATCGAGTTTACTGGAACCGTGAATAATAACCCCTTCTTTGGTAGTATTATCATTGTTCCCGATCTTGTCCGAGCCGAAGCGACATGGGAACCCGTCCAGTCAGAGCACTGGGAAATCAACAAGGGCGCCCAAGTCTGGGCCCTAGGGTACGATACCATGACCGACCGCAAAATTTCCGACATTGTTTCCTGGGCGCGTGTCGAGCAGCTTGCCAAAATGTTCCGGGAGATGCCTGGGCCTGATGGGACAAATCTCCCCGTCGTGCTAGTTGGCTGTGGCTATGGCGGGATTTTGTGCGAGAAGGCATTGGTGAGTGCCCCTCCGTCGCCGTGGGACGTCTGCGTCTGGCGACAGTGTTTATGGATTTTATTGTTTTAACATGAAAAATAGATTTCCGAAACTTCCAACAAAATGAAACCAACCAACTTCATCGGCCGGACATGCCGACTCATCCTCATCGGCACACCGCATTTCAAAACCGGGCTTGCCCAGTGGGCTGTATTCTCGGCCGAGCAGAAGAGCAGAAACCGCACATCAACAGCCAGGCGTCACTTCTGGACCGAGGGCAACGAAGACGATTTCAACAAGATTGCGGAAATGCAAAGTGAATTCCGCAAAAATATAGCGAGCATCGGCAAGGAGGAAAATTCTCGCTCAGCCTTCATTAAACTCAAGAGGGGCGAGGACGCCACGGGGTTGAGAGTAGCCTGCTGCTTTGCAGAGCTAACTCCCTCCGCAGCAGCTGGTGATGGAGCTGACAGTGGCTCCCGGCTGAGACATGTACATCTGCCTCTCGTGGACCCGGTTTGGGAGATTCTGCCCCGGACATACCTCCTCCCCCTGAACGCTGGGTATGCGGCCATGCTGGAGTACTTCCAGCTGCAGTCCCCTGCCGTGGGTGGGACCGAGGCAGAAAGCCGCGAGGACGACTTCCAACCTGTTTTGAACTTGCTCGGGGAGTTTGCATTGGAAGGTACGGATTCTAATCAGGGGGAGCCGGTTCAAGCGTTGAACGAGACGGTGGGACCTGAGACATCGAGAGAGACGGGTGGATTTGAGGCGCGTGTGGATGAAAACGTCGAGAAATATTATGACGCTGTAGAAGAGCAATAAAATAGTAATTATATAGTTTAATTTTAAACGGCTTTTTGTATGGTTTTCATGTGTCGCCACTTATTCTTAGCTATGCTGGCATGTCAGAAAAGGTCAGAAAGAAAGGGGTTTAGGAATCAGGTCGAAGCTGAATGGATGCCTAGCAGTTTCGATTGAACTACCAAGTCTCAGCCTCTATAGGAAACGCTAGTGAGCCACATCCCGCAGCGAATTGCAAAAACCTAACAAGATTCTAATCACGTGGGTCTTGGCAAGACTAATGAGAACATCTGAGCTTAAATTCGAAGTTTTTTAACCAAGGTAGAGCTACAAGGTCTATAACCTTTACATGTAGATATTTCAATTTTTCACGGAAAATATAACACTCTAAGCTATTAAAAGTATTAGAAAGGACTAGACTCTTTTAAAAAACTGTAACAACCAAGGTGAAAGTCATGGCTGGAAGAGAAAGAACCTACTACAGGAGGGCATTCTAGATTATAAAGCAAAGAGGATGTCACACAGCGACGTCAGCTAAAGTCAAACATCAGTGGAGATACCGGGCTTGTAACGGTCGTAATATCAGGGATCAAGCCCGGGCCGCGACCAAAGCTTATTGACAATGCCGGCAATAGTCGAGTCAAATTTCATTTTTCCGCCACAAACTCTCCACCCTGTGTCGAGGTATAATACTATTTACCGCCGTCCCCCTTCCTCTGACGCTCTCATTTTTCCTATCTTCCCCCTCTCATGGTCTTTATTTGTATTCTCGCAAATCTGCCCCCTTTCATCCAATATGCTGGACGAAAACCTGGGTTGGCTACCCGAAGACAAGCTGGACCCTACGTGCCCTCCTCCTCCTTACGCGTCCTATTTAGGGTCGGGCGACGACTCTGAAAAGAAGAAGCCTCCTTCCGCATTGCACGCGGTCCAGGGTAACGCCACAGAAGCCCAACAACAGGGAAAGAGTAGCAAGGGTAGCACCAGCATCTGGCGACGGGCGCTATGCCGAATCGTCTCAGGGGTCTCACGACATCCCAAGAACAAGATATATCCCACAACCGCCCCCGCCGCCGCTGCTGCTGTTAAAAGGGATGGACAGACTAATGTCAGCGAAGGCCTTCCGAGATGGGTTGGACATAACGGCATGACATGTGGCCACGGCGCCACATCGACTAAGCGGTCATTACCCCTGGCGCCTCCCCCTTGCGCTGATCGCTACTCATTCGACGTTCTGTTTTGCCCCCCACCACAGCCATTCGCATCCGAGGGTGCCCGCTGGCAGCAGGCCCGGATATGTTTCTCGTCTAACGACCTCTCGAAGCTCCGGGGACCTATCCCGTGGCGGGCGAATCTTGACAGCTGCTGCTATATGGATAGGATCTGCTTTGTGAATTATCCCTACCCCACCCCATTCTTCTTGGATGGGCCCTCGGGAAAGATCAAGGCGTACAATTATACGCCTTGTAGTAGTATGTCGGTTGGCGGGCATACCTATGAGCGTACTATCGGACTCGGCCTGTTACACGACCGGACCGACTGGGCGTACTGGTCCTTTACTCTGTCGCTTACAAGTCGAGACGGCGCCTGGCTCGCCGGCTTATCCCGCGCTGATGCTGCTGCTATTACCGGCCTCGATTCAGCAATCAGGTGAGTGATTAGGTCTTCCTTTTGAAAGTATCAGCCCTTAACAAGCGCAACAAAGAGTCATTGGTTGGGTTCACCCAGAACCAGATTCCATCAGCGGCTCAAAGGTATTCTACGTCAAGACCCTGAACCAGCCATGGCTGGAGGCTACAGATCTAAGCCACGGACAACCACAATTCCCTCTGGATGTATCCCATCATGTGGAAATACGTCAACTCATGGATGAGACCATCGGGAGGTTCATTCAAGGCGGTGATTGACGGTCAGCAGAGGGAAACAGCCATCTTATTAGTTATTGAAATTATAAAAATATTCCCAGCCAGGGCGAGCCACCAGCGCGAAACCAACGTCCACCAAAATTATAACCCCCCGCCGCAGTCCCCCCACCCACCCACCAGCCGAGTGCCTAACTCCAGCCTAATGTTCATGAGTCACTGTCGTAACAAGAGGGATATATTATAGCGGGCTCCTGAGACTTACCGAGCACCGAGAACGCCATGGCAACCAGCGCGGACCACCCCGTAACTCCCTGCCGATACAATAACCACCGCTCTCTCCACAGCCGGCGGTCCACACCCCCCCCCTTGTCCCCCCCCAGCGCGATGACCCCCTCCCTAGCATGGGATCCGATCAGCATACAACCTTGACATCAGACAGATGATCTTGACACCAGAACAGATGATCATGACATCAGACAGACGAGGGAGGGCACAATTGGTTCGGGTGACTCACAGAGTAGCGGGGTCGGCTGGACCAAGGGACAGAGGTGAGTGTCCCCGCACAGGCACCGGGAGAAATGCGGCTGGTTGGCGACGACAGCGGCAGCAGCAGCGGCTTCGTCTGCGGCGGCGGCGGAGGACTGCATGATGAAATTGTTGTTTTTATCAATAAAAAAACTTTTGTTCGAAATTGGGGGGGTTTGATAAAAATGAGATGAACCGGCGAGGAGAGGAATGGGAGATCGGGCGGGATACCAGAATATTTAGTCCACCCGACGAGCCTGTGAAGCAAAAACTCTCGACAGAAACGACTCTCGACGGCAATAACGATCTTAACAATGACGATACACTATTCAGCGGCAACAGCAACATGGCAACAACGCCACTCCGCAGCAAGACCAGCACCGGCAGTAGCAGAACGGGCAATGCTTCCAGTCATCAAGGTTCATTGGTCTGCAGCTTTGCAAATGAGAAGGTGGGGCTTCTTTTCTCGAGAGCACGTCAGCGGCAATGTTGACAAGAGCGACTGTCTTGCTGCTGCCCGGCGGCCCAGTAACACGGAGGACCGTTTCCCCCCCCCTCCCCCCCATTTAAGATTCCCAAGAAGGAGTTTCC
>Ga0247758_1002408_pt1 | contig 10207 bp, 7 predicted proteins | sample UWRJL156409C4_FD_180950 | JGI IMG/M metagenome (GOLD analysis project Ga0247758, IMG submission 180950) | Plant litter microbial communities from Arlington Agricultural Research Station in Wisconsin, United States - UWRJ-L156-409C-4 | ecosystem: Environmental > Terrestrial > Plant litter >... | reverse complement strand
GTGAGCTTTATCTAGTCCACCTAAACCTCATGCATTCGTAAGTCTTCCACTACAATCTAGCTTGGCCTAATTCTAATAACTGTTTTTGTTTTTAAAGCAAATTTATAAGTTATTTTAAATAGAAGAGAAGTTAGATTAGTTTAAATTAGTTTTATCTAATTCACCTAAAATTATTACATATATTTCTAAAAAATATCCTTGCAGTCAAATCTATAATAAACTAGAATAATAATAGGAATATTCCCTGCATGCATGCCTAATGAATGAAAATTCACTCTATCTATTCCTACACAATCTAGATATATAGGCAAATATTTCTAAAATAAAACAGCTTTCTTTTTATATTCTAATTATTTACCCTACACAATTAAATAATATATATATAAAAATCTTTATAAAAGAAAACAGCTTTCTTTTTATATTCCAAATTTTTTTTTTATTGCGCAAGCTATTCTATTTTTTTTTATAAATTTAATATGTATTATAATAACCCCACTGTAATTTCAATTATCGAAGTATTTTTATTTTTAGTGCCTGCTTTATTAGTTGTAGCATTTGTGACAGTTGCAAAAAGTAAAACTATAACCTCTTATTTTAATAAAATAAAAGGGTTATATTTAAATAAAATAAAAGGATTACCATTTTCTCTCCTTAGGTTTATACCTGGTACTAGGTACTTCTTAGCTGAAAAGAAGAGAAAACCCTTTTCGTTTTTTTATTCATGAGCCTTTTTGTACCAAATACCTACAGATCCAAATATAAGAGTTATATTTATACCTATAAAAGAGAAAGTAAAAAATATTTCTTTTTTTAAAAAAGTCCTTAAGATTATAACCTTTTTTTTCGTAGCATTATTTCTGAAATCTCTATGTCAATACTCTTTAGGTGCTGAACAGACTATTTTAGAAATATTAATTTTGAATTTATATTCACCTTACTCATGAGGTTCAGTATTTGGCGGTATTTTTACGGTTTACTTGATGGATTCAGGAGATGAGAATTGAGGAAATTCAGGAAGAGCAGGTGATTCAGATTCACCTCAAAGACCAGGTTCACCTGCAGAAAGACCAAGTTCACCTGCAGAAAGACCAGGTTCAGCTGGAGGTTCAAATACTCATGGGCCATTATCAGCGGAACAAATAGCAGAACGTAGACTAGAGCACGCTCACCAAAATAGTCATAATATAATCTCTTGTGTTAATAGTTACAATCATAGTTTCTCAGGCCAAATAAAAGAAATAAAGGAAGTGACTGAAAAGGTCGTAAAAGACTCCAAGGTTCTATTTATAAGTTCTGATTACTCTCAAAATGAGTGATATAAGGGTTCACTTTTTTTATATGCTAAATTGTCGGAATCTTGAACTAGGGCACGTTTAAATTTCGCAGATTCTTCTTTTAAATTGTTGTTACAAACACCTTCCGTAAATCCTACTAATAGGCATAATATATGGAAGGATATGCAAGGTATTGTAGCATCTAGGGAGAAATATGTGGCTCAACAAAGCTTAATTCTGGGGAAAGAGATTTCTAACGCTCAAAGAGCTAAAGAAATGTATATTGCTCTTAATGTACACCATAACGAGGTGACCAAATGTTGAAATAGATTAGAACCTGTTTTGGCAAAAGAGTTCAAAAAAACTGATTGTTATACTGTTCATTCGGGTTTAATGGACAAAATACTCGATGAACGAAGAAAAATCGATTCAGAGTACGGCGCTAATTATAATGAGTATAAAAAAGCTCTACATCCTGCAATGAATCAAAAAATAAAAAAAAATTAGTTTTTATAGTGTGTATCCTGCGCACTGAACATAAGTTCATTATTATGTAGGTAAATTGAAGCTCCTATAACTAAAACTAGCTAAATAGCGATAGCTTAGATAAAATATCTAATTTATTTAATTTAGTAAGTGTGGCTATCTTACCTTACCTTACCTTACCTTACCTTACTTTATAAGTTATTGTAAATATATGGTATAGTAGTTTAAATTAAGCTTACTCTATATTTTTTTCTTTTTCTAGGTCCTACATAAATTTGCAGCCAAATCTACAATAAACTATAATAATAATAGGAATATTCCCTGCTACTTCGTAGCGCATGCATACCTAATTAAAGAATATTCCCTTTATCTCTATTTAAATACTCTAGATATAAAGGAAAATATTTATAAAAGAAAACAGCTTTCTTTTAATATAATTCACCTAAAATTTTATATATGTTTATAAAAAATATCCTTGATTAACTCCTCAATTTTATACTGATACTTTACAAGCTATTTTAAATAGAAGTTATCCTAGTTTAGAGTGAGCTTTATCTAGTCCACCTAAACCTCATGCATTCGTAAGTCTTCCACTACAATCTAGCTTGGCCTAATTCTAATAACTGTTTTTAAAGCAAATTTAGAAGTTATTTTAAATAGAAGATAAGTTATATTAGTTTAAATTAATTTTATCTAATTCACCTAAAATTATTACATATATTTATATAAAATTTCCTGCTTTGCATCCAGTCAAATCTACAATAAACTATAATAATATTCCCCATCAGTTGACTGATTTTCCTATTCTTATTAAAGAATCTTCTCTATTCTTATTATTCCCTATATCTTTATTTAAATAATATAGATATAAAGGAAAACCATACCATTTATAAAAGAAAACATCTTTCTTTTTATATTGTACGAATACGAAGTACGAAGTACCCACAAAAATACAAAAATTTTTTTTTCATTAATTCTTTTTTTTTTTATAAATTTAATATGTATTATAATAACCCCACTGTAATTTCAATTATCGAAGTAGTTTTAATATTAGTACCTGCTTTATTAGCTGTAGCATATGTGACAGTTGCAGAAAGAAAAACTATGGCAAGTATGCAAAGAAGATTAGGTCCTAATGTCGTAGGATTAAGTATAGTCCCCCTTATATTTAATTAATATGAGGTGAACAGAGGATGAATTTCAAGAAAAGCTGTAAAGCCTACTTGAAGCGAAGCTTATTATTATCAATAAGAACGTTCAACGACTAAAACGAGGGCTTTTTGTATAAATACCTCAGTATCCTCCTTCTAATTTAATTTGGAATTGTATTATGGAAATACCTACAAAAAAATTAGTTGAAGACATAGTCTGAACCATCTTGTGAAAGATGGATTAAGAGTAGCAAGCTCTCTTTATAACACAATTGATTACGGTCTTTTACAGGCATTAAATAAAAATATAACTATAAGAAGATATCATACTACATCTAAATTAAATAATAACGATAGTGTGGAGCAAGATTTCGTCGGCAGCCCTCTATTAAATAATGATATTACTAAAGAACTTTATAATAATAGAATTGCACCTGTAAAGGCTTTCTCAGATAAGATACTATTATCTTGTCATAATATATTAGACTTAGAAAAAAGAGCTGAATTTTTTAATAATTTAAAAGAAATACCTAAGTATGATAAAGGGGGTATTTATCTATTCCAGTATAATGATGATCCTCTTGTTTACTATATAGGTAGAACTTCAACCTTTAGTGCTAGATTTAAAAGTCACATTAAACATAAAACTACAGACAAATTTCATGTATTTGCTAATTTAGTTGGTTGAAATAATTTTACGGTCAGTATAATAGAAATTTGTGATAGATGTGAACAGGGTAAAAGAGAAAACTTTTATCTTCAAAAATACTTACCTTTGTTAAATTCTACGTTTAATTCTAATTTTTCAGAAACTTCTATCTATGATACTTTAAAAAGCGTTTTAAAGTCGAAACAAGAAGCTTTTACTAAAGAAAAATTAACAGATATTAGATTAAATTCTTATCCTACTTTATCTATAGAAGTTTTAGTTTATAATTATAATGAAATTAGTATTGATCAAAATTATAAAAAGTGTGCTAGTATAAGTGAAGCATGTAAACTTACTGGTATAGCTCGTCAGACAATAAGTGCATATTTAGATACTAATGTGCCCATTAAAGGTTTATTGTTATTCAGTAAAACTATTAAAGATTTTAATCTAGTATTAAGCTTAGTAGAAGAGTCAAAGAAAACCTTACCTTTAAACAATTTAGAGAGTAAACCTGTATGGGTTTATTGTATAGATAATGATAAAGTGCTGTTAGTTAACAATGAACCTTTTAAATCTAGAGAATTAACAGCTAAATTTTTAAATACTAGCCATAATATTGTAAGATATTACATGGATTCTTGAGAAGGTAGAGGTTATAGAGGTTATTATTTATTCAGTAGATTTTTAACAGATAAAGAGATTAACAGTTTACGTAAAATATGGACATTAGGACCTTCAACTCATAAAACTCAAGTTTGAGCTTACGAAGCTAAATCTCTTAAATTAATAAATAATTCTTCATTTGTAAGTATGCAAAAATGTGCAGAGTTTTTTAATGTAGATTATCGTAGTATTTCAAATAACTTAGATACCAAATTAGCTATAGATAAAAATGGTCACTTTATTTATCTTTTCTCTAAAGAATTAGATAAAACAACTTTACAAGAATTGAGTTTAAATCCTCAAATAGCTAAAAATATGGTGTCTAGTGTATGAGTATATACGAAATCAAATAATAATTATATTTTACTGGATAATCGCCAACCTTTTAAATCTAAATTGCAAGCTTCAAAAGAATTAGGTATTTCTACTAAAACTATTACAAAATATGAAAATACTAATAGTAGTTATAAAGATTTATACTTTTTTAATACTAAACAGTAATAGTTAATTATATAAAAATTTGTCTATTAGCAGCTGAAGGGGTGCTTCGCCTAAAAATCTAAGATTTTTTTTTTCGGCGTACTGCCTCCCTACTTACCGCTTTAGTACAATTAAACAAGCTTTCTTATTATTTAATCTTACAATGTAGATATGATCTTCTTTAGTTTAATCAGCAAGTGCCATATTATTAAATAAAAGGAATATCTATATATTCTATTTCCTTATATAAAACGAGGTATTTCTTATTAATAATCTAAAAAATAAAACAAATTGCTGGAAACCCTTATATTTTAAGACAATCAGCAGGAAACTTTTTATTATAGTAATTTAAGATAAATTGGACACTTAAATTATAATATATTAAATCGGATCTTCAACGACTAAACGTTTTACTTATACTTTGTCTAATTTAAATGGAAATGAGTATATGATGATATAGTCTAACTAGTATGGAGACATACTAAAATAATGCAAGGTTGCTGATGCATTAAAACTTTTATTAAAAGAATATGTAGCACCTACACAAGCTAATATCATATTATTTTTTTTAGGACCAGTTATTACATTAATTTTTGCTCTTTTAGGTTATGGTGTTATTCCTTATGGTCCTGGTTTAACTATTAATGATTTAAATTTAGGTATATATTATATGTTAGCTGTATCTTCTTTAGCTACATATGGTATTTTATTAGCAGGATGAAGTGCTAATAGTAAATATGCTTTTTTAGGATCTTTAAGAAGTACAGCTCAATTAATTAGTTATGAATTAGTTTTAAGTTCTGCTATATTATTAGTTATAATGTTAACAGGTAATTTAAATTTAACTGAAAATATTGAAGCTCAAAGAGCTGTTTGACTTATATTGCCTTTATTTGTAATATTTATTATCTTTTTTATAGGATCTATAGCTGAAACTAATAGAGCTCCGTTCGATCTCGCAGAGGCTATGATTTGGTCTCATTAAAGATCACTATATGCTGGAAACCCCTATTCATACCAGGTATATTAGGAAAATCAGCAGGAAACCAAAATAACAAGCCAGCCTTGTTATGAGTAGGATCCTCAGAGACTATACGTGATCCTCGTAATATTTTTACGAGAAGATATAGTCCAAATTTATATGTAAATATAAAAATACTAAACATAAATTTGAAATTTAACTTTATTATCTCTAAATTAATTAACAATAATTTAATTTCTATAAAAAATTCTACGCTTAATAGCAATAAAAGATATTATTCTACTGTAAGAAATATAAATTCTAAATCTGATAAAATACCTGTTCCTATTTTTAGTCTAGGTAGTCTAAATGATGCTAACTCTATTAAATCATATTACGAATTATTAAAAGGTAAGGGTGGCATATATTCTTTTGTTAACACTTTAAATAATAAAAGATATATTGGTAGTGCAAAGGATTTGTATATAAGACTTAATGAACATATTATGAATAAAAAATCGAATGCCGCCTTACAAAAAGCCTTTGAGAAATATGGTCTAGAAAACTTTAATTTTTGTATTTATGAATATTTTACTTATGAAAGTAAAGTTGTGAGTCATAAATCTTTGACAGACTTAGAAACTAGTTACCTAGAAAGATTCCATATAGATACTCTTTATAATTATACAACTTCAGCTATAAGTATTAAAGGTTATAAACATACCGGTGAAGCTAAATCAAAGATGATTAAGCGTTATGAGAATAAAGAGAATCATCCTATGTACGGTAAAAGCCATACTGAAGAAGCTTTAGCTCTAATTAGTAAACCTGGAGAGTTAAACCCTATGTTTGGAAGAAAACACAGTGAAGTAACTAAAGATAATATAAGTAGTAAATTAAGTAAGTATCCATTAGGAGTAGGTATTTATGATTTAGATAATAATTTAATAGCACAATTCAGAAACAACGTAGAACTTGCTAAATATTTAGACATATCTAGAGTTACAGTAGGTAAGTATTTAAATTCAGGAGCTATTTATAATAAATTATATTATTTTAAAGCAATAGAATAATAATGGAATATAGTATATTGGAATCAGAACTTGTAAGTGGGTTTATGACAGAACACGCTGCAGTAGTTTTTGTTTTTTTTTTCTTAGCAGAATATGGTAGTATAGTATTAATGTGTATACTTAGCAGTATCTTATTTTTAGGGGGTTATTTATTAATAAATAATCTAGATATATATAATTTTCTATTTATAGATATATTAAACTTTTTTTATTTTTCAGAAATAGATTTTATGTTTTCTTTCGATGCGCAAGCTATTAATTCTTTTAATTTATCTATTTGAGACTATTTTTGAAAGGGTCATAGTATGATAGAAGGGCTGTGATATGGGCTTAGTTTAGGTTTAAAAAGTTCTGTTTTAATATTCATATTTATTTGAACAAGAGCATCATTTCCTAGAATACGTTTTGATCAACTTATGGCTTTTTGCTGAGTAGTTTTATTACCTATATTATTTTCATTAATTTTATTAATTCCTTGTGTATTATTTAATTATAATATACTATCAGTTAATATATTTTTACTATAAAGTATATAATCCTTTAGCTATAAATTTATCTATTCTTAGTAAATTTAATTTAATTATAAAAATTATGATAAACTTTCTTTTCATTTTTTTTCTTTTATATTATTAATATCTCAAAGTTTATATGCTTGGCTTGTTGATTTAAGAGTCTCTTAATTTTAGAATTTTAAATTAACATCTTATAAGTAATGAATCTTTTTTTTTATTATCTTATCTTATATAATAATATTTGATAAGGGTTAGCGAAGCTTAGCGATGCTTCTATGAAATATGAAATATGAAATATGAAATATGAAATTAAGAAACAAAAAAAAATTTTTTTTTTCTTTTTTAGGCATACTTCGTACTTCGTACTTCGTACTTCGTACTTCGTACTTCGTAAGGTAATTTAAAATTTAATTTTTATATTATTCAATTCTTTTTTTTTTTTATGGTTAAAATATTTTTCTTTATACCCTACGCCTTATATCCTATACCATATACCTATGTCCTACCTTATACCTAAATGGTAAATTAAATATATCTACCCTTATTTAAGAATACTCATTTTTTTATTTAAACCAAAGCTTCAGCTTTTAGTTAAAGTTACGAAAACGCTAATAAAGTAATAGGCCTAAGCATAAGCATAAGGATAAGCATAAAGATAAAGATAAACGTTTACAAGAAGGCTATAATAACAATAACCTTATAGGGGTTTTATCTAAATCTCTAGATTAATTGATTATTTGGTTATTTGGTTATTTGGTTATTTGGTTATTTGGTTATTGGTTATTTGGTTGCGAAGCGCGAAGCGCGAAGCGCGAAGCGCGAAGCGCGAAGCGCAAAAAAAATCTTTCAAATTGATATAATTAATGTATAGATTATATTTTATTTAGTTTTAACTTCCTTCTTTCTTGTTAGTATATCTCTTCTCTTATAAAAAAAGTTTTTTTTATATGTTTAATTTTTTTTTCTGTGTTAGTTAGTGTAAGGGTATTTTATAAATAAAAACCATGATTTTATATCTTTTATTACTAATTCCTATTATAGGAATATTTTTGATTTGTAGCACACGTTCTTACTATTCTTTAATTTGATTAGAAGTACCTTCTTTTTCAGGTAATATTAATTATAGTCTTCCCACTTTTTACAAAGATGAGAAAAAAAAAGTTACTTTCTATAAAAAAATAGCTTTTATAACTTCAATTTTAAATTTAATTATTTCATTGATAATTTATATCTTATTTGATTTTAGTAATAATCAATTTCAATTTATACAAGAACATTATGATTTAAGCTTTTATGACATATATTTAGGTGTAGATGGTATTTCAATATATTTTGTTTTATTAACTACAATAATAATGCCTATAGCTTTAATATCTAATTGAAATTCAATTACAAATAATGTAAAGTCTTATTTGATAATAATGTTATTATTAGAAACTTTATTATTAGGGGTCTTTTTAGTTTTAGATATATTATTATTTTATATCTTTTTTGAGAGTATCTTACCTCCATTATTTATATTAATAGGTTTATTTGGATCAAGTAATAAAGTAAGAGCTAGTTTTTATATTTTTATATATACATTATGAGGATCTTTATTTTTATTATTATCTATTTTAACTATGTCTTCTATAATGGGTACAACTTATTTTGATGCTTTATTTAAAAATAATTTTGATTATAGTACTCAAATATTTTTATTTTGTGGGATATTTATAGCTTTTGCGGTTAAAACACCTACAATATTTTTAAATAATTGATTATTGAAAGCTCATGTAGAATCCCCTTTAGGTGGAAGTATTGTATTAGCAGGTATTGTTTTAAAATTAAGTTTATATGGAATATTTAGATTAATTTTACCTGTACTACCTAAAGCTTCTTTAAATTATACTTATATAGTTTTTATTATCGGGGTTATTACTATAATATATGCAAGTTTTAGTACATTAAGAACTACAGATATTAAAGAATTAATAGCTTATAGTTCAGTATCTCATGCCGCAGTATATTTAATAGGGGCATTTAGTAACACAATTCAAGGAATTGAAGGAGGTATATTGTTAGGTTTAGCCCACGGATTTGTTTCAAGTGGTTTATTTATATGTGCAGGAGGAGTTTTATATGATAGATCTGGAACTAGATTAATACATTTTTATAAAGGAATAGCTCAAATAATGCCTTTGTTTGCTACATTATTTTTTATATTATCTTTAGGTAATTGTGGTGTACCTTTAACTTTAAATTTCGTAGGTGAATTTATGTCTCTTTATGGAGTATTTGAAAGATTACCTTTATTAGGTTTATTTTCTAGTACTTCTATTATATTATCTGCTGCATATACAATATATATGTATAATAGAATATCTTTTGGAGGTTCTTTCAGTAAATTTTTTCTTTATAATTTAAGTGATCTAACTAAAAGAGAATTCTTTTTATTATTTACTTTAGTTTTATTTACTGTAATTTTCGGTGTATATCCTTCTTTTATTTTAGATGGATTACATTATTCTGTTGCTAATTTATTATATTATATTTAAATTGTTAACATATCTCTTAAAAAAAAAATAACAATTAAAGCATTATTGATTATAATAAACATTATAATGATTTTACTTTTTCATGCGTACTTCGTAGCGCTACGAAGTACACACTGTGCGGAGCTAGAAGTACAAATTATTTATAAAGTAGTTTACTATATATAGGTTTTGTATAGTTATATATAATTAATGATGAAATAGTCATATAACATAAATAAGTGAGGATAAAGGCTAAAAAAGACCTTTTTTTTTTATTTGGTGATTAAAATTAGGAAAGTTATAGTTTTTTTAAGATAAAAATATCTGGTTTTTTAGAGAAAAAAAAAATATAAGTAATAAATAATTAAATATTATATAATAGACTTATTAATGTGAAATTTCAAGCCAAAAAAACCTTTATTAGAGTAAAATATATAAT
>Ga0247758_1002407_pt1 | contig 10207 bp, 6 predicted proteins | sample UWRJL156409C4_FD_180950 | JGI IMG/M metagenome (GOLD analysis project Ga0247758, IMG submission 180950) | Plant litter microbial communities from Arlington Agricultural Research Station in Wisconsin, United States - UWRJ-L156-409C-4 | ecosystem: Environmental > Terrestrial > Plant litter >... | reverse complement strand
CAGGCATTTGTAAAGATCCGTAACCTCTTGGTGGCTGAGGCCGTTGCGTATGTAGCGGATCTCGTCGACAAGATCTTTCCAGCCGCAAGAAGCACGAATGCCCAAAGTATGCACAAAAAATGCCTGTAGAGAGAGGAGCTGGTCGGCAGTAAGAGAAAAGGCTTCAACGTAGCAGGCTTGCAAAACGCCCACGCAACCGAGATTGAGGGGTGCGGACCAGAGACAGCCCCCTACAGTGGCGAAGTATTCTGACTCTTTCGATGTCTCAGGCACGTAAATATAGTCCTCATCGGTAAATGCAGTTCTTTGTCGCGTGTTAGCTCTTACTTATATGTATGATATTTCTAGAAATCGCTGTAAATACCTGATGATTTGCCGGCACTCATCAGGATGAGTGGCTTCACCAATTCTGGATTGCAAGTAAGTGTAAAGTTTGGGCATTCGGTCCGGTCTTGGTAGAGGCCGTTCTGGCTCGATAGGATTCGCATCAACAATGTATTTGAGAACCGCAAGCGCAACCTCCAGGATTGAATGGCCGCCATGCTGCCGACCAAATGCAGAGCCCAGAGCACGCCACTCCTCAACCCCGGCTGCCTCGGGATCCTCGAGGGATATCTCCAGTTTTAGCCACGGAAAAAATTCGCCGTCGGCCATAAACCGACTTGAAATTGCGACAAGCTCCGGGAAAGGAAGGTATGTCGACTTCAGGGGCCGAAGAGTAACCCCTGCCCCTTGGCACAGGACTGGTATTTGGCTAATGGTGTCGATTATGCGGCCGTCCTGTTGAGCTTTGGAGCCAAGCCCCTCTGTCCAGTTCTTTTGCAAGAGCCCCACGAATTTGTCGGGCCTGTGCTGCGCGATGTATGAACCAAACGGCGTAAGTTCCGAGCGATGAATGTCATATATCGAAACTGACGTTGTGAGGCTGCAAAATGCTGCAAGCCAGTCGGCCCACCTGGTGATGATGACGGTCTGGCGTTCCGCTGGGCCGGCAGCAGGTAAGCTTGGTGATTCCGTAAAGTAGGCGTCGTTGACAAACAACACGTTGAACCCAGGCGCGCCGGATCCAGGTGCAGGCCCAGAAACAGTGGCATAGAATAGCTGAGCCGCATCGTATGGATGGTTTGTTCGGGTGTACACATCCACATTCCGTCCATTTCTGACAACGCAATGGTGGTCATATATTAGCGGCGCCGGGACATTGGGCCTTCCGAAGCGCTGGGTCAGGTATAAAAAGCGTAAGCATTCCACGCTTTCGGAGAGCCCGAGACCGGGATCGCCGCACTTGGTTGCCACTGAGTTTTGAACACTCGAGACGGAAGCCGTCTGGACACCCACAGCATCGAAAAGTCGTTTCCTGGAACCATTAGCGACCGCGGTGGGGTCTACAACCCTCATGTTTAGGGCGGAGGGAATCATCAAGCCCGTGCCCTCGAGAATGTCGTAGTAAACCGGTCCGGCATTTGTTGAGGTCCATTGTCCAGTCTTCAATGGTATGAGGTCGAGGGCTTTCACTTCGGAAATTCGGACTGACCATCCTTGCCTGAATGGCCGGTGCAAAAGGTCTGCGACCCGTGTGTGCCAATCGCTGTCGAGGCTGGTCTTCATCCTCGAGTTTCCGGAGGCGAGATCGGCCCTTGCCCTAGCAATGAGATTATCCATAGCCATGTAATCCAACCCAAAATCATCTAACCTTGTTAGGTCGGACTTGTCATACTGTGTCGAGATGTACTTCTCGGGGTAAGTATCAGGAAGCAGTGGCTGGCCATCCCGAGTAATAGCGTCGTTCCTTAGATTCTGCAAGTCCCTGATCCTTCGAAGTGCCACTGAGCGAGCGGGTACCAGGACTTCTTTCACAGCGAGTCGGTCCTTGATTTTATCAATGACACCCTTCCAGAAAGAATCCCAAGGATACGCATTCTGCTCTGGGAGATAGCGCATCCACCGGAACCGCAGTGTGGGGTGTCCGCACAGCTCAACAACCGCGTTTGCAAAGGCGTCAGCGATGCCAGCAGCCAGTCCCTCGTTCCTGGCGGAGCTGGTGACTATCCCTTGGCGGTTGGCTTGCGTGTCGAAATCAGCGTGTACCAAGAACTTGAAGCCCATCTGTCGTACTGGCAGAAAAGCAAATACCCATTGGTTCTCGAGTACGGGCACTGATTCCGCCGTCAACGGGAAGGCAAGGATCACCTCCCCCCGAGAATACGCCCTCGAGGCCTCTTCTGACTCTGAATAGGTCCGACCTTGGGCTTTTGCAAGGCCTGTCGCGATGTGCTCCGTGATGTGATAATGTCGAATGGCCGTCTCTGCCCCTTGCCCTACCGCTTGTGTGTGCTTCTTGCAAATGGCTCCGGCTCCGGTGCGCTCGATCGAATGGGTGATGGTTTTGAACGGCTCGCCGCCTTCGCCACACTCCTGATCAAAAAACAAAATCTCGAGCTTCTGAATCTTCTTGAGAAATATCAAGATGGCGTCGTGAATGTCGTTGAGCTGCTGGTGGATTTCACGATTTCTTTGCATTGCGTCTGCTGGAGATCCCGTCTCTCTCAGGTCCAGGGTGATGCGGGTGCATCTCTCTCCTGTAGATGGCAAAGATTCCTCCCACAGAGGGGTGATCATGCCCATTCCCGAATCACCAGGGCGGTGACTGAACTGGAAGCACAGGTGGCCAGACTGGATGTGCACTCGGTCGGCTGCCATGAAAACTGACTTGAAGCCGATGCCCTTCTGGCCAATGTACCCCTGTTCTACCCGAGTCTTGGAGCTTTCGCCGATGGCGCATATGGACCTTAGGTTGACCTCGTTGAAGCCATCCTCGTTGCATTCCAGGACCACATGGTTTGGGTAAATGCTGAAGGTGACTTTGGGTACTTCGCCGTGCAGGATCGCTTGGCCGTAGTCGTTGTCTTCAGCATTCTGGAGCAACTCGAAGATGAAGCGTGCCTTGCTGTCATACAAGTTTTGAGCGAGTCTAGTTTGTTCAAGACAGAATCACCTGTCAGCAGAGTATATCTTAAAACGACACAGAAGGGAAGGGAGAAAAAAGAGTATGAACAAAATGAAAGAAAGCTCACGTTATTACCGACGAGCCAATAAGCCGATCCTTGGTTGCATAGGAAAACTCGAGCGCCTGGCACTCGGCCTCCGTCAGCTTCCCCTTGATGCTCTCCCAAACATCCTGCGGGGGGCGGCCGAGTCTCTCCAAGATGCTGTTGACTAACTTTCGAGCCGCTGCACGACTCGGTGGGCGAGTTGCGACCGACATGTTTGACTGTTTGACATGGGCCTGAGGTTGAATTTGCTTGCCGATGTCGCGGAACACGATTTGCCTGGGGCGTTGCTAGGCTGCAGGTCTTATATTTGAGTTAACAGACGCAGGCGTCTGATCCAGAAAAAAAAAGGAGTGCTTTACCCTGCACATATGAGTGGGACCCTCCTCAAATCTAAAACTTGCAGTCGCGGTGCGAAAAGACCTGCGCCGTAGCGGCGCTCGTTCTTTGCCGCCGGATCAAACCCGAGGTGTTACGGAAAGCGCGTTGAACCAGCGTGTCGGGCCAATATGAAACAGTGCCACAGGGCTCTCGGTCGGCAACCCCCGGTAAATCACCAGGCAAATAGACGTTGCTTTGGCAGGAGGGCGTCATGGCGATGGTTTGCGCCGTTGTCTCATGTGCCAAAGGAAGAAACTGGGGTTTACATTTCTAGATTTAGCATTATATCCTGGTTTCCTACTATACCGTTAACCCTCATTCTTCCATAAGAACTTAGCGGTTACAAGAGTCGATCGGAGTCTCACGTGACGCGGCTCGCAGGAAACAAGGGGATAATTAGGTAATAACAATTGCGTCTCCATTGCATGCAACATGAAACGTGTGGTGCGGAGGGAGCCGAGCTGAACTAGAATCATGTTCCTATACGAGCGTTCCTGGAACGAGGTTTAAGATTAGTCTAGATACAATCCTGTTATCTGACGTGTGATAGTAGCAGTTCTTATTCTGGTTTAAACGCTATTATTTTTGAGAATGTCTATTTGTACTATGACCCTTTGACCTGTTATACTATGACCCACTTTTTCGGCCCGCCGCCACCTGCCAGACCCCTGAATCCTTCGTGATAGAGCAATTAATTGAACCAAGGCCATGGAAAATAACGCAAAATAACGTGCAAACTAATCAAAACAGACTAGTTTTACAATTAAACAAGTAATATTACTCACTGACTAAGCTCTATGTCGCTGAATAAGCAGCCCCTGAGCCCTTACGCTGTATGGATCGAGTAGATCGCCCTGTTTTCGTAATACCTGCTGTTTCTGTGACGACCTGTAGGCTGCCCTTGTGGCCGGCACGGACCGACGTGTTCCTATAGGTGTTACGGTGTGAAATAACGTGCGAACACGGAGAATAACATGGAGTGCTTACTTTACTTACTTACTAAGGACGATAAGTAGAGAGAGTAGTAATATAAACCTGCTTACTCTATTTACCCTGCTCTTTAAAGAGCACAGAGAGTATAAAGAGCAAGGTATAAAGTATTAGTAAATAACAGTAGTATAAATACTACTACCGTAGCTATAATGGAGTGAGGGACCTTTTAGTTTCTTACGCTAGTAATATATTGTTAAAATGCAAGCTATAGAGCACTATACAATAGGCTCTGTAGCCTCCTGTAGTCCACTGTACTACGGTGGACTTACAGGGCACTTAGGGGAAGAACGTACACGCATAGGTGGCCGGAGACTACTGCAAAGAATGTAAAAAGGTAGAGAAGAGAGGAGAAGCTTGTTAATTCTTACTAACTACTAAATAGAGGAGAGGAGAGGCTTACTTATAGGCTGTGGGAGTCTCTGGAAGAATTCTAGAGGTTTCTACTACTAATACAAAGAAGAAATAGTACTGTAAGGGCCTGTAAGCCCCCTGGAACCGTCCATAGTTCCAGAGGGTTCTGTGGGCCTTAGGGGCTGGAAACTAGTTTCTGGCCATCTAGTGGTGGAAGCTCCAGTCTTCTAAAAGGTTCGGTGGATACCCTGCAGCCGTTAGCTGCGTACCCTGAAGCCGCACATTCCTGGAGCCTGTGGTTTCAAGTGCTCTACTTTAACATATATCATTTTTAAGTATTACTTAGTAAGACTTATTGTTTTAGAAACCTTTTAGTTTACGATCTGTTTAACAGTATACTGTTTTAAAAGTTATGTTAGCTTTTATTTAATTATTTTATTACTAATTACCTTATAATAATTAGCTTTGGTTAGGGACCTAATCTGCTACTATAATCTGTCTTTACCTTAGTTACTACAGTGTACTAAGAGCAGGCTGTAACATTTATATAAAAGTTAAACTTACAACCTTTTACTAATATCGTTTAATACAGTATATTTAACTTATTATATTAAAAGATAAGGGATAAACGTATCATTATTATATCCTAATCTTCTCTGCATGGGAAAGCTCCGTCTCGAGCTAACTAACTTATTTTGTGAAAATAGTCCAGACTTACGATGACACTAGCTGCGGCTATTCAAGTCTCAATAGGTACCTAAAGACGTCAACGTGCGCTACGCAGATCTCAGACAGCAAGATACGATCTGTGGCCATAATCGCGATAACCCCGTTTTAATATAAATAAGACAGGAAAGGCAGTAAGGGAGAGATAGGGTGATATAAGCTACCTACCTACCTTACTAATTTTAAGATAAAGGTCAGAAGTCTACAATAACTCTGCTCCTCCTCTCTAATACCACTAGATTACCCTTTAAATCATCTCTATTTAATTTCCTTTTAATTCCTTTTAATCCCTTCAAAAATCCCCCTCTGTCAAAATCTCCTCTTCTAAAATCTTCCATATATACGTCTTCTCTAACCCCTTTACACAATCCCTATAATCTCATAAAACACCTTTGCTAGAAACGCTACAGGGCTCGCTTTAAACTTGTACTATGAATATTTCTACCTCCTTACGAAACTATCAAGCAGCACAGCTATCTCTTAATCCTCATTTACTACATACGCTAAACCTATATATCAGTACACGCGTTTATATTTATTATAGCTGCGTAGATACAGCTAGCCTGCAAAGAGATTAAGCTGCATAACTAGATCCTGCAGGGCCTCCTAGTTAGCAGGCACTGTAAGGACACTATACGTCTTAAGGTCTTCTATGTACTCAAATATCAGACTAAGTCGTGGGAGATAGGCGTACAGCGTCATAAAGGCCACTGCTTTCTCTTTTCCCGAAACTACCATTCTCTCGATGACCCTCTTAAGTTTGCAGGCCTCCTATTAGCTCACCAGTACTATAATCGCCTTCTCGCTCCTCTGGTTTACGGTAGCGGTAATGCGCGTAAAGCAAATAAACACCTATCAGAAAGAAGAAGGTTTAAGGGCCCTAGCTGATTAGATACCTAGTACTGCCCACACGCCAGTAAGCCTAAGCCTCCACAGTTACGAAGGCCGAATCCTACAGATAAGTCTATATAATAAAGGGGTTCTGGCTTTAAGCCAGAACTGAATAAGGAAATTAATCAAGCAGTTACAACACCCTTAATTCCACAGAGTTCCAGTATGCGGTGTTTCTGACAGTACCCACTGCACGCCCCGCTAGTAGCTATCAGAACGATACTGTCAGAAAGTAAGGGCCTCTAGGCATCTAGTCAGCGGAGCTGACTGGATGTCTGGTACTGCCGGAACGCCAGTTAGGCTAAGCCACTGTAAGGACGCAGTCCGAATCCTACATAAAGGACTATAAAGAAGGTTCTAGCTAGAAGCCAGAACCATAAGAAAGCAATTCAATCAAGCAGTTGCAACCCCCATTAATTCCAGAGATTCCAGTGTGCAGTGTTTCTGACACGACCCAAATCATGACCGCTAGGAGGGCGCACGGATCAACTGCAGATAACTAATCGTTAGGCCTAGGGTGCAACGACCAACAAGCCCTGACGAACCAATCAGGAAGGACCCGGCGACTCGGAGCGCCGTGCTCAGATCCACAGGCTCCGAAGTGTCAGAAATAAGGAGGTTCAGGGGCCCCGGGCATCTAGTTAGCGAAGCTGACTGGATGCCTAGCACTGCCAGAGCGCCAGTGAGCCTAAGCCACCACAGTGACGAAGTCAGAGTCCTACAGAGAGCTCTATAAAGAAAGGAGTTCTAGCTGCAAGCCAGAACCACGAACAAGCAATTTAATCAAGCAGTTGCAACCCCATCAATTCCACGAGATTCCAGTATGCAGTGTTTCTGACACGAAGCCTGTGACAGAGGACCCGGTAAGCCGAGACCAAACACTCGGGTCCTCGGGTCCAGGGCACCATTAGTATAGATACTATTATCGTGACTACGATAGAGTGAGGAACCTCTTGGTTCCTTACGCTAGCAATACATTCTTCACTTAGAACTTCTTGTTCAGAACCTCTAAGTCTACGACCTGTTTAACTATGTCCTGCCTCGAGAGTTGTGTTAGCCTTTATCTAGTTATCTTACCCCTTTTATCTTATAGTAATTAGATATCGTCTGTTACTACGATTTGTCTTTACTAGGCTCACCTTGGTGCTACCTGGAGCAGGCCGTGACATTTTACCAATTTTGCCCCTTTGGGTAGGCGGTGAGTTAAGACTTAGCTGGTTGAATATAGTTACCTAGCCTGGTATGTTGCTGTAACGGGTTGAGTCCTGTGGTGACCCTGGCGGCCCTCGGCTGTAGTACCGCTGACGCTGTGGCTGGGGTCGGGAGGATCCACAACAAATCCCTGATGAAGATGCTAGAAAGAAGGGTACGATCCACGGAGTGGATCGTAGCCCTAGCTGGCAAGCGTAGTGACTAAACCGTGGATTAACCACACTTGTGGTCTAGTTCATCTACTAAGAAACATAAAAGATGGCCCTCTAGCTTCGCTAGAGACCTAACAGAAGGAAGTAATCTAATCATTTTGTTTAGTCGCTATAGCAGTAATCGTGACAGATCAGAGGGGTTCCGGCCGAAGGCCAGAACGCGGAGGTAAAGGGTGTAGCCTGCGGAGCTGAATGGAGCTCAGGGGAGCTGGCATTTGCCACTACTTTTGCTACCACGCAGTATTATAATAAGGAGCTCTCTGGCTAAGCTAGAGAGCTAATAAGCAATTCAATGAAGCAGTTACAACCCTTATTATTTCCACAGATTCCAGTGTGCGGTGTTTCTGACAGTAATAGCATTTATATTCTTGAGAACTTACAGGTGTTGCCTTCAGTAGTCAGTAGGTGACTTAAAGGAGTGGGGATTACTGTGGCGATCAGTAGAGAACGGTATATGCCAGGTGACTCAGAGTGCGAACTAGTGTAACGATCAGTGGGGAACGGTATGCGCTATGTTTACACCACTGCCGTAAGTTAATGAAGAAGGGGTGGGGAATGTAACCAGTCGAAGCCACCTAATCCGGCGACATCTGCCGCCGAATTAGGAGGTTAAAACCGTAGTACTGGGACTAATGGTATAAAGACAGGACTACTTAATTATAAAGGTAAAAGTAAAGGTAATATATTACTAAGTCTCCTACACCTTAATAAAAGAGACTAACGATAAACAGAAGGTTACTGTAATTAAATAAACCCCTATTACCTGCTAATAAGGAGGGTCGCTTAATAACTGCTTAGTCGTAATATGCTTAATACACCTTAAGGAAAAAGCTAGAGAATAGTAAAAATAAGCGAATTATAAACAGATCTAAGAGTAAGAAAATATTATTACGATCCAGTCTTGTAAAGTGTACTATTGACTTATTAAAGACTTCCAGAACATTAAACCGTTTAAAGTTAACTGGATATTAAAGTGTAAAAACTTAAGAAAGGTTAATCGTTAAGTCTATTAAAGTTACTTATTTTTCCAGAAGTAATTAGGAAAAACTTATAAGCCTTTTAAAAAGGCTGGAAACTAATAGTTTACTAATTAGCAAAAACCTTAAGAAGAAGAAAAGGCATTTAAAGGTTAAGCTAGATAAGACCTTAAGGATAAGTAATTACTATAACTTAAATGTTAAAGGAGTATAAATATTATTCTGTTAATGTTAACCTAACAGATAGAAAAGGGAAGCTATTTAAAGTAAGAGTAATAATTAATAACGGAAGTGTTTCTAACTTAATATACCCCTTACTAATCAACCGAAGGAAACTCCCTAATAAAGAGTATAAAAAGGCTATCCTTATTTAGAATAAAGAAGGAGGCTTATATTAATATAATAAGAGCAAAGTTACTTATTACTTACCACTTCTAATTAAAATAAATAAAGACGAATAATAAGTAGATTTTAACGTTATACTAGTTATAAGATATAATATAATCTTAAGTCTACCTTAATTAAAAAAGTACAACCTTATAATTAACTAAAGGAGTAACTACGGCACTTTCAGTAAGTCTCTTAATAATAATCACTACTTAGAAACAGCTAAGAAGGTACTAAACCGCTCTAGAGATATACAAAGTATTTAAAAGCACATTAAACCTACAGAACTAAGCATGGTTTAGGTTAGGTTCACTAAGACGGTTAAAGGATTAAAGAGTCTACTGTATTACTTAAATAACAATTTAAAAAGTAAAAAGAAGTAAGAAGCTAATCTACAGATAAGTGAAGAAGTTAACTTATCTAAAATACCCACAAAATACAGGAAGTTTATCCTGTTCCGAAAAAAGATATTATAAGTACTAGACTATAGACCTTAAAATTACAAAATTAAGCTAAAGCCAGGAGTAAAGCTCCGTAGCTTTTAGCCTTATTACTTAAACCCCTAATAAGCTAAAGCCTTAAGGAAGTATATTAATAAAAACTTAAAGAATAGATTCATTATAAAGTCCCAGTCCTTAATAAAGTACTTAATACTGTTTATCTTAAGGAAAGGAGATAGTAAGCTACATATAGTTGTTAATTACTAAACGTTAAATAAAAATATAATTAAGAATCACTATCCATTACTACTTATTACAGAAATATAAGAATATATTATTAAGGTAAATTAGTTCTCTAGCTTTAATTTCCCTATAGAGTTTAACTACGTTAGAGTAAAGGAAGAGGACGAACATAAGATAGCTTTTCAGACTTACAATAAGTGTTGAAAAGCAAAAGGGGTCAAGGCATTGGAAAGCAGAGTGTGTTAAAGGTGATTGATTCTTTCTATCTTCGAGAGTGGAAGCCGTGTTATTATAGCCGTGAGGGTGGCCAGTGCACGGAGTGCATTGGCCACACTCGCTTCTGC
>Ga0247758_1002405_pt1 | contig 10220 bp, 8 predicted proteins | sample UWRJL156409C4_FD_180950 | JGI IMG/M metagenome (GOLD analysis project Ga0247758, IMG submission 180950) | Plant litter microbial communities from Arlington Agricultural Research Station in Wisconsin, United States - UWRJ-L156-409C-4 | ecosystem: Environmental > Terrestrial > Plant litter >... | reverse complement strand
GTTTAATTTTTTCAAACGCTAATAACTCCTGAACCATAACCCTAACCCTGAATCTGACTTCAGATTTGGATTCCCGGTCACGTGACGTATCTGAAACCATATCATATCACGTGATTTGGGGCCCGAGCAGACCCACTTTTGATAGTGAACCGACCAGTCCTAGGTCGACTTGAATTTCCTTATCAGTTTTGACTGAATTTCCCATAGTAATTTTTTTTTGGACCACCCTTACAACAAATTGTCCTCCGGACAGGATTAAGACTTAGTGTTAGGTATAATTGCCCTAGCTGCGAAACGCTAGTGTGAGGGCTGGTGGGGGGAGGCTGAGAAGTTAACGAAGCAGGTAATAAAGATTAAGGAGATTACGTACAGGTTCGGTTACCCTAATACGCTATATAATATAGAAGACTTAATAATTATATATAGGGAATAGGGTTAGGTAGAGAAGGCCGAGGAGCTAGAGGTATATTATAAGATTAAGCTTAGGGCTAATTATCCAGATATGCTTAAGGCTGGGGTTTACTGGTAACTGGCCGACGAACTGTCTGTTGTTAAAGGGAGTAGTTAAATTAAGCTTGTTTCCTTTATACAATTTAATTAATTTTAAGTTAAACCTGTAATAGAGAGTATAAAGTGATAATGTTTTCTCTAAACAGTAATAATAACTAAGTAATATCTAATTTGTCAAATTTAAAGATGTGACAGGGCTAGCGTTATATACACTAATATAAGGAACTGTTATAACTACCTGCTACACTAAAAGGTATATGTAAGTTAACTAACTGTTAGTTATCTTACTAGTTCCCACTTATTACTAACCCATTATAGAAGACTAGCCCTTTTATAAATAATATAGTGTTTTTTAAGATTATCGTTTTTATAATATATTTTATTATATGAAATCTTTATTATTATACGTATTAATTATAATTTATAAACTTTATAATTAAATTAACGTGGATTTTTATTAGCTGTTTCATTTATATAAACCGGACTGTTTAATATCCGCTTACTATTAGCTAAAAACTTACATATATTATTAAATCTGTTAAACCTTTAATATAAGGTAATAAGTTCTTAAGTGATAAGTTCCTAATTAAAGGTTATTTATTTAAAACCTGATAGGCTTATAGTTAGAATTATAAGCTTGTGACTATTATTATAAGTATATGTAAGTTATAACTATAGATTTGTAAGAAGTAATTACGGTTACGTAAGTTAATGTGTAATAGCTTATTATAAGCTATAATAATAAGGGCTTTCTAACTGGAGTTAGAAAGTCATATAAATAGATTTAAGTAATTATAACCTTATTAATTCACATTATATCTAGTGTGCTGTGTTTCTAATAAGTATACGTAGTTAAGCAGGACGCTATTAGGTAAAGTAAGAGTAACGTTTAAGCTTATAAGTATAAGAAAGTTACTTTTACTAAACCTGTTAAATTTAGTAATTACTTTATAATCTGTAATTATAAGGATAAATTAGATATTAAGCTACTTATAAACTTTTTACGTAATTCTCTTAAACTTAACTTTATTAACTGTAATTATTAACTTTTTACTTAAAGCCTTATACCCACTTATAGTTTAATAGGAAGAACTTATTAGATAAAGGTTGATTAGAATTATGGATTTGTAATATAAGTTATGTAATAGCTTACCACTGTCTTTATTAGGTCTTATCCTTTAGGATAAAGTTAGTTTCTCTATATAAAACGTCTCTTTTATATTAAAGTTAATAAATATTAAGTAGATTAGCTGGGCATTTATACTATTTATTTAACTATATAAATTATAGCTAGTATATCCTTTAGGGAGGATTTCGATTAGTTTTTTAAAAGGTATAACTGCTGTATTTAGTCTAGAGAGGTGTCTTATTAATATTTCTTAATAAAAAGGAAGGGAGAAGTAAAGATAAGTAAATAAAGGAGATGGATTTAAGACAGATAGTTACTTTATATATTCCTAAATATTAATATTTAAAAATCTTTATAAGTTCCTTTAACTCTATATTTAAATAAGAAGAGGTCTTTAACGGCTTATAAGACTTAAATATATATGTTAAAAGGCTATATATTAATAATTATATAATTATATTACGTTATATGTTATAATTAAGGTAACCTTATAAGTATAGGTAATAAAGCTGTTTTACATATACCTGTAATAATAGTTTTAAGATACTATTTACTAAATTAAGGTATTTAACCTTAATAGTGATGTTGAAAAATCCCTGTAATTAAAAGTCTAGTCTAGCGAAATCTTAATTATTAAAACATCACTTTATTATTATAACGTTAAAGTGGGTGACGACAGAGTATACGTGTTTATAAAGGATTAAACACTTCTTTTACTTTATTTAAAGCCTAACTAGATCTAATTATTAGTATTATAACGTAACCTAGGTATTAAACTAATCTTAAAGAGAGTAAATTTTATAACTCTCCCTATTTAAGATAAGGAAACTTTTTAGGTAGAAACAGCCCCCCTTTAAATTACGTGCTTATAATACACTATCTTTATTACTAAGCGCTTTGAAAAGAACCTTATTAACTGCTTATACTGTAACGCCTGTTAGTTAAATTATGCTACTTAATGTAAAGTTAAGTATAGTTAAAAGATGGTTAAGAGATATACATCTAAAGTTTAGATTACTTAAATCAGCTTATAAAAAAGCTAATTAACTTAATTATATTACTTTAAGGCTTTAGCTAGTTATACTAATTAAATTATATTAGTGGAATAAGCTAGCTCTGCCAGAAACGGTAATACGGATTTAATGTTAACTATAAGCTTAGGAATCTCTATATTAGGTGATGAGATGGCTTTACCGACTGTTATCCTAACGCGAAAAATATATTGAAAAAATAAGCGTACCTAATATAATAAGTTATAAAGGTCGCTAGAGTATAATATTACGAATCCAAGCCTGATACGATATGAACTTAAACATTCCTAAAAGTTATTTATCTAACGGTGATGTTTAGGTGGAATAAGAAAACGGTTCTTATATGGCGAGGGAAACTGACCGTTATATGTAATGGACTGGTCTTAAAACTTGGCCCATCCCTGCAAATGTAGTCATAGCAACTATAGCCGGGACAAGTTTCTGGACCCACTTCGGCTCAGGCGACCCTCAGTGCAGCTCACCCCTAGCTCAGGATTTGCGACTAATACGGACTCGGACAGAAAAAATTGTCGGGTGAGACTATAGAGGTAAGTAGCAGGTAAGAAAGCCCGCTTATTAACAGTGTCGTTTGCGTCTTACCAGCAATTTGCTACCATGGCACCCTTTAACATATATCGCCTCTCAAACTTCTCTGCTGCTGCTATTCAAGGGATGGGATATATTTCTCATATTAAATATGTTGCAACCAACCGCATGGACACCAGAACAACCCACCCCATCCTCACTAAACCAACAACGCCTCAACCTGCGCCGTGATATCATACATCGGAAAGCTCGTCCTATTCCCCGCATTCGTTCCCGGCACGATCTGCCCCGCGAAAAACAACTCCACCATATACAAACTGTCCCCAATCTGCACCGCGGTCGGCACAATGGCGCCCGGGCCCGCAAAAGCCAAGTCATTCGCCACCGTGCCGCGATGCTCGGCCGTGCGCCACGTGCCGTCCCTCGACCGCAGCACCACGATGCCCACCGTGTTGATCGCCACGAGCAGGACCGTCCCTTGGTACTTGGGCGGCAGGTAGATGGAGTCCGAGTTGGGCAGGAACACATTTGGGGTTCGAGGAACGACGCGCGGTCGGCCGGTGGCGTCGCGCATGTCGAAGCGGTGGATCTCGCCGCCGTTGCCGCCGTTGTTGTCGTTGGCGAGGAGGATGTCGCCCGTCGCGGCCAGGCCGGAGTACCCGCGTGTGGTGGTGGTTGTGGGAATGAGGGGGGACAGATACCAGGGCGTCACGCGCCGGCCTTTCTTGTCGACTTTGAGGATGGACGAGGGGTAGGTGCCCACGACGTAGGTGTTGCCACGGGCGTCGTGCTCGACCTCCTGCGCGCCGCCATAGACGCCGCGGGTGGTGGCGGTGAGGTTGACGGTCCACAGCGCACGGTGCGACGAGGGGTCGTATTTGATGAGGAAATTGTCGCCGGAGACGTCCTGGCCGCCGGTGATGAAAGGGGCGGGGCTGTTCATGATGATGGAGAGCAGCCCGGTGCGCTTGTCCCAGGTCAGGCCGCTGGCGTGGACATCGGCGCGGCCGGTGATGCCGGGGAATTCGATGATTTCTGTTATTTTGGGCGGTGTCGCGAAGGGATCGTAGACAGCGACGCTGGAGTTGAAGAGGGCGCTGAGGTAGAGCACGCATCGGTCGCTGTCAAAGTCGGCATTTTCGGGGTAGAGCTGGAACCGGTCAATGACAAAGGAACCGCCGCTAAATGAAGGGCAGTGGTGGGGTTGGTGTTGTCCCCGCGCGAGTCGGGCTGCCTGCAAGGCATCGGCCCAAGCGCCACCAGCTTGAGACAGGAGGCAGGAAATGGCGAATACGATTGCTGGGAGAGTCATGATTCTGAAGATCGGGCTTTAGCTTGATGTTGGGACACGAGGGGAGTGTGGAGAACGCGACATGATGTTGCTTTTTATTGTCGGGCGCGCCCCGGCTGATGAGATGAGGTGTGCTGTTTTGGTGCTGGGCGAGAACTGTTTGGGAACTGGCCGCATTGCATCCCTGCCCGCCGAGCAACGGAAGCTGGCGGGGAACACGGAGCTTGGACGCCACTGGGGCGATACTGCTGCGCGGGAGATGAGCACGTCCTCCCCGGCTTCCTCAGTGTCCCGAGTCGACGGTTCAGCCGCAAAAGCCCCTCAGCATGAGAAGGGGGGCCGAAACATGGCGTTTCGAACAAAGTCAACGGATATAACTCATGAGGTCGACAGACTCGTATCTGCTCTCGATGGCTCCTCCACAACTTCCAATCTTTTGATGTCCACTTTCATGTGCCATACCTGATTATCATGGCCTCGACAAATGGCACAGTAGGCGCTGGCGTTCCTCCACCCGGCGCCACCCCCAACTTCACAAACCCTGAGTCCATCGGCTATCAAATCATCATTGCTGCTGTTGTTTGCCCCGTCTTCAGCATTGCGATATGTTCGCTGCGGTTATACACTGCCTCCCACATCCTCAAACGGTTTCACCCCGATGACTGTGAGTCTTGCCAGTGTCAATCTTGGATGCCGTGTAGCAGCGGGCTAACTGCCTCCCCAACCCAGGGTTGATTCTAGCCGCGCTTGTGGGTCGCATATTCTGGTCATCTCACCCATCAGAGCATTGATGCATTGCTGACACTGCTACATAAAGGTTTTCGCAATCGCGTATTCCATTGTCAACCTCGTGCGTAAGTGACAGAACATTTTGAATGGGATTCATCTCCCGTGCTTGGACCTCTACTCACACGACCTCAGAGCTCAACAACGGGGCTGGCCGACACCTCTGGGACGTCCCGCTCGCCGACTTCAAGATGTTCATCAAACTCGGGAGCATCGGCGGTTCACTCACATACAACCTCTCGACCCTCTTCATCAAGGTTTCCATCCTGCAGTTCTATCTCCGCTTCCCCTCCGGCTGGGCCTTCCAACTCACCACCTACTTCACCATGTTCGTGGCCGTGGGTTACTCCCTTCCACAGGCCTTTGCATGGTCGTATCACTGCCGCCCGACCGCGCGATACTGGGACCGCACCATCCCCGGAACGTGTATTGAGGGCGACCCCTATCTGGTAAGCGCGGGCCTGAACGTGGCGACGGATATCGTCATCCTTCTTTTGCCCATATGGCTTGCCTGGCCGCTGAGGCTGCCGACGAGGCAGAAGATGGGCGTGACGGGCATTTTGATGGCTGGTGGATTGTAAGTTTACCAATGTTTTTCTGTGTCCGAACGTGTGTATCTCTAACAGCACTCAGTGTCTGCGCCGTTAGTATTGTCCGACTGCAGGCAATTGTATCTGGTCTGCGGGACCCCGATATCACCTGGCATTATGTCGAGAACTTGGTGTGGTGGTAAGTGCTTCGTATTTTTTTACTCCATGTTTCTATTCCTCCGCCCTGTAGCCCGTCCTGCAGCAAGCCAAGTACTGACACATACAATGTCGCAGCCTGGTCGAAATGTACACGGGCATCATCTGCGCATGCCTCCCTTGCTTGAATGCCCTCCTACAGCGGCACTTTCCGGGACTGCTTGCCTTTCCGGGTCCTGATCAGCAGCGAAGCCAGGAGTCTCTTTTTTCGTTGGAGGTCATCGGCCGGAGGATGTTTGGACTGTCTGGTGGGTCTCTTGCGGGACGGGGTTCACTAGGAAGCAAGTCACAGCGTCCGTCGGACACGGAAGGCTAGAAGTGAGGACTGTCATTCAGTGGGACACGCTTCCTACCTACCACCACCACCATCCCTAGGTCCACAATCGTCCATACTGCTCTCCCTGTCTTTGAGATCCTCGGTGTATTAGCCTGTTACGGTCTGACGGGGTTTGAGATACCAAGTGTGGAATTTAAACTGCCGATAGAGGGACGACACCACAATGAAGTGGTCGGGTCAAGGGGAATGTGAGGCTTGAATGGGTCTGTGAGATAGGTACCTATTTTCGGGACAATGAAAGCTTAAAGTCAACTACACGGCCCGTGGTACCGATATGGCGCAACGGGCGGCCACCATGACGTGTTTCTGTCAGACAGTACGACAGCAGCTACGAGGTAACAATACACATGCAATGCAGGGTACAACTGCCGTGTCGCACAAGCATTTCTTCACCATTCTGGCGAGATTCCGCCATGTCTGACCGGAAAGCATTCAACTACAGCTTTCTATTGGCGCTGCTAGCGCAACCCACACTCCCATTGACTCGTAGAGTGCTTCCGTGACTAGTCGCGTCCGATGCAAGAACCATACTTGTGCACTCACGCGAATCGACATATCGTATCGAATGCAATAAATGCGGCTGACCACAATCGAGCTTCAAAGTCCAAGCGATCGACCAACCCAACCACCTTTTACCGAGAAAGGGGATATCGATTTAATATCCCGCCATGCAGGTCCCGCTCGACCCCTGGCCGGTAGGTTCGCACTACGTTTCTGAGTCCCGAGCATGAGGAGAATCAATTGCCAATTTGCGGTCGATATTCGCCGCGCGCAACCCTTCAGGCAAAAATCGGAGTGCGAGGTGCAGCTGTCTTTGACAGGTCGGCGTGTGTATTAGCCGCCCCGCCCGAGTTCATACCTTTGCCGCGTCCAATCCCTAATATGGAGCGGTCGATGAGGTGCTTTTCCCAGCCCGGCCGGGTGGAGGTCTCGGATCTTGATAATACGAGAGCTACCATGGGATGTATATAAACCACTGTTGGGCCCGCGAACCGGGCAATTGGATTTTTCCATCCCCCCGTTAGCAAAACCCACCGAATCCACAGGACCCCTTTAATTGGACTCACTCAAAATGCTCGCCCTCCCTGTTGCACTCTTCGCTTTCGCGGCATCCGCCCTCGCTGCCACCCCGGCCCCCCCACCACTGACCTACCTGTACAGCGTCAACCTCACCTTTGGCGAGCCAATCAACATCGGCTCCGTCCCCTACGGCAACCGCGACCTCCTGACCATCTCAGGCGGCGCCTTCAGCGGCCCCAAGCTCACAGGTACAATTCCCCCTTACCGTGCCCCTCTCCAAGACCAAACTGACAAAATCACCCCCCTCCCCACAGGCAAAGTCGCAGGCGGTCTAGACTGGGGCCTCACCAACTCCAAAGGCGTCTTCAGCCCCGACGCAATCTACGTGCTCAAGACGAACGACAACGCGTCCATCGCCGTGTTCGAGAAGGGCTACGCGCCCAACGTGCACATTCTCTTCGAGACATCGAGTCCCAAGTATGCGTGGTTGAATTCTGCTGTGGCGTATGCGGGCGGGGGTCCGTTTGAGGGGGGGGTGGCGTTGGATGTTTGGCAGATTGGGGTTTGAAGGGGTGAGGTGTTTGAAGGGGTGATGGGAGGGGTGAGTCAGAGGAAAAGTTCGGTGGGGAGCAACCTACCTCTGAGTGGGAAAAGGGTTAAGAGCTCTTTTCTGGGAAATTGGATGTATTAGCGGTACCAGCAGCCGCAAAGTCGTCGGTCCCTTTAATAACGAATAAAAATCAGGACATTGTTAAACCACTGCATTGTGTATGCTTAGGGATATAGGATTTGTGGCAACATGGTTGTTTACGGGCGTAGAATGCGTAGCACCAGTCAGTGGCTTCCATGTCATGTGCTCACCAATTTGAATTACCTAAACTTCTTCTATCTACTAGGTACTCTTTGAGGAGTTTGACCCATCGAAAACTACCCTCATCGACATGCCACCCCCACGGCTCCAGCCCCAGTTACATTCCGCTTCTTCTTCATCTTGTCCATCATCTATTTTCTTCCTCAGCTCTCTTCATTTTCCCCTTCTCTGCTCCTTTGGTCTCTATGTTCACCTTTCCCAAAACCACGCGAAGACTCTAGGCTCCTCCCTCCGTAAGACTCGAACTCCACTCTCTCTATATGGTCCGCCAAGAGCTCCTGAATCTTCTCACTATCCCCCAACTGTGCAGTCCGCAACAGCCCCCTGTTCGATCTGGTTTTTGGATGCTGAAGCAGTAACTCCATCGCCTCTTCATTCTCATTACCTACCGCTACAGAGAGTGGTGAGTATCCGTACTTATCCGACAGGTTCGAATCGGTTTCCGGGTGCTTGAGGAGCGTCTTTATTACCTCCATGGGGCTTCCACGTGTCGTCTGGACTGCGACGTACAAAAGGGTCCGTTCATCGTTTTTGCAGCACAGGTTAGGGTCAGTGCTCTAGTTTGCAAGGAGAATGGTAACCATGCTGGGGTTGCCAAGTGAGACCGCTGCCCGCAGAGAAGTCCAGCCAGAATCCTTGTTCGGGACATTGGGGTCTGTTTCGGGGTGGGCGAGGAGTATCTGTGCGATCATTTTGGCATCCTCACTGTCTCGCATCACGGCAGCGTGGAGGGCTGCAATTTTTTGTTCTTGGCGGTTGCAGTAATTAGTTAGGGCTGAGCTTGGTGTGGGTGAGGAGGTAGTCGGCGATGGCGAGGTTGGCTGCCTTAGCGGCGATCTGCAGGATAGGGAGATGGCCAGGTGCGCTTCGGAACATATTTTCCGGGTGGGAGGGGATGAGTTGTACAACACGAAGGTGGTTGCGGCGGATTGCAATCTCAAGCGGCGTGCCCTTCACGTGGTCACATCGGTTGGGTTGGTGTCCGGTTGGCAGAGCAGAAAGAAGGCTGTCTCAACGTGGCACCTATTCACGGCGTAATGGAGTAGCAGCGGGTGGACGATCTCGAGCCCGGTCTCTGAAACGCCGGCCGATTCAATGCGTACATGGAAATGATCTAAGAGAAGTCGAAGTACCTCGGTATGTGCGGCAGACGATGCTATTGTCAACGCGCAGGGTCGGCATTGGTGCCCGCGATTAGCGTCGCGTCTCACGTCTTTGTGCAAGTCGGTAACCATGTTATACATAATGTTATCCTGCAAAATTTGTCTGCATGATGGTGTTGTGTACTATGTCGTCGATCGGTTCGGCGACGGAGCCGTACTCGATGTGACCCCGGTCCCGATTTCCAAAAACAACAGAACCGGGCAGAGTGTAGTAGTAGATTCCAAAGCCCGTCATCTGAAGCGCCAGCGGAATCCACGTGCCGAGCGAACTACAGCAACACAAATCTTGGACCCTAGAATTTCACCGCAAGTCCGCAAGCCGCCGTTGTCACCCGGGACTCCTCGTCAGCATCCAAAGTCTTGCTTGCGTCGTTTCCGAGATTCCGACATTTCAAATGCCAAACCCACTTGACAGCGCGAGTGATATCGCACGCGATGCCTCTGAGGCTACCCTTCTCTGTTTTCACCTTTGGCAATAGTGGCGAGAGCAGAGCGCAAGGTGGTGATGTCTGGTGGCTGTCAGGTGCAGGCAAATCCTGAATGCCGCGATGGACAACTCGGTCGCAAGGCCAAAGGCCGCTCGCCTCATCAAACCGGAAACCCAAATAACTAACCAAAAGGTCCATATAAATCGGGACTAAATTAGGTACAAGTACAAATCTACAACACCCCCCTCCCCAAATCCTCAACACCAACCCTCCACACTTCCCCCCTCCTCCCTCTCCCATCCCACCCCTCAATCAACCTCACCATCTCCTCCCCCACCTGCCCCCCCAGCCCCCTCGCAACC